>Ga0105240_10001030_pt1 | contig 49544 bp, 70 predicted proteins | sample KBSC54metaG_FD_80426 | JGI IMG/M metagenome (GOLD analysis project Ga0105240, IMG submission 80426) | Corn rhizosphere microbial communities from Kellogg Biological Station, Michigan, USA - KBS C5-4 metaG | ecosystem: Host-associated > Plants > Roots > Rhizosphere > Soil | place: Michigan, USA... | reverse complement strand
TGTGGCCCGACTTGCGAGCCAACATCCACCAGGCTGTAGTTGATGTGAGGTAGTGATCGGTCATGGGAGCAACGCGCCCCTGGACTGAGTTCACCTCGTTAGTACCGGTGTAAGGTTTGTAGGAGGAGTGGAGAACCTCCTGGGCTTTGAACTGGAGGTCGACTGGGATGAGGATACTCTCCGGCACCATCCGTTTGATCAACCCACGTTCATTGACCATCTTCTCGAAGATGAGGATGAGTTCTTGAAGGCCCGTAACTCCGAACGCGACGTTTGTGGCTGACGCGTTAGAGTAAGTGCCTCCTCCCATCAGATTGTGGGAACCGATGAAGGTTCCACCATCGATGGTCTTTACGGAAGTGAAGGAGTTGTTCAGAACTGCAGCACCTCCCGACTCAACCGTCTGGCGAATCGATCCACCGAAGTCCCCCGAAACCTTCTTCATCAATCCGTACTGGTCATCATCCCACATTTCTCGGGTAACTTGGAACCCCAAACCAAACCCGGCGTGCTGATATCTCACCGAACCACCCTGCATGGGTTCGTCGAATTTAATCGGTTCCCCCTCAGGTTTGCCCGGTACAGAACCAAGGCCTGCGTAGAGTTGATCTTCTTCATAAGCCTTCGAAGAAGAGTAAACGTTGAAAAACTGTGTGTACTCCTCAGGGTGGAGTTCCAGATCTTCATAAATGACACTATAAAGACCTGGGGCAAGTAGTTGCGAAAAACCGCCTCTGGTTGCAGGCACGTTACATTACCTCCTGTAGTGAGAGCCGATCTTCTTTACGTTGCGCAGCTGTCTGCTTCAACTTAGAAGCTAACTCCACCTGTTTTTGTCTGTCTTCAGGAGCTGTGTGACGTCCTTGGACAGGATTTAACTTACATATAGCGATTGCGATTTCCGCTTCCGCCTTCTTGAGAATTAAATGAGGAGCTATATTCACAAGAAAGGTTTGGATATCTTCTCGCTTAGTAAGTCTCCATACCCAAACTTCCCCACTACCGGTCTTGTCAATCTTTCCAAAACCGGTGAAGGCGCCTACTAACTGTAACAAAGGAAAGTTTGCTTGAGTAATGGTGACCTTTAACTGCGGGTTTCCACACTGATTTGTCATCATGTGGATACAGCCTTCTCCATCAAAGAAGCCTGCTAAATACTCCCAAGTCATAACTCTCCTTATGTGCTCAGTTGTTGTGCGGCTTTGGTTACTTTGAAGATTACCTTGCCGTTCAAAGTACCGACCGGATCTACGAGTTCGACGATTTCAACACACGCACCACCTGCGGCTGTGGTGATGTTGTTGTCGACGTACCAGAAGCCATTTCCGGCGTCTTTAGTGAGACCACGGATGGCGCCCACTTGGACTTGAGCCAGGGTTGCGTTCGCGGCGGTTGCAGAGTCGCCATAAGTACCGATAAACTCCATCGATTCGGTTGCAAGAACCATACCGAGGGTTCCGTCATTGATCGGGGCGCCGATTGGAATGACTACAGCCGAAGCCTGGTTGTTTACCTTAAACCCGGTGTTCAAGGTTTTGGCTGTACCGCTTGTGGTTAAGTTATTCGCAGGTTCAGTCGCAATGCCAGCGATGATAGCGGTTGCCGCGCTATTGATCGTGGCACACTCAATGATAAACCCCGATGCGACCTCCACCTGAACCGGAACTCCGTTGTTGAACGTCTGGCCTGACTTCTCCAGCATACGCTTCATGTTGGCGATAGCGGACGTATCCAACCTTGTGCGTTTGTGGAGGATCGGCGTTGCGACGTTTGAAGAAGCTGCCATATTCTCTCCTTGTTAACTCTTTCTCCGACCGGTTGTTTCGAAGGTCGGTATGCCTGCTCTCGCTGCTTCGGTTTTGAAGTCCTCTTGAGCTCCACTGATGAGCTGGTCGGACCTTTCCTCTACATCGAGTAGATGGAATTCATATACTTCCTGGTCGCAGTAGGTGAGGATGACGTCGCCGATGACGTACGTACCGTCTTGGCGTAAACCGCCCGCTATAACAAGTCGGTCTTTAACATCCTGACCAGCGAGGATTTCCTTCGCTTTAGGTTCCTTGACCAAGGCGTACCCCAACGTGTCGAGACGAACCATTTCGGAGTCGTCCCCTTTCCACGTACCGGGGTTTGGCGCCCAGAAGAAGTGTTTGCCTTTGAGAGAGACAGCCTGCACAGCCAGTTTCGGCTGACCTTGCTTTTTACGATAAGCTTCATACCGCGCTTTGCGCGCCGCTTTTTCTTGCTCCGGGGTTAGTGCCGGTTTTTCTATAACTGCTGGTGTCGTTGACATAAATTATCTCCCCACATTCGTGAGAGTCATACCGAGAGTCCCGGTGTACATCTCTTTTTTGGCTTTACGGTATTTGTCGGCGGTGATACCGAGTCCTACTACCACATCATTGGCCGTTTTATCACCAGCACGGAGGGTTGAGAGATCTTCGGGAGGGGTATTCTCCTCAGCCGCCGGTTGACCGGGTTCTGAAATCGTTGTTGCCTTCGTCACCGCTTCAGTACGGATCTCAGAGACGTGGCGCCCGATTACTGCGTTGTATGCTGTGTCCCAAAATTCAGGATCTGCTTGTTGATCGGTAGGGAGATTATTCATGATACTGGTAATCTCGCTGCGATACTTCATCCAAAGCTTTTGACCTGCTTCATCCTTGTCTTGGCGGGAAAGCTGTTCCGCCATGCGGATAACAGTCTTCTGTGCTGAACTCGTTGAAGCCGCAAACTCTTCCTTCGTCATCAACCCAGACTTTAAATCATTCAACACTTTGACAGGGTCGTTCCACACCTGCTCTTTGGTGAGGGTTGGAGAAGTTAGAGGCTGACGAGTAATCGGTTCGGTATTAGGAACCCCACTCTCTCTTGCCTGCGTAATTCTTTTGCGAGCTTCAGTCATCAATGCATTTTCGCGGTTCGCGTAATAAGCCGAAATAATCCTCGCATGATCTTTTACATCCTTACCTTCAAGTTGGCTTTGAAGGTCTGCGGGAAACGCTCCCTCACCAACTCGATCGTTGCTTCCGAACACTGGATCCGCCATCTTGTCCCTTCCTCTCTTTTTTATCATCTTCCTCGAATTTCTCGAGTTCACGTTCGATTTCGTACGGCATGTTTTCTAACGCCTTCAACACTGACAACCTCCCCTGGTTAAACCGGAGGTCTTCCATTGACGCCCCCACCCGAGCTAGCTCCCGTACGAGTTGCACCCGCAATCGCAGCAACTGACGAGGATAGATCTTGTAGATCGGACTGCTGAACAGCCGTTTCAGGTCCAGGCACTCCTGCACGGTTAGGCGCGGGAGGTCCGTCGTTAGTGCCTCTTCCAGCCAACACATTTCGCAGATCGGGGACCAGTTTGGTTCTGTCTGGGATATCAAAAGCCGTGAGTAATCTTGTAGCGAGATCTTTTGCTCCATCAAGCACTTCGAGCATAAGTTCTTGGACTGGACCGGTCGCTTTAACGACTTCAGGAAGGAGCTGCATAACCTGCCCATAGTATCCAGCCATCGTGTTGCCCATAAGGAGGAGGGCGGTGCGTTGGGTTTCACGGTTTGCTCCAGCGTCGGAACATCCGAGTCCGAAGAAGGTACCTTCGTAGCCTGCAGGTGGTTGAAGGTTAAACGCAGCTTGGAGATCGGGTTCGGATATTTGGGCTTGTCCTTCATCTCCGAAGTCCCGATATCCTTCATATATTGCACGCCCAATACGATGAAAGGGCAGACGAGCCCTACGAAGAATGTTATCCAGGCGATCGTTACCGGCAGCCATAAGTGCCAGTGTGCCTTGAGTATTGTATACACCACGCTTCCCCATTGAACCGCTAGCAAAACCTTGAGAGGGAGGGGGATTGCCCACAAGCTTTTCAGCATCTTGATCAACATACCGTTCCTCTTCCATCATACTATCATAATTAGCAGAACCTCGATCAATCTTGAGGTCGTCCATGGCGTCAACTTCAAAAACCTTGCCAGGGTACCATTCATCTTTAGGATTACCTACATCGGCAAAGCGTTTCTTGATGAAAGTAGGTACGTTTCCAATTGTAGATGCATCTCTACGTGTATTGTGGATTTGGGCTTTCTCTTCTTGAGAGTCCTCTAAAAGCTGCGGGATGGAATCTGGATAGAAAGAGTTATTCTTCACAAACAACCGAAAGTCCACAAACGCATCCTGATCCAACCCAATCGGGTGGTAGTAAGCCCTGATGATCGATTGATGTGAGTTCATCTGAGGGTTAAACACCACCACGATTGAATGCATTTGACCCGGGGTGAGTTCGTACTCTAGCCAGGCTTCGACGACTTGATAGGGACGGGTAACGTCGGTAGAAAGAAATATTCCCGAGAAGTTAGCTGACTTTTCTGCTGCAGGTCCTTCGGAGGTGATAGGAGATCTTAACACACTCGCTGCACCCTCTTGACTCCACTCACCAGTGTTCTTTTTAAACTCCACTTCCTCACGCGTGAAACGGAGTTTGTGAAATTTGATAGTGCATTGTTTCAAGGTACGAGCGGTGATTGGGTATGGGAGAAAATCACCAAACCCGATAGGGAAGAGTTCCATCTTTTTGAATGTTTTGTTTTGGACCTGCCCAGCCTGAGTGGAGAAGAACTTCTGGCGTTCTACCCAGGATGGTTTGAGGATACAGACGCCAAGTTTGGAAACATCATGCAGCGCGGCATCGACGGGATCAAACGCTTCAATCTCGTTATACCATTTGTAATCCATCCATTCAGAAAGCTGATCCAACCACTCGTGTTTGATCTTACTACTATACCACGTTGGTTTCCAGAACGGTTTAACCCCCCAGAGGAGACCTTGAATCCGAGCATGCATAATATCGACATGCATACGAATGAGACCAGGGACGAAGTTAGCTGCTCCAACAAATGGGGTGGTACGCATTCCCTGTGTCTTCGGGATACCTTGGTAGTTACTCTCCCACTGCGTCATCTTCTGTTCGATTTGGACGGAACGTGCTTCGATCGTCTTCCTTAACTTTTCATTCAGGAATGCAGACAACTTCCCATAGATGTTGGGTTGAGATTCCTTCGGGATTTGAAGTGGGACTAGACTACGAGGCATCTTCTTCCTTCTCGATCAAACCCAAACACTCACACATCATAGCGTGTAGAGTTTTCTGAATAACTAACATCACTTCATCTATATCTGGTTCACTATCTCCAGCTTTAGTTGAGTCCCACCAAAGGGAGCCTTCCTTAATTGTTATTATTACAACTTGTTCTGCACCCTCAACATTTTCAAGGGCGTTCATGAGAGCTTCAGATGGAGTACGAGACATTATACATACCCTCCATAATTCTGCGTTGTGAAGGTACGGGGCTCTTTCGGGATGTGGACATCTTCCATCTCGGTTTGCAGGCTTTCAATCTCGTCAGCCGAAAAGGGAGCTCTCAAATGTTTCACCATCGAACTCGCGGCATCCAAACGGTCGATTAAATCCCCATGTGGGAAGTCTTCCACCTGCCGTTTAAACTCAAACTCCCCCTTCCGAACGTATAACCTTCCCTGTTCGTAAGTGGGACCTAAGAAGGCGCGAATTCGTTCTTCTTTATTTTGGCTACCGGGGTTGAACCCTTCAATTTGGAAGTTGCGGTGTTTTTTGTTACATTTGGGGCAGCAACCGTTTAGTGTTTGTATCTGGCGTTTCATCGACACCGTGTTCTCAACTTCCTTTTGGGCCCCGACTGCCTCAAACAACCTACGGTGGAGAACGTATGAATCATTATAGAGGAAGAATTGCTCCAAGGCTTCATCATATCCTGTATTCTTCCCCCACACACGGAAGATAAAAACTCTACGATCAGCAGCCATTCCACCTACCGCGATAGCTCCCTCACACTTGGCCGTTTTACCACCAGAAGAGGGGTCGTAGAAACCTACACGATAGAGGTGACGTAGACGAACTGGAGGGGTACCATCTAAAGGCACTATCAAATCCAACACACCAGGTGAACTCTCCTTCACCTCAAACTCTTTATACAACTTCGGGTTGAAGTCAGAACCTTCTGGAGAGCTCGGACGGTTCATGTAGTTGCAGTTAAATAGGTATTCCTTCTCTCTCTGCAACAGGTCGTCTAACACCTCTAACGGATACTTCTCAGGGAAAGTGGCGCGCCTCTCCCCAGTCTCCTGATTCTCCTCAATAGCGGCGCGAATATGCCACTTAAAGCCAATAGGGCGTCCAGATTCTGTAGTACCATACGGCATCTCCTTCATCATCCAGCCGGGTACGTCAGCCGTCCCGTGTTTCCAGCGTGTGGCGATGAAGAGCTCTTCGGATTTCCTTGGATCAACTAACAATCCAGGAGCGGCAGTTATCCTATCCTTCCCTGCCTGCATCAACGGTTCGGACTTGGCGGCTTTCTCTCCTGAGAGATCGTCGTAGATAATGATTGTGTAATGGAAGCCAGTTCCAGCTGATTCAAGTCCCAAAGCAGTTACGGTTGATTCGTCAAACGACTGGCTACGCGGCAGAAGGATCTCGCCAGTATTCCAGACAGTTTTTGTTATCGATTCAGGGATGATTTCAGGGAACAACCACTGGAATTGTTGATCGTGTTCTATCTTCCACTTGACGTCTTTAAGGTCTTTGTTGGCGATGTCCTGGGCTTCGGAGAGGATTAGGATGCGGTGGTTACGTGGGTCTTTATCCTTATTGGCGTCGTAGAAAGCTAAGAGAGCGTCATTATCTTCGTAGGAAAGAATCTCTTCTATGTGCTCTGAACCACCACCCAAAAGCCTCCACGCCCAATAAGACTTCCCTACAATCGTAGATTTGAAGCTGCCGCGAGGCTCAAGGTACCCACGTTTTAAATCCTGCAGGGAGCTTTGAATGTGGTTACACAGGGGTAAATGAAACCCTTCTGTCAAATCCTTATAACCCATAACAGCCTTACAAAACACGTAGAACGAGCCTAACTGCGGACCAAGGAACTTCCGGCGCAACTTCGAACGCAACAAATGCGCCTGATCACTCGTCGCGGTATGTAGCAAACTATCCATCTATCGTCGTCCCCGCCTCTCGCTCTGACGTCTCAACCAACCGGAGGAATTCGGCTGAGATGGATACACTCCTCATGGTCTTCTCAACCTTCTTCGTTTTCGATGTATCTGGATCCCTATCAAGAATATCCTGAGCGCATCTCATTTGAACAACCTCACTATCCGCGCCATGCATCAGTTCTAGAACTTTATCCAACGCCTCATCTGAAGCTTCCTGGATGCGTTCAAACGTCCGCGTCGCCCTAACCTTCAGTTGAGAGTCGAGATCGGCCCAAACCATTTCATTCAACTCTTTCAACCGCTCCAACATCACAGGATCTCTAAACCACTTTACAATAGTTAAACCAGACGTCTTTGTCTGCTTTGCTACCTCATATACCGGTAACCCAGACGCTAACAGTCTCAGCACAACTTCCTTCTGAGCCAGCCGAGCTGCCTTACAATCGTTAGGAAGGGCTCCTGTCTCTCCATCCCCTCTAATCCTCAGCCCTTCGTATTGAGTATATCCACCTATCGGCGAAGCCATACAGACCCCTTTAACACTACCATTATAACGGGTTAATGAAAGGACGGCAACGGGATAATGAAGGGACTTCAGCAGGACAATGAAAAGAAACACCCCTCTGCTTTTCATTGGGCCTTAAGTCGTAAACCCCCCGTGGTTATCGGGATGACTTAATACGGGCTCTCCAAACACGAGATTTTTTGGGGACCCGGGTGCAGGAGACTGCATTATAAGGGTGATGACCTACCATCGTTGAAAAGGAGATCAAATTATGATCACAACTAAGATACATTGCATCGACCATCACAAACAGATGAAGTTACAGTCTGAATGTGAGATACCACATGGATATATGAGTGAGTATGCATGTGAAGAAGAAGGATGTAAGCAGAGAGTAGAAGTACTCACAACAGTAGAGTAAGCATAGCTAGAGTGGTGTGACAGACCACTCTATGGTGTGCTTAGCATACCTAATTCAAACAAAATGGAGATCAACATGAACATCGAACTGTCGAAGGAACAGCTGAGCAAGATGAAGGAGTTGAAGGCTACAAGGCAGGACAAGACTGATGCGGAGCTGTTGAGTCAGATCATCGATAGAGGGTTGTATGATTTGACGTATCGCACCAAACGGAACAAACAACAATGGCAGGAGTTTAAAGCCTACAAGCAGAGCTTGAAGAGCTAACACCACTGGATGTTGATTTACCAACTACCAACGTTTAACATTAAAACAAAGGAGAAAACACAAATGAATCCGAAAGTGTATTGCACCAATCACGCAGTTGAGTTGAAGAGAGTTAGTACAGAGATAGATGATGATGGGACACAAGTGTTAGTGAAGCAGTATTGGGAAGCAGAGTGTGGGTGTAAGGTTGAGATAACGTTAGCGATGCCAAAGGCAGCGCAAGCGTAGGAAGGAGTAACATAATGCTACACATCAGGGCACCACCGTAAGTACAGCACTACGAACAATTGAATAGCAAGCCATAAGGGCAGACTACCTCGATACGCCCTAGGGAAACCTAAAATCGCCCGGGAGGGCGAAGTCTCGGTTCGGGTATCCGACCGCGTGACTTAGACCGACGAGAGCGGTGACGGCTGCGGCACTTCCGACTTCCCACTGGAGAGTGATTTGGTTTGAAGATAGTAGTAAACTTAACACAAAGGAGATTAGACTGCGATGAAGATATTTGGATTGTGCATTCACACCGCCCGAGAGGAAGGCTACTGGTCGTTGTATATCCATACTGGAGACGATGATTGGACGTTCTTCCGCGCGCTGACGTGGAATTCAAAGCTGGAGGTTTACAATCTCTCGCTAAAAGGCTACCAACGACTTGTCGGCAACCTCTACTGGGAGTGGTGATTCTAAGAAAGATTTTAGAAAAATTCTGTTGCAATCCCCACGGTGTTTGATTTATAATCTTAACAATACGATTCACTCACGTAACGAGTGAGAAGGGAAACACACAATGACGAATGATAAGAATGCGAACGAGCTTGCTCACAACATCGTAACCGAGGCTGCCGCTCCCGTCCGAGCAATCCGAGACCTGGCGGCAGAACTGGGGTTGCCAGAAAAAGACGTCCAATCCTACCTGGGCAAGATTGCCTACCGGAAGGCATACAACCTGAGGCCCGAAGTGATCGCGGCGAGGAAGTTGCGCAACCAAGAGAAGGCTGCCGTGCAGAAGGCGATACGGGAGAGGATTAAGGCGTCCGGACGAGTTGAACTCCTCAACAAGCTGGCGGAAGGGATGGTGACGAAGTAATGGATAGACACTTTCCGCTTATTAACGAGTGTTTACGAGATGGTGATCCATGGCTTCTAGAAGATGTTATCTCTGAAGCCCTAGAACTGATGACTGCTGAGGTCGTTGGTGAGAGGATGTTTGGCTGGTAGACCTACATCTACCCAACAACGAAGTGGGAGGTAAAACCACGATGAAGTGTTATGTGTGTAAGTATGTCAATCAGTGTGGGGAGGCTAGACGGCATCCCAATGCTACCACAATCGAGACTGCAAAACTCCTCTACAAACGGATGAGGGAATACACCAAAGACCGTTCATCTAACAAACCTGATAGGATTTGCGAGGATCATCGCAATCCGTTAAAACTCAACATCACGATCGACAAGGCGTTCAAGGACCTCAACCACGCGATGGAGATCCAAGCGTTGGATAGGAGGGTAACGAAATGAGCCGACAACAGGATGTAACTCGGCGCGTCGTCATCGACCTGAAGAAGGTGGAGGGGGAGATACCGAGGAGTGAAGATGGAGATCCAGCATTCACCGAACTTGGTCAAACAGCTGGGTTATATTCTTTCCCTGAAGACGGGACAAAAGCTGTACTACAGGTGTTCACACCTGAACAGGTAGTTGCTCTAGTCAACCGCGCGCTATATCAGATGGAATACTCACGTAAAATCCACCGGGAAAGGTCACAGGCGCAGAGGGATGCTGAAAAACCGGTGAAGGAGGCGTTTAAACGTCTGTTTCCTACAACCTCTTGGGCCAATGCCACGGAGGAACAACTGAAGGCCGCTGTTGCAGAGGTTTACAAACCGAAGGGAGAGGGACAATGAAACGAAACTTTACCCATTTTAAACCTGGGGATGTTGTGGAGGTGCAGAAACATTGTTTGGAGTTTTGGCAGTCATTAAGACAAGTTGGGACTACCTTCACCGTTACTCGGATTGCAAGGGATTCAGACCTCCATGCGTATGAAGAGAAATGTGAGAATACTGGATGTATCCATTCTTTCACCCATCCAGACCAGTTGTGGTTAAAAGGGGGTACAGGATGGGCTTCTGCGTTTTGGTTCGACCCTGAGTGTGAGAAGTATCAACCGAAGGAGGAGAAGAATGCCTAACCAACAATTCCACGCGAGGTTAAAACTCACCTGGGTGCGACAGACGGAGAAGCACCATATCTACTCACTCAAATTCCCCGGGCAGGCCCGTTCATCTATCATCCAGATACCGAAGTTCGGTGGAGTATCTAACTCACAAACTGTAGTAGCAACACCATCAACCTACTGCCTCCCCACAACCAAACCACCAAAGGAACTTCTCGTAGAGATTTCCGAGATTGGGAGTATGGTGGAGTAGATTAACAACTACTAACCAACCCACGGAGGGAGGAGCAACCCACCGCTCTTCCTTCCTCCAGTGGGAATGCCGATGTTTGCCTACGTAAAAAATAGATATTGTTACTTTTGTTTTTGTTGCAAAGGGAGTAAGGATGTTGTTATTATTAAAGAATAAAAAAAACAAAACAAACAACCCTATACCCCCCCTATAACAAAGAAGAAACAAGAAAGCAACAAAGTAAAAAAGACAACGCAACAAAAATAACATTAACATAAGCTATACTTTACGTCGTCATCTGTAAGCATTCCCACTGGCCAAAGGGAAGTTGAGAGAGACCTTCCCACTGGAGCTTGCAAAAAAGTAAGAAAAATGTTACAATTGTTAAAGAATGGAGGCAACAATGCTCGCAGACAACACCTACACATCCTACTGCTCCCACTGGCGGAAGTATAAACGTATGATGAAGGAGACGGAGGGTACAGAGGAATTCAAGTATTGGGAGGAACAGCTCACTGGGGTAGAAATAAGAATTATTAACGGAGGGAGGGAGATACCAGAAGAGAAGAAAACCTCCCCTATCATCATCCCTAACAATGGCAAACAAACTTCAACCCTACCTCCAGCAGCAAGTGCTGAGGTAGCGGCAGCTCAGAAGGCTTATGAGTTGGCGAAGAACATGCCCGATAGCCCAATGAGAACAGATATGATGAAGAGAATTGGAGCTAAACTAAAAGAATTCGGAGTTGACTTAAAGGAGGAAGTAAATGGCTAATGTAGGAGAACCACAAAGGGAGATAGTTATCGAACCTTTGAAAGAACCTGTTCCTGATCGTATTGAGGAGCCTAACCCTCAATATGTACCACAGGAAGAGCCCCAAGAGGTACCAACACATGCTTAACAACCTAGACGACAATATCATCCCTGATGGGGTGGAACCAATTATTGCCTGGAGAGCATGGAACGTTCTCTGGCCTTACCATCTTGTCAACCTTAACAACCATGATTTGTGGTTACCGAGAGAAAGGATGGAAGCGAGGTGTATTAGGGAAGAACATCCAGAAGGTAAAGAAATACCCTCCATCGAGTGCACTTGTGGAATCTACGCGCTCCAGACGAAGGAAGAAGTTCAAAAACAATTCCCAGCTTTGGTTTATGGAGAGGTTTATCTTTGGGGGAGAATTGTAGAATTCACCAAAGGGTATAAAGCGCAGTTTGCTTACCCTAAATCCCTTTACCTCCGCACAAAGCAACAAGAAGAGATATTACCTCTCGTTGAGTCCGCTTACGGAATACCAACCAAGATGGATCCTTGGGTGTACAAACAATGGGAAGCCATTCAACGTGAACAAAGCACCACAATGAGCGTGGATGAATGGCTAGCGGTTGCGTTATCTACCACGATTGAGGATAAATCCATTCGGAGGTTTGCAAGACAACAAGCTCGGCAGAGGATTTATATGCGACACAAACACGCGGAAGAGAGGTTGGCAAGCTTGCAAGCAGAAGCGGTGAGAGTAGAGAAAAAGATCCAGAAAGATAAAACACTTCTTCAAGCGTTGGATGCAGTTAAGGCTCAACTTAGATGAACACGCAAGAAGTAACATTACACGAACTCCAACACGCTGTGCTTGCTGAGTATGGCACAACCTACCTATATAACAACCATTTTGCCGACGATCCGTTTGTCGTGATGACACCGAAAGGCTACCTCATCGTGATGATGTTTTATGCGGATGAGAGACATGGAGGGATGTATGAGTAACGAGCAAGACGATCGAGACGAGCAACAGGAAGAATATTCAAACGAACACAATCAACAACGCCAGCGTGCGTTGGAACGAAATGCGAGGAGAGTTTATGATGAACCTTAACCCAGGCGGAACGCCTCCAAGCCCAAAGGAGGTAACAACTAATATCCAACCCACCAACCGGGTGGATGCATTCACCGAGTTTATCAACGAGTGGATTAACACCAACGTCAAAGTCTTCTCACGAAAGGAGAACAACCATGACGGTGAAGTGCTGTAGGGATTGTGTGCATCTTTTGGGGAAAAATATACCCAACACAGGAATGAGATGTGAAGGGATACCTGTAGTAGATGGATTACGCCCTGTAATAAAACATTCTGAGTTGGACACCTTCTACTGCTCCGCCTTCACCCGGAGGAACTCCGCGAAGCCAATCAGCCCAATCAGTATCCCTATCGAGTATGAAAGGGATGTGGATGGAGAGATAGTGGGGTATAAAGACTCCGCGAATAAGAACACTCAGAACACTCAACCTGAGGAAGAACAGAAGTCTCTTCCTCCCATCCAAAGGAGGTTTGTGTGAGTAAACCACCAAGCACGATTAGTAATCCAAAGGCACCTTTAATTCAGCTTGCTAGTGAACATAGGTGTATAGCATGTGGAGAACAGCACCCTGGATGCTGCGAACAATGCATTCGATTCGTGCCCGAAAGGGTGCCTTGCTTGACTAAATGCGGGCATTGGGTGTGTAATGAAGGTTTGGCTGAATATTTAGGAAGTACTCAATAAACCTCCTTCCCACTGGATAGAGCTTTTAAATTCAAGATGTGTTATAGTTAAACAATGGAGAGTTGGTTTTCAACTCTCCGCGGGCTGAGTAGAAGGTAAATCATAAATAGGAGATCAAAATGGCGACACGTAACGGCGGTCCTGCTTGTCCGAAGGTAGAGCGGTTGGAAGAGTTGATGGAGGCTTTAACGTTGGAGAAAGATCACAGTGGGAGTATGCCTCACACATGCAATCTATCCACTCTTCAGCGTAATGAGTTGTTACAAGAATGCGTTGAAGCCCTCGACTGGCTTCACACTTCACTGTCAAACCGTAAATCCTACCACCAAAAACGTCAGGCAGAACAGAAACTCTTCATGGAGACGGCGAAGAAACTTCTCACTCCCGACGAACTGGAAGCAATCAAAAAACAAGCGGAGCGTGAGATAAATGGCTAGCCACGACGAACACCACATCCGCGCGTTGGAGAAGAAGTTGCAGCAGAACTTCAACCCACCTTGGGCAGAGCCGAAGGAGTTGAGGGGGTTAAAGAGTCTTGTCACCGAGCTAGCTGACCTCCTCCAACAAAGTTTATCCGAATACATCCGAGAATCCACACAGACGAACCTAGCAAAAGTCGTGGTCTTCTGCCAGAAGTTAAAAGCTCTCGGTTACCACCCAACAATCATCGGAGAGAAGAAAATCCCTCACGGGATCCAAGTCTTCCGTGAAGACGTTTGGTTTAAAATCCAACAGATGGAGGTACAGAATGGCGGAGGAAACTTATCTAGTCCTAATCCAGGAGAGTAGGAATACTCCCACTCTCCATTTGGTAAAATCCGACTCCCTCTACGCTCTCACCCAGAAATGCATGTTTGAGTATTGGGATGTACATATTTACAAACTCTCTGCCGCTCCTATCCAAGCTGTAGTACCTTTTGGAGGAATGAAATTAACCCATGTTGCAAGAGTTGAACCCTCAAACGGTATTATGGGAGCGTTACAAGATGCAACAGAGCGGATGTCCCACCTCCCAGCAATGCAGATTGAAATAATCACTGAAAAGGCGATAGAGATGTTGAATTTAACCAAAACTCGGTTATTACATAACCTAACTGAGTTAGAGCAAGAACCTCAGACAGAAGTTGTGAATTTAGGAGAACATCATGACTGAACCCGAGCAGCCCGCGGAGAATAGCAGCAGATGTAGGTACTGTAACCAGAAACTGGAACGCATAGGTGGAAAGTGGAAGCATGTGAATTATAACGCATCTTCACATACTCCCGAGCCCATCTCCAGAGTAGCATCCACAGGGGAGCAGCCGCGAACTGTCATTGGCTTACCACCAGCCCCGGAAATGCTTTATCACACCGCAAGCGGTACAGCTATCAACATGACTGAAATGCGCGAGAAGATTCACGGAGCAGCGCGGCCCTCTGAGCCATCCGCGCCCAAGGTTGAGCCGCAATTCACATGCGAAAACTGTGTATCGCCTGAAGTGTGCTCAGAAAGAATGCACTGCGACAAAGCCGGTAGACCATTACACGAGCGGCCCACCCAAACAACGGAGACGGCCTCCGCGCCACAGCTAGGTCAGTTATTGGGAGAAGTTCTGGTCAAGGCTGGCGTGCTCCATGGTGAGTTTCCGCTGACGGAAGATCAAATAACATTCGCCGCAAAAGAATATCTGGCCGCTCCCTCCTTGGCAGGAACGCAGCCCACGACTTGCAAAGCGCGTGCTGCTGGAACCGCTGGCGGCAACTATCCGCAAGATTGCGATTGGCCATTTTGCGGATGTGATGAACGTGCCACTAAAGCCATGGAAACTCTGCTTGAATGCGGGTGGATTGGAAACAAAGAGGCTGCTGAGCTACGTAGAGAACTGGCTGTAGAGAAAGAATTATCTGCGCGCTTGGCCGAGAAAGAAGTAGATCAGGCCATTCGAGCCGAGTCCGCTGAAGCTCAGTTGGAAACAATGAAATCCGGCGCGGCCCAAGGTACGCCACAGGTGGAAGAGGCCGTCGAAGCAATTATGCGGTTAGGGTACACGCGTGATCGAGTATGTCAGAGGGATGCGGTTCGTAAAGCTCTCAGACCGTTCTTTCCTGAGCACTTAGTAGGTGCACCCGCTCAGCCGGGACCGGAAGACAAAAAAGGCCTTCCCACTGGCCATTGATAAGTTTTTTCAAATGATTTATACTGGTTTTGTAAATCGGGTTAAATATACCCTTAAAAGGAGCAGTAAAGTATGGCAGATCCAAACACACCACAGATTGACATGGCAGCAATCCAGGCGGAGGTGGAAAAACTGGCGAATTCAGGTCAGCTTGAAGCCGAATACCTCAAACTGCGCACACGGCAAAAAACCCAGCAGAAGAAACAGCAGGGTTCGGGCGCGATGAAGGCGTACCAGCAGAAGAAGAAGATGATGGAGAAGCTCATCCGTGAAGCAATAGCAAAGAAGGGTGTAGCAGACGAGCTCGATGCGAAGGCTGACGAGGAAGCCACCAGGAGACACGAAGAGTGGTTGGCGGCTCAGTCTGAGAACGAGCCTGAAGAGGTTGAAGCCAACTAACACCAGTTTGGCGCCGGCGTTCATCCGCTTCCACAACCGGCGTCAGCGGGAGGTTGGAACTACAAGGGAACCGCCTCCCGTTAAAGATTTGAGGGTAACGCAACACTACCACCCTCGCAGCCAGGTGTAGCCGCCCGCGCACCGTAGGAGAGGGGAGACTGATCTCCAGCCCCTCTCCTATTGCTGTGTTTGGAGATAAGTAACTAACCCCCGGCGGAGCCGCGTAGCTCACCGGAAGTAACCTAACACTCAACCCTAACAATCCATCAACTCTGGCTTCCCACTGGCTAGTGAAAAAGGAAGTTCAAAAGCATAAAATAGGAGTATTGATAAGCAATCACTCCGGATTGGAGATCGCGTGTGATATTGAATATATCGCGGATAAAAGAGTTCAAGCAGTGTTCGATGAAGACGAAGTATCATCAAATAAATGGTCTGGAAGAAAACTCTATCGCAATCCCACTTATGACTGGTGGGGCTTTCCACGAAGGTGCTGCTGAATTCCTCGCACACCGAGACGTTAAACAAGCCGTCCAAACCTCCGAAGCCAAATACCGTGAACGTCTTGTTGGACAGATGATCTTACCCGAAGAACGCCAAACAATCGAACAACAAATCGAACTCTCCAAACGAATGGTTGACGTCTTTGCCTCCAACTTCTCCGACCATGAAATGATGGTGATTTCACCTGAGGTAGAGTTTTGTGTGGCGATGGATAAGACACTACATCACTGCAAGTTTTTTCATGATATTCTCCATCCTGATATCCCTTTTAAAGATTGTCCTGCAGTCTTTATGGGTCAGTTTAAAGATGGCGTTCCTTCTGAAGGCTGTATGCAACCCCACTACTTTCGCGGCAAAACGGACGCGGTGATCTCATGGAAAGGGAAAATATGGCTTCTCGAACACAAAACCACAGCAATGACGGGCAACATTTTTTACGACAAGTTTATGTTAGATTTTCAGACTACAGGGTATTTGTACGGCATTGGCAAGGCGCTTGGTACGAGGCCACACGGATTCCTATTAAACGTTCTCAAAAAACCGAACAAGAATGCGAAGGATCAACTCTCTGTCTCATTCGAACGGGAACCTTATCTCCGCTCGGAGGAAGATATATCACGCTTTGAGCAGGAATTCATCCACTCCGCCGAGGATTACGAACACGCAGTAACCCACAACCGCTGGGCGATGGATGGGGCGTGGAATGAATCCTGTGTAAAATACAACCGGAGATGTTACTTCTGGGATGTGTGTAAAAATCACGGCAGGATCGTCCCGGAACAGTTCCGCCAAAAAGAACCCGACTACGTCGACGAACAATACTATAAAATCCTCGGGCTCACCCCACCGGAACGGTGCGGAGCTACACAGGAGGTATTTACTGATGAGTAACAAACCTATTGTGCTTTTTTCTGGGGGGCTTGATTCTACTGTTTTACTTTGGTCCCTACGGCCGAATGTGAAGGCGATATCGTTTGATTATGGCCAGCGACATAACAAAGAGCTCACCCAAGCTGACATTATCAGCTCTGCAGCAGGGGTCGAGCATGAAGTTGTAGATATGGCTTGGGCGAGAAAAGGATTTACGTCGGTGTTTGAGTTGATTAAATCCGGCTCCCAAACAGGCAACCAACCCGTTCCAGAAGGCCATTACGCGGAAGAGTCGATGAAGGCGACTGTCGTCCCTAACCGCAACATGATCATGATTTCTATCGCGGTCGGCTGGGCGGTATCTACAGGTTCTAGTGAAGTTTACTGGGCAGCGCATGCGGGAGACCACGCAATCTATCCTGATTGTCGACCCGAGTTTTATATCGCGATGGCCAACGCTATTCATGAAGGTAATAAATGGTCTTATGTAGATCTCGGAGCACCGTTTGTTACCAAAACGAAAGCTGAGATCGTTAAACTTGGGACTGACCTCCACGCCCCTATAGATCAGAGTTGGAGTTGTTATAAGGGAGGTATACTTCACTGCGGTCGATGTGGAACGTGTGTGGAACGTCGGGAAGCCTTCCAACTTGCAGGGGTAGTTGACCCTACGGAGTATGAGAAATAATGGCGCCCAAATACAAAACAGTTGCTTTCGACTCCGTAGGTGAGTTAGCCCGTTTATACTTCTCTAAAGACATGGGGAAGCACGCTGATAAATCCGGTATGGAAACCATCCGTGGTATGCAGAACTACCCAGGCACAACCGAACGCTTAAACATGCTCGTGCGACGTTGCAAAAACCTTCGCGATCAAGGTACAGAAGTCGTTTTCCTCGCTCACGAACAGATCGAACGTATCTACGCCAAGGGTGGGATGATGGCGAAGAAGGGTGAGCAACCGATGGAACCCATCGCTATCAAAGGTCTTCCAGAAATGCCGGGAAAACAAACTCCAGAAGAGTTTGCCCGTGCGGCCGACAACGTCTTCCGGATGAGAAACATGAACGGCAATCCAATATGGGTAGCACGAAGAGAACCTATCGGTGGAGGAGGAGACTATTGGGAAGTCAAAGCAAGGTTTAATGCTGATGCGATCCAGTCGGCTTTACTTCCTGCCTCATACACAGGTCTACTTGAGGCTGCAAATAAGTTTAACGTCAAACTTGACCTCCCTTATATCTGGATTATCTATGGGGTGTTTGGTATTAAGAAAACACGCAGTCTCCTCTCCTTCCCACGTCCGTTGAAACTTTTCGATCTTGACCGCGGCTCAACCGTCATTAAACACGAAGTGGACGATCTCCGTAAAAAGGGAGAGGTGTTTGACATCGTCGATGATATCGACTGTGAAGAGTCCAACCACTATGAGAGATTTGTAAGTGAACTGGAGGCCACGTTCGGATGATAATTATTATTCAGCTTACAACACTTGCCATAACTTTGGCCACTACATGCTACCTAATTTGGGCTATACACAATTTTGGAAAGAGGTTTCCACGTGGCTAAAATCGACATCACCATCAACACCAACTCCTGGCCGAAGTTACAAATGGTAATCTCCGCCAACGACGAGTTTGGTCGACCGATTCTGGTCGATTCCAAAGAAAGATACGACCTGGCGTATACGAAGTTCGAGAATGATTTACACAACGTTTTACGCCCGATTGTAGAGAGTGTAGTTAAATCCCGACAAAGAGGACAATGACAAATGACAATGATTCAACAAGACATGACAAAAGTGCCAGCTGCCGGTGACAATGTACCAGAAGGTTGGTATGCTGTTCGTGTTAAACACGTCGAACACATCCCAGCTGAAAAGAACAGGGTAAACCTCCAACTTGCGATTCAAGATGAGGGGTTTACTGGACGAATCATCTTTGACAACCCCCAGTCTGATGTTCCCATGGGTGCGTCAAAGGTAAAAGCCTACTACGCAGCGGTTGGATATACACCAGGACCTGAAGGTCATGATCCAGAAAAACTCCTGGATGGTGAGTTTTATGTCTACGTCGTGCACAACACGAATGGAGACAAGACTTACGCGAACGTGGCGCCCTGGTCGATCCGTTCAATGCAACAAGGTAAAGGTTCCAATCCAAAGGGGAAGTAATGGGTCCCGTTTTATTCATCACCCTTTGGTGTATCTTCGTAGTACTCTACGAAAACCGCTATGAACGACGGTTTAACGACCGACGGCGTAAACGGTTAGGGTTGAAGTAAAAACAACTAACGCAGGGTGAGCACCCAGCTCTGGCGATGCTCACTCTGCAGTTTTTGGAGATCAGGATGGAAATTTGTAAGGAGTTTACATTCGAAGCTTCCCATGTTTTACCTCATCACAAAGGGAAGTGTTCTAACCTCCACGGACATTCGTGGAAGTTAACGGTCTACGTGCGAGGCCCCGTTGATACCGAAACAGGCATGGTTGTTGATTATGGGGATATTAAATCTTCCATCCAACCGATTATTGATGAGTTGGATCATGCACATCTGGGAGCGTGGGAGACAGATAAAGTTAGTATTTCTTCTAAGCAAGAATATCCAGGATGCACAAAACAGGTATCTTGGTTAAGAACAACAAACCCCACTTCAGAAAACCTGCTGATCGAAATCGCCAAACAAATCGTCAAACGTGGTCAGGTGTTTTCATCGTTGACGCTGGATGAGACCTGTACTGTATCGTGTCTACTCACCTGGGAAGAATTCAATCAACTAGGCAAACAATAATGCGTTCCGATACCAAATCCGAACTCCAGATGCTGCGTGAGGTAGCTTGGTTCTTTCTCCATAACAGAGTATGCTATTTCTGTCAATGTTACCTTATTGACTCGCCTAAGCGGATGGGAGTATTGGTAGAAGGCTTAACTTTCGGCCATCGTCACCACCAACGTTTCCCTCAAGACATTACTCTCCACCATATCGACGAAAACCGTGAGAACAACAAACCCGAGAACCTCGCGTGGTGTCACGACTCTTGTCACCGCTCCCACCACACCCGAAAACGTTCAGCCCTACGAAAGGAGATAATTAAACGTTATGAGTCCCAAGAAAACCAAAAAGAAACCCAAGAAGTCCCAACGCCCGGGGAAATACTAAAATGAGTGAAACCCCAACTACCGACATCATCCTCCCTACGAGTTTAGTAGACCGTATCGCAGGACTGATGGTGTTGTTACAGAAAGCAAACCCCGCTGACATCCTTTACGATTTCAAAAACCTAAGGATGTTGGCAGGTCACATACAAACAGAGATACAGAAGGTGCGAGGCCCCTGGGTTATCTGTCACCTCTGTAAACCCCCGTTGAGGTTAGAAATGGAGAAGGTGTATGAACACGATACAACAATCCACAATGCCTACAAGTCGAGATAGAGGGTTGCCTATTGCAGAAACCTTTCACTCGATTCAGGGTGAGGGGACTTGGGTCGGTACCCCAATGCATTTCATCCGCCTAGCGGGATGTCCTGTGGGGAAGAAGGCTTCTAAAGATTGGGGAGAAAAACACAACGCTTTAGAAGGTCATCCTATCTTATCTAACGGAGTTGCAGGCTCAATGTGTCAAACCTGGGATGGGCGCTTCTTCCCCTGCGACACCGACTTCTCCTGTCACACCTACAAAACTGTGGATGAGCTTATTGGTGAAACCTGGGAGAAACATATCTGTTTGACTGGAGGGGAGCCTCTCATCCACCAACAGAGTTTAATTCCTCAAGGGTTCTTCCAAAAGGCGTTCCAAAAAGGTATCCAAATACACATTGAGACTTCAGGTACGGTCATGCTTTTCCATGCTCTTCATTATGATAAACGCGTGTGGATTACTGTAGCTCCTAAATGGAGTTTCTTACCTGAAATGATCCAGCTAGCAAACGAAGTTAAACTCCTCATAGATGAAGGATGGGATGAAAGTAAGTTTTTATGGGATAGTATTCAAACCCCTATCTTTGTCTCCCCTATCAACGAAGAAAAAACTATTAACCAAGAGAACGTCCGACTCGCTCTCGCAGTTCTACGTTCTCACCCAACATGGAGGTTGAGTTGCCAATGGCACAAGTTTCTGAACCTGAGGTGAAAATATGGTTTTAATCCCACATCGTGACGACAAAGCCCCCTTTGAGATGACCGCTACCCGAGATGGGGAGTGTGTGGAGTGTGAGGTAGAAATCTTTGAGGGTGACAAACTAATCTGGGACCCAAAAGAGCACAAAGCTTACTGCGAGTCCTGTGGAGAAGACCTCTTATGAGCGACCCACACATCTCCTTCCGTAAACCGAAGTGTATCATCGAACAAGACACAATGTCGTGGTCTCACAAATATTACCTCTATCTCGGGCGTCACTACCACCACGCGGGTAAGGAGTGTTGGATTGTTGGGGCCATTAACACCGTTACCTCCGAAGACAGAGCCCGTCACTACAACACAGATGCGGGGTCCACCGATCCCAAAGCGGAAGCTTTGATCTTCTGGGAGGCCTTCCTCACCGGTATGACCAAGGCTCCAGAGAAGGAAGAAAAAGATGACTGGGAGATCGAACTCCAAAAGTACCTCCAGAAGGAAGCCAAGAAACACGGATACACCTCAGACAAACCAAACATTATCGTCTGATCCTGTAAACCACCCAAGGCATTACAACGTTCACCCTTCAGGGATTGAGTGTATTGATATTGTTGAGCATATGTCGTTCAATCTTGGTAATGCTGTAAAGTATATCTGGAGGTATGCAGATAAGGATGGATTAGTTTCTCTTGATAAAGCTATCTGGTATATCCAACGAGAGAAACAGAGATTACTTCAGCAATCCTATTCAGAAATTCGTGACAAACAGGAGATCAAACGTGGACCACGGTAAAATCGAAAAGGGTGTGAAGTTAATCCTACAAGGATTGAACTGTGACACTAAAGATCAAAACTTCCTCGAAACGCCGGATCGTGTTGCACGTATGTACCACGAAATATTCAACTGTCCGGATGTAGAGTATCCAACGTTCGAGGAGAGGTATAACAACTTCATCCTCCTCCGTGGACATGAAATATGGGGGTTTTGCCCTCACCACCTTCTGCCAGTCGAGATGTCCGTCGACGTTGCCTACATCCCTAACGGTCATGTGCTCGGTCTTTCCAAACTTGCCAGACTGCTCCACGACATCAACCGCGGTCCAATCCTCCAGGAGAAATTCACAAATGACGTTATCGACAAAATCTACGAAGTCCTCCCAAAATGCAAAGGTGCGGCATGCGTCGTCACCGGAAAACACGGATGCGCCAAGATACGAGGGGTTCACACCAAGGGGGATTTCAGAACCTACAGCATCCGAGGAGAGTTTCAGACGGACCCTGATCAGGAAAGGCGGTTCCTCGAACTCGCCAGAAATGGGTATGGGAAGTGAGAGATGAAGGTACTAGATCCCGGACACCTCTATGAAATGGATGAGTTGGATAAAGACGACAACCTAACAGCTGTCCTCCAATTCGTCAAACGTGAAGGAGAAAAATACCCTGGTAATGTAGGTACTTCACCAGGTGTAACAATGCAGGAAGTACTTCGGTGTGTTATAGATAGAGCTATCTATGTTAACATACAGAGATCTAATATACATACTCTCCGAGGTATAAACTATCTACGTTCGGCTTTCAGAGAGTTTGAAGAAAGAGCTGCAGAACTACATGGCAGACAATTAACCAACCTCGCTCTAAACATTGAAAACATGCCAACATGTAAACTATGCGGTCATATCCAATGCAATGGAGAATGTCGTGAATGAAAAACCCCCTACCTGCGCCGGCTGTCCCTACTTCGATCGCCCCATGGTCCGAGGAGACGGCCACCCCTCCGCCCAACTCTTCATCCTCGGACAATCTCCGGGTGATAGGGAGAGGGAGTCGGGCAAACCGTTCTCTGGCCCCTCGGGTGAGGTGCTTAACACTGCACTTCGAAAAGCTGGTATTTCCAGGACCCAGAATTACGTTAGTAACATGGTTAAGTGTTATGTACCCGCGGGAGAAAAAGTGGACCCGTCGGCGGTTAAACACTGCAGACCTCTACTGTCCCGCGAAATGGACCTTCTCCCTAACTGCAAAACAATACTTACGGTTGGTAAGGAAGCTTTTGATGGAGTGACTGGGAAGGATATGAAGTTGGTTCATGTTAGGAAGTCACATGAAGAAGATCCCGACGTCTGGTTAAGAGGAGCTCCTTTCGTCTTGGGAGATAAGGTAGTTATAGGAACAGCTCACCCCTCTCATGTCATGAGGACAGGCTTCATGAACGCCCCTACTTTCGAGCATGATGTGGATAGAGCAGGGAAGTTTGCTGAGGGTGAGCTGAAAATAGTCGAACCTGTATTCATCCAAAACCCCTCTGATAAGGAGACTGAAGAGTACGTGTCTCTTATCCTTAGTAAAGGAAAGGGAGGTCTTGATATAGAAACTCCTCGCTATATGTCCTTAGATGAGGATGAGGCTGATGCTGTTATTGATATCCCTGTAACTCAGATTGGGCTGTCCGCTAATCTGCATGAGAGTATTATCGTTCATCCAGATCAGTTCTTTCTTCTCGAATCTCTTCTTAACGGAGAGAAAGAAGTCATCCTTTGGGCATACGGAGCTGGGTTTGACTTTCAACACCTAGGCAAGAAATGGTCATTAAAGAATGTAAGAATAGCAGACGCTATGATTGCCTTCTACCTTCTCTGGTCAGATCTTGCCACTGATCCTTCAACTGGGAAGAAGAAGAAGGGAGGAGGAGCATTCGATCTAGCAACGGCTCAGACTTATTATTCAACTACTTCCTATTACAAGAACTGGGCGAAGTTGAAACCTGAGTTGTATGAAACTCTTGGTAACTGCTACGACACCTACACTGCAATGGAGATTGGAGAACGTTGTCTGGAAGAGATGAGACGAAAGAAGCAGAATATGGAGTCCCTCTTCTGGTCTCTCATGCCTGTAATCAAAGCAATCGAACCTTGGAGAACAACTGGTTGTAGGTATGATACTAAAGAGAGTATGACACTCTTAGTTACGCTCTCTAAAACTCTAGAAGCCTACGAGAAGTTCTGGAGAGAGAAACTTCCTCTAGTTGATTGGGGTTCTCCAAAACAGTTAGTAACTCTCTTCACCGCAATGGGGTTGAATGTCCCTAAAAAGAAGAGACCTAACGGCAAATACACTCCTTGTGTGGATGATGACACCCTTGAGAATTTTAAGAATAAAGGAGTTCAACTTGCTGGTCTCATCCAAGAGATGAAGATGTTACGTCACTCCGGCGATTTTGTTGATCTTGCGGATAAGGATGGAAGAGTTCGAACTAGAGCTAAGCTTCATGGACAGTCTGGAGGAAGAATACAACTTGTTGACAAGGCTCTTCAGACCGTTCCTGAGAAATTAGGAGGGACTCTTCCTAGAAGTTTGTTTATTCCAGACCACCCTGACGATCTCATTCTCGTGTCCGACTTCAGCCAGGCCGAATTCTTCATCTACGCCTGGTACACCCAAGACCCCGAGTTGTTAACCATACACGAAAGCGGAGACTACTGTTATGGATTCTTCCACGAAGAAATCTGGAAAGAACCGTACTTCCAAGAAGGGAAGCCGCGGCAGAAGAAATACGCCCGTAAAGATATCGAACCTTGGAAGCTTCTCGTTACAAAAAGCTACCCTCTGGGGTTCACCTACGGTAGACGAGCAGTGGAGTCTAAATATAAATGGTTACTGGACTGGTACCATAAAAAGTTTACTAGAGTTGCTCCCTTCCACAGTGAGCTCATCTTTCGAGCGACAAGAGATGGATATTTACAAACTGTCTTTGGGAGAATGCGTCGTTTCCCTAATCCCCGCGGACAACACAACCAAATCCTCGCTTTCCCAGGGCAATCCACATTGCCTGATGTGCTTATACGAAATGCTATCCTCCCGCTTGGTGGAGCTCTGCCAAGATTATTCGGGGAGCGATCGAGAGTACTTTTCACGGTCCACGACTCAGTTGTGTGTAATATTCAAGGGGCTGCTCGAGAAGTTAAAACAGCAACAGATGCCTGTGAGCTCGTCACTTCTACCTTGTCCTCACCAATCCCCGAAATGAATGGTTTCTTCTTGCGATGCGAGACGAAGATAGGTACTAACTGGCAAAACGTCCACACCAAGGAGAGCTGGCATGAGCAGAACAGTGCTAGAGCAGTTAGCACGGTTTAAGGAAGTAATGACGGGTAAGAAATACCCCCGTTCTTCTGAACTGTTTGGGGGTGTGACGGAGTTTTTGAGAACACTACATGCGGGATCGGTTCCAGTAGACGAACGGGATGCTCTAAAATCCCTCGTTTGTGAAACCTTTGAAATCTCAACTGACGAACTTATCGAGGTGGTATATGGAATACAAAACGGAAATGGGAACTCCAACTCTTCCCTTAACGGCAACCAAGTTGGAGCCAACTACAAACGCTCCAATTACGATCCAGAGTTGGCTGAGCGGGAGCTTAACTCTCTCATTCCTGAAACTGGTTTCTTTAGGGATTACGTGGAATATACCTCTCGGGCTGAAGCACCACTCCCATACCATTTTTTCTCATCGGTTGTCGGCGTGGCAGCGGTATGCAACCGTAGGATCTGGGTCGAGATGGGTTACTTTAACTTTTACCCTGCGACGGGCGTTATTATTCTGGGGCCCTCCGGCCTTAGGAAAACCTCCGCAGCGGATATTATCGTTAAGATGTTACAAGAACTCCAGATCACTCCAATCTACAGTGAGAAATTAACTCCCGAAGCCCTAATCGACTCCATGAAAGGTGAAAATGCGACTGGACTTATATATGCTCCGGAAATGGCCGTTTTTCTCAACAAACAGAAGTACAACGAAGGGCTTGTTCAGCTCATCACTCGGTTTATGGATTGCCCTGATGAATGGGCATCTGGGACTATCATGCGCGGCAAAACGCCACTTCGAAACATCGCCATATCCGTCCTCATGTGTTCGACACCAGACTGGTTCGTTACTAATATTCCTGAAGACACCTTTGGTGGAGGTTTTGTTGCTAGGAACTTATTGGTCGTCCAAGAATCTTCCGCTAGATGTGAACCAATCCCACGTCCCGGAGACCCCACAATCAAAGAACGACTGATGATGCAGCTGGCGTGGTTCCACACGTTTATGGGAGCTTGTAAAATCGAAGGTCATACAGGTATCCCGGGTTGTAAATGTAAATTCTGTACCTGGTATCGCAAACACACGATTGACTCCCAACACCCCGAACATGAGTTGTTGGGAACGTATTATCAACGTAAACAGGGACATGTCGTTCGTTTGGCGATGTGCCTTCACGTAGGAACCCATTATGAATACGACATCCATACAATCTGCGAGGAGTGCTTTGAGAGAGCGGTTAAAATCCTCGATTGGAATGAGAAGTTTCTGCCTAATCTCTTCCGGCAGCTTTTCAAAACACAAGCTGGACAGGATGCGGAGATTATTTTGCGAGCAATACGTTCCTCTGGCGGCACGATCGCTCATAGCAACCTTATCCGTAAAATGCAGTACAAATTTGCGGCAACCCAAGTCAAATCCGTCATCTCGTCGTTGAAGGAGGCAGGGCAGATACGGGAAGAGAATGGGGTGCTTGGGCATATTTACATACTAGAATAGGAGAACAAGATGAAACAACTACTGCAAGACGCAATCCACGAAATCACCACCCTACGTCGCCAGAACGAAATACTAACCGCTCAGATGGCGATAGTTGATGTGTTCGCTGCTGCGTTAGGTCTAAAACGTGGTTATCAAGCTATGACGCCTGATGTTGTATATCAGTTGCAGAAGAAGTTAGATGAAATAACCAAAACAGAGGAGTAACCCCTTTGGCTGAAAACTGGGTTAAGGTAGCACGTGATCTCGGTTACACGGATGAGAAATCCATGTGGACCGATCTCTACACAACTCAACATCTATCCATCGAAGAACTCCACCGGAGGCTGAACTATGGTATGCATACTATCATTCGGCGATTGGATCACTGTAAGATTGATCGTCGACCTACAGGGGGTGCGCGTTACAGTCCTAACCAAAGAGCGAAGTTGTTCCATTTAGACCAGAGGGTGATATGGACCTCTACAATCAAGGAGTTATCCATCCTCCTCGACATTTCAACAGCTTTAATCTCCAAATACCGAAACTTCTACGAAGGAGAGTTCAATGAACTTTGCGATTATTTGTCCGATAGCGGGGTTGGAGAGGTATGCCACCCTTTCCAAAACCCACTTAGTGTTAGCCCAAATCAAGGATGAGAGATACCGCTCATTCTACAAGAAAAGGAGGGAGCTTGGCGATACTATCATTCTCGATAATGGGGCCTACGAAGAAGGGCGGTCGATCAATAATCAAACACTGGCCGAAGCAGCCCGCTACTACACGCCACAATATATCGTGTGCCCTGACGAGCTATACCAAGACTGGGAACGTACTTACGCTGCAACGAAGAACTTCCTCGATCACCACTATGATGAATTTCGCCAACTCGGTTGCAAGTTCATCGGAGTGCCCCAAACCACAAAGGGAAACATAATGGGATGGATGGAGGGAATGTTTAGAATGGTGGAGGAGTTGCCTTTAGACGGGGTTGGTCTTCCAAGAGCGTTAGTTACCCATTATTATATTGATCCCCTTACCCGAGTGCGAGCATGTGAGTTTTTAAAGCGGAGGTATGAAAATCAACTTTACATTCACGCCTTTGGAATGGTAAAAGGTAACGTCGACGAGTTGAATATGTTGCGGGACGCACAATGTGATTCGATTGACTCTTCTGCACCAGTCTGGAGAGCGTGGACAAAATGCTTAAGCATAACTAACGAAGACCAACAACGTATATGGGATGAAATTGGAACTGAATGTGATTTCACTGATGGAGGGTTTACCAGCAACACAGACATGAAGCATTCAATCATTCTTTCCAACCTGGAGGCTGTCGGTGTCGACGTCAGTTCAGCTCGGAAGTAAATATCTACACGACGGAGTTTGGTGTGACGTTCAACGTATAACCCACTCCTCCACCGTCTTCCAAGACGAGAAGGAGATATACATCCTCGAGGAGTCGTACGCTCAACTCCTCTCTGAAACCGGGAAGATAATCTTCCTCACATTCTCACAAATCAAACACCCGTTTGAGAATACAGCGGGGGTGAAAGGACTCGATACACGAGTATGGAAACGATTTTAGGTATAACTCCAGCTATTAAGATTCCGAAGCCGATTGGTGGAAGGATTATCGTCCGCCCAATTACCACAACATTAACTATTGAGGAGAGGTATGCCAGAATTAAATCCCCTCTTAACGGTAAATCTCTAATTGGGGTAGCAGCGCAAAAGGAAAAACCTCGTAATTCATGTGGGATAATTGTCGCTATCTCAATCGACCCACTCATCCAAGAAAACTTTAAGGTAGGACAGATGGTGTGGTTTGCGCCCTTGTTGGGTTCCGAGATTGCATTATTGGGCCATACTTTCCGCTCTCTCGACTTCAATGACGTTCTATCTACCGAGGAGGAAGAAAACACCCCGGAGAGTTACAAAGACCAAGTGCGGTCCTTTCTCCGGGGAGAACAACCTGATGAGGAGGTTTCTATCTAACCGGACAAACAATCGGCGGCTGGCAAGGGGGGTTACCACAACAGAAGGTAACTCCTCCGTATATCGAACCTCCAGCCAAAACTACAAACGCAGCAACTTTAACAATCAACTTCATGGGAGAATCTCCTTATGTCTAATTGGACTTTAGCACTCTGGGTTTTGAAATGTTTTGTCGAGCTAGGTTTTCTATACACGTGTATCACACGTAAGGTGAAGGTGGTCTGGATAATGGCGTTGTATAGCTTTACCACCACTCTCCTACTCATGATCACCTTCGACTGGTTTCCATCCAAATTCACCTTTGTCACTTGGTGGGTGGATCTGCTTGGCACCTTGGTGATGTCAGCTGTTTTCATCACCCTAGCCGGTTATGTTATTGATGGTGAAGAAGGTTATCTCCCTGTTTTATACACATTCATCGGGTTAATAACCTCCCAGGTTGTGTGTTTGAAGTTAAATTTGTACCTCTCTCCTTCAATATGGTTGAACCGTTTAAACATCCTCCTTTGGATTTTCTTCATCCTTATCCTAACCCACTTCTCGAAACGCTTCCCACGCTCACTGCGTATGCTTCCCGTTGATTTTGTGTCGATGGCGATAATCCCTCCACATCAGTCTATGCTGATACCCCATAATAACCAGGGTAGATAGGTTTACCGCCAGTCCCCCTATAGCACACATCGCAGGGTAGTTGTGATTTATCCATTCAACCATGTTTTTCTCCCTTGAAGTACACCTTCTCCGTATACCCAAGGCAGTTCAACTACGGCTGTTCCGGACCGTAGGTTGCATCAATCGCCTGACGAAGTTCATACATCGTCTCTTGAAGTGTTGCAGCATAGTGAGGATTCCTCAACGCCAAATGCAATGCGGCAATTCCAGAGTTGATGGAAAAACTTACCCACCAAGGTAGAGGGATTGCCGAGACTGCAGGCTGAGGATTGGGATTTGTTGCTGGTGTAGTGCTCATATTAAGCTCCTTTGCTTAAAGTTTTACCGATTTGAACTAAAGTCTCCCATCGTGAATAATCTTCAGAGAGCTTTTCAATCATATCGGTACGGTATTGTTTGTCAGGGATCCGTGCTGCCTTCGCCAACTCATACGGACCCCAGAGTGAACCGGGGATGGATTCTCCCCAGCCTGTTATTGCTACAACTGCCCCACCAGAATCGGAAGTGACCAGTTGGTCTTGAGTATTCAAACGTACTTCGTAGAAGAAGAGGTGGTCGCGGTCTTTACGCTCAAACCCTCTGATGGGAACTCCACCCTTAGGACGATATTCTTCAGAGGGATAAGGTGGTATTGACAGCCTCAACGCGGACCCAAACCCCGACTTCAACACCATTTCTTTAGGGTAAGTCAACATCGCCAAACTCGCCAACAACTCCCCTATATCCCCTTGATAGAGCTCCAAAAACGCGGGGAGAGCATCATACCCAAACCTCGGTGTAAACTCTAACGCCCAAACCCCTTGTTCATTGACGATCGAATTAAGATCGATAGGTCCAATGTAATTAAAACTCCGAAGAGTAGGAGCCATACGAGCGATTCCGTCGTCAATGATGTGGTTGTTGAAAGTGCAAGCCCAGACAGAATTCCCAGAACAACCACCGGAAGGACCCAAGTTTTGATCCATGAGCTGTTTTCTTTCCACAGTGTGGTTGAACGGGAGCATGAATTCTTTGCCATTAAACCATCCTTCGGTGGAGATTGCGACTCCACCCTCGATAAATTTTTGAAGCTCAAACTCGGAGGGGGTAGAACCAGCGAGGGTTTGGAAGTAGTCCAACATCGCGATCATGTCTTCGGAGTCGTAGGAGACGTAGGAGTCGATACCGAGGTCTGCTCCTTGTTTCGCCAACTCTCCAGAAGGTTTGAAGACGAGTCTTCCTTCGAACTTCTTAGTGTAAGCTTTTCCCGCCCCCCAATCATTGAAAGACTCAGTTGGTGGCACTTTAATCCCAACCTCCTCCATCAGTTGGAAGGCCAACCCCCTATCCATCTCTAACTGGTCGTGGAAGACGGAACCACCTATGACGTGGTGACCCCTCGACCGCATCATATCCCCCGTCTTCCCACCTCCGTTAGAATCAAACACGACAATCGTTTTGGCGTCGATGAAGTCGGACCATTTATCTACCTTCTTCACCAACCCATCGAAGTTTTTCTTCGCACGACGATCCATAACCCACGCGGCCACATCGTGCCCGTTTTCAGAGAGACGGCGGGCTAGGGCCAAGCCGTCTCCGCTACGCGACATAAGTAGAAATTTCATGCTGTTTGCAGCTCTCCCAAAGTTGTGTGAACTGTAATTGGTTTACCGAGTGCTGTTGTAGCCCATTGAGCTACTGCCACCGCATAAGCACTCGGGTTGTTGTTGTCTCCAGCTGGAGCGTAGATGTTGAGGAGGTCGAGAAGAGAGGATTCCTTCGTTAACCCATGACTACCGTTCAGCTTCGCAGACAGATCGTCTAACAAAGCTTGATAGCCATCGACCAATGATGCAAAAACCCTATACCCACCACTGTCAACAGGTTGAGACTTCTGAAACGCGCGGAGGTTACCTGGGTTTCTGTTCCGGTTTGACCTGCTCCCCGGAAACCATCCTTCATAATGCATAAACGCATCAGCGAGTGCTTCAACCGTTCTCATTTCTCTTTCTCCGATCCCTCATACTTCTGGGAAACCGTCCCCGGGATTGGATGACAGTACTCCACCTTTGGTTGTGTGACAGTCCCGGGAACAATCGTTCCTCCCACCTCTACAACATCCTTGGTCTGGTTGACAACCCCAGGTATATCATGTGGTTTATCACCGATTCGTGGCTTCATGCTCATATTTCAACTCCTCCAGTTTCTGTTCGTATTTATTCCAATCGACGCCGAGTTGGCGTGCTAAGGTACGTTCCACAATCGATGCTTGGACGTGCTGTCTGTGGTAGGGTGCGTTGGGATCATCTCCAGGTTCTCCTTTTCCCTTGAAGTTGAGATCCCACTGGTCGACGAGATTTTGATCAACCCGATCGGCCATACACCGGATTGCTTCGATCAGTTCATGTAACCCCAAACACGCCTCCATCTTCCAGTCTCCCAGAAAGGAAATGTTGATCTTTAGCGTGTCTGTCTCCACATCCAACCACCAATCACCTGCTGTGTCGTACCGTTGTTCGTTGTGAGGTATGACGTTCATCTGAATGTTCACGGTTTCTCCTTCTTTAGGGGTTTCTCAATTCCGTACTTATCATACTTAGTTGGGAAACCGAACTCATACCTTATCCTGTCTTCTGGGCTCAAGTCTTGCAGACGCTGTTCGTGGGCTTCATTCAACGGGCGGAAGCCCAAGATACGCGTGGTGTAATCTGAAAGATGTCCATCATCTGTGAATAGAGGTCCACCTTCTTCCATTGATTTGATAACCGACTTTATCTCATTTGATGCTGGAGCGAAGTCCAGAGGATATTCCATTACTTTACGTCTTGCTTCTCTCCCCTCTTGGGTCTCTTCAGCCATCTTCATTAGGTTTTGAGCTAGCTCGAGGTGAGGCGAGCCTCCAAACCCAGCTGGGCTCAACCAGAACCACTTTCCCACATCTGCGTGGAAGATTCCCTCCATTGTAGCTGCCGCAGCGAAGTTAGCTCCCATCCAGGTACCGACGGTTCTCAACGCGGGCCCGTGGAAGTCAGAAACCTTTGTTGCCATCCTGCGGAGAAAATCCATATAATTTAACGGCCACATACCGAATTGGCCGAAGATACGTCCCGCTCCTGTTCTCAACAACGTCGGTTGAGCCCCGCGGCGGTATGGCCAGAGGGTTAAGTCAACTAGCTGTAAAGCTGATCTCTTCGCTACTTCTTCTGCAGTATATCCTTCTGCTTTAATTATAGTTTTTGTACCATCCTTTAATGTAATCACTTCTGACGCTTGAGTAACAGGCTTGTTAGCCATATCTAGGATTTTATTGATTTCCGGTTTGTCGTAGAACCAGATAGATGTATCTCTCATCAACCTATCGGCGTCGATAATCCCTGCTCGATACTTATTAACAGCTTCGAAGGTTGAGTCAAACTCTCCGTTGTAGGCAATAGCTCGTGCAACGTTATGACCCCACCTTGAAGGTGCCAACAGTTTGGAGCTGAGTTTAAGGGCTTTGTCGAAAGTATTACTGCCCGCGGGGAGTTCGTTGAAGATATCTCCATACATCTCTCCTATGTTCTTTTTGTTCAGCAACGCGCCAGCTTCTTCTGCGCGTGCGAAGCCTTCGGAGGTTAAACCACGTGTTGCACCTTTGATGAAGTTTTTGATACCGAGTACGGGTAGAGTAGTTGTTGCAGCTTGGAAGACGTCGCGTACAAAGATCGCCGGCCTTGCTCCCAACGCTCCAACATATGACATTGTCATCAGCTTGTTGAAGATTGATCCTGGGTAGTTAACCTCCTCGGGCAGTTTAAACCCATCTGGGAGATAAGGGTTAATCTTCTTAAATTGTTCTCCCATCGCCCTTCCAAAATCGGCAGACATCCGAGTTATCACTTGTTGAGTGACGTCTGGAATACCACGTACGTAGTTCACATAGTTGTTTAAAGGCCAGCGGTTAGTCCCGAGGACATATTTCCCTTCGGCATCCTTCAAATCCACAACCTTCTTCAGTTCGTTGATAGCCCCTCCTGTGAACTTCTTCTCAAACCCTTCTCGAATGAGGAAGTTAAAGAATCGTCCAAGATGCGCGTCTTTAGGATCGAGAGTCCCTTCTGATATAGCTCGATGGAAGAACGACATGTCTGAAGGGAGTTTTGCTCCTCTTCCGTACACGAAATCGGGATTGAAATTGAAACCCCTAAGTCTAGGCAGTTGATCTCTAAGGTAATTGAAAGCTGGGATGTGGGTATCATTTTGAAAATTCCTCAACCATTCTTCTGCGCGGGACAGGTTTTTGAGATCGTCGGGGGTTAGCTGTAGCTTATCAGCCATCCCTGCCCAATGTTCTTTGGTGTGAGTTAGCGCATCCATGTAGGAGTATAACTTCTTTGGGTTTCCCTTTAGGAAGTCTGCCGCCAACTCCTTCTGGTTTGTTAACCAATCATCACCGGCCTTTAACGCATCGTCAACAGCTTTAACCTTTTCGTAGATAGGGAGTCTCTGACCTGACTTACTAAATGCTTCATTCAATTTGGTGTCTATATCAGCAACCCAAGGGAGCATCGGCCGAAACGCTCCCTCCATCGCTCTCCACCCAACCCACTTCTGATCCTGCCCAACCGAGTGCTCAGGCATCGGCATGTTTTCGGTTGGGCCTAACCCACGAGGATTCATCTCTCCTCTCAACCCCCTCATCTCAGCCCAGATGGAGGCGGAGGGAGCAAAATCACTTCCAGCAGCTCTCTCTTCTAGATGATCGACTAAACTACCGAAATTCTTTGAAGTGCGGAATTTGCCTTCCATGTCGATATACTTCCACACTTGCTCTTCGGGAGCGTAGAAAGCTAAACCGTCGGTTTCTCTTCCAAGTCGAACAAGTTCAGCTATACGATCAGAAGAGGCTTTAACCATCACATGATCTAACGCACGTTTGGCTTGGCGAACAGGAACTGTATCAGCCTCCAACGCTGCTCTCTTTAACGCCTTACCACTAAAGTCTTCAACCATCCTTAACACATTACCGATTGAGGTATCCCAATAAGCCAACTTAGCGAGATAGTTAACATCGCCTGTACGTACAGCAGTTGCAGCATGAACGAAAGCTTCCTCAATCATTTGAGGTTTTAACCCCTTTGAGTATGCAACATGCTGCATTAACTGTGCGCCGATTTCTTGAGCTGTCCCAAAGTTAGGAGAAGGTTTCCATAACTCTACCATAGCGAAAGGTTTTTTGGTTATGTTATACAACCTTACGTGAAGATTCTCATGCCAGAGTAGGGTCTCATTTGGAGCTGTCGCAACATGTAACGGGCGAGGATCTAAAGGATCTACATCAATCCCCAATGCTTTCACAATCCCTTCATAGTAGGAGGTTTTGGGAAACACCGTTATACCAGCGGATCCTGGATAACCTTCCTCTAGCATTTCAGGATCCATTTGAACTCTGATTCGTTCTGCGTTCTCAGTTACCCTAACCCACTTCGGTCCCGCTTGAGTTATTACTAATGAGCCACGTTCGGAGGGAGGGATGCGGTTGTTAACTGAAGTTGGTTCGACTTCACCTTTTCGCGCTGCCTCTTGTAACGCGGAAGACTCTTCAAGCGAAACTCCCGTTTGCGCGATCTTCTGGTTGATCTCTTCCTTAGCGGATTGGATGATTTCATAGCCTTTTAACTCAGACTGGAACGCTTCAAAGTTTGGAGCAAACCCCAACTCTTCCATATCAACAGTGTAGGGGTCGTGACCGAGGTCTTGCAGTAAACGTTCTGCTGTCGCATCAATCTCTCCACCCTTTCCAAACCCCTGTCCTGTCACGATGTTGTAGAGGCGTTGCATTTTGGAGGTGCGTGACTCTTCAACGTCCAGAGTGGGAATAGTCTCTTGAGTTGGAGAGACATGATTCCCCAATGCCTTCTCTACCTCAATCTCCCCCACAGGTTTAGGGACGAGTTCTTTGGGGAGGAATTTCTCAGGGACTTTCACTCCTCTCGGGAGACGTTTCTCAATATCCGAAACATACTCTTCCAACTGCCCTGGGAAGTAGTGGCCCATGGTTACTTCGTTTTGTAAGGAGTCCCACGATCCGTTCGCCATACGGATGTCTGCGGGTTTCATTGCACCAAGGGAGTACAACCACTGCTCAAACTCAGATTTGTAAACTCCAGATACCTTAGGTTGAATCTTCCATTCGTCGGGGAGGAGTTCGTTAGCTTTTTCACCAACGAGTTCTTCTAGTTTGTCTACCATTAACCGTTTGGACTTGGTTGGTACCTGCGCATTCCAAATCTGCCGAATCTGATTCGTGACGTTCTGTTTAAAACTATCATCATCACTACCCCAACGGTCGACTACTTCTTTAATCTGATCGCGGGAGGGCATCGACTTCTTAGGTTGGGAGATAACTACCTTATCTCCCATCGCTTCGGCGGGATGACCTTGAGAACGCAACTGCTCTGCTATCTGTTCTGCTCCCCCTTTATCTCTCTCTAGAAGTTCATCCAATTTCATCTTTCTTAGGCTATCAGGCCAGCTTACCCACTTCTCTCTAGTTATTCCTAAGTATTTTAAGGCAGTCTCAATTTGATCCTTATCAGTGATCGTAGCGTGATGATCACTTGAAGATACTCTCCAAGCTAGATCTACTAACTGAGAGCGTTCATCGGGAGTTAGTATTCTATTTGTTGTTGATGTATTAATAACTCTTGTGGTATATTTAGACTCCTGTGCTTTATTCTGTAACGCCAAAAACTCCTGAACCTTCCCCTGCCATCCAGGTTGGAAGTCAATGCCAAGTACCTCTCCACCTTGTTGAGTCCAGTATTGGGTTTTGTTTAGAGCTCCGGGAACATCGTTAGAGAGAATTGATTCTTGGATTATGCGACCGTCTTTTAGTTTGATCTGAACTTGAGCCCCTCTCACATTATGAGTTTCACGGAGGAAGGAAGAGCGACCTTCCTGAGTAGCTAAATGTTGGTCTTGTAAAATCTGATCTGCGATCACTCGATCAGCATCAAGTGAAACCCCTTTAGAAGGGTCTAACGCATTTTTCAACAGCTCCTCGGGATCCCCTTTAATTCCCTTGGAGATTAACTTTCCACCTAGAGATAAACCTCCATCAAGTATCGCACCAGTGGCAAAACCCTTAAGTGCTGCAACACCTTTATCCTTCCCTTCTGCTGCTCCGGCTTCATAAGCAGCGAATGCGATTCCACCTCGAAGGGCTCTGTGCGCAATGTTTGCACCTTTGGTTAAAGCAAATATATCCTCTACAGCACTCGCAGCCAAAGGTTCTGCCCCCTCCGACGCCAACATCAAAGGCGCGGACGCTCCCAACATCTCCCCAGGTATCTGCTCCCAAGCAGGGTTTTGTCCTTCTCTCTGTTGGATGGTAGAGATGTGGTCTTGAATATCTTTAAACTTGCTCGCTGCCTCGTGGTCGAAGGGAGCATACAACCCATGCATAGTTGATGCCATAGCTTGGATGGGTTTTAGCTTGGCCAGATTCTCGTCAGTCAGTAAATGCGGACGTTTCGTCTTCTCATCGAAGTATTTAAACGACGTTAGAAGATCATCATCCTTTGAGAGGTGCGGAGCTATGAAGTTGTCAAAATACAACTTCTTCATCTGTTGGTAGGTTTCTTCCGGCATTAACGGATCAAACTGTGAAGCTATCTCCGACCACGGTTTAGCACCAGAAGGAGTTGATGCTTGAGCTACCAACCTCGAGTCGGGGTCCAACCCCATATGTTTGGAGAGGAAGGCAGCGTAGGCAATCGGATCCCCCTCAGCTGTAGCTTTAGGTTCTCCAGTTCCACCGAGGTAAGCATGCATGTGTTGAGTTAAAGTATAATCCGGATGCCGCTCCAAATTCCTCTGGAGCTGTTCCTTCAGCGCCTTCATCCCCAACTCACGGTTTTCGAATACTGCAAAACCATCTTTGTCATATCCAGTGGCACCAAATTGTTTGGCGTATTTTAAATTCCCAGGGTTGTTGTTCCTGACACTTCTCGCGTCAGGCTTGGAACCCTGTTCATACTGGGAGATTCCCTCTGCCCATTGATCAACATTCAACTGAGACTGAGTGGCCTGCGGCATTAGTAAGGGCCTCCCTCATCCCCACTTTCAATCCCTGAACCTGTTTTCTTGATTGCGGTACCGATTGCCCCGACGGTGTTTTGAGCCGATTTGTCCGAAGTAGAAGACCCCCCAATCGACCGATCAATCGTAGATTGTCCAGAGGGAGTCATTTGAGGGCGGAAGCTCCTATTTGTGGTTGGGATTAAACCACCGGTGATGGTGTTCCAGAATCCTTTTGTCTCAGTCTCCGTCCACCCCATTGCCCTCATCGCTTTGGTTTGAGCGGCTTTGATCATATCATCAGTGACTGCAGACGGAGACAGTTTCTTCACCTCAGCGAGAGATTTAAACATCTCCAAATCTGCTTTAGCTCCCTCTTCCTTCATTTTAGCATCCATCGCAGACGCCATTGCTTGGTAGTGCATTTCTTCGGCTTTGAAACGAGCTACTTCAACAGCCGTTCTCTTCTCACCTGCTTCAACCTGACGTGTCGCCAAAGGCTTCATCCCAGTAGGTAAAGCATTTGCCAACCCAACCTTTTGCGCATTGGCAGCAATAGTCCCAACCTGGTCAGCAGGCACACCCATCTCGATAAGTTGGTTACCGAGCTGGGATTCTTTAACAAGATCTGTCATCGTGTTAGGAACCATTGAGTTACGCACTTCAGTTGGGAGCTCTCCACCTTTGGAGATAATCTCCGCAGCTTTCATTCCCATTGAAGGGTCTTTAAAACGTCCGTCCGCCATGAGTTGGCCGTAGATAGCGTCCTTACGAGCTGCTACCTGAGCGTCAGTTTCAGCTCCTCTAGCCACATCCATCATCTTCTGGCGTTGTTCGGGAGTGCCCTTCTGCCAAGCTTGAGATTCGAGGTTGAATGGGATATCGTTGTGAGCCATCAACTTACCTAAAGCTTCTGTATCTCCATTCAACGCTTTGTTGTGGAGATCGGTAAGAGTGCTCTGTAACTTCAACTGGTTCTCTTCCGTCTCCCCTTTCATCTTCGCCATTTCTAAACGGTGTTGGACAAGTCCCGCTAACAAACTCTGTTGGGCTTGCTTTTGTGTTTGCTTGGCCCCTGCTACAGCTCCCGTGGGGCTTTGAGTTTGTGTCCCACCATTTGGCTGCGCGCCAGCAGCAACTCCTGTTGCCCCCGTCGCCCCCGTTGGCTTCAACAAATTATCAGCCGCCCCAGACTGCTTCGCTTGTAAATGCGCCTTCATCTCATCCGGCTGCATCAACTTAATCCCAGACTTCTTCAATGTCCCTTCAATCTGTTTGGGATCAACGGGAAGCCCCATATCCACAGCCTTCATCAACCGGTCGAACTCTTGGGCGGCATTTTGTTTCTTTTGATCATGGGCTGCAACAATCTGCGCAATACCCTTCTCAATCGGTGAGTAATCCGGACCTGGCATAAAACCCAGGTTTGCTCCAACTCCTGAAGTAGAACTCGGTCCTGCCATAGAAACTCCTTATGCGAACATCCCCGCCATAATCATTGCGGAGATAATTGAACTTGCACCACCAAACATTGAACCACCAAGGTTCGAACCGCCCTGTACGCCTATTGCCTCAGTGGGGGCGAATGCCATCGCTGCGTTGCTGAAGGTTTCCTCAAGCATACCTGCAGCACCCATCTGGCGGTTTGCTGCCGACTCAGCTCCTTGGAATTGAAGGTTTGCTACCGTTTGGTCGGTCTGTGCTCCATAATCAACGTTGTACTTCGCCAACGACGCCATTAGATCTGATGACAACGACATCCCTGACGCGGCAAACTTATTTTGAATCTGCCCAAACCCTGCTTGCTGGTTTGCTTCAGACCCTTTTCGAATGGCTGCGATCATTTCTGGAGTAACTGTTGAAGCTCCAGCTCCCTTTCCCGCAGCTGCATCAGTTAAAGCTCCAATACCTGTTGCTCCAGCTCCACCCTTACCTCCAAACAAAGTTTGGAAGAGGGAGTTCATCCCAGACATGATTGGAGCCGGTGGTTTGATAGGTGTTGCGGAAGGTTTACTTCCTCCAAATCCTGGCATTACTGCACCTCACGAGGAAGAAATTCGAACTCAAGAATAGTACGAGGAAAGTCTTTTTTATGCTTGTTTGCTTCCCAAATCCATTTCGAACGTCGACGAAAGAAGATCATCAACCTCCAAACTTTAATAACAATCATTGGAGAACTGGCTTTATCGTTTGTCCAGTTAATCCCCTGACGAGAAGCAATACCTTCAGCTCTTCTATATATCATCACTGCACCTCAGGTTTCACGAAGTTAGAATGCAACAACCCGAAGATATCTTCGTCATACCACTTACCTTTGTAGAGGATGGCTTCTTTCATGCACCCTTCATAGCGGAACCGGAGTTGAGTGGCTAACCTCTTCGCAAAGGAATTATAGGTGGGAATCAACGCAGTAACCCGATGGCAGTTGAAGGAGAACATATACCCCAACGCTTCCTTAGCAGCCTGGATAATTTTAGAGTGGGGGTACTTCTTATCCCACATACAGAAGTGGATGTTGGAAGAGATTGAGTTTTCGTAGAGGTCGTTGAGGATAACAATCCCAGCATCTTCAACTAGGAAGTAGTAAGTATTAACATCCAACATCCCAGCAAGGAACAATCCAGGATTGTTAATCGTAAAATCATCAAACGCATACTCTTGAGTTCTAACCTTTTCCCAGGTCTGCTCAATCAACTTGGGATCACTCAACCGTGTTAACGGCGTTAAAAGATGAAAACTCGGTAGTTCACGTTCGCTACGCTCGCTTGTAGAAATATCTGTCTGTTGGTCCATGTACCCGCTCCAATTTTGAAGTCTACGTATCCATCCTTCCATACGAGTAACCACCCCGTAGGGATTCTACCCAAATTATGGGTGAGAGTAAAGTCGGTGTTGATTACGTTTGGGGTAACTCCCGTCACCCAAGCTCCGTTGATGTTTACTGTTCCAGTTTGGAAGGTACCGAATTCGATACCCCCGTTGAGTGCTTTGATTACTTCATCCAGAAACTCAACCAGTTTACGGTTAGTGAAGTCTTCGGTGATGAAATTAGGTACCTGCAACTTTTTCACCTCCGTCTTCAAATTCTGGGAGAAAGCCGATCAGACTTACCGCTCCTCCTCCTCCAACCCGGGTGATTTGCATAATAATCAACTCACCAGAGATCTGGATTTCGAAAAACCCCGTACGTTCGGTTTGGTCCGCTAAAGCAGTACCTATAGAAGCATTCGCAGTCTTTTGATCAAACGAATCCACACCAACACTCGGCCTCCAAGAGGAGACGGTAGCCGTCAATACAGCTACCCCATAATTCTCATACCAGAACCGTATCCTCCTCAACTTCTTTTCAAACCCAGGTACGTCCCAGATAGTGCCGTTGAATATCAATGTTCCTGCTTGTTGACCGTTGAGATTCGTGGCATCCAGATACTGGGTAGTTACTATAGGTGCATTTGTGGTGGAGGAGAATAACAAACGACGTAAATTATCCTGTATTATCCCCACAGGAATTAACAGTACTGCAATCAACACTACAGCAGTATCCACATTCCCAATTGCCGCAGTTCCTATCCTTAAAATATCAGTATACGATCCCCCCAAAGGGCTGGGAGCTGTTGGAGTAGCAGTAACGTTAAATGTAGTAGTATTACCGGGAGCCAAAGTTAAAGGTAATGCAGGTACTCCCGTTAAGCTAAACGGAGCACCTCCCAGCAATGCAATAGTGTTTATCGTTACGTTTGCTGAACCAACATTCTTCACCACTACCACAATAGGAGTTGCAGAATGTGTAACGATAGTTGTAGGGAAGTTAATCGGAGAAGGACTGACATTTAACGCTCCTCCCGCTCCCGGCGCTGTTCCTGATATCGCGGCAGAGTAAGGAGCTCCATCAGTTCCTGTTGAACAAGTGATATTCAACGTGTCGTTAAACGTCCCAGCAGCAACAGGAGAGAACCTCAACGTGAAGTTGAAGTTATCTCCAGTCTTCATTGTACGGGGGATTGTAGGTAGACCGATTAGAGAATACGGCGCTCCACCTATAGTGATGGAGTTAAGCGTGAATGATAAATCCCCGCCATTGGAAACATTAATAACTATATCTGCCGTGGACCCAGCAGCTACCGAACCAAAACCCAACGCTCCAGCTGGCGATACAACTAACTGAGGAGGATTAAACCCTCCGCCGCCTCCTCCAGGTGGGGTGATTGGCATTATGACACCGCCACATTCCCCATCCAAGAGATGGCGCCGTAGGGCAGTTGTTCATTCACCCAGGATTTATCGTCGAAGTGGAAAACCCAAACAGAAGAGATTGTGTTGTTGGAGAGTGGGATGGAAAGCCAGTATGAGCGGTAATCAATCCCAGCAGCCAGCTGACCTAACTGACAAGACCAAGGACGGCTAGATGCATTCGCTAGGTCTGCGAAGATTGACTTTTTGGCAGGTCCCCCGATGTGTTCTGGAGTGGACAGAGAAAACAGATAAAAATCATCCTCTGATGCAAAGATGGAGACATCTCCATAATTTGCTAGAGTGTACTCATAAAACACCCCTACTCCAACTGGACCGGAGTTGAAGTTGGAGATAGCGAACCGAGGTAAAGACCCTGTCTTGGATAGAATCGAAATCCCATGAGAACGGTATATCGCCATATTGTCACGAATGACAGCCACACCAGTTATTTCATCCTCAACCTCAGGGATGATGAAACTTCCTGCAGTAGGGTCGACAGCGTTATTCCATTCTAAATGGTTGTTGATTGCAGAAAATCTTCCTGCATTCACCGAACCCTGTCCTAAGTTCAAGATGAATAATGATCCACCCAATTTAGAGAGAAATAACCCTCCAGGAGCGTCGCTGTTATTTTGAATACCTTGAGAACCATCCAACCATTGTAATATAGGTGTTCCATTCACCCAAAACATACGGTTGAGGAAGACTTCTACTGAGTAGGCTTGGTTGGATGAAGGGATAAGAAACGTTCCTATATTCCCTTGGTCTAGGTACCCCGAACCTGTGAGGTAGTAGGCTTTATCTTTAGTGAGAATACCAGTATGATTAAACCCCATCACATCCTGGAAGGTCACACCTCCAGCAATTACCTGACCGTTAGGGGGATTGTTAAACGCTACAAGATTTGGAAAGGATTGAATCCTCCCCTTATTCAACAACCATCCTGTTATCTGTCGGAATGAGTTATGAGGTAAAAACGCCGCAGGCAGAGAATTATCCCATCCAGTAAACGGTGGAACAATCATCCTTGAGCGGTCGTAGGTCATTTATGCCCCTTGAGAGTTAGCTTGAAGGTAATCTTCCAAACGTATCACACACGCAACGCTTACCACCATATGTTCTTTAAGAGCTCCGAACAACGGTCCCGCGTCATCGTCGATGAAGGTAATTCCAGAGTGCTGTTCGGTACCTCCGATAGAGGCTACCATTTGATCGATCTTCATCTTCACATCGTTTTGTACCTTGTGTTTCAAATCCTGATCCATAATCACCTCGTATAACTCATTCTGCTCCCACGGGGTTGCATACCATAATCACGTGCGGGAGCGTTAGCTTGTTTGCGGGTTTGGAGGTTAGAAAGCATACCGGGAATATACTTACCCGACCCTGGGTCGGTGTATCCATAAAGCAACCGTTGCACATTCATCGCTTTATCAGGTTCACCGAGGAAGACATGACCACGCATAATTGCTCCGTAGTCGACAGCCTCCAACCAATCGTCAGGAACGTTGAGAACTGTTGCGGAAACAGGGTTGGCGATTATTGGTTTATCCCAAAGGTCCAAAACCATTTGATATGGACCGGCGTCAAAAGGTGGAGAGAACAACAAATTCCCTTCATACAACGTATACATCCCAGGTACCCCTGGTGTGAGGGGAGTAGATGTTACTCCCATGAAATCTCCCGACTTACGTAACGATTCGATATCCGTAAACTTAGGTCTCGTCACCCCGCCATTCTGATCGTAAAACACCAAGGAGTTGATCGCACGAGCGGTTGCAGGGAAAGCGAACTGAAATGTGGAAGACATCATCTCAGTTACCGAATCCTCCAACTGTTCAAAGTTAAACCCCATCGCGATGGAGATGTAGGAGTTTTTGTACCACACATCAACACGAGAAGGGGAGCCTGAAGTTATATCAGACCTTCCCCCCAACTCCAACGCCACATCTCCGGTTCTTTGCGCAATGGTTGCCATCCGAACTCCTAACGTTTCAAATAAGAAACAATCCCTAACAATGCCAAAAGAAATCCTACTCCCGCCACAAGAAAACTCCAGCCTTGTTTTAATCCTGCACCTGTTGCCTCGTTTTTGGTAATTCGGGTTTCTAAAGCGCCAATACGGTCAATCAATGCTTGGTGGGCGGAAGAATATTCCATACGAGGTAAGAACTTAACCTCTCTATCATCCATCGCCTGCCGCCACTCATTTGCGTTATCCCTCCATTTTTCTACGTTGTGTTCGGATTTGTTTATAGCCGTTTCTGATGACGCTAATGCGGCCTTTACAGCCTTCTCGTGTTCTTGTAGAAGAGCGATAAAGTGTTCGTGTAAAGTATCAACTGTCCAGCCATTTTTACTCGAACAGGGGGACATAGGACCTCAATTAGGTTACAGACCTCGCGCGTTCCAATTCTTGATCTGAATACCGTAGGGTGAACCCTTTCCATCCGAGTCCAACTGTGCGGCAGCGTGGAGGTACCACGGTTTGGTTGCATATTTGAACTTCGCCTTGTGAGTGGCGTTGACTACATAAGAGTGTCCATCCACTACTAACCCCAAATGAGTGGTGGTCTGATTCACCCTGTCAACTGAGAAATAAGCTTGCATATCAGTCCACACTCCAGGTTTCGGTTCGAACGGAGGTAAGCCTGCAGGAACTACCCAATGCTGAGCTGACTCGTCGAACCACCGAATGGCAGGCGGTCCATCAACCTTAGACGGTTTAAACTGCCATCCCATATCATACTCCAACCCAGCTTCAGCCATCGCAAGCTCAAACTCTGATGCTGTGCTGACGTTGATATCTTTCTGGGTAGGGTACATGAACGATAATCCAAACCCAAAATACACACAAGGGAGATGTCCTGTTGAAAGAGTAGCCGCTCTATAAACATTATCCCAAGGCTGTCCCTTAGGCCTCACCTTCGGTTGGAAGGTTAAGCTCGCAGTTGACCCTGGCGTCCATATACTTAAACCGTGAGGAAGAGGATTCGGCCCGCCTGTATCTGCTCCACCTTTATCTATAAATGATGGGAGCAGGTTTAAATTCGTCCACTCTTGAAGTTTTACATCTCCATCCAACTGTGCACCAATCAACGGATCCATATTACCCCTTTATTAGAAGTGAAATTCCAAAGAACAACAAACCTGCCGAAACTGCAGCGATTGAACCATTAGGATAATTTGGACTTGGCGCTCTAAATCCAAATCCCATCCCTGCTAGCCAACAAAGACATGCTATACCGACCAAGACTTGGTGTGCTGTCATACATCCTCCTTAAAACGGGAGGGCTTTTACACCCTCCCACTAGACTATTTAGAAACCTGATTTGGATCTTGCACACTACCGGTTGTGGTTACATTCCCAGTGGGAGTACCGGAAGGATTCGGAGATGAAGTACTTCCCACTCCAGGAGTCTGGTTAGGATTGGGGTTCTGCTGAACAGCTGTTGATGCAGGATTGGCAGGATTTGGTTCCTGCGTACCCTGCTGAGGAGTTGATACTCCCGAACCAGACTGGGTTTCGGAAGAAGCAGTCGAACCAGAAGTGTCAACTTTTGATTGAGTGATTTGCCCCGCTCCATCCACACTGAAGGACGTCCCACGAGCTGAAGAACCTCCTACAGTAGTTACCACCATCACATCACCCGTCGTAGCGCCGGAGGGGACCGTAGTTGTGATTTGGGTGTCGGACCAACCAGAAGCCAAACCAGCATCAACTCCGTTGAACGTCACCTTGGAGGCTGATTGGGTTAAACCGAACCCAGATCCGTTAATCACCACTGTTGACCCAACCGGACCGTTGGTGGGCAGTAAAGAACCGATCGTTGGGGTTTGTGGAGTGTTTGTCGTAACTGCCTGGATGATCGCAGCCTTCTCCGCATTGATCGTATCATCCAAAGCTTGCAGTTTTTCTGGATCCGTTCCCGCTGCCTTAAGCTGAGTTGAGATATTGTTAAGCAACTGAATGAGAGATGCTACTGCATTATTCTCTTCTGCCACATCCTGGGTGAGTTTGTCAAGCATTGTCGACATACGTTGGAGCTCCTTTTTTATGTTACGGATATCACGTAGTGCAGATAATATCTCGTCGAATCTTCTTACATCATCGCTATGAAAAATACTCATTCGAAACTCATTTCTCCTGGGTCGGAAAAGATCTCAGGTTTGTCTGAGGAACCTTCCCTCCCGGACGAAAGTTTGTCGGAGATGATACGTTGGCGCCGTTCACGGGTGGTAGAGAGATCGTCGATGCAGGAGACGGTACAGCGTAGATGCCCCTGTTGTTTCTGCAACAACGTCACAGGAAACTCCCTCCAGCATCTCTCACACCTCCCCTTCTCAACGAATTGTGCTTTGCCGGTGGACATACTACCTCGCGTGACACTTAACAGCAATCAAATCACTCGCTACCCAAGCAGCTGAAGCTGCCGAGGAGTTAAAGTTCCCTATCGTGGCGGTGCTTGTTGATTCTCCCGTCTGACGGCATTTAAACACTGTAGTTGAGAATGTCGTTCTATCTTCACAATCACAATCCCAACCGTTAGCAGCTGTGGGTAAACCGATTACTCCAGCAACGGCAGTACCACCAGTTCCAACGTTAATACGGAAATCAGCAGTGCCATTTGAGACTGTAACAGAAGGAGACGTACCAAATCCAGACGAGATAGTTGGAGTGTTATTGAAGAACATGGGGTTTTGGAATCCAACCTTGGTGGCAGTCGTTAGCGTAGCTGATGTGATAATCGGACTAGTATCAGTAACGATATTAGCCCCCGAACCAGTTTGTCCGGATAAAGCAGTTCCCCCGTTGATCTTCATACCGTTAAAAACAAATGCTAGATCAAAAATGGAAGATGTTAGTCCGCATGTTCGGTTGGTATCAGCACCAATTACGTTGGTGCTGTTTACATTCACCATATGAGCGCCTGGACTGAACGTGTTTGATGTAACGTTTAAAGTACAAGCTGGCGCACTAGTATGACCTTGAGATATACCATTCATCAGATTTACATTCTGAGCATTGTCAGACTTTACAGCAGTTTGACCTGGAGTAGAAGATAAACGAGCATCAAACTTGAATTTGTCAAAATAGATGTTTGCCGGTCGATTTGTTGCTGTACCATTAATAAGCACATCCGCTCCCTGTGAAGCTGCTGCTGGGGAGTTAGCACCATAGAGTAAATCCAACCCATTCCAAGAAACGGTATCAGGAGCACCTACTACAGGGGTTCCAGCACTAGGCCAAGGACTAACTGTATCATACCCAGCTATACGAATAAATCCTGTTGGGGTAGCGGTGTTAATGTTCATCTGAGACCCATCAAACTTAATGTTACGATTCGACCCACCACCAATCCAAAGTAAAGGTCCTGTGTTAGCATTACACCCACCCGTATCCCACGATGCACTATAGGCGTTGAAGATCGAACTTCCCCAGTCAATAACTAGACCCGCTCCACCGTTTTGCTGGCAGTTGTTTTGGTAGTTTTGAAGACTTGTGCCTGTAGAGTTAACATGGTAGTGGTTTGCTGTCAATCCTCCACGTACTTTAACATTTTCTAGGTAAGTGGTATCTTGCGAGTTTTGTCTAAGAGCGTAACGAGCGATACCATTCCCATCAAGCATTAGGTTGTAAACCCTAAGTCCAGTACAACGGGAAGGACTACAATCCATGTTGAGAACGTCTTGTGTGCTAGACATGGGGGGAACTGCTATGAATCGTGTGACCGCTCCTGTTAATAATGTGTTGAGATCACCACCAGCACAACCCACTAAAGAAACGTCAGAATTGGTAACGTTGACAGTAGCGTTGATTGATACATCAGCACATGGAAGATCAACCTCATAAGTACCACTCGAAACGGCATCATTAATTGCAGTTTGTATGCCTGTCGAAGTTAATGGATATTTATTACCGTCAATAGCAGTCTTCCCATTTGCTTTATAGAAAGCAAAGGAGTTTTGACCTACAGTGGCGGTTATATTTTCCGAAGTAGAAATCGTAGTTCCATTGTCAGTAATGCCAGAATTTCCTATAACTCCTGTAGCACCGTTAGTGAACTTCGTTAGGGTGTTTGTAGTACCAGTTCCTGTATTGATAGTTCCAACGGGGATGTTAAGTGCTGTAACGTTAGTGAACGTTCCATTAGAAGCGAAAACGTTCGAGTACCTCAACCCAGAAGATCCCAAAGTGAAAACATTGTCCGCAGAAGGAATCAAGTTATTCTGTATAGGAGACGTTATCACACTCGCCCATTGTGGGGTGGGTTTTATCACCGGACAGAATTTGGGGTTGGATAGATCATACGTTGTTCCTGTAATACACTGCTGAGGAACAGTATTTGTAGGACTCCCTACCCCATTAGGGAAGAATGCCACTTGATAGGTGAGGTTAGCGGGTTGAATTAAATCCGTCCCCCAGACCTGGCAAGCCCCAGACAAGGCGAGGTTTTTGATATTCCCAGACCCATCAATCCCACATGTGCCTATTTGTGGGGCGATAATGCCTGTACCCGTAACAAAGTAAATCACCCCGTTGTTCTGAGGAGACAAAGTGAACACCACAGTACCGGAGGTGGCAAGATTTCCTGACGCATCCTGTACCACCCCAGTTACCGTAGTTTTAGTTTGGCCGAGGGCCGCACCAACCAAGAGAAGAACAACCAGTAGTTTTCTCATTCGAAGAACACCAATAACTTTCCAGAGCTGAGTGTTGGGACTTGAAAACCCGTGTCTATCCATCCAATTGCTGCTGTTCGGACTTCTGACAGATCATTTGCGGCGGTTGGGGACCAGATGAGATTCCCCAACCCGTTGTTTACAATAAGAGTAGCACCAGCTAGGTAGTTGGTCCACTCCATGTGTTTTACTTTACAACCTTTTGGGAAGATAATAGTTGCTCCGGGTGTGTCGATAACTGCCGGAGATTGCGCGAGTTGATTTGCCATCTCTCCCCCTTAATTACGGTTGAAAGCACAATGAGCTCCGATTGCTGCGATACGGAGAGTTGTTGTACCTGGGATTACCAACGCCAGCTCAATCTCGATCAACCCTAGATCGTCTTTATGGAAGATTAAAGGGGTGCCTGATGACTGAGTTTGTACAGGTAAAACCGAATATACATACTGGTTAGCAGCTGGGGTTTGGGTTTTTTGCACGTTCGCTGCCGCTAGTAGATCCGTCTGGACGAAGATTGCTCCACCAGCAGTTTTAGAATACACCGTTTTACCCAACCGGAGTGTGGCTGAAGTTGCATCTGCGACTGAGATCGAGTAGATAGCAAAGATATCTAATACTGCTACACCCTTATCAGGTGCAGCTACCTTCCCATCCTGCCCAAACAAATCGTTGATGTAAGTTTCCCCTGTACGAAGTATCTCATCCAAGGTTGCACGAGCAAAGACGTTCCCAGCTCCTGCAGCAACTGTGATAGCCCAATCGCCTGCTGCAATACGAGTTTTGGCTACCGCACCAGCTCCTGAGTTAGAAACGTCAAGGTTACCCGTTCCAAGAATCATCATCCCGTCGTTGTGTGGAGCGGAAGACATAAGCCTTCCGCCCTGCAGTGAACCGGTTGTAGAAGGAACGTCAAAGATGGTATCTGCTACTTTTTGAATTACCGCCATAGTTCCCTCCTATTGTCCTGGGCTACCGGCAACCCCGTGCCAGTAGGTAACACCGAAGACCTCTCGGAACCAAACTGAGAATGCAGCGCTCTTCGTGGCGAAGTCATCCTGACTGTCAAACTCTGGTTGAGTTCTCCAAAAGGCCTTGAGGGTGTGGCCCGACTTGCGAGCCAACATCCACCAGGCTGTAGTT
>Ga0105240_10001028_pt1 | contig 49569 bp, 39 predicted proteins | sample KBSC54metaG_FD_80426 | JGI IMG/M metagenome (GOLD analysis project Ga0105240, IMG submission 80426) | Corn rhizosphere microbial communities from Kellogg Biological Station, Michigan, USA - KBS C5-4 metaG | ecosystem: Host-associated > Plants > Roots > Rhizosphere > Soil | place: Michigan, USA... | reverse complement strand
CCCTACACCCACGCCGAGACCGAAACGCAATCGAACGAGCGCTCCGGGCGCATTTGCGGCCTTTCTCATTGTGGCGGAGACGTTTCGTCTGGATGGAGGATGCACGCTCGGGAGTCAGGTACATCGCGGAACAGACAAGCGCTGACGGGTTTGGTGCGGGGGCGCTCATATATGTAGAGCGGGCAGGGTTCCTAGTCCGGGTTCTCCTCACCACTGCTTGCCTGGCTCTCGCCGCGTTCGCAGCGATCGCTCCTTTGGGACTCTTCGTCTCGTGGCTGGCCGGCGACCGAATAGGGATTGTGTTGCGCGAGCGATTCGGGCCGGCCAGCGCCGCAAATGTAATCGTCATCGCGCTGTTGCTCGCCACGGTGTACACCGGAGCCGTGCTACTGCTCTTGCGAAACGCGCGCCGACGAAACGAAGTAGTCCGCGCGATCAAACGGAAGCTGGCGCCGATGGGGGCTTATTGGGACGCCGTAACGACTGCCGCGGCCGGGGACGAGGTGGATATCGTCTACTGGAGCCATGTCAGGAAGAACCTGCCATTCGCCGCGCACGAAGAAGCCAGTCGAGAACTACAGACTTTGCGAACCCGCTACATGACCGGCGGCCAGCGCTTTCCGATGACCGAGGCTTTCGAGGCCGGGTTGTTTCTCTATTGGGTGCGGCCGCGCGAAGTGGTCTGCGTGTTCCAACCGGCGCTCCAGGTCGTCGACGGCGAGTTGCATCGGGAGAACGGCCCGGCGGTGGAGTGGACTAGCGGAGAGCGGTACTGGTTCCTGCGGGGCATCGAGACTTCGCCCCCGTAACCTCCCGGTCGCGCCATCAGATTGCGTGGATCCTTCCAGTTCCGTAGCGTCGGAGTATTGGCGAAGTAGTCCCCGTGGGCGTCACGGAGCGGCAGCGACCTGCCAGCTGTTCGGCGTGACTCTCAGAACTCCAGGCGCAGCGATGCCACCCAGCGCCGGGGATATCCTGGCATGACGGTGCGGGTGCCGCTGAGCGACTCGTAGTAGCTTTTGTTGAAGATGTTGTCGACATTGAGCTGGGCGCTCACCTGCTTGCCTCCCACGCGCCAGTCGTAGGAGGCAAAGACATTCCATTTGACGAAGCCGGGGAGCGCGTAGTTGTTGGCGTTGTCCCCCTCACGCGCGCCGCGGGCGATGCCGCCCGCCCCCAACTTCAACCCTCGCAACGGACCGCCGGGCACGCGGTAGGAAGCCCATAGGCTGCCTCCATTGCGCGGTACGCCGAAGAGTCGGTTTCCGGTAGCGCCGATCAGGTCGGTGCCACCACTGGTTCCCGGTGTGACGGCGGCATTGTCGATGCGTGAGTCGATAAAGGCGTAACTCGCCAAAAGTTGCATTCCGGGTAACACCTCGCCGTGTACGTCGAGCTCCAATCCCCTGTTGCGCACTTTTCCAGTCAGGAACAGGAACCCGGATGCATCCAGCGCCGGCTCGAGGAGTGTCGAAGCGACATTTGTCTTGGTCAGGTTGAAGATGGCCAGGGTCGCATTGATCCGATCGTCGGCCAACCCGAGCTTCACTCCGCCCTCGAGCTCCGCCTCCGACTGGAGCGGTAGAATCAGGGCGTTCGGGCTGTCTACACCGACGTAGAGACCGGGAGTGGCACCGAAATTCTGCGCATATAGCGCATACAGGCTCAACCATGGCTTTGCGCGCCACACGATACCTTCCCGTTGTTTGAATACATGCGCAGTGGCGCGACTGTCGGAATAGGAAAAGTGTGATCCGAGGAAATTGGCGCTGCTGGAGTAGACGTTCTGGCTGACTTGCGCCAGGGCCGAGTCGAAGCGCAGGCCAACGAGGAGGTAGAGATTGGCACCAATCTGCACTTGATCCTGGGCGTACACCGCGTACCAACGCTCACCCGTGTTGCGAGTCGTTTTCTGGTCTGGATTGTCGAGGAGGGACGGGGGCAGCCGCATCGGTTTGGGATCGAACAGGTCGGTCGTTAGACTGAAATCGCTCGTCGTTTGCCACTCACTGTAGGCGCCGGTCGCGAAGAAATCGGTCGCCACGAGCACCGCATGGCGCGTGTGCCAGAAGGAAAAGTCACGGGCCGCATCCACCGAGGCGTAATACGTATAGCCCTGCGCCGCCGGAATCGAAACCAACTGCCGGACGATGGGGCAAGTGTCCGGGTGGCATTGGATGGGCACGAGTCCGTCGGATGCGAGTGCGATCTGGGGCGCCTGCGGCGCATGCAACCAGCGGGCATCCAGGTGAGCATGGGTTGTCCACCCATCCGCAAAGATGTGCGAGGCTTCGATACCGATCCGCAGGTCGCTGGTGTGGATCTCTCCCCCTTCATCCAGGCTGCGTGAAGCGGGTATCGGCGGGAGGCGGTCACCCACCACAGGCTGGCCCGAGTCGGCGGGGTCGTGACTGTTCAGGTACTCCAGGTAGGCGGTCACGTCGGTCGCCTCGTCGACCCGCAATGTCATGACGGGTGCCACAAAGATCCGACGGTTCTCCGGGATGTCACGAAACGAGCCGCTGTTCTCCCAGGCCGCGTTGAAGCGGTAGAGAAGCGCGCCACCTGCGGTCAGGGGGCCGCCCGCATCGAGCTGTGTCCGCTTGTGGTCGAACGAGCCGACCTGTTGCTCCAGTGCCAGCAGGGGTTGCTCGAGGGGCTTCTTGGTAATGATGTTGATGAGTCCGCCGGGCTCGGTACGTCCGTAGAGCAACGATGCCGGGCCTTTGAGGATGTCGACGCGATCGACGTCGGCGAAATCCCGGAAGCCGTCGTGGTGCAGATCGGGGGAGACCCGCACGCCATCCAGATAGTACTGATAGGTCGGAAACCCGCGGATTGCGAACCCGGAGGAGGACTCGCCATCGGGCACCGTTTCTGTGCCGCTGATGAATTCGACGATGTCATCGAGCCGCGCCACTTTCTGGTCGCGCAGAAATTGTTGGGGCAGAGAGGCGGAGGCGACGGGTACGACTAGAGAAGGCTCGTCGAGCTTGACGCTCGAGACATTCGGCGCGGAGTCATAGGTCAATTGCCGGTTGCGGTCGGCAGTTATGGTGACGGTCCTTGCTTGCGAGGACGTCTCGATTCCGTCCTGTGCGGGCACAGTGTCCGTTTTTGCTCTCGCATGCAGCGCGACTGCATCACTTGCCGTGAATACGAAAGTAATGTCGGTGTGGGCGAGTAATTGCTCGAGAGCTTTCGCGGCAGTGAGCGTGCCGTGCAGCCCGCGCGTCACCTGTCCCCGCAGCAGGTCGGGGTCGTAGAGGATCTGCAGCCGGGTGATGTCCGCGAGCTGCTCGACCGCCTGTTGCAGCAGACCTGCCGGGAGATCGATCTGTATCGGCCTGTCAGCGGACGGCGCTGCTGCGGCACCAGCGCAGACCAGCAGACTCAGGAGTATGACGCTCAGCAAGCCGCGCCCGAGCGAGCGTGATTCCTTCAGTGACATCAAATTTCAGCGCGAGGCTATCTCGATCTGGCCCGCGTCAAAATGTCTGGGCTCGATCGGTAATCTTCGGCCGCGCGCTGCCGCCCACGCCGTTTCAGAAAGCGCACCACATCGTCACGGGCTTCCATAAAGCTGCGCGTGAGTTGGTCCATCGGATACGAGCTGCCGTGACAACAGGCGGATACAGGACCAATTTTATCATTTTGATCATGCATGCGCCAAACTGCGCGGGACGCCTGGTCGAAAGACATGCCCTCGCAGCAACGTTCTCGAGCCGCGAAAGCTGCCCACGCCCAATCAACTCCCCGGGTGCTGCGCGTCCAGTTGTTGTGACCCGCAGACACCCGTCCTGGCGACAGCCGGCAAAAGCTCGAGCCTAGTGAGTACGACGTGCGAAGGCGGGGCGACTGGACAGCTCCCGCATGGACTTTTCAGCAATGCTCACGGATCATTAGATAATATTCGAGGGCCAGGATGCCTATCTCTTCACGGCTGCATCGACCGTTCCCCCTATTTTCGTCCGCCCTACTACTGCTGGCCGCCTGTGGCGGTGGGAATGGCGCCGGCTCCTCGCGAGGTTCCACGCCCGGAGGCCCCAGCGCTCAGCAACTGAGCGATGCCAATTTCGCTCAATTGCACAGCACGCTCGATCCGGCTACCCATCGGGTGACCTTGGAATGGCGGGTCAACGTCACGGGCGCGAGCCGTTACCAGATCGAGCAGCAGGACTCGACCGGCGAGTGGGTGGTTATCGATGGGGTGTGGGCCCCTGTAAATGGAGCACGGCTGAATGGCCAACCCCAGTACCCTCAATGGACCGGCGTGGTGAACGGTGCCACGACATACCGCGTCGAAGCGGTAGTGCCTGGTGGTACGGTTCCTCTGGGGCTCGCCGGTGTGCAGGTCGGCACGCCGCCATCAACCTCCATCGCTGTAACCGCTCCTACGCCGTTGCCGTCTATCGCGCTCGATCAGCCGGAGCCTCTCGAGACTCCAGTGAAGATTTCGGTCGTGGGTGATGGCACTTACCACGGGGTTGCTTTCAGTATTGATGCGCCGCGTTCCTCGAACAGCTTCAACCTTCATGTACCACCGTGGACCATCACGGTGCACCCGGCGGCATACACAACCGGCACCCATCTAATTTATGCCACGGTTGCCCTGAATGCTGCTTCAGCGGTGGTGATCAGGAGGAGCGTGACGGTCCACACGAGTGAAGCGGTCCTACGATCGCTCAACACACTGCAGACGGTCGGTAGTTTGAATATCCACCTTGTCGCGACTTCCGATTCCGACATCACCTCGGTGGTGGGGCTGGTAGATGGAGTGGCGCTGGATACGGTGACGGCGCCTAACAGCTGCGTAGCACTGCCGTGCGCCGCGGGGCAACCCTTCAATGCCTATGATCTGTCTATCGATACCAAGGGCCTGAGTCATGCCGGTCACTTTCTGACCCTGCAAGCGTACGACAGTGCGGGCAACGTTGCCGATGTCTCGGGGGGACCAGCCTTCTACATTCCTGCTCCGGCGAACGCTATTCTCGACTCCCCGGTCGACGGAGCGGTGGTTGCCAGAACGCTCCATGTTTCCGGCAGTGTTTCATCCGGAACTCCTGGGCCGCTGGAAGTAATGGTTACCCTGAGTGGGATCCCCGTCTACGATACAACGGTTGCAAACACCGGCGCGAACATTCCGTATAGCGCGGACGTCAGTCTGGCGGACATTGCACCCGGATACCACACCTTGAACACGTATGCTCGGGTTGGAGATACCAGCTACACGCAGACGGCAAGCGCGTCGATCCAGGTTACAAGCCCCTGATGGCGGGAGCGCTATGTTTGGCCAGCCTTGGACGACCGGGTCCAACTGTCCAGCCAGCGAAAGACTTCCGTGTACCACTCGAGACTGTTTTGCGGCTTTTCTACCCAATGACCCTCATCGGGAAACACAATGAGACGGGAGGGTACATGGCGCAGCTGTAGGGCTGTGTAGGCAGCGATCGCTTGCGTGTAGGGGCTGCGGAAGTCTCTTTCGCCTGTTATGACGAGCTGAGGGGTCCGCCACCTCGCGACCTGATTGGCGGGATTCCATCTCTCATAGTCGGTGGGCGCCTCAAAATAGAGGCGACCGCCGTGATCCCACTTGTCCGCCCAGAGCTCATCCGTCTCGTACGCCATCGATCTCACATCGAATACGCCGTCATCCTGGACGAGACACCTGAATCGGTCGGGCCACTCTCCCTCGATCCAGTTCATCATGTAACCGCCGTAGGAGCCGCCTACACCGCAGACGTTATCGGCATCCAGAAAGGTGAAGCGCTCGGTCGCCGCCCGTAATCCGGCCTTTAGATCGATGAGCGGCTTTCCGCCCCAATCATTGTTGATTGAATCGGTGAACGCCTGACCATAACCGGTACTACCGTGGAAATCGACCGAAAGCGCCGCATAACCGTGACCGGCCCACGCTGCAACATTCATGCGGTACGACCAGGCATCACCGAGCGATCCTTGCGGACCGCCGTGCACAAAGTACGCAATCGGTACCTTCACGCTGTCCGCGAGGTCGGCGGGCCGCATCGTGAACCCCCAAACAGTGTCGCCGTTCGCGCCTTTGAATGAAAACCGAGTGACAGTGGGCCAGTGGACGCCAGCGAGCCGTGCAGCATTTGCCCGCGTCAGCTGCGATGTTGCGCCATGCTGATCTCGCCGCCATATGTCGCGAGGTGCGGTCAGGCTGTCCAGGAGGTATGTCAGTCCGCCCTGTGGCAATGGGCTGATTCCACTGACATGACCTTCCCGCGTGAGCCGCTTAATCATGCCGTTGGCAACATCAATCTGGAATGCCGGATGGTCGAGCCTCTCCGCGGCTGTGACATACAATGATCCTGAATCCGGGGACCATGCGATCGAATCAACTGAGCGGTCCCAGGCGGCCGTCAAAGCACGCACCTTGCCTGTGACCAGATTGCGCAACATTACGACTCTACGGTCTGCTTCGTAACCGGCGCGTGATGTAGCGAGCCAGGCCAACCAGCGTCCGTCCGATGACACCGCAGGCAGAGTGTCGACAGCAGGGTTGCCAGCCGTCAGGTCTACTGGCGCGGCCGAGCCATCAGCCGGTACGGCAAAGATGTCGAAATTGACTGACAACGCTTCGTCAGGACCTGCCTGACATAGAGCAAAATAGAGGGTGCGCCCATCAGGGCTCCAGGCGATCTCTTCACCGCCGCCCAGCGGTTTGGAGGGAGTATCGCCAACCAGGGCGCCCTCAATGGCATGTCCGCTGCCCGTTGCGTGACCCCCTTGAATCGGGATGACGAAGAGCTGCGAACGCATTCCATTTCCCCACGTATCCCAGTGGCGGACGAACAAGTGATCATAGATACGCGCGCTGCCGCCATCGCCGCGTTCAGACGGCGTGCTCTCCTCCAGCGAACGCGCCCCGACAGGTCGGTCTGCCCAAACCACGATGGCGTCACCTTTCGGTGAGAGTTTAAAGCCCGACAGATCGTAGTCCCCGGTCACCTGGATGGGAGCACCGCCGCTCATTGCGACACGCCACACCGCGGTCTTGCCTTTGAGCGCCGACAAGAAATAGAGGCTCCCGTCCGGACCAAAGGCTGGCGCGCGCGCATCCATGCCGGCAACCGGGGCAAGCTTCTCAGGCAAAGCATCCGTTCTGCCGATGTCAAGGCTCCATAACTCGTGACGAGATTTGTTTGCGGACAACTCAGTCTCGCGCTGTTCCCAAACGAGCCAACGTCCGTCGGATGAGACAACAGGACTTTCGATGCGTGAGAGCCTCACGAGGTCCTGCGGCATGAACGGGCGGCTCAACACGAGGGTAGGCGCAAGTAGCGACGCAAACAGCGACGCAACCCGCACTGCGTGTGTGGCAATCGCATTGATCGACATGCCGTTCACCAACCTCTGATTCGGGGCCAGATTGCACGCACGCGCGGTGGGTCTCCGCTCACGACGTGATAGGCATCGTGTTGGGCTGCGGTAGCGCAGGCGTGATTGGGCAGAATGCGGACCAGATCGCCGACATGCAGTTGCGGAAGCGCTCGGCCGACGTGGGGACGCGGGCTGATGATCCCATGCTCCTGGTTGACTTCCGTGAGCAGCAGATCGGGATAAGGCGTGCCATCGATGGCGCAAACAACGCCGTAGCCCTGGTCTATCCTTTGGCCTCGCGTTCCACGGTCTCGGGACATGGCCATCCAGCCCGCGTCGACGATTGCACGCCCTTTGCTCGAATGCACGTCAATGACAGTGGACAGTACACTCAAGGCGATATTCGGCCATCCACACACTTGCAGTCCGGCCATCACCAGATCGAAGAATACGAAGACACCCGCGCGAACCTCCGTGACGCCCTCGAAGCTGTTGCCGAAGGCGGCAGTTGGCGTCGACCCGATACTGATCACCGGGCAAGGCAATCCAACGGAACGCAGCGTCTGGGCACACTGCACCGCTGTGCGTCTCTCCACCTCAGCTATCGACTCGATTTCAGCAACGTTGCGCGCCGCGTACGACGAGCCGGCGTGAGTCATCACTCCGCGCAGCTCCGCCCCTTCATTCGCCAGCGTGCGTCCTATCTCGAGCAGCGCAAGCGAATCATGGGGATCCACTCCGCCGCGATGATTGTCACAATCCACTTCGATCAACGCGGGGATGGGTCGCCCCGCCGCCTTCGAGCAGCGCGCAATGGCGCGGGCGATGTCCAGATTACCCGCTACCACCGCCAGGTCGATTCCACAGGCGCGCAGTTGTATCACGCGATCGAGCTTGGCCTGTGTGACTCCTACGGCGTAAAGCAAATCGCGCACGCCCCGCGCGGCGAAATACTCAACTTCACGTAGCGTGGAGACCGTCGCGGGCCCTGCAGCGCTCGACATCATACGGAGCGCGATTTCCCATGATTTCGCGGTCTTCAAATGTGGGCGAAACTGAACACCCGAGCCCGCAAGACGCGCGCGAAACCGTTCGATATTGGCATCCATGCGCTGTTCATCCAGCAGCAGGCAGGGCGTTCCAAGTGATGTCAGCTCCAGTTCCAAGGCAACCTGTCCGGTATCCGTATCGATGCTGCTGACGGTGCATCAGAACCTGCCGCAACGCAATTTACGCGGCGTAATTCTTGTATTAAGGTGGGGGTTAATGCTCTCCACCGATGATCTCCGCTTCTTTACCGTAGTCGCGACATCGCCATCCCTGGCAGCGGCCGCTCGCACCCTGGATGTCACGCCCTCGGCTATTACCCAGCGGCTGCAACAAATCGAGCGCCGACTCGACCTGCGACTCGTCAATCGAACCGCACGGCAGCTGCAACTGACGGACGAAGGGCAACTCCTGGTTGAATCCGCACAGCGGATTATCGAAGACGTGGAGCAACTCGAGGCGGAGCTGGCGGCGCGCCGTGGTGTGGTTGCCGGTCAGTTGCGGGTGCTTGCTCCATTGGGCTTCGGCAGGCGGTATGTAGCACCGGTAGCGGCACGCTTCCGACAAATGCACCCCTCCGTCTCATTGACGCTGCATTTATCCGACAAACCGGCGTGCGACAGCGATAAGCCATGGGATATTCTCATACACATCGGCGAGATACACGACTCGTCCCTGATCGCCCAACGCGTGGCGCCCAATGAGCGGATGCTCTGTGCCGCACCCGGTTATCTCGCCAAGCGGGGCCACCCGAGGACACCGCAAGATCTCGCCTCGCACGACTGCATAGCGCTGCGGGAGAATGAAGAGGACGTCACGCTGCTGCGTTTCACTCATATCAGAGGTGAACGCACAGCAACGGTCAGAATCAAACCTGTGATCTCCAGTAATGACGGTGATGTGGTGCGCAGCTGGGGGCTCGCGGGTCTCGGCGTGATCGTCAGATCCGAATGGGACGTGGCGGACAATATACGGGCCGGGGATTTGATTCGCATTCTGCCCGACTGGCGCCTTCCCGCCGCGGACGTGTTGATGCTGCTCGGCTCGCGTAACGGGCGTACGGCAAAGATCCGCCACTTTGTGGACCTTTTCAAGGCGGACATGAAGCGCATTCCCTGGCGTGTGTGATGGCGCGGTCGGGAGTGCGCGGCAGCCTACGCGAGCGGGACCAGGCGCTGGCGGCGAGCTCTTCGCCGCCAGCCAAAACGACGATCCTTATCAGCAACAACCTGACGAAGGCACGGCGCCCTGCGCCATCCCTGAGCGAGGCGTCGAGCAGTCGAACAAACCGAAGTGTCGCGACTTATCGCCCGTGATACCGAAGTGCCGCGCATACCGGCTGCCGCTGATCATGTCGGCCGTGTTTCCGCAAACAAGGAGCGGTTTCCCTGTCACAAACAGATGATGGTCGTCGAGGGCAAACGCGTGCGGGTATCCAGGAATGGTGCCGAGATAAACCGCCACCTGGCCGTAGTCTTCGCAGCGGTCCTCGAGTGGCAGTTTGAAGGCCCGCACGGTGGCGGAATAGAAACGCGTATTACCAACCTGCTGCTGGATCTCGTCGTTCGCGATCGTGAAGTCGGAAATGGAGACGAATCGCGCGTCTTGACATCCTTGCGTCGCGAGCAGCCGACGGAAATCCTCCAGGTACAGCGCGCCGGCCAGGCATTCGCCGACGAGTCGCGCATCACTCAGCCATTCCTGCGGCAAGCGGCGATCTGCGAAGACATCCGAGAAATACAACTCCCCACCCGGTTTCAGCACCCGGAAAATCTCGCCAAAGACCAGTGACTTGTCCGGTGCGAGATTCAGGACACAGTTGGAGACGACAACATCGACCGACTCATCCCGGATACCGCACCCGGCCAAGTCCTCAATATAGCCGTGCACGAGCTCTACATTGCTTCGGTCGTAACCGAATGCCGCTCGATGATGCTCCATGTGCTGGCGTGCCACGGCGAGTTGCTCAGGCGTCATGTCGACACCGATGACGCGCCCGCTGGGGCCGGCGAGCTTTGCGAGGACGTAGACGTCTTGTCCCGTTCCGCAGCCCAGATCCAGTACCGTGCAATCTTCGACGGCCGGGGGGATTGGCGACCCGCAGCCATACGAGCGCTCGCGGATCTGTGGGTGAATCAGCGGCAATACCTCCCGCACATAGGCGGGAGGTGCTGTCGTTGGGCAGCAAGCGCTGGTTTGCAGGTCTTGCTTGGACTTGAGAATACGCCCGTAATAATTCTGAACGCTCGTATGGATCTCTTGCTCGTCCATGTGCGTGCTCATTGCGATCTCTCCTGGTTCGTCCGTGATTCGATGATTCCAGAGTTATGGAATCAATGGCGACGCTACGCCGCAAATGTGACAGTTTGTTGACGGCTGACCGGGAGCACAGGTAACGGTGTGCAGGACGTCTGGCATCACTTGCGTTGTGACTTCGTGTACCCGGCGTACAGGCTATCGAGGACAGGCGTCATCGCCTTCAGCAGCGCGTCGTCATCTTTGTGCGTCGACCGCGCGCCGGCCATGATGGTGGCGAAACCCGGGCCTTCTGGAGTTGGGATTCCGCCAACGTCCAGATGATGGACCAGGGCGCACAAGCGCGCGAGCCGCGGGTCTTTCTCGAGCTCGAAACTCGATACCAGGACTTCAAAGGTCACTTTGGAGTTCTCGTGAGTGAATTCCGCGCCATCGAAATCAAACCCAACGGCGCGCTTGGGGCAATCTTTCGGGCGCTTCAGCCACAGGAAGGTGGCTTGCGGATCGATAAAGCGTCGGATGAGCCACGCCGAGGCGACCCGGTCAATCCACAGGTGCTCGCGCGTGGCCCAGGTACGGCCCCGATAGTTCTTCTTATTGAGCCGGCGCAGGTTACGGTGCGCCACTTGTGGCTCGTCGGGCGCGAAGCGTGCATTCAAAGCCGCCTCGGCATCCGCGAGCGCACTCTCCAGCTGTTTGCGAGGCTCACCTGGAAAGAAGTCTCGGGCGACGATGGCCGCTGCGTCCCGGATCGTTGCGGCGAGTTGTTGACGGGCTTGGGGCTCGTCGAGCTTGGGGAACTGCTTTTTCAACTCATCGAGGCGCTGAATTGCATCCGAGTATTCGGCCGTGCGATCGAAGAGCGCGACGAGCTCCGCATTTTGCTCGGCGGATTCGGCTGTGAAGGAAAAAATCTGCGCGAGGCCTCCTGCGGCTGTGATTCCCGTTGCCTGCTCATCGAGCACCTTTCGGGAAGCTTCCGAAGAGGGGAGGAGATAGGCCCCATCGCGCAAAAGTCCGACGCCGGCGGACTTCATGCCGCGCCAGATGCGCATGCGCAGAGTCGGATTGTGGCCGGGCAGGTTGGTGATCAGCAGCAGCCACGCTGCCGTTCGGGTCTTCATGGGCGACCAGTCGACTCCTGAAACGGTCAGTGCATCGGGCGGGGTGTAATATATATTATCGGTTTGTTATAAATGCAACGTCGATGGCAGGCCGTACCGGGCAAGACCGTGGCCGCCCGGTGGATGGCAGGAAGGCTCCAGAGGTGATCCGTTGAATCTCACCGAATCGGCATTACGCCGCCCGATGACCGTGCTCGTCGCGGTCGTCGGCGTATTGTTGGCTGCCATCATGGCGGTCGTGCAGACCCCGCGCGACATCCTGCCCAGCCTCAACACGCCGACCATCTACGTGGCGCAGCCCTTTGGCGGAATGGACCCCGCCCAGATGGAGGGGTATCTCACCTACTACTACGAGTATCACTTCCTTTACATCACCGGCATCGAGCACGTCGAGTCGAAGTCGATTCAAGGCGCGGCGCTGATCAAACTGCAGTTTCATCCGGGCACGGATATGCCCCAGGCGATGGCCGAGACAGTGCAGTACGTGAATCGCGCTCGGGCTTTCATGCCGCCGGGCACGCTGCCGCCTTTCATCATGCGCTTCGACGCCGGGAGCGTTCCGGTCGGGAATCTCGTGTTCACCAGCAACACGCGCAGTGTCGGGGAGATGCAGGATGCTGCACTGAATCTCGTCCGCCCGCTGTTTGCGACTCTGCCCGGAGTCTCGGCACCCCCGCCATTCGGGGGTAGCGCGCGCACGATCTTGATCAACGCCAAACCGGAGCGGCTGCACGCCTACAACCTGTCACCCGATGAGCTGGTGACGGCAATCAGCGCTGCGAACATGATCACTCCTTCGGGTAACGTCGCGATCGGCGATGATTATCCGATGGTCCCACTCAATTCCGTCGTCCGGAATGTGAAGGACCTCGAGGCAGTCCCGCTCCGGCCCGGCAGCTATCCCGCCGTATTCGTCCGTGACGTCGCGACCGTGACCGATGGGTCGGACATCGTTACGAGCTATGCGCTCGTGAACGGCAGACGCACTGTGTATATCCCTGTCACGAAACGAGCGGACGCCTCGACACTTTCAGTGGTGAGCCTCGTCAAGAGCAATCTTGCGAAGTTTCAGAGTGTTCTGCCCGAGGACATCAAGGTCAGCTACGAGCTCGACCAATCGCAGTACGTCACGCGCGCGATCACGAGCCTGGTTACGGAGGGCGGTCTGGGAGCACTGCTCACGGGAGTCATGGTCCTGCTGTTCTTGCGCGACTGGCGCAGTGCCGTCGTCGTGGTGATCAACATACCCGTGTCGCTGCTGGCCGCACTGTTGGCGCTATGGATCAGCCGCCAAACGGTCAACATCATGACTCTTGGAGGATTGGCGCTCGCGGTTGGCATCCTCGTGGACGAAGCGACCGTTTGCATCGAGAACATTCATGTGTATCTTGCGCGCGGTGCGCCGCTCGGGCGCGGCACGCTCGAAGCCACGACTGAAACCCTGGGTCCCCGCTTCCTCGCGATGATCTGCATTCTCGCGATGTTCACCCCTGCGCTCTTTATGGTTGGCGCCGCAAAGGCGATGTTCCTGCCGCTGTCGCTTGCGGTGAGCTTTTCGATGATCGCCTCGTATCTGCTCTCGAGCACATTGGTGCCGATTCTGGTCGTCTGGATGGAGAGGCGCGGCCGGCGTCTGCCCGCGCATGAATCCACGGATGGCTCCTTTGCTCGTTTTCGCGACCGGTACGGCCGCATGCTTCATTCGATCGTCAGGGCACGTTGGATCGTGGCAGGAGCGTATCTCGGCGTTGCGGCACTGGTACTGGTGTTACTGACTCCCCGTCTCGGCACGGAGATCTTTCCCCAGGTCGATGCGGGTCAGCTGCAGTTACGGATCCGCGCGCATCCGGGCTCCAGAATCGAGGTGACCGAGAAAGTGGCTCTCCAGGTCCTGGACATCATCAAACGAGAAGCCGGTGGGGAGGACAAAGTTGCAGTATCCATCGGGCTCGTGGGAGTGCATGCGCCCAGCTATCCTATCAACTTGATCTACCTTTGGAACGGGGGCTCGCACGAAGCGGTTCTGCAGGTGCAGTTCAAAGCCGGTACTCAGCTGCACATGGAGCGACTGAAGGAGAGATTGCGGCAGCGGTTCGCGAGAGAGCTGCCGGATGCGACCTTCTCGTTCGAGCCGAGCGACATCGTCAGTCGCGTGATGAGCATGGGTGCCTCCACCCCGATAGAGGTAGCGGTGACTGGAGCGAGCCTGGCGGACGATCGCGCTTTCGCCGACAAGATCAAACAGGCCCTGCAGCATCTGCCCCGACTGCGCGACGTGCAGTTCGGGCAGGTGCTCGACTATCCGGTTCTGGACGTGAACGTCGATCGCGAGCGGGCCGGGATCCTCGGCGTCAGCATGGCGGACGTTTCGCGATCGCTCGTAACCTCCACCTCTTCCAGCCGCTACGTCGTACCGAACTACTGGGCGGACGCTAACACAGGCGTCGCCTACCAGGTCCAGGTGCAGGTTCCGCAAACACTCATGAGCTCATCCGAGGAGGTGCGCAACATCATGGTGGGGACTCGTAACGGTGCGAGCCAATTGTTACGCAATCTCGCGAACGTGTCCGAGGGCAACGCGCAGGGTGAGTACGCTCGCTACAACAGTCAGCGTATGGTCAGCGTGACCGCAAACCTCTTCGACACCGACCTGGGTAGCGCCGCGGCGGCGGTGCGCCAGGCGATCTCCAGGTTGGGCAAGCCGCCACCGAAGGTCACCGTCGCCGTGCGTGGGCAGACCGAGCCTCTGAATCAGGTGCTGAGCGGGCTCCGCACCGGGCTGGGGATTGCAGTCATCGCCATCTTGCTGATGTTGGTCGCGAACTTCCAGTCGGTCCGCCTGGCTCTGGCGGTGATGTCGGTGCTGCCGGCCGCGTTGACGGGTACGGCGCTGGCATTATGGCTTACCGGCACCACGCTCAACATTCAATCCTTTACCGGCGCGATCATGGCCGTTGGGGTGGGTGTTTCCAATGCGATTCTGCTGGTGACCTTTGCGGAGCGGGACCGCGCGCGGACCGATGCGCTCGCCGCGGCGGTGGCGGGCGGACGCAGCCGTCTGCGGCCTATTCTGATGACGAGCCTCGCAATGATCGCCGGTATGCTGCCAATGGCCTTGGGGCTGGGTGCCTCGGGCGAGCAGGCGGCGGCGCTCGGCCGAGCGGTTGTGGGTGGACTCGCCGGGGCAACCGTGGCGACACTGTTGGTATTGCCCGCGCTCTATGCCCTGCTCGCCAAAGGGGCCGCGCACGAGGTCTCGTTGTTGGCGGAGGAGCAATGATTCGAATCCTGTGTGGCTCAACATTGATTGCGGTCTGTCTTGCGCTCAGCGCTTGCACCCGTACCGAAGGCGAAAGTCCCCCTCCGCCGCCTACGCCTCCCACCTCGGTGCACACAACTCATCTCACAAAGGGTCCAGTCACACGCTCGATCGTCCTGCCGGCGCAAGTCATCCCCTTGCAGCAGGCGACGCTGTACGCGAAAGTGTCCGGTTATCTCAAAACCATCAACGTGGATAAGGGCGACAAAGTAGCCGCCGGTGCGGTGCTCGCCCGCATCGAAATTCCGGAGCTCGTGGCGGCAAGAGCCCGCCAGCAGGCTGAGCTCGAGGCCGCTTCCTCGGACTACGAGCGTTTGCGGAAGGCGCTTGCGCAGACACCGGACCTGGTGGTTCCTGACACGGTGGATCAGGCTCGCGGTCGTTTCGAAGTCGCGCGCGCGAGCCTCGCGGAGAGCGAGACACTGCTGGGATATGCCACCATCACAGCTCCTTTTTCTGGTGTGATTACGCAAAGATACGTCGATCCCGGCGCGCTCATTCAAGCCGGAAATACCAACTCCGCGATTGTCGGCCTGATGGACTTCTCGACGGTCCGTTTGCAAGTGGCCGTGCCCGAGATCGAAGCGGCGCGGGTGGCTGTGGGCCAGCCGGTGCAGGTCACGACCGATAACCTTGCGGGCAGGCAATTTGACGGGCAGGTCACCCGCTTTACGTATGCGCTGGATCAGGCCAACCGTACGATGCTCGTCGAGGCCATTCTCAAGAATTCCGATCTGGCCTTGCGCCCCGGCATGCTCGTGACGGTCAAGCTGGGAATAGAGCACAAGGAGCAAGCAGCAGTGATGCCCATCGAGGCCCTGGTTACGGAACGTTCCAACAGCTTCGCTTACACGGCCGACGGCGGCAAGGCGGTGAAGCATGCCATCAAAGTCGGTTTCAATGACGGCAAGCACGTCGAGGTGTTGGACGGACTCAAAGACAGTGATGCCATCATTCTGGCGGGAAAACTCAAGCTGAGTGACGGGCAGCCCGTCCAGGTTGCAGGCGCGCAATGAGCTCCGGTCACGCGATGAAAGCAGTGTGTGTCTCGCTTGTGTTGAGTCTGGCCCGCAACCTCGCCGTCGCCCAGGAGACGCCCCAGCCTCCTCAGGTTCCACAGCAATCGACCCCCATCGACTTACCGACGACATTACGTCTGGCTGGCGCCCGCAATCTCGATGTGCAGCTCGCCCGCGCGATGGTGGATGAGGCCCACGCCAACTACGTTAGCGCCATCGAGGGATTCTTGCCGTCGCTGGTCCCCTCTGCGAGTTATCTGAATCACACAGGCCGCGACCAAAGAGTCGAAAGCCCGCTGATCGATGTGACGAAGCACAACGAGAGCGAGGGAATCTACGCCAACGCCCAGATTCCGGTCGGAGAGGCGATCTTTCATAGCTTGCAAAGCCGGCAACTGGTCAGCGCCGCGGATGCGGCGCAAGTTGCGCAGGAGCAGGATTCAGGGCTGGTTGCCGCCCAGCAGTATTTCACTCTCGTCGACGCCGGTGCCTTGGTCGATGTCGTGGGCCAAGCTATTGCGGTATCGCAGAATTACGAGAAGCAACTCAACGACGCTGTGCGCATCGGTACGGCATTCAAGGGCGATGCCTTGCGTGTGGAGACGCTGACTCGACGTCTGCAGCTGGACCTTACTCGAGCGAAGGAGCAGCAACGACTTGCGGCAACTCAACTTGCACAGACGCTACACCTCGATCCTCTGGTAAGCCTCGTTCCCGCTGAGCGTGAGCCAGTGCCTTTCGCGATGATCGACTTGAATGCCTCACCGGATACGCTCGTACGAACCGCATTGGACAGGCGTCCGGAGCTCATTCGAAGTGCCGCGTTGATTGCGGCTGCCGAGCAGGCTCGCCGCGGCGCGCTTTATGGTCCCTTCATACCGACCGTCGGTGGTCAGGCGTTTGCCGGTGAGTTCAACGGAGGGGGTCATCTGGTTGCCGGGGAGCTCAATGGAGGTGTCGGAGGTACGAACCTCGATGGAGGCCCCCGGCGGGACTATAGTGTTGGATTGAGCTGGAAGATCGGGCCCGGCGGGATCCTCGATCTGGGGCGTATCAGGGCCGCCCGTGTTCAAGTGACCCGCGCGGAAGTCAATGATGAAAAGCTGCGGGATGCAATCGAGCGCGAGGTAGTGGATGCCTACACTCGAGTGCAATCTCTTTTCCAACAGATGCGTGATGCACGGCTCAACGTCAGCGCAGCCGAGGAGACCCTACGGCTCACGCGTGGCCGGAAGCAGCTCGGCGTTGGCACAGTCCTGGAGGATATTCAGGCGCAGCAGGAGCTCCTGAACGCACGCAGTGAGTTGGTGACGATCGTGACCCAGTTGAACCAGGCGCAATATGGGCTGATGCGCAGCGTAGGCGCACCGCTGCGAACACCTTGATGGCTCCTCCTGCGCCCGCAGGAGGCCAGAGCCTCCGTGGCCTCAGGCCCTGAGCTGGCCCGGCCTTCTGTCAGGCGCCGTCTCATGTAGCTTGCGAAAACAGACTCAACAGGGTGTTGCGAAGCCAGATGCTCGCCGGATCCGTGTTAAAGCGCTCGTGCCAATGCTGCTTCACCGAATAAGGGGGCAGCTCGATCGGCAGCTCGAGAATCCGCAGCTTCTCCTTGGCTGCCAACGTGCTCGCGAGGATGCGAGGCACGATCGCAAGCAGCTCGGTGTTTGCCACGATCGATCCGAGTGCCAGGAATGACGGCACGGTCGCGACGATTCGGCGCTCGACCTTCTTTTGCGCGAGAACGCTGTCAACGATCGCGTGGCCTGTGCCGGAGCTGGTCACCGTCACGTGGCCTTCGGGGGACCTCATTCTCACGCCCTCGGGCGCATGGCACGAGCATGGGCATGATGGCGATGGGCCTTTCATCTGGATGGATGCGCTCGACCTGCCGCTGATTTATGGCATGGAGGCGTCCTACAGCCTGGAAGGGGCTGCGCAGTCGGTCGGAAAACCCCTGGGATTCGGCGGCGCTTCATTCAGTCGCTCGGGGCTGGTTCCCTATCGGTCGTTGGACCAACACCGCGCTCCGTACCCGCTGCTGCGCTTTGCCTGGCAGGACGTGAAGGCGAGTCTGGCGGCTCTCGCGAGCGTCACACCGGTCGGTCGAGCGGTCCACCTTGCGTACGTGAATCCTGAAACCGGACGCGAGTGCCTGCCGACGATCGGTCTTTCTGCTCTCCAACTGCGGCCCGCCGAGGAGATTCATTTCCCGAGTCGCAGTGCATCCTCGGTGCTGCACGTCGTTGAGGGCGGCGGAACCGTCATGATCGATGGCATCGAGAAGGCTTTCGAAGAAGCGGACGTGTTGGCCGTGCCGACTCATAGCGCGGTAGCGGTTCGCAACACCTCGAGGAACAGATCCGCTTATCTGATCGTCGTCGACGATGCGCCATTGCATCGGAAGCTGGGAATCTACCGCGTGTTCGAGTGACGCCATGATGAATGAAATGCTTTTTCCGGCGCCCCCGCCTGTGTTGGCCGACATCGCCGGACGGTCGAAAAAGTTTCCCGTGCGACGCGTCTTCTGTGTAGGGCGCAACTACGCTGAACACGCGCGTGAAATGGGCCGCGACCCGGATCGCGAGCCGCCTTTCTTCTTCACCAAGTGGGCCGAGACAGTCGTCGGTGCCGGGACAGCGATCGCATATCCCGCCGAGACCCGTAACTTTCACTACGAGGGTGAGCTCGTGGTGGCCATGGGCAAGCACGGTCGCAACCTCGAACCGGAGCGTGCGCTCGAGCACGTGTTTGGTTATGCCGCCGGTTTGGATATGACGCGCCGCGATCTGCAGCTCGATGCGCGCGCCCAGGGACGCCCGTGGGATGTGGGCAAGAATGTGGAGCAGTCGTCGCCGCTGGGCCTGATTCATCCGGCAAGTGAGTGCGGTCATGTGCACAGTGGCGCTATCCGGCTCAGCGTGAACGGTGCCATCAAACAGCAGGCCGACGTGCGGGATCTCATCTGGTCGGTTCCAGAGGTGATTGCTTTCCTTTCGAAGTATTACGCTCTCGAGCCGGGCGATCTGATTTTCACTGGAACGCCCGCCGGAGTCGGCCCTGTGCTTCCGGGCGATGAGATCAGGGTCCATATCGACGGCCTGACAGACTTGGTTGTGACCGTTGGACCGGCGTGCACCTGAGCGCCCTGCAGATCCGCGCGGTGGGGTTATCTGCGCTCGTAGCCATACTCGATGGCTTTGACACTCAGGCGATTGCATACGTTGCGCCCAGCATCATGGAGGCTTGGCACCTGAACGTGGCTGCCTTGGGGCCAGTGTTCGCAATCGGCCTGCTGGGTCTGACAATTGGCGCGTTTACTTTCAGTCCGCTCGCGGACCGCTATGGGCGCAAAAGCGTAATTCTGGTCTGTGTGCTCACATTTTCGGTGTTCGCGCTGTTGACAGCGCGGGCGCAAACCCTCGGTGAGCTGGAGGTCTATCGCTTACTCACCGGCTTCGGGTTGGGGGGAGCGATGCCAAATATCATCGCGCTTACCAGCGAGCACGCACCCCCGACCAGCCGGAGCACGTTCGTGACGGCAATGTTCTGTGGGTTTCCACTGGGGGCGACGCTGGGCGGCTTCGTCACCGCGCCGCTGATTTACAGTCACGGCTGGCAGTCGGTGTTCATTCTCGGCGGACTGATGCCGCTCATGTTGTGGCCCGCGCTGCTGCTCCTCCTGCCGGAATCCGTGCGGTCGGCTGAGGGTGCGAGGGTGCCCGACCGGCGTTTCCCGGTCTTCGAGCTCTTTGCGGACGGCCGTGCGTGGCGGACCACTTTGGTGTGGGTGGCGTTCTTCATGAATCTGCTGGTCATGTATTTTTTGACGAGCTGGCTGCCATCCCTCCTGCGCACAGCGGGCATGCCGCTCAGCACCGCCATCTGGTCCACCGCACTGCTCAACCTCGGGGGCGCGGCGGGGGGTTGTTCGTTGGGACGGCTGCTCGATCGCCGCAATCCGTATCTAGTATTGGGTACGGCTTATGCCGGTGCGGCGGCGTGCATCCTCGCGATCGCCAGTTCCGAGTCCGGTCCCTCACTGCTGATCTTTGCACTGCTTGCGGGCTTCGGCGTTTCTGGTGCGCAGATCGGCTTGAATGCCGTTACTGCGGCGAGCTACCCCACGGCGATGCGCGCGACTGGCATTGGTTGGGCGTTGGGTGTTGGGCGCGTGGGCTCTATCGTCGGACCGGCAGCCGGTGGCCTGCTGCTGGGGGCGGGATGGAGTACTCACGGCTTGCTCCTTGCCGCGGTCGCGCCGGCAATGGTCGCTGCCGCGGCGGTTTTCGCCCTGGGTCGTGTCTCAACCCCTGCGGGCTGCCTCGCTCTGGACGCATTTCAGCGCGCCGCACCGGAAAGCCAAGCCGACGCAGAGTAGGTATCAGCGCACCGCCGGCGTGTACCAGATCGGTGATGACCAAGCCCGCTCCTGGATGGTGGCTGGCGCGTAAGGCGACAGCGGCAGCTTGTTTTTGACCGCCAGCAGTGTGCTCCAGCGGGGCGTCGGAATCTCCAACACGCGGGCGTAGTAGACGGCCGGTTTCGCCGGCTCGAACTGCGGATCCCGCCATACTGTCGTCAGGACGGCAGCGCCGATCCGGTTGGAATACTTGCCCGTCTTTACATCGACGGTGTTGCCCACCGGGGCCGCATGGTAAGTGCGGGGATCGATGCGTCGACCGGCAGCCGCCACGTCGAAGATCTTCTCCTGGTAGCCGTTGCCTGCCACCCAGATCTTGATGATCTGGATCCGATCCAGGTTGGCCCCGTCCGGATCTTTGGAAGCCTGCACTATCAACTCCGGTGCGTCGGCTTGCTGGGGTCTTGCCGGCAGATCCCCGCCCATGGAGACCCCCTGAGCATAAGCTTGCGCGACCCATTCAGGATCTTTCAGGATGTTGGGTTGATAGCTCCAGCCGCCAAACATCCGCACCCGCATGCGCGATCCGGAGGTCGCGAACGTTTCCTTGCGTTTCAGGGCGGCAAAAATGGAGTCGCGGGTATTCTCTGCGGCCCATACGCCCGTGAGTCCCGCCGAGCTTCTCTCGACGACGAGCTTGCGCTGGTCGTCGGTCGGATTTTGCAGCTCCGCACCTGACTCCGGGTCGAGCGGCGGCAGCTCACCGAGCGCGCGCTGGGCACTTTGCCCTTGCGGCAGCATCGTGTTGGGATCGATGCCGAATTGCCCTCCCGCAAAGGCGTTTTCCGCGCTGGCGCTGAGTGCGTCATGGATGTCCGCGCCGCCGACCACTCCGTACTTGAACGGATTCGCGCCTACTTTGGTCTGAATGATCAGTCCGCGGCCGAAGGCATCGCGCACATAACTTCCTGGCGGGGCGCTCTTGTTTGCGGGGGACCCGAGCAGATGGTCGTAGATTTCGAAGTTCGCGAACTCATCGTTCGGAGAAAGTGCCGGCACCGTGTCGGATTGTCCCTTGATCTGCACGATTTCCGTCAGCGGCTCGTTCAGGGCGCGCCGCTGCGCATACGCCTCATCGATGGGTTTGCCATCACTGTCATTCCAGTCGTACATGAGGCCGCCGGAGGCATTGCCGTTGTGAGGAATGGCGATCACGTCGATTCCCCGGGCCCGCACGCTATCGAGGAAACTCCAAAGATCCTCGGGCCGCTTCGACTGGTCTGCCGTGAACGGCGGCGGCGCGTGATCGGAATTGAATATGACGTTGCGATGGATGTTGCGGCCGTTGGGCAGAGAAGACCATTCATAGCCAATGAAAGTGGTAAAGGTCCCAGGTCGATAGTTGTCATTGGCCGCCTTCACCACCCCTTCCCAGGCTGCCCGCATGACCTGCGGGTCGTGCAGCTCCGGAGGCAGCTCGGCTTTGCCGCGGCTCGCCGCGATCTTGAGCCTGAACACCTCCGGAGGATGGGCAAGGATCTTCTGCCCCAGCTCACTGCGGGCGAAGGCGCTCTGCGGATCGTCCAATGGCCGGGCGGTACCCAGGTTCTCGGAGTGATCCGTGACTGCCATGAAGTCCAGGGGCCACGCGCGGCGGGCCGCCACGTCCTGCGTGCCGGTCTTTCCCTGCTCGGACGCGACTTGCACGGCCGGTACCATCACGGTCTCACCCCGCCCAAACCGGTACGCATCGTCGGGCATCAGCTTGGTGCCATAGCTCCAGGCATCGAGCGACAGCGCGGTGTGCAGATGGAGCTCGCCAAAAAACGCGCGCCGCTGTTGCGGAAGCTCTTTCATCGAGGGTTGGCCCGGTTCGACGGCTTGCGCAAGCATGCAGGCGCCGCTCAGCAGCGCTCCCGAAATCCATGTTGAATATTTACGCACCGTCATCGCTCCCATTGTGTTCATGACCCCCACCACACAGTGCTTGCCTGAATCGTCCAGTACGCACCGGCAATCCCCACCACGTAAGCAGGCGCGCGCAGCGCCGGTGCGTACGTGGCAATCGGCATCGATCGCAAGAGACGGCCGATCGCCAGCACGACGGCAATAAAGGCGAGCTGTCCAATCTCCACGCCCAGGTTGAACAACCCCAGCGTCGCGAACAGCTCGCCCGACTGAAATCCCAGCGACTTCAAACCGCTCGCGAAGCCCATGCCATGGAAGAGACCGAAAATGAAAGCCACGGCCCAGGGATAGCGGATCGTCAGGCTGCTCCGGCCCTCCCGAACCCGCAGGATCTCGGGTGCGAGGAAAAGAATGGAGAGCGAGATCAAAGCCTCGACGAGCGGAGGCGGCAAACTGACTTTGCCGAGAATGGTGGCAGCGAGCGTAATGCTGTGCGCGAGAGTGAAGGCACTCACCGTTTTCAACAGCATGGAGCGCTGGCGGACGATCAGCACGAGCCCCAAGACAAACAGGAGGTGGTCCGGTCCGCTCAGGATGTGCTCGATGCCGAGCCGCAGATAAGCGGGCAGGGTGATCTCGCGTGTATCCGCAGCGGGGATCAGCAGGTTTGGGGATTCCGGCCGGATGATCGCATCGACATCCGCGCCGCTCAACAGACGAATCCGTGCAAAGACATCCGTGAGCGTGTATGCGAGCCCTTCGATCTGGAGCGTTGTGCCGAGGAGTGGGTTCCGCCGCGTTGAGTTGATCCTCCATCTTCGGATCAGAAACCCTCCGGCCGCATACTGTTGGTCCGGCGGTCCCTCCAGCCAGCCGTTCGAGAGGTGAGGAACGAGATGGAGGACCACATCCCCCATGGCCGGTTGCTTCCAGGTGATCTCGTATTGGCTTGCGGTGGCCTGCGCTATTTCCAGATAAGCGGGGCGCACCTCGTGGGCGAACGCGAGCTGGCTTGCGATAGAGCCGATCGCAAGCCAGCACAGGACGTGTAGCCAGTGCTTCAGGGCGAGGACTCCTGCCCGTTGCGAACGACAATGAACTTGCGCGCTAGCTCTCGGAACGCAGCATCGTTCGCCCGACCTTGCTGCTCGAGGAGATAGTCCGTGCGCACCTTGTCGCGCACGGTGGATAGCGGGCGCGGCTCTTCGGACGCGCGCGATTCGACATAGAGCAGATGCCAGCCGTACGCGGATCGGAACGGGCCGGCCCAGTGGCCGAGGGCAGCGGAAAAGACTGCCCGGGCAAACTCGCTATGCCCGAACAGCCGCTCGACCTGCTCGCGCCCGTAGTTGGAAAAGTCATACAGGTCCGGGAAAGGATCTCCCAAACCCGGCGCGCGCTCGGATCCGGCCGGTAGAGCCTGGAGTGCCGCCAGCGCGCGCCGTCGCGCTGCCGATTCACCCGCATCCCCCGAGAAGTAGATGTGACTGAAAGTGACCCTGTCCGGCAGAGCGTAACGGTCGAGATGGGCGTGATAGTAGGCCTCGAGCTGCTCTTCACCGGGCTCCGCCGGCGGCCGAGTGTCATCCAGCAGGAACTGCATTTTCTGGATGATCCGGCGCCTCACGATTTCATCGTCCTTGTCCAGTCCCAGCGCCAATCCCTCGCGCACCAGAATTTCATCGTGAATATCCGCGTCGAGCAGCGCACGCAACTTCCGGGCGTCAGGTCGTACACCGAACTGCAACGCGTATTGATTTGCGATCCGGGCTTCCCGTTCCGGCGTGATGACGATCCGCTCGACATCTGTTTGCCCACGATGGATCTTGCCGATCAGAAAGACCGCAAGGCCCAGTACGATGAAGTGGACCAGAGGCTCGCGGACGGCCCGGTATAGGAGCTTGCGAGCGGCAATCCCGGTCCGCTCCATAACCTCCAGTGTTGCGAGAGAGCGAGCGTGCGCTACCGGCATAGCTTCGGAACGGGGTGCCATGAGGCTGACTCCTCAATTTACGGTGTATTGCAACCCCGTTCCGATCGGGTAAAGCGGGTGTCGGGTGTCAGCGGGGACGTCCGGCTTCTGCTGCCTGACTTCCTCCATGGAGGAGGGTAGCTCGAGCGGCAGCCGTCCTTGCGGGCGTGCGCGGCCACTCAACACATCGAGCAGCGCGGCATCCGACACACCGAAATCACCGAGCACGGCGCGCGCCTTGTCGCGGATGTTGGTCAGAATCGCCGGCCGGTCCAGAAACACGACCGCGACAGTGGGGACTCGTGCGCTGATCTTCTTCAACAGCTCGTAGTCCGAATTCCCATCTTCGAACGCGAGACTGCCTTCGTGTTGGCGTGAGCCGAAGAAGTAATCCGGATGTAGCGATTCGTGTGGGGCCGTGAGGCGTACGATCGCGACGTCAGCACTGGTCGGGTCAGTCACGACACGCCAGCCGCGTTTGGTGGCCTCGGCCGCATCGATTCCGGAGAGGTATAGCTTCGGGCTGCCGCGCAAGGGCAGCAGCTCGTGCTCATTCTGCAACAGCACCACCGATCGTCGCTGCGCATCCAGGGCCGCCCGCATGAATTCGGCGTTGCCGACCACCCGGCCTGCCTCATCGACGTTCACGTAAGGATTCTCGAACAGCCCTTGTTGGAACTTCTGGACCAGAATGCGGCGCACGGAAGCATCCAGGCGTGCAGGCTCGATCTCGCCGCTCTTGACCGCTTGCACGAGGTATTCGGGTCGCTCCGTGCCCCCGAACTGATCGATCCCTGCATTGAATGCCTTCACGAAGCGCTCTGCCATCGAGAGCGTTTCCACTCCCCACGGCATGCCGATGTCTTTCGCCTGTTGGGGAGGTGATCCCGTCATGCAGGCGGTGTCGCAATCATTGGTAATGGCCCAGTCGGACAGCACGATGCCATCGAAGTGATATTTCTCCCGTAGCAGCTCCGTCAGAAGCTGGCGGTTGAAACCTGCTCCGACGGGCTCGAGGGGGCGTCCATTGACGTCAACACCGTGGAGGATCGCGTACGTCGGCATGACACCGGCAACATGTGCTGCGAAAGCACCTTCGAAGGGTTCGATGTGGTCCTGGAAATGGCCGCCGGTGAAAGTCGCGTTCCGGCCGTAATAGTTATGAGCATCAAAGCCGTTGTCGGCCTCTGCACCGTAGCCTACCCAATGCTTGACGACGGCCGCAACGCCTTCGGCGTCCACTCCCTGGGGTCCATGTTGAAAGCCGGCAACATAGGCGGCTATCAGCGACTTGGCGAGTTTGGGGTTTTCACCGAAGGTGCCGAGGAGGCGCGGCCAGCGAGGCTCCGTGGCCAGATCGGCCTGCGGTGAAAGCGTGATGTGAATGCCAACGGCGCGATATTCCTGGCGGGCGATATCAGCGAAGCGGTTGACCGTATCAGGATCGCCAATGGCGGCGAGACCCAGGAGCTCGGGCCATTGCGAGAAGCCGTTGGTTTCGCCGCTGGCCCCGAGAATGGACTGAAAGTGATTGCGCGGGTCGGTGCTGAGGCTGACGGGAATCCCTAAGCGGCTCGCCTCCGCGATCGCCTGGATTTTGTTGTTTTCGTCCGCCAGCACTGGTGGCGCGACCGAGAGCCGGGTGATGAAACTGCTGATGTGCCGCTCGCCGATGAGCTTCGAGAGCGCCGCAAAGTCATAACCTTTGCTCGAATGTCCGATGACGCTGTCAACGCCAGGCGCGCTGCCGTGCATCAGGGTGCCGGCTTTTTCCTCCAACGACATCTTGTGGAGGAGGTCTTCCGCGCGCAGAGCAGGTGCCAGGCGCCAGTCCTCGTAGGGATCGAGCTGGCCATTGCGATCGAGGTCTTTGAATTGATGGCCGTCGACGGTCAACAGGTGCGCCGAGCGTACTGCGAGCGCTGGCTGGCTCCGAGGGGTTGCTTCGGGAGCGGCGATCGCTGCGGATGTGGGTCCGGCAATGCACGCCACCACGCAAATGAGAGCGCCAAGAGCAGTCAGTGCCCCAGAGGGGCAGCCGGCGGTTGCATAGAGTTTCATCAGCGGCCGCGTACCCGGATTTCTTGCTCGGTCTCGATGATCTCGAGCTCCGGTTGGGCACCCAGGAAACCGATCAGCGATGAAGGATCGCTCGAGGAGTAAGTCCCGCTGATAGTCCGGCGAGCCAGCTCGGGGTCCTCGATGATGAGTTGACGCGGGCTGTAGCGGTTGAACTCTTCCGCCACGTCCGTAAGCGGCGTCTCCTCGAAAACGAAGAGCCGTTGAGTCCAGGCCGTTGCCGCCGTCACATCCGCGCGATGAGGTTTCCGGGTCCGGACGACGGGCGTCACCGTGAGTTGCTCACCAGCGGATATGACGGTAGTCGCAGGCAGCAAATTCGGGTTCTCATCCCTCGTACGCGCTCCGCCCGTCACCGCGACTTGGCCCTCGAGCACGGTTACGACGGTACCGGATGGCTTGCGATAGACGTCAAACTCCGTGCCGACCGCGCGCACCGTCATTCCATCACTTTGAACGATGAAGGGCCTTTGGGCATCCTTCGCGACGTGGAAAAGTGCCTGACCCTGGAGCAATTCCACAGTTCTGACGTTCCGGGAGAAATGGATCTTGATCCTGGAGCACGCATTCAGATCCACCAGCGAGCTGTCGGACAGACGGATCGTGCGCTGCTCGCCAATACCGGTTGCATAAGTCACGCCGGTGAGCAGCCATGTCAGGGCCCCGGCAAAGATCGCAAGCACGAGGACGCAGGCCGCGAGGGTCTGGGGGACTCTCCGGGGTGTGTCTGATCGGGTTGCACTGACACTTTTGGAGGGGAAGGGAAGGAGGACCTCCCCATTGCGGCTGGAGCGCGCTCGCGCGACGAGCGCATCGATGTCGAGGCGGCCTCGAGGGTCTTGTGTTGGCAGGTCGGACCAGGCCGTCGCTACTTCGAGATAGGCCTGGATATTCTCAGGCGATTGACGCAGCCATTTGTCGAATCGGTCGCGCGTGCCCGGGAGCTCGTCCCCGCTGCGGAACTCGACGAACCATTCACAGGCTTCTGCCACGACTTCGCGCCGGGGATGTGGTGTTGACGAATGCATGCTCATCGCAAGGTCCCTACTCGGCTGCTGCCATGTGGCGGTCGTGGCAGTGCTGCGCGGCTCGCGCCAGATATTTTTTCGCCGTCTCGCGTGAGACACCCAGGCGATCGCCGATCTCCTGCACGGTGTAACCGCCTATGCGGTGCAGGACCAGAGCGGCCGCGACCCGTGGCGGCAGTTGTGCGATCGTCTGCTCGAAGGCTTCCATGCGCTGGGCCGTTTCAGCACGGCTGGTCGGGTCTTCGGCTTCAGGCGCCTGCAGCTCAGCGAGAGCATCGGTGATCTCCACCGAGATCGGCTCGCTGGAGCGGCGCAGGGTATGTTGATGGATGACGTGGCTCGCCACCGTAAACAGGTAAGCTTCCGGATTCCGGATCGTTTCGTGCCGCTCCACCCGCAGCAGGCGCAGAAAGACTTCCTGTGCCAGATCAGGGACGTCGTGAACGTTACGCAGACGCAGGGACAAAAAGCGCCGCAGCCGACGCCCGTACTGGTTGGCGATGGCGGACAGAAAGCGCTGTCGGTCTGAGGTTGGCACGGTTCGAGGGCTACCAGGAGTGCAGTTTCCGCTGACAGTAGACAGTAGAGCGCTTTAGAGGGAAAAGTGGGGGTGGTCGGGCAATGTTGCGAAAATACCACCCCCACTTTTCTGTTGGGAACGCTCTACCGTCATGTCGCATAGTAGCCCGGCATGACGCCGTGGCGGGCGACGCAGGGGGGACATAGTGCGTAATTTTACAGTTGCGGCGTTTGTTGCTTTGGCCATCACGGGTCGGGTCACCGCCCAGGAGTCAACCGACAGCGCCCGCAAGCCGACCCATATCGTCGCTCAGTCGCTGGGGCCGGCCCTCAAGCAATTTGCGCAGGACCGGAATCTGCAGGTGCTGTATTTCTCCGATACGGTCCGGGATCTACGCACGGACGGCGCCTCGGGCGAGTTTTCGGCGGATGAGGCTCTGTCGCGCCTGCTGACCGGGACCGGCCTGAGCTATCGTTATGTCAACGCCAAGGCGATTGCCATCGTGCCGCCGGCCTCGAAGGCGCACGAGACTAACGGGGGTCAGGCAAAGGCGGAGAGGTCTGCGCCACAAACGTTTCGGCTGGCTCAAGCAGATACTGGATCGACTGCATCAGCTGGTCCGACGGGGGTAGAGTCGGCCGCGCCGGAGCCGCCGCCCAGACTCGAGGAGATCGTCGTCACCGCGCAGAAGCGCAAGGAGCGCCTGCAGGACGCGCCTGTTGCGGTAACGGCCTTGTCGGGAGAGGCTTTGTCCGACGCGCGGGTGTTCGATACCAACAGCCTGAGCAATGTCACACCATCCTTGACATTCACGCAGGGCAACACTGCCTTGAATACCGCTTTTCGCGTCCGTGGCGTCGGCACTCAGGTCTTCGGGGCAGGGCTCGAGCCCGACGTCTCCGTTGTAGTTGACGGCGTCGTACTGGCGCGCGCTGCTCAGGGATTTTCAGACCTCGCCGATATCGAGCGTGTCGAGGTGTTGCGCGGTCCTCAAGGGACGCTGTTCGGCAAGAATGCGATTGCCGGCCTCATCAACGTCACGACCCGAGCGCCTTCCAAGGAGTTTGAAGGCAGCGCGGAAGCGACCGTCGCGGAGCTCGGCGAATATCGATTCCGCGGCACCTTTTCGGGGCCGATCTCGGATCGTCTGGGCTTCCGTCTGACGAGCTATTATGACGATGTGGAGGGCAACATCCACAACGTACCCAACGACCGCCGCATCAACGGCGCCGATAGCCTCGGCGTGCGCGCCAAGCTGCTTCTGGATGCCACCGATGCGCTCAGCTTCACGCTGAGCGGCGACTACAGGAACTCGCATGGCTACTGCTGCGCCAGTACTGTGCTGCAGGCCCAGAATACTCTCTACCAACAGCTCCTCACCGCAGCAGGTATCACTCCGGGATTCAATAATCGCCGCGACGATGAGAATGCCCTCGCGCAGCAGACCACGGCCCAGACAACCATCTCGCTCACCGGAGACTACAAGCTCAACTACGGTACGATCACCTCGATCAGCGCGTACCAGGCGTTCGATTTCAACAACAACCAGCCCATCGATACGTTGAATACCCCGGTCCCGTTGTACTTGCCGGTCACGCAGGGCCAGTTTGATATCAATGGCGGCCCATTCTACGTCGGCCAGTTCACTGAAGAGCTGCGCTTCACGTCTCCCGGCGGCGAACGGTTCAACTACGTCGCCGGACTCTACTACCTCGACCTGAACGTCAACCGCGGGTTCATCCGCCGCAATGGCGGCTGCGCGCCGGGTGGAAATGCGGCGGCTTTCGGCTTGCCCTGCAGGATTGCGCAGTACCGGTCCCAAGGCGGCATGCATTCCAACAACCAGGACAAGAACATGGCCATTTTCGGCCAGGGCGATCTGCAGCTGGTAGGAGGTTTGTCAGCGCTGGGCGGTGTCCGCGTGCAGCACGAGCGCATCAGCTACTACGGCGTGCGGCCCGCAAACACGCCGCTGGTGGCTGGAGACCTGCCACTGCAGGGAGTCGCACCTTCCGCGGGGAGCGGCAGCAGCGCCGAGACCGCGGCCACGGGTAAGGTTGGCCTGAAGTACGAGTTCAGCCGGGAGGCGCAGGTTTACCTTACCTGGGCAACCGGTTACAAAGGTGCGGGCTATAGCACGGAGTTCGCCACGACCTTCGAGAACCAGGCTCCGGTGAAACGGGAGACGGCCCGGTCCTGGGAGCTCGGGTACAAGACCGAGCTCTGGGATGGGCGCCTCCGGTTCGACACGGCCCTGTTCTACTCGAAGTACAAGGATCTGCAGGTCCAGGCAAACCGCGGTGACGCGGCCCAGGGCATCGTACTCTTCGCTCCCACCAATGCCGGCTCCGCCACCACGCGGGGTGTGGAGTGGGAGTTCCAGGCCCGGCCGGTGAGCTCGTTGACGTTGAGCGGCGGCGTGACTTACCTGGACACGAGCGTCAACATCGACGGCCTGCAATGTGCGCTGTCGGCCCAGGCTGCGGCGCCCGTAATCACCGGCGGCGCGCCGTGGAATACGTGCTTCAAGCCGACCGCCACGGCGGCTCCGATCCAGAATATCCACGGCGGAATCCTGCCGCAGGCATCGAAGTGGCGTGGCGATCTGGTGGCCCGTTACGATCATGACATCCCAGGGCTCCCGCTCGGCGGATTCGTGCAGGGTCAGGTCACCAGCCAGACGAAGTTCAACTATACGATCGAGCAGGATCCTTTGACCGTGCAGAACGCCTACACGATCGTCGACGCGACCATCGGCTTGCACGACCGCGAGGCCCGGTACCAACTCGCGTTCTTCGTCGACAACCTCTTCAACAAACATTACGTAAGCCTGATGGCGCGCTCGCCGGAGTTGACTACAGCTGCCGTGACGCCCAACAGTCTCACGGGTATCGTGCCGAAGGACGCGAACCGGTACTTCGGCGCGACTCTCAGCGTGTCGTTCTGATGCCCCCGCGGGGGCGGATCGCGTGTTGGATCCGCTCCCGCCGACTGGTACGTGCGAGGTCCGCGAGTCTCGAGCCAAGGAGTGTAAAGTGACCGAGAGCCCATTGACCCGGCGTGCCCTTCTCGGAGGTTTCCTCGCTGCGGCGGCGGCGGGTGCCTCCGCCCGGGCGCGCCAGACCGGGGCACAAAGGCCGAATATCGTCTTCTTCCTGGGCGAAGGGTTGCGGCATGACGAGTTCAGCTTCTGCGGCAATCCGCTGCTGAAGACCCCGAACATGGACCGCATTGCCCGCGAGGGCGTGCGGTTCCGCAATGCTTTCGTGACCAATGCCCTGTGCCTGCCGTCGCGCGCCAGCTTTTTGACCGGCGCGTATTCACACACGACCGGTGCGACGACCAACGATGACAACCAGGTGCCCGCCCGTTTCAAGCTGATCGGCGATGTACTGCGCGAGAGCGGTTACGAGACGGCATTCATCGGTAAATCCCATGTCGGCGGTGCGCTGTTAGACCACAAATGGGATTATTACTTCGGCTTCAAGGGACAAGCGGATTACCTCAAACCGGAAGTGGTGGAGGGTACCAACGGCCAGTACGGTGAGCCGAAGGTCTATCACGAATACGTGGATGACCTTCTAACCCGCAAGGCTGTGGAGTGGGTGAAGGGGCGGAGCGAGAAGCCGTTCTGCCTGTTCCTGTGGTTCTACGCGCCGCACGCGCCGTTCTATCGGCCCAGGCGCATGCTGCAACGATTCAACGGCGACAAGATTCCGGTGCCCGACAACTTCGATGACGATCTGAAGGGCTATCCGGGCAAAGCCCGGGCGGTTGCCGAGGCGGACAACAAGATCGGTACCACCGCTGTGTTCATGGACGACCCGCGCTCGCTCGAGGAGTTGATCAAGGATCATTACGCCGGCGTCGAATCCAACGACGAGGACGTGGGTCAGGTGCTGGACGCACTGGGAAGCAAGCTGGACGATACCGTGATCCTGTTGAGCTCGGATCATGGGTTCTTCCTCGGGGAGCACACCTTTTACGACAAGCGGCTGATGTATGAGCCCTCGATACGGGTGCCCATGATGGTCCGTTACCCCAAGCTGATCCAGGCGGGGACCGTGCGTGAGGAGATGGTGTTGAACATCGATGCGCCGGTGACGTTGCTCGACCTGGTGGGTATCAGGGCGCCGGATACCATGCAGGGGCGCAGTTTTCTGCCGCTGGCACGCGGGCGTTCCTTGCCGGACTGGCGCACGGACTGGTTGTACGAATATTTCGAGTATCCCGGCTTCGAGAACGTCCGACCCCATCGCGGAGTTCGCACCGAGCGCTACAAGTACATCCACTTCTTCACCGAGCCGCAGGAGTATGAGCTGTACGATTTGCAGGTGGACCCCGAGGAGAACGACAACCTCTATGGGAAAGCGGGTTACGAGGAGCTGACAGCGCGCCTGGCGAGCCGGCTGCAGCAATTGCGCCGGGAGACCGGGGATGACTATGTTTATCACCCCAGTCGGGTGATGCGCTTGAAGGCGGTGGTCGAGACGGCATCTGAGGGCAAGCCGCACCCGTAGTCAAGGTTGCGGAGGTGGGAATGACAACACGATCAGGCGTGACACGGCGTGAGCTGTTGCGTACCGCCGTGGCGACCGGAACCGGCTTGGCCGCGTGCGGCCCGGGAGCGCTCGGCGCTTACGAGTCCAGTCCGACCCGAGGCTCACGCCTCGTGGGCCAGCCCAATCTCATTCTGTTCTTTCCCGACGAAATGCGGGCCGACGCGCTCGGCTGTCATGGCAATCCGGTCGTGAAAACACCTAATCTGGACCGGCTGGCGCGGGAAGGAACGCGGTTCGCAAATTGCCACGCGCAGTTTCCGGTCTGCGCGGCGTCGCGTTGCAGTTTGCTGACGGGCTGGCCGACGAGCGTCAGGGGACATCGCTCGCTCTACTACCTGCTCCGCCCTGAGGATCCCAACATGTTCCGCTACCTGCGGAATGCGGGCTACGATGTCTTCTGGTTTGGCAAGAATGACGCGCTCGCGCCCCAGACTTTCCAGGACAGCGTGACTGAATGGTATGACGTCCCGGAGCGGGGCGCCGCCCTGCGCGGCAACCGGCCTCCGGGCCCCACTACAATGTTGCTGCCGGGGGGCGGTGACCGGCGTAGCACGACTGATTACGAGCTCCTGCAGAGGGCGACCAGGATTTTGGAGCGGCGCGAGAGTGACCGGCCGTTCTGCATTTTTCTGCCGTTGATTCAACCTCACCCGCCCTATCGCGCGCCCGCAGGTTTCGACACCCTTTACGATCCGGCGGCCCTGCCGCCTCTCGTTCCACCTGGTCTGCCCGGGAAGCCGGCTTTTCACGCCGCCATGCGTGAGGCATATGGGCTCTCGGCCGTGACGGATTCGCAGTTTCGCCAGATACGCGCGACCTACTATGGACAGGTGAGTTATTCCGATTGGCTGCTGGGTGAGTTGCTGGAAACATTGGAGCGAACCGGCCGGGCCGCAGATACGGCTGTTGTCGTCAGCTCCGATCACGGTGATTACGCCGGTGATTATGGGCTCATCGAAAAGTGGCCGGCTGGGTTGGAAAGTTGTCTCACTCATGTACCGCTGATCGCGCGAATTCCAGGCGGCGCTAGCGGTGGCATTTGTCGGGAGATGGTGGAGTTATACGACATCATGCCCACGCTCCTCGAGCTCGCCGGCACGCGTACGACCCATACACACTTTGCACGCTCGCTGCTGCCCCAGCTTCACGGCGCGGCCGGCGATCCCGAGCGCGCCGCTTTCAGCGAGGGTGGCTATAATATCTACGAGCCGCAGGCGTTCGAGCCGCGGCTAGGCGGTCTGTACGGGGCCAAGACCGACCTGCAGAACGAACATCCGGAGACCGTCGCGCGTTGCGCGTCCGTCAGGTCCCCTCGATATACGTACATCGCACGTCCGGGCGGTCAGAGTGAGCTCTACGATCTAACTCATGACGCTCAGGAAACCCACAACCTCATCGACAGCCGTGCGCATGCCGCGACCCGGGAGGCGCTGCAGATTCGCTTGATGGATTGGTATATCAACACGACCGGTGTGCCGCCGCCCGACAAGGATCCGCGGGACACTCCGCCGTTCTACCCGACGCCGACTCATGCCTCCGACCCGGATGAGATCCGGAAAATCCTGGATGGAGCCCGCTGAGCTTGGAGTCAATCCCGCTCGCCGACAATCGCGGTCTGTACCGCCGCCGAGACGCGCTCGTGCACGGTCACATCGGAGGGATGCGGCAGTAGTTGGCCCGGACCGGCCGCCGCTGCGAGTGCTCGCGCAGCGGCCACGAGTGTCGCATCGTTAAAGCTTCGCGCTGCCGCGCGCAGTGCTCCATCGAACAGGCCCGGAAAGCTCAGTACATGGGTAATCGTCTTGCCATCGGCGGCGACGGCCGCACCGGCGGCACGCGCCTGCGCGGGATCGATCTCCGGATCGGGAGTGGAGAGCGCAAATACGATCTGGTGCTTACCGAGCTTTTCAGGTGGGATCAGTCCCGCCACGCCCGTCGCGCAAATCAAGACATCCGCGCGAGTCAGGATGCGATCGAGGCTCTCGCGCTGGCCGTGCAGTTGCGCCAGCCGTCCCAACGCCTCTCTGCGCAAGTCGTGGCCGAGCAGTTGTCTGACACCGTAGGTCAGCAGCAAGCGCGCAATACCCGATCCGGCCGCGCCGAGACCGATGATGCCGACCGTCAGGGTGTCCAACGCCGCGCCCGTTCGCTGGGTTGCATTCAACACAGCAGCGAGGACAGCCACGGCGGTTGCATGTTGCTCCGCGTGGAGCACCGGCAGATGCAGGCGAGCACGCAGCTTTTGCTCGATCTCGAAACAACGTGGCGCACTGATGTCAGTCAGGAGCACGGCTCCGAACGAGGGTGAGATGGCGCTCACCACCTCGACGAACTGATCGACCTTGGCGCTCTCCACCAGCAGCGGAATGCCGTTGATGCCGACGAATTTGGCCAACAGAGCGGCTTTCCCTTCGAGGGCCGGGAGGCTGGCGCGTGGCCCGATGTTACCGAGGCCCGCAATGGCGGACCCGTCAGTGACGATGGCTACGCGCTGGCGGACCTGGATCTCGGCCTCGCCATGACGCTCGAGCCGGTGGTCGGACAAGCTGACTATGGCCTGATCGCCGGTGGGGTGCGAACTCTCGATTCGATAGATTTCTGAGCTCTTCATCTGCGACTACATGGTGTGGGTGGGCTTGTCGCCCGCAAGGGCGCCCGCGAGGTAACTCTCGATTTTCTTCTGCGTCAGTCCCCGGTCGGCCGCGCTGAACTGCACGCCGATGCCGGCGGGCCGGCGGCCGACGGCTCCCCTGGGGGTGACCCAGATCACCCGGCCGACAATGGGAACCTTTTCGACTTCGTCCAAGAGGCTCAGCAGCACGAACACCTCATCGCCGAACCGATAGGCTGTTGTCGTGGGAACGAAGATGCCACCGTTCTTGGCGAACGGAAGGTACGCCTGGTATAGCGCGCCTTTGTCCTTGATGGTCAGCGTCAGCAGGCCGGACCTGGGTCCGCTCGCAGCCTTCAGATTTCGATCTACTTCGAGTTCAGCCGCTGCCATCGATGCATCATCTGTAAATCGGTGTGACGGCCGATTCTGTCAAATCAGCGGGGCGGCTCGGGGATGCGTTCCCTATTCCGTGAATCGATTCTCAAGCTGCGCGGCGAGGGCCGAAGCTAGGCTGGGTGTAGACGCCCTGTCCAGAGCGAGGCGAAGCTCGACGCATGGAGCGTCGGCGCTGAATGCAAGCGTCAAATTCCGCTGATATCACGCACCTTTGTTGCTTTGCGATGGGCGATTTCCTGCAGGTAGATCGGGGTGCGGTACACGTTTCCTTTGAGCAGCTCGGGGGGTAACGGCTTGAATTGCGTCATGGATTCCAACAGAGCGTTGCATCGCGCCTCGACACCGGCGCGGTACTCCGGCTCGGCGACGATGTACAGATCGTTGTTGAGAATGCCATTGAGCACATAGCGCGCGGCCACGAGCGGGTCCATCGGCCTCACGGCGGCGGGGTCGCCGGTGGTGTGGGCCGGAGCGCGCGGGCGGGGTGGTCCGCCGGCACCGGGGCCGGGATGAGGAGCACCGCCCGGCGCGACAGCAGGCGGTCCGTCGTTTCTCAACGAGGCTGGCCGATAGCTCTCGCTCTGGCCGATGTTGGTCGCGGTCAGGCCGGGAATGAACGCGGAGGTTCCGATGTTGCTATTACGCAGCTCGTGACGTAACTCCTCCATCAGCCCTACGGCGGCAATTTTCGCGACGGTATAGATGCCCGCGCCACTCCCGGGAAGAATGCCACTGGTCGAAGTGGTCGTGACGATGTGCGCCCCCTGCTTGCTCGCCAACATCCGTGGGACGTATGTGTGGACGCCATTGATGGGTCCCCAGAGATTCACGCCCAGCCCCCATTCCCAGTCCTTGTAGGTGCCGGTGCTGGCGGGCGCCTGCAAGCCGACACCGGCGTTGTTTACCAGGACCTGCAGGCCGCCAAACTTCTTCTCGATCTCATCCGCTGTGCGCTCCCAGCCATCGCGGTCCATGACGTCGTGCTTGATCGTGTGCACGCGAGGGTCATTGGCAGGAAATTGCTTGAGGGCATCGCCGATGTGTTGCTCGTCCAGATAACCGAGCACCACCTTCATGCCTGCCTCGTGGAAGACGCGCGCGATACCCAGCCCAATGCCGCTCGCGCCTCCAGTGATGTAGGCCACCTTTCCTTTGACATCGGTGATCTGAGGCGGCTGCGCGTTGCCGATATCGGGCCCATCAGCCGAAGCTGCAGTAGCTGCGCTGACAGTACCCAGGATCCCGGTTGCGCTAGCGGCGGCCATACCACCGAGAATCTGCCGGCGGCTCAGTGTCTGGTCATCCATATCGCCCTCGATGTCGCGTGATGTTGTTCTCACGGGGAATAATGAGGCGACTCCCGCACGCCGGCAAAAGCGTGAGCGGTGCGGACCGCTGGGCGGACGCCGCGCGCCGCGGCCCGTGTACCGGCGCCTCGCCAATACAGCGCAGGTCGCGCGCCACAGGTGTGTGTCTGCGGTTTGTCGCCTGAGCGGGGTAGAGTGTCCGCCGGGACCTTCCGGAGAGTGCGCCATGCCCCAGCAATATGAGCGGATCGAGACCAAGCTAGTCCACGCAGGCGAGCCCAGGCCGCGTATCGCGGGAGCGATCGCCATGCCGATCTTTCAGTCGGCGATGTTCGAGTACGCGGGTGAGACGAGCTATCACGATCTCAAATACATTCGGCTCAACAACACGCCGAATCATCGCGTGCTTCACGGTAAAATCGCAGCCCTCGAAGGCGCCGAAGCGGCCTTGGTGACCGCGAGCGGTATGGCGGCGATCTCGGCGACGCTGTTTACGACGCTCTCCGTGGGCGATCACCTGCTTGCGCAGAGCAGCCTATACGGCGGCACGCACGACCTGCTGGCTCACGATTTCGCCAAGTTCGGGATCGAGTTTGATTTCATCGATGCGGACGACCGCTCCTCCTGGAAGGCGGCCTTGCGGCCCAACACGCGAGCGGTCTACTTCGAAGCCATGACCAACCCGCTGCTCGAGGTGGCCGACCTGCGGGGCGCGGCCGAGTTCGCGCGGGAGCACGGTCTGGTGTCGATCATTGACAATACTTTTGCCACACCGGTCAACTTCCGCCCGATCGAGCTGGGATTTGATCTGTCGCTCCACAGCGCGAGCAAGTTCCTGAACGGCCATTCGGACATCGTCGGCGGCGCCATCGCGGGTCGAGCCGATTTGATCGAGCGGATCACCCACCGGATGAATCACCTCGGCGGCTCGATGGATCCGCATGCGGCTTTCCTTCTGGGCCGGGGGCTGAAGACGCTCGCGTTGCGGGTCCGGTACCAGAATCGCAGCGCGCTGGAGATCGCGCAGTTCCTGGAGTCACATCCAGCGATTGCGCGTGTCAACTACGCCGGGCTCGAAAGCCATCCGCGCCATGCGCGGGCGCGCGAGCTGTTCGAGGGCTTCGGAGGTGTTTTGAGTTTCGAGTTGCAAGGCTCGACCGAGCGTGCGGAAGAGTTTCTCAAAAGAACCACACTCCCGGCCATTGCGCCCAGCCTCGGCGGAGTCGAAACACTGCTGACGCGACCAGCCACCACTTCCCATGCCGGGCTGACGCGCGAGGAGCGACTGCGGCTCGGTATCAATGACACACTGATACGGATGTCCGTAGGAATCGAGGCGACCGAAGACATCCTGGAGGATTTCGCGCGGGCTCTGGGCTAGATAGTCAGATCTGCACGGCGCCCGCTTGCGTGGGCCGTACTAGAATGCTAGTATTCTAGCATATGGCGGACGACGGCAAAGACGTAAAGCAGTTCAACGTGTATCTCCCGACGGATCTGATCCGCGAGCTGAAGTATCACGCGATCGAGACGGAAGAATCGCTTTCGGCACTGGTTGCCAAGGCATTGCGGGAGTACCTCGCCAAGGCACGCAAGCCGAAGAGGAGGTCAGATGGCGACTAAAGGTATCGAGGGTCTTTTGATCGAGACCCACAATTGGGGAAAGTCGGTATCGTTCTGGCAGGAGCTCGGCTTCGAGCTGGAGTTTGAGACCGATCATCATTCCGGGCGGCTGCGGCACCCGGCGGGTGGTCCCTGGATTTTCATCGCGGAGCGGCCGCCTCACCAGGCGCTCCAGGTCGTGCCCGGGCTGTCTGTCGAGGAGGTCGCGGGCTTTCAGGCACCGCGAGCGGGACAGGTCGTGCGGCCCTTCGTGAAGGAGCATTGGGGTGCAATGCAGATGTTGGTCAGTGATCCGGACGGCCGCCAGGTCAGCATTGAAGCGCCGACCTAGCCGGATGTCAGTGTGCAGACGATGAGCTCGGGATCGGCATTGAGTCGGATCGGCAGGTTGCTGCAGCCGATACCGCGGCTGACTATGAAAGGACCCTTGCCGGCAATTTCGAACCGGCCTCGCCCATAGGTGCGGGCGAGGGGTCCGCCGGCGCTGAGTACGGGAGTGCCGTTGGGGAATGCAACCTGGCCGCCGTGTGTATGGCCGGCAAGTCCGATGTCGAATTGCTCACGGCCCAACAGCAATAGCCCGTCGGGAGAGTGGGTCAAGAATACCCGGATCGGGCTTGCGCCGGCGAAGGCCTTCGTTGCGTCGGCGCTCCCGGTCCAGGGATCATCGATTCCGCAGATCGAGACATTGTCAAACGGTGGGGGCAGGGCGCAATTGCTATTGACCAGGACAGCCACTCCCGCGCTCGCCAACTGGCCTTTGATGTAGTCATCATCGGCCCAGAGGTCGTGGTTTCCCAGCACACCGTACTTGCCGAGTGGAGGATCGCAGCGTGCCAGAACGTCTGCGAGTGCATGTATGTTGGTCGCCTTACCCGTCACGTAGTCGCCACCTAAGAGTAGTGCGTCCGGGCGCAACTCGTGCAACTCGTTGGCAAGTGTTGAGAAAGCCGCGGGGTAGGTTGTCGGGCCCGCGTGGAGGTCAGAAGCAAAGGCGAGCACGATCGACCGTGGGAGCCGCTTTCCGTGTGGGAGCCGTATTTCGTGGTGGGTCACGCGAAGCTTGCCGTGCAGCCCCCGGCGATAACTCCATCGCGTAACCCATCCGCCGAGCACCGATGCGATGAAGAGGGCTTCCTGAAGGCGCCGGAAGGGGGAATTGTGTTTGCCGCGAGGTCGGCTCATTGGGGGTACGAGGCTCAAAGTCGCTCAGTATTGCGGCCTCCGGACAAACCTGCAAATCTCCACGGAGGCGCGCGTCGAAGCTGGGAGAACAGGTATGGGCGGCCAGATCAGGGTAGGGGTCGGCGGGTGGACCTATGAGCCGTGGCGAGGCGCTTTCTATCCCGACGGTCTGACGCAGAAGCGCGAGCTGGAGTACGCCTCGAGCAAGCTCACTTCCATCGAGATCAACGGTACCTTCTACGGCGCTCAGAAGCCCGAGAGCTTTGCGAAATGGCGTGACGAGGCGCCAGCGGACTTCGTGTTTGCCGTCAAAGCACCGCGGTACGCCACCCATCGTCGGGCCCTATCCGCAGCCGCTCCGGTCGTGGAGCGCTTCCTGACGGGCGGTGTGCTCGAGTTGGGCGACAAGCTCGGGCCAATCAACTGGCAGTTGATGCCGGCCACGCGCTTCGATGCGGCCGATTTCGAAGGATTCCTGAAGCTACTGCCGCACAGCTCCGGCGGACGGGATTTGCGTCACGCAGTGGAGGTGCGTCACAACAGCTTCCGTGTGCCCGAATTCGTGGCCATGATGCGCCACTACGGCGTGGCCATCATTCTCGAGGGCGATTCGGAGTACCCGCAGATTGCGGACATCACCGCGCCGTTTGTGTATGCCCGTATCATGGGGACAAAGCCGGAGGAGCCATTGGGTTACTCATCCGCCGCGCTCGATCTATGGGCGCAGCGTGCCCGCAGCTGGGCGGCGGGCAAAGTCCCTGACGAGTTGGAAACGGTCACGCCGGCGGCAAAGACGAAAGGGGCCGCTCGCGACGTATTCCTCTATGTCATCAATGGTCACAAGGTGGCCAATCCGGCCGCCGCGCAGGCGCTCATCCAGCGCCTGAAGTCCGTTTAGCTCTTCTGCCGGACCTTCATACCGGAGACGTGCGGACCCGTCAGCCAGAAGGAACCCAGGTGCTTGTCGATCTTGACGGTGTCACCGACTTGCAGAGTCAGATCGCCCGGGACCTGCTGCAGCTGTTGCCAGGCCTGTCCATTGTCCAGATGTAACACCATCTCGTTCGGGGCGCGATCGATGCTGACCACCTGCGCGGAGAAATGCGCGGCGTCTTTCTTGCCGCTGTCTTGTGAGGCCCGCGCCGCAAGTGGTGCGGGCGGCGAAGACGATGAGGACGCTGAAGCTGGTGTCGACGGCTCCGTTGTTGGTACCGCTGGGCTTGCAGGTGGCAGGGGCGGTGTGCTGTTGGCCGCGGTCGCGGTGCCTGCTGAGGTAGCAGGCACTGGCTCGCGCTTTGTGGTCGGTCTGCTCTCCGTTGGCTGGGTCGCCGTGAAGCGCGCGACCTCTCGGTCATAACAGACTAGCCGTCGCAGCGAGTCGGTCTCGGCCGCGCAGGCACGAATGCCCGGGGGCAGGGATTCGGCGCCGGCAAGGATGGGGAGCGCGCAAAGTGACAACGATAGCAGGATGCGTTTCCCGAGTGGCTCGAGCATGTCCCCCCTCCATTACCGCTGCCGCAGCGCCGGCTGTGCCTATGATGCGGCGGTGGGTCGAGGTTTGCTATCCCTATTTCAGTCGAATGATACGGCAGCCCGGCAGCCACCTTTCAGGCCGCGGAGCGTCGCGATAACCGCTGCTGCGTTTCGACTACCTGTTCGAAGACCCTGGCGACTACCGCCGGCGGTAGCTTCATGGTCGACTGAATCAGCGCAAACTGCTTTGGCGCCAGGCGCATGCGCTCGATCTCTTCAGCGAGGTGCGCCCGGTCCTCCTGGAAACGGATCGAATGATGCAGCTCGGTGGGTTGACACTCGATGAGGTGGTAGCCCGCGCAGTCCTCCACGACGGTTGCGGCATAACCGAGCAGGTTGTACTCGGAGGGTCGGGTCTGCGCCAGGAAGCGGCGCACCCAGGTGGAGCGCTTGCGCCGTTTGAATTCGTGTAACAGTGCGGCCGCGCTGGATTTGCGGAAGCAAGCCGGGTGGAAAATGTAGTCATATAGCTGCGTGACGTGTCGGAGCGGATTGCCGAGGAGGTCGTGTGTCGAGATGTCGAAATCGATGCTCTCGGCATTCAGTGCGCGGCAGCGAAACAACTTCAAGCGGCCATCGACGTGAAAGAAATCCGTCTGCAGCGGCCGGCAGAGGAAAACGTCCGAATCGAGGAATACGGCTTCCGGGTAGCGACATTCGGCGAGCGTGAAGATCTTTGCCAGCTGCTGGGCGTGCCACCCTTCTACCAGCAATCGTCCGTGGCGCCAATTTCCGCTGAGCCATCTCGGGCCTGACTTGCGCCGATGCAACTCAACCGCCGCCGGCAGCACCGCCGAAGTTGGAATGATCTCGAGATTCGCTTCATTCCGGAAGTGCTCGCGGAATGCAGCGCAATCCTCGGTGTGCACGATCGCCAGGTGTGGCAGGCCGGGGGCGAAGACATTGATGGAGCGGCGCAGGATCGCGAACTGCTCGAGGTCCCCGATGTAGCTTGGAGTCAGCAGGCAGATCGAGGGTGGCGACGGCGGGTTCGATTCCATCGGACGCAGCCTAAACAAAAACTTGTTCCCCCGCACCTTAATTGAAGTATTGACTTAATTAAGAATTGGCATAAATTAAGGCCTATGGATAGCCTTGCAGCGCTGGCCGACCCCACACGGCGGCGCATCGTGGAGATGCTGGCCGCGGGCAACTTGTCCTCCGGTGAGATCGCCGAGAGTTTCCAGATCAGCGCGCCGGCGATCTCCCAGCATCTGAGGACTCTGCGCCGAGCCGGGCTCGTCCGGGTTCGCGTCGACGCGCAACGTCGCATCTACGAGTTGGATTCTCGTGGGATCGACGAGATGTCCGAATGGGTCATGCGTCTCCGCCGCACCTGGGCAATGCGGCTCGATAGACTCGAAGTGCAACTGAAACAGGGGTCCGAAGATGAATGATCTCGATCTCACCAACCTGCAACGCTAGATGTCGACTGTCATCATCGTTGTTGTTGTCGTTATCGTGCTCTCGGGTACGGTATTGAGCCTGCTTGCCAGCACCCGGACAGGCATGCCGCAGCGGGACGTGTTGGAACGAGCGAAACGTCGGGAGCGTGAGCTCGAATCGAGCGAGAAGGAGCAACGCAGTCCGGATTGAAACCCGGGCGTCCGGTTGCGGCGCATAGTGACAATCGGCGGCACTTTGTGACCTGGAGTGCCCTGTCGGGCCATTCGAGAACTCGGGCTCGCCGCGAACGGCCCCGGTTCTGCTATCTTTAGCCTTAAGTCTGGCTCGTGAGTTGGGAGTAGGCAGTCACCATGTGGCTCAAGAGTCTCGATACGCGCAAAGTTGCCGAAGTGGGCGCTTCATTGGCTGACGAGTTTGTCAGCACCGTCGTGATCCAGGGAAAGCGCAAATCCGGCAAGTCGAACAAGCCCGCCAAGATCGAGGAGCGCGGCCACGATCTACAGAAATTTCTCGGGCAGGTCGATCGCGAAGCGCTGCCGTTGGAGCTCGGCGTTTTCCGCCGGGCCCGGCTCGCCAACTCCTTCAAGTGGCGCTTGCTCGACAATGGTATCGAGCCGGAGGTCGTCGATGAGGCGACGCAGATGCTGCTCATGCGTCTATCCTCGCAGCCTGCTGGTGCCTCTGCTACTGCAACCACTCTGACGCCCTCGCCCGTCCGCCCGCAGGGCAGGAGCAAAATAGAGACCCTCGTAGGACAGATCGAAGCGCATGCCGCGCGCGGCGCGCATGCCGAAGTGATTGCGAGCTGTCAGGAGTTGCTCGAGGCCAAGCCGCGCCACCTGACGGGACGCAACAGTCTTGGCGTAGCGCTCTGCAAATTGGGACGCTACTCGGAGGCCGCGGTGGAGTTTCGGCGCGCGGTAGACATACAGTCGACCTATGCCGAGGCGCAATTCAACCTCGGCTCGACTCTGCGCTTGACGGGCCAGATCGTCGAATCCGAGCAGCCCTTGCGGCGTGCCTTGAAGGTGGATCCGAAGCACGTGGAAGCGCAAGTGAGTCTGGGCTGCACACTGGTGCTCCTGGCACGGCTGGCCGATGCTCGCGAGTGCTTTGACAAGGCGTTGAAGCTTGCGCCCCGTCATGCGGGTGCGTTGTGCGGTATCGGGCAGATCGCCAGCCTCGAGGGACGCTTTGCCGAGGCGGAGTCGATGTTCAAGCGCGCGTTGGTATTCGACACGCGAATGCCGACTGCGTGGGCCTCCCTCGCGACACTTCGCAAGATGACACGCGCCGATGCTTCCTGGTTGAAAGGTGCCGAGAAGATCGCGGCAGGCGGCATAGCGCCGCTGGATGAGGCTGACCTGCGCTTCGCAATGGGCAAGTACGGCGATGATGTTGGCGATTTCGAGCTGGCCTTCCGTAACTATCGGCGCGCGAATGAGCTGCAGAAGCAGGCAGCCCCCGCCTACGACCCGCGGGCACGGACTCGCTTCGTCAACGACATCATCAATGCTTATCCACGCGAGGCATTTGCGGCCCCCGCAGATAGCGCTTCGGATTCGCACCAACCCGTCCTGGTCACGGGCATGATGCGATCGGGCACCTCATTGGTGGAGCAGATCATTGCATCGCATCCGGCCGCAGCGGGTGCCGGAGAGTTGGTATTCTGGAGCGATGCCCTGCGGAAATACCCGGATGTCATGCGCAGCCGGTGGCTCGCGGAACCGCTGCGGAAAAAGTTGGCTGCAGGCTACCTGCAGACGTTGCGCAGGATCTCACCCACCGCCCAGCGCATTGTCGACAAGTCGACGTTCAACTCGGATTACCTCGGGCCGATTCACCTGGTTTTCCCCCACGCGCGCATCGTCTGGGTGCAGCGTGATCCGATCGATACCTGTCTGTCGTGCTACTTCCACCAGTTCTCGACCGCCCATAATTTCACGATGGATCTGACGGACCTGGCTCATTACTACCGGGAGCACCAGCGGCTGGTCGCCCACTGGCGCGAGGTACTCCCGCCTGGCACCCTGTTGGAAGTGCCGTATGCCGAGCTGGTTGCCGATCAGGAAGGTTGGACCCGCCGGATCGTGGAATTCATCGGGCTGCCCTGGGACGAGCGGTGCCTGGACTTCCACACCACACAGCGTCCGGTGATCACTGCGAGCTTCTGGCAAGTGCGCCAGAAGATCTACCAGAGCTCGGTGGGGCGCTGGCGCAATTACAAGAAGTTCATTGGACCGCTACTCGAGCTGCAGGATAGTCCCTGACGCCCCGGGGCATTCCTACTTCAGGATGCCCTTCAGCTTGTCCATGAGCTTCTGTTGCAGCTCGTCCTTGTGTTTGTCGATTTCCTGCTGCACTCGGGCCTTGGCCATCTGCTGCACGTCGGGGCGCACCGTGGGGTTCGTGAGAGTGCCCGTAATATTCAGCGGAATATCCGCCAATGTTTTGCCGGCCGCTCCGGGTGCCGTCGGCGCCTCCTTGAGAACCGTTGTTTTCACCTGGTAGTCCAGTGCCTCGTTGACGAGGTTGATGGTCCCTTGGCCGGTCACCCGCAGGTTTTGTGAAACGATATTCAAATCGTGGCTGGTTGCGACGCCGTTGTTCAAATCAGCCGAAGCTTTGAAGACGTCGAACTTCGTACGGCCGCTGCTGCTGCCGCTCGGCAGTCCCTGCTTCTGTATCAGCGCCATGGCGCGATTGATCTCGAACCACAGGTCGATGCCCTCGATCGCGCCATTGTCGAGATTCGCCGCGACGTGGCCGCCAAGTGTCTTCAGGAGTTGATCTCCCGCCAGGCTGTGCGCCGTCAGGTGGGTGGTAACGGTGCCGCGTCCGGACATGCGCTGCGATTTCGCTACATCTTTCGTCAGTTGCGCCACATCGATGCCGGTCATGTTTTGATCGAGCTGCAAAGTCGGGGGGGCATTGCGGTCGTCGATGGTTATGTCGCCTGAGTAGTCGCCGCCGTAGAGCTTCGCTTTCGCGGGCGCGATGTGCGTGAGGCCATTCTGCGCGGCCACGGTGACCAGTACCTGACTGAGATTCATGCCGCCAACCGTTACGGCACCTATTTTGAGCATGCCGTTGACATCCAGTGTTTTGAAGATGTCGCCAGGGGCAGCCTCGGACGGCTTACCCGCGGGTGCGGACGCCGCCTTCGCGCTGGCTTGCTCCGGTGGGCTGCGATATCGGTCCATGTTGATCCGATCGATGCCCAGATCGAAGCGGGTTGCCTTGGTCGTCAAATTGACGATGTCGAGTTTCCCGCGTAGATGGGAGTCATCCAGCTGGATGTCGAGATTGTCCGCCGCCGCGGCGTTGGTGTGGTAGGCGAAATGGCCCTGGGCTGCGAAGTTTGCCAGGACTTGCGGGTCGCGTGTCACGGGCGGCTGCATGCCCAGCTTCGCCATGAGCCCGCGCAGCGCTACGGGCGCCAACTTGAACGTTCCGGACAAGTCGGGCGCGTCCAGGACCTTTTTGCCCTGCAGCCCGCCTTCGAGATGTGCAGCCGCGAGCTGCGCTGCGAAGCGCGGTGCGTCCACAGTCTGTGCGTCGAGGTCGATATTCATCTCCGGAACGGCGAGTTTCCAGGAAATCGGCTCCGCGCCCGGAGTCAGCGTGCCGCCGATGTCGAGGGAGGCGATCTGGTAGCGCTTTCTGTCCGGGTCCAATGTTGCGGCGAGCTGGCCGTCGATGTTGATTGGCTTGGCACCGGGGCTCGTGATGGCGTCGAGATGCAGTTTCAAAGGCACGGGCTCCCGGGCGGTGAGGTGCCCCAACTCCAGGCTGACGTTGTCGGCCACCATGTCCTGATAACTCAGGCGGCTGTCCTTGATGGTCACGCCGGCGAGATCGGGCAGCGCTGCGGAGCTGCTGTTGGCGCGCGCGGTCGCGGGCTGCGATCCGTTGCTGCCAAAGTCCTGCCAGTTGCCTTTGCCGGCGGCGTTCTTGCGCAGCCGCAAGTCCAGGCCATCGATCTCGACCTTGCCTATTTCCAGCTGCTTGCGCAGTAGCGGCAACAGCTTTACGCGGAACGCAGCGTGTTTTACGGCAGCGAATGGCTCATTGCTGAAGCCCGGTGGATTGCCGAGGCTGGCGGGCCCGATCTCGAGCGCGAGCCACGGAAAGACCGACAGCTTGATCGGGCCGGAGAGGGTGAGCTCACGGCCGGTCGAGCTCTTGACCGTCTGCGCGATACGATCCTTGTAGTCGTTCGGGTCGACAAACAGCCGCACGGCCAGCAGCAGGATGACGACCAGGACGATCAGGCCACCGAGGATGAGCCCAGCGATTCTCAAAGCGCGCATGTCAGTCATTCCTGTGGAGAGAACCGGATCGCAATTGTCGCATACCTGTCCGCCCGCGCTCCCGGCTGACGCAGATCGGGCCCGCGCTGGTCTTCACGAGGTCGACAATCTCCTCCAGGCAGCTCGACGCGGCCTTTGCTCGACGGCAAGGGGCTCGACGGCAAGGGCAAGCTTAGCCTGAATCGCCAGCACCTCCCCTCAGGTGGCTCGCATCGGACAGTTCGGCGAGAATCCGTCTATGTTCTTGGTGGCCAGACGCTACAAAACTCTTCGCAAGCTATGGACGGCCGGGCTTCTCACCTTGCTCGCGGGTTGCGCGAGCGAGCGGCCGCCGGAGAACGGTTCGGCCGTGACTCCGGAAGAGGCGCGCGCTTTCATAGAGCGCGCGCTGCCATCCGGTGTGTCGGACCGGGCAGGTTGGGTCGATGACATCTATTCCGGATTTACGGTGCAGGGGCTGCAGCCAACGCGTCAGAATGTTTGCGCCACGGTCGCCGTCATTGCGCAGGAGTCGAATTTCCAGGTCAATCCGGTGGTGCCTGGGCTGGGGACAAAGGCGTGGAAGGAGATCGATGCCCGCGCCGAACACGCGGGCGTGCCTCGTATGCTCGTGCACGCGGCTCTGGAAGTGCGCTCGCCAACGGGGCGCACTTTTGGCGAGCGGATTGATTCCGCCAGGACGGAAAAGGATCTGAGCGACGTCTACGAGGACTTCGTCGGGGCGGTGCCGTTGGGGCAGCGATTATTTGCCGATTGGAATCCGATCCGCACCCGTGGGCCAATGCAGGTCAATGTTGCTTTCGCGGAAAGCTATGCGTCGGTTCGTCCGTATCCGTATGCAACCCGGAACAACGTTGCCGACGAGCTTTTCACGCGCCGTGGCAGTGTGTACTTCGGCATCGCTCATCTGTTTGCGTATCAGCCGCCTTATGACGACTATCTTTATCGATTTGCCGATTTCAACGCCGGTCAATATGCGAGCCGCAACGCCGCCTTTCAGAATGCCGTCAGCCGCGTGGCGGGAGTGCCGTTGGTTACAGATGGCGCGTTGCTCTCGCACGAAAGTGATGTCAGTAACACTGAGTTGGCTTTGCGCATGCTTGCCGGCCGCCTGGACATGAGCGGAAGCGCCATCCACAGTGCGCTGGAACAGGGCAAGACGAAGGAATTCGAGCGAACACGCCTGTACCAGAAAGTCTTCGCCCTGGCGGAGCGTGCGGCAAAGCGCCCATTACCGCGCGCTACGGTGCCCGTCATCAAGCTTCATGGACCCAAGCTCACGCGCGCACTCACGACAAGTTGGTATGCTCACAGGGTCGACGGACGATTCGAGCGCTGTCTGGCCAAGTGACATCTGCCGTCGGTAAGCTGTGCGGACCTGAGCACGTAAGGTGATTGCGATGGATGCCGTTTCGCAGGCTTTGCTGGATGCGCAAAACAAGGCAGCAGCCTTGTTTGCCGATGTCGTGGACCAGGGCATGATCCAGGCGGGGAAGCTCGAGAGCGAGCTCAGTGATGAGATCCACGAATTGGCGCGGGAGCGCTACGGCGTGCGCCGGCATTGGCACAAGCGAATCGCGCGCGCTGGCCCGAACACGCTGCTCGGCTACTACGAGGAGAGCGCGGACCGCCGTATCGAAGCCGATGATGTGGTTTTTCTGGACTTCGGCCCGGTTTTCGAGTCCTGGGAGGCCGATTTTGGGCGCACTTACGCACTGGGTCCCGATCCGCACAAACATCGCCTCGTCAGTGATATCGGGGTCGCCTTTCGCCGTGGCAAGGAGCTGTACGAGAGGACTCCTGGCCTGACGGCTGGACAGTTGTACGACTACGTCGCCGGCCTGGCGACGACCTCAGGCTGGGAGTTCGGCGCGCCGACCGCGGGACATCTGGTCGGCCACTTCCCGCACGAGCGCTACCCCGCGGACCCTAAGCGGTTTTCTATACGCTCAGGCAATACGCAGCTGCTGCGGGAGCCGGACGAGAGCGGGAATCCACGCCATTGGATACTGGAGATCCATTTTGTGGACCGCGCACGGCAGATCGGCGGATTTCTCGAGGAGTTGCTGACTGTTCCGACCTAGCGCTCAAGGGAGACCCGCTTCCCCTCGCGTCCCGGTGTGGTAGGATTCGCGCCCCCGCAAACAGCGCTCGGCGGCACAATTGCCCTGCGCAGCGGGCTCGAAGGGCCAATAAGGCTTGAGTTTCAAGTACTTACTGGAAGCATGAGCCCCTTCGCCGCATGTTTACCGCGCGCCCGTAGCTCAGTTGGATAGAGCGTGTGGCTACGAACCACAAGGTCGGGAGTTCGAATCTCTCCGGGCGCGCCATTTCCACCTGAGGATCGGGCGCGGCAGTAGGGCGCGCTCACCCTACGGGTCTGCCTGGCCAAGCGGCTACCGGCGGTCGGGCTTGCTGCGGAGAGCGGCCTCCAGAATGGGCCTCGTCCACTGCGGTGCGCGCTCCAACGCTTTCAGGTCATCGGAGGCGGGCCAGAGCAGGCGACCGTTTTCCATGATTGGATGGCTTACATTCATCGAGCAGGGCGGCGCCGCCGGCTACTGCGCCGAGCGGCCGGCCGCCGTTGCTGCATCGAGCAGTTGTTGCAGCGCGCGGTTGAATGTTGTTGGGTCATCCACGAACACGGCAT
>Ga0105240_10001027_pt1 | contig 49580 bp, 34 predicted proteins | sample KBSC54metaG_FD_80426 | JGI IMG/M metagenome (GOLD analysis project Ga0105240, IMG submission 80426) | Corn rhizosphere microbial communities from Kellogg Biological Station, Michigan, USA - KBS C5-4 metaG | ecosystem: Host-associated > Plants > Roots > Rhizosphere > Soil | place: Michigan, USA... | reverse complement strand
CGGTGGTTTGCATGGCCGAAAGGCGTGTGCACGTCTCTGGCGGGCCGTTCCCCGAAGCACAAATGCACTTTACAAGCCGGGGTTGGTCGCGGAGTTTCGAATCCTGAAGGCACCCCGTTTATGAGACAAAACGAACGTGACGTGGGGAATGGTGCGCGATACAGGGTTCGAACCTGTGACCCCTTCCGTGTCAAGGAAGTGCTCTACCACTGAGCTAACCGCGCTCCCAGAAATCGACGCTGCGTAACTGCTTCTGTTCGAGCGTCATGCTGACATTATCTCCAAGAATCGTGCGCCACGCAAGCCGATTCCGAGCGCCTCTTTAGCGAAATGTTAGACGGTCAACGATCGATTTGGCGGCGCTATATCCAGGGAAGACGGGATTTGTTACACTGCTAGCGCGCTCCGTCAGGTTACGTGTTGGTGTTGCAATCAAAAATCCACCTCCATGCGGGTCTGGAAAACGTTGACGTTGCCTTCGGGTTGTCGATCGGTAACGTGGCCAAGTCCGTACTCAAAACGCCATCTGACGTGCGGGTGCAGGTACCAGTTCACGCCCGTCATCAGCATAGACAACCGTCCGCCGTGGACATCGGCGCTGTCGAGGTTGACAAACGAGTAGCGCCCGGCAACCTCCCAGGCGCCCCAGCCACCCTTGCCCCAATCGAAATTCTTGTGCGGGATCACTCGGGTGAAGCAGCCGTTTTGCCGGTCGTAAGGACGACTCTCACCTGTCAGGAACCAACTGGTTGAGGCGTAAAAACCATCGAAGCCCAGGGATTGACCGTCCTTCTCGTTCACCCAGGAGTGAAGGTATTCCCCTTGGATTGAGAAGGGACCCTTCACCCAGGCGGCCTCCGCGCCTGCGACCAGCGCGCGGTCCGCTTCGATTGTGCCGGTATCGATAACATAGGGAGCGAGATGGCTTTCGGGGCGCGACCGATAGCTTAAAGTACTGCTGGCCGAATAGAGGATATTGGCGCTCAGACCCAAGTGCAAAAACATTGCCGAGTCCGGATGGTGGGGATTCACCTCGTAGATGGGCAGTGTGGTGAACCGTGTGATGGCCCGGCCGTAGTTCTTGGAAGCGTCACCAGTGTCCTGACTCGTTCCAGCAGTGAATAATCCCAGCTTCCAGGTGGCGCGCTGGTCAAAGATCGGTCGGCCGATTTCAACACCGGCGTTGACGCCTGGGGCCAACGCTGCAAGTGGCGCCGCCAATTCCATCATGGTGGTGTCCCGGCTGCTGGTGACAGCATCCAGACTCATCGGGGCCTGGTACTGGCCAAACTTGAGCTCGCCGATCCAGGGTAGATCCCGAAATGCGAGATAACTGTTCTCGATGTAGAACTGGTTGGGAATATACCCCAGTTCGACTTCGTAGGAGACCGGCATCAAGAGGAGGCAATCCCCCCGGGCGTAAACGCGGAAACGGCGCACTTCAAAGCTATCATCGAAGCCCTTAAACTGGTTGCCGGCGAGGTAAGCGGCCCCGTCGACCTGAAGCTGGCGCCAATCTTCGCGCTCAGCTTGGCTTCCTCGAGATGGAAAACCCGATCGGTATTCGTGCCTTGAACTCTTTGCCGGACGTCGGACAGCATTTTTGCCCCCGACCCCGGTTAAGGGGCCCTTGATGGGGGTCTTTTGGGACAGATCGACATGCAGTCCTTTCCAGCCTTCCCAGGACAATCTCCATTGGAAGGACCGTTCGTTGGGAGCAGCATTGGTGGCAGCCCCGATTGGCGGAGCATTGGTTTCAACCGTCACGCGCACCTGCAGTTTCAATCGTTGTGGGCCTGCTTCGGGTTCCGACACATTGTTTGAAGGCGTAGGCGTCACAGCCTGGAAAGCCTCGGAGGCGAGAACATGGGCAGGCGTGAAAGTTCCGGCGAGGGCCGCGAAAACCAGTAACCGCAGGAGCCTAGATGCTCTGGTGTTGGTCGGTGAGATGTCGCTCTTGAGGATCACGGCGTACCTGCGGCACCCCGTAGCGCCGCAACACCTCCGGTTCCTGGCGTGCCCGCTCCACTTTCGTCAATCTCTTTTCCACCGTTGCGGTCGAGACAAAAGGTCGGGGCGCCTCGTTCCATGCCGTGAGGAATCGCTCAATGGCCACGATGACCTTCCAGAGAAATTCACATATGTCTACCTATTTGTGATACACTACTCTAGCCTGGGACCTCTTCTCCGGAAAGCAGCTTGGCGGTTTTTAGCATGCGGCAGAAGTCCTTCTTGCTGGCGCGCTGATGTGTGCCGGTGGTGCTTTTGAGATTCTTGAAAGTTTTGTAGCCGACTCCCAGCCGTTGCAGATCCACGATGCGGACAAATTCATCGCCGCATTTCCAGGTCTGCCCTTGCTTCAATTTCATGCAGGGAATCTAAGTGAGCGGAAGGGGCAGCGCGAGTCTCGACAGCGGACTCGACGCGGGAAGGGCGAAAGCCAAGGTGCGTGAGGGGCAGAGATTACGATTACAGTATCGTTAAGAGCTGGGGTAGGGGCGGGTCACGGAAGTAATTCGATGCAATAGAGCATTCCGGTGGCTTTCATCCCATCCCTGAGGTAAAGCCGGCCGTCGGCGTAGGCCGGGTTGCACCAGTTCATGCCGGAGACATGCGCACGACCTAGCTCACGGCAACCTGCGGGATCCCCTGCAATGAGGGCCAGCAGTCCGTCATCCGAATAGAGTAAGATGTTTTCTCCCATCACCAGGAAGGCTGCGTGAGCCAGTTCAGCGGCCGTGGTCACGTAGCCTTGCTTGGACCAGGCGAGATGGCCAGTTTCCACTTCCACACAGACGAGCTGTCTGGCCGGGCCGAGACCAAAGAGATATCGGCCGACGCAGACCGGGCTGGAGAAATTCATGGGCACCTGCTTGTTCTGCCACACTTTCTCGGCTCTCAGAGGCGCGCGAGTCCCCGCTTTGTCAGCGTCTGCCCTCTCAGCGGACACCTTGACGCCAACCAAACCGGCTCGATACGAGCCTACCACTACCCAATCGCCCATGATGACTGGCGTCGTGCAGTTACGACCGTACGGAGTCTTCAGAGGGATCCGCCACAGCAAACTGCCGTCTTCGAGAGCCAATCCAATCAATCCCTCTACTGTAAAGCAGACGGCTTGTTGCACACCTGCCAAGGTTGCGATCACCGGAGCGGCATAGGCGGCACGGTCATTTTGTGATTTCCAGAGAAGTTTGCCGGTGCGTTTCTCAACACAAACCACACCGGTCCCGTTGGTGCCTCCAGCACAGGCGATCAACCGCTGGTCAATCACGACCGGTGCCGCCGTATATCCGTGCTCTGCCGCACCCGGCACCGGACTGTCCTCACCCAGAAAGGCGGCACCAAAGTCCTTCATGAAGTTGAGGTGCCAAAGAAGCTGGCCGTCGGCAACGCTCAAACACTGTAACTCTCCTTTGCCGGATTGTGCATAAACGCGGTCACCGTCCACCAGCGGCGTGCACCGTGGCCCAGATGGCCCTTGTTCGTCGGTAAACACGTCGGCTATCGGCGTGCGCCAAAGCTCTCGGGCATTATCGGCGTGGATCGCGTGGAGGGTTTCTTTGCCGTTCTGATTGTCGAAATAAAACACCTTGCCTCCGGCAATCACGGGTGAAGCTAGCCCGGCGCCTATTTCAAGCCGCCACACTTCTCGGGGTTGGGTGGGTAGCGTGGCCGGGATGCGCGCGGTTTTTGGGACTTGTCCTGTGCGGTCCGGTCCGCGCCATTGTGGCCAATCTTCCGCGTAAAGTTGAGGCCGTGCGGCGAGGCAGGCCATCCATAAAAACGAACTCACGGCCTTTGCAGCGGTGTTGGACATGCGCACTATCACATAGATTGGTGGTCTCGGCGTCAAGCGCTGAGCTCCCGTGACGTGCCTACAAAATGGTTCGAACCAGCGGATCGGGTTTTCGTGCGTTCTTACGTTCGCTTCGATCCCGCCTGCGATTACGTCCATCACTTCGTCATGTTGCGGGCGAACAAGGGATTGCGATGTGCCGACTGAGGGTGAATAAGTCCGAGGGATTCGCGCCCGGATTGAAAAAGCGAACACGGGTACAACAAAAAAGCCGGAGATTATCCGGCTCTTCTGACACACGTTCTACACCTGAGAACGAGATTAAGATAACAGAATGAGGTTTTTGCGCATGTCACCAGTTGTGGTGACAGCCGACACTGTGGAATCATTGGGCTCACCTCTTGTCACCGGGACAAATCGCGGCTACACGAGGGAGTTTCTTGAAGACATAAAGCATTTTTACCCTCTAAACGGGGCAAAGGGGTTTTATCCTGTTTAGTGCGGCGCTCCGTAGATTTCTACGGCATTAGTTCGAAGGCATGGTATTGCCAGGGGGGAACATCCAAATAAAGCCCTCGGGATTGCAATTCGCTTCCTTCGCGTTCGTAATGCGCTTCTCCGAGAAGATCACGAAGCGTCCATGGAGCAGCGCCGAGATCCGGAAAGGGAAGCCGGACATAGCACTGGCTCGAGTGACTGCTGTAATTGACGGCGACTACCAGGCGAGGGTGGCCGGGGACGTGCCAGGAATACGAGATAAAGGCATCGGACGATGCGTTGCCCTCCCACGCCGGAACGCAGTCGAGCAGTTGCCACTGACCCTCCCGAACGAGTGGCCGCTTAAGCAATTCCAGCAGGCGACTGTAGAACTGTTTCACGCGTGGGTTCGCCGTCTCCCCCGGAGCCCGAACCAGGTGCGGTGAAATGCGCCGGCGACGCCCTTCCAGTTGTCCCTGCTGGAAGAAGCGAAGGCCCGGGGCAAGGAAGGTGATGACTGCTGCGGCTTCGTAGGTGCCTTGAGGAAAGCTGACGACGGCGCGGGGTTCATCGTGGTTCTCGAGGAACCGCGCCAGGCGATTCTGGAATTCCAGCCCGGCGTAAAGGTGTTGGCGCACCGGTCGGGCCTGTCCTTCGCGTAGATGATCATACAACCGTTTATCGTAGGTATAATCGAATCCTTGTTCCTGCAGGGTCCACTCCAGGTCCCAGTAAACCTCGGCGAGAAAGCAAAAACCCGGGCGAACCTTCTTTACCGCCTGAATCGCTCCGGGCCAAAACGGCTGGGCGGAAATGCCCCAGGTTCGCTCGAAAATTTCGGGCAACATCAGCATGGCCATATCGCAACGCACGCCGTCACATTGTCCTGCGATCTTTAGTAGTTCGCCGGTAATGGCCTCCTGAGCGGTAGGGTTGCCGTAATTGAGTTGAAGCGTGTCTGACCAGCCGGGAAAATATGGGTCGCGCCCATGCGCCAGGATCCGATCGCCGTCCCGCCGTGCTACCCGGGTGTAATTGCCGGGCGCGCGCACGAGGTCCGATTCCGACCCGGAGACATAGAAGTCAGGGTCCTCCTCGACCCAAGGGTGGTCCAGGGCGGTGTGATTGGGAACGAAATCGAGCATCAAACGCAGGCCACGTTCGCGCAGTCGCAGTCGCAACCGGCCCAGGGCCTCGTCTCCCCCCAACTGCTCCGCCACTTTATACGAGGTGATCGCGAACCCGGAACCCGCGATATCCTCTTCCCGGAGGTCCGGCAGTACCTCCATAAACTCTCGCCGCAAGACGGGGTTCTGACGCGAAATTTTCTGTCCCGCCAAGCCCGTTTGCCAAACGCTGAGGAACCAAATCCAATTGAAGCCCATGTCGGCCAACCGGTCCAACTCGGAGTTGGGGATGTCATCCAGAGTCGCAGGGTGATCCAGACGGCGTGACAGCTCGGTCAACCAGACGCGGGTGTTAATTTGGTAGAGGGACTCGGACATACCTGTTTTGGCACTCGTAGGAGCGCGGACGCCTCCGTCCGCGAGGTTCTGACCGTGCTGGACACGCGGACGGAGGCGTCCGCGCTCCTCTCAATTGACTCGTGCCAAAGCAAACCCATCGTAGCCTTTGCTGCCGACTGTTTGAATGACTGTCGCGGTGACGCGGGGCTCGGCGCTAAGTCTTTCGAGAAACCGGCGCATGCCCTGAACCGCTGGGTCCGAGCTGTCGGTTTCGATCAAGGTTCCTTTGCGAACGACATTATCCACCATAATAACGCTCCCTGGCCGCGAGAGCTTTATCGCCCTGGTAAAATAATCTGCGGTGCCCGCCTTATCGGCATCGATGAAGGTGAAATCGAAGGGGCCAAGCCCCTCGGCCGCCAGCTTCGGCAGCGTCTCGATGGCGGGGCCGATGCGGAGGTCGATCACCTTCTCCAGTTTAGCGCGGCGAAAGTTGCCACGTGCAACCTCCGCGTGTTTTGGGTCGACTTCGAGGGTAATCAAGCGCCCTCCGGGCGGCAATGCGCGCGCCAGCCACAGGGTGCTGTAGCCCCCGAGCGTTCCGATTTCCAGGATCGAACGCGCGCCGTGGATTTGGGCCAGTAATTGGAGCAGCCGACCCTGGCAAGCCGAGACCTGTATCGGCGGCAGGCCCGCATCGGCGCTGGCTTCGAGGGCGGCCTCCAATACCTGATCGGGCGGAATGAGCATCCCGCCTACAAATTGATCAATGGCGGTCCAGAGTTCGGGTCCGGAATTCATGACGGGTAATGTGGAACACCGGACAGGCCAGGGGAAGTGGTTTTTCGATATAGAACCCTTCGAGGCAGCCCAGAGGCCGCCAAGTCTATCTGAAGTGGCCGCCCGACTTTTCACTGCGTGACGAAATCAAGCTCCCCACTCGTGCCGGGAGCACCGGGGGGCGAATCGATTCCGGTTCCCAGCCGAGAATGAACTTGGCCGCCGCGCCGCAAACGCGTCCCTGGCAGGCGCCCATGCCGCAGCGCGAATGCAGCTTGGCCTCGCGCCAGTGGGTACATTGACGGAGGCGTCCCAAGGAAACATCCTCGCACCGACAGATGATTGTTTCGTTCGTCGCCAGGTTCTTCAGCACGGGGCGCAACGCGAAAGCCTCGGCGAGCGCGGTGCGGAAGGTATGCCAAGACCGTCTTTTTGCGAACAGGCGTTCAGCCTGGGCTTTGAATTCGGCACTCGCATATCCGGCGATCTGACCTTCCACCAGCGCACAATCCGCCCCGCCGATCCCGGTGGGTTCACCCGCGCAAAAAACGTTCGGAATCGAGGTTGCCTGCAGGTCGTTCACGCGGACAAACCCGTCCTTTAGTTCGCAACCCAGAGCCATCGCCAATTCGAGGTTGGGGACCAACCCGAACCCGCACGCCAGCAGGTCGCAATCCAGCTTCCACGTTTCGGCGCCGTCGGTCAGCGTCACCATTTGGATGCGGTCCTTACCCTCGGCGCTTACCGGCCAGGCGCCGTAACGATTCTGGATCCCGAGCAGGCGCAGTTTGAGCAGGGCTGCCTGAAGTAACTTGCTGGTGTGAGCGGCCAGGCCCAGCCCGAAGCGGATCACGGAGCTCCAGGAGGCCTGCTCGGCAATCATCCGAACGTTCGCTCCGTGTTTGCGTAAAGTGTCAGCGACTGCGAGCAGGAGTGGGCCGCTCCCCGCCACGACTACCCGTTGGCCACTCACGGGCCAACCGTTTTTGATCAGCGACTGCAGGCCTCCCGGGCCCATGACTCCCGGAAGTGTCCAACCGGGAAAGGGCAGGAAGAGTTCGCGCGCCCCGGTAGCCAGGATTAGGCGATCCCATTTCACCTGAAAGCCTTCACCATCCTGTTCCGCCAGCAGCGACCCCGGGGCCGGCGACGAAATCACTGTGGACCGGGCGAGAACTTTTGCGCCTGAGCGATCGAACCGGGCGAACCACGCAGATGCGTGGGGATGCGCCGCCGCGTTCTGTTCGCCTCGCCAGATCTGGCCTCCGAGCCAGGGGGATTCATCGAGCAAGACCACGCGCCTTCCACTCTCGGCGGCTGTGCAGGCCGCCGCCAACCCCGCAGGGCCACCGCCTACCACGGCAACTTCACAGGAAATGGAACCGTCAGCCATAGGTGCGTATCTCCATGCCTTCCTCACAAACAATGAGGCAGCTTCTGCAGTTGGTTTGGCCGTTGATGGTCGCCCGGCACTCCATGCAGATGCCCATACCGCACAAAGGCCCGCGCGGCTGACCAGTAATGGAGGATCGAAATTGAATCGTGCCGGAGCGGGCGAGGGCTGCGGCGACGACAATTCCCGCCGGGACTGACACGGGCCTGCCGTTGATTGTGATTTGAACCGCGTTATTCACGGGAGCGAGAAGGTTAGGGTGCAAACCTCCCCGGAAGGTACGGGTCGGGCGGGATTGCCGATTTCCGGTTCAATAGCATATCCGCCAGCAGGCGGCCGGTGCCAAGCGAGGTCGTGATCCCGAGACCCTCATGTCCGGAGGCTAACCAAATGCGATTGCTCGAGTAACTGGGCCCGATGAGGGGTAGCTTGTCAGGCGTGGCAGCCCGATGCCCGGTCCAGACACGGATGGCCGACAGCGCCCGGAGCGAAGGGAGGTATTCGAGAGCCCGTTTCAGCATGCGATCCAGGATGCCCTGGTTAACTTCTGTGCCCTCGGCGTCGAATTGGCGGGAAGACCCGATGAGCAGCTGACCGTTTTTGCGCGGCTGAATATTAAACGCGACCGAGTCCTGGCTGACGGCGTGGGCGCTTTTGAGATAGCCCAGCTCCACGATCTGATGATGGACGAAGGCGGGGTAACGATCGGTGATGACGAGGTGTCCCTTGCGTTTACGAACCGGCAGGCCTGGGTTCAATCCGGGAGACCACGGCCCGGTGGCGTTTACCGAAATACCGGCCGAGATTCGAGAGTCGTCCGCCAACACGACGCCACCCTCCGGGAGCAACTGAGTTACCGAAAGGCCGGTCCGAACGACAGCGCCTTGCTCGCGGGCCCGGTCCAGTAAAAACCGCGCGGCACAGGGAGGATAGAGCACCGCGTCCTCAGGAACGCGCAGCCCCCCGCGCAGGCCAGCCCTCAAGTTCGGTTCGGCCTTTGCCACCGCTGCGCCGTCGAGCACCTCGACGCGCACCCCGCGCTGGGCATAATGTTCCTGTTTACGCGAGACCTCAGACATCTCCTCGTCATCAGCCGCCACCCACAGGGTGCCGCATTGTTCATACTCGACGTCGGGCGGCAGTTCCGGTGCGAGTTGATGCCAGAGTGAACGCGAGTAGGAGGTCAAAGAAAACTGTGCCTCGGAATCGTCCATGACCACGAGGTGGCCCATGCCGGCGCCGGTGGTGCCACCGCCCACCGGACCTTGATCCAGGACCAGTACCTTCAGTCCGCCGGCCGCGCATTCCCTGGCGCAGGCTGCCCCCACGATCCCGGCTCCGGCAATGACGATATCAAAGGCCTCGCTCATGAACGGATGCCCCAACAAAAGGGGTCCCGCTCGTTCAAAAGCAGGGTTGTTTCCGCGTTCACATAAGCTCGGCCACGGATCCGGGGCGCGATTTTGCCGCTCGCACGGTCCAACCACGTGAAGGAGCCAGTGAACACGCTGCCGATAATGCTTTCTTGCACCCAAGGCTCACCCTCCACCAATTTTCCGTCCGCCGCCAGGCAGGCGAGTTTGGCGCTCGTGCCTGTGCCGCAGGGCGAACGATCATACGCTTTGCCGGGGCACTGCACAAAGTTGCGCGAATTGTTTTCCGGCCGAGTGGCGGGGCCGAAGAGCTCGATGTGGTCCACTTCCGGGAAACCTTGTGAGTTAACGGCCTGGCGGATCTGCCAGCAAAAATCCGTCAGCCGATCCGCATTGGCAAGGGACAGGTCCTGGCCATGGTTCTGGATGAGGAAAAACCAATTCCCTCCCCAGGCGATGTCGCCGGTGATCGTGCCGAGGCTCGGAATATTGACGGAGACCGCCCGATGCGCCCGCCAGCTCGGTACGTTGTCCACCGATACCTCCCCGTCCGGGTGCAGGGTGGCGGTGATGACACCCACGGGCGTCTCGATCCGGTGCTCGCCTGGCCCGATGCGTCCGAGGTGGGCCAGGGTTACCATCAGTCCGATGGTCCCGTGCCCGCACATGCCGAGGTAGCCCACATTGTTAAAGAAGATCACACCCGCAGCACAGGAGGGATCTTGCGGCTCGATCAGGAGGGCTCCCACCAGCACGTCGGAACCACGCGGCTCATTCACGACCGCGGACCGGAAGTTGTCGTGGCGCTCGCGTAAAACCACAAGCTTCTCCGCAGTGCTGCCGCTGCCTAACTCCAGACCTGCACCGGTCACGACCCGCGTTGGTTCGCCGCCGGTGTGTGAGTCAATAATGGAAACTCGAGTCATTTGCGTCTGGGGATGGTTGGCCGAGTGGAAATGCCCGTGTGGATGATTTGCAGAACTTGCTTCCGTTCTGCGCCGGAAAGCGGCAGGCGCGGAGCGCGGACCCACTCAGTGCCCAGGCCACACTCCTGGACCGCCAGCTTGATGTACTGGACGAATTTCGTATGCGTGTCCAGGTGCAGCAAGGGCGTGAACCATTGGTAAAGAGCCCGTGCCTTTTCCCATTCCCCACGGCGAGTCAGCTCCCAGAAAAATTGGTTCTCCGTGGGGAAGGCGATGCCGCTTCCAGCCACCCAGCCGTCGATCCCCAGGATGGCGCTTTCCAGAACCAGATCATCCACGCCTGTGAAGATGGCGTAGCGCCGGCCCAACGCCAGACGCAAGTCGGTAATCCGCCGGGTATTGCCCGAGCTCTCCTTCAGCGCAACGAAATTTGGAACGTCCGCGAGCCGAGCGAACATATCCGGTGTGATGTCGTTGGCGTAGCTCACCGGGTTGTTGTAAATCATGATTGGCAAGCCAGTGGCCCGCGCGGTCGAACGAAAGTGGGCCATCGTCTCGCGTGGGTCTCCCCGATAGAGCATGGCGGGCATGAGCATAAATCCATCCACGCCCAGGCGCTCGAGGTCACGCACGTAGCGGCGTGCCTCCGTCGTGCTGCTTTCAGCCACGCCGCTCAAAACCGGCACACGTCCATTGACCGCCTTTACCATTGCTTCCACCAGTTGTCGTTTTTCCTCGGGGCGGAGCGGCTGGTTTTCCCCGAGTGACCCCAGGAATATGATGGCCGCAACTCCCGATTGAATGAGGGTCTCGGCATGGCGGGCGGTGGCGTCCAGGTCGAGGGATTGGTCCTTCTGCAATTGGGTGGTGATCGCCGGAAAAACCCCCGTCCAGTTGATTCGTTTCATGATTCTGAGGCTAAAGCTCGGGTCAGATTAGATCGGAAGGGCGGGGGTTGTCTTGGTTGGAAATGACAAGCGAGGTGTCAAAAGCGACTTGTGCCCCGGTTGAGTTTCGCTGGTAAATCCACACTACTTGGCTTGCTTCATCAACCGGAACTGGGTGGGGGTCAGGTTCGTTGCGGAGCGGAATGCCCTCGTGAGCGCGCTGTGATCATAAAAGCCGCAGGAATGTGCGATTTCGGCCACCGGTTGGCTGGTTTCGGCCAGCAATCGAGCGGCGGCATGCAAACGGGTCTGCAAAATGAGCTGGTTGGGACTCAGCCGAAAAATACGCTTGGTCAGGCGGGCGAATCGGACGGGCGAGAGATCGGCCAGCTGCGCCAAAGAGCTCGGTGAGATCCGTTCGTCGCAGTGGGCCTCCAAATAGCCCAGCGCGGTCGTGAGGCTGGCCGGAATATTTTCCCGGTCCCCAGGCGCGGATAGGTCCCGGGAAATACCCACCGTGCCGACGATCGCACCGGTGTGATTCCGCATGGGCAGCTTGGTGGTCAGGCACCAGCCCGGTCGACGGTGCGCGTACCAATGCAATTCCAGATGATCAATGATCGGCTGCCCCGTGCGCACCACGGATTGATCCTGCGCCGCGTACAACTCAGCCAGTTCTTTTGGAAAGATTTCCCGAACGTGACGGCCCAGCAATTGCCGCTTTTCCTCCAGGCCGCAGCGTTCGACCAACGAAGTGTTCACCGCCAGATAACGTCCGTTTCGGTCTTTGAGAAAGAAGGCGGTCTCGGGCACGTGATCAAAGAGCTGCTCGATGATGGCGAGTTCGGCGGAAATAGCCGTTGGCGTTTCCGTCGGGACTTTGGCGCGCCCAATTAGGTCAGAATTCACAGCTCGCGCGCAATTCTAAGCCAAGACAGTCAGCGCAACAATGGCGTAATTTTGAGGCAGTTTACAGCCCAATAGCAGAGAAATCGGCAAGCAAAGACACTGGCGGATCATTTATTAACATAGTTCACTAAAGCAACCAGTCACCTATGAAACTCAGTCCACTCCTTCTCGGCCTTGGCTTTTGTTTCCTGGGCCTCCACCCTGCCGCTCGAGCCGGATCGATTATCAACAACTTCGATGTGACCCATGATTTCGTCGCCAGCGGCGTGGCGGGCGTCACGAATTGGGACGGGGTTTATTTGGGTTACGGTGATATTCCGGGCGGAGATCCTGGCGGGAGCGGCAACGGCATGACTCTGGCAGCCGATGCCAACGGATCTTTCGCCGGCTTTTTGACGGTGCAAACCTCCGGTTCGGATTGGTCCGATGGCGCGGACGACGGGTTCTTCGTATGGAAACTGGTTTCGGGCGATTTCGATGTTTCTGTGGAAAGCGCCCCGATTTGGAACAATGTGGGTTTCAATTTTGCGGGTTTAATGGCCAGGGCCTATAACCCGAACAACCTGGGGTCGCCGTATAGCGCGACGAGCACGAATGCGGCTGAGAACTGGGTGGCGCTATTCCGCTTCCAGGAGTTCGGGCTTAATGAAGTCCGGGAAGCGAACGACGGAGCCAATACTGAGCTTATCTTCCCGGACGACAACTCAGATACCAACTCGGCTCGCTTTTTCCGCATGGTCAGAGCTGCGGAGACCAATTTCACCTTTTATTGGAAGACCAACGCGTCCGATGGCTGGTCGCAAATCACGAATAATCTTCCCGTCGGCGGAATTTTGACGCGGGCTGATTTGGCTGGCGTGGCCTTGCAGGTAGGCATCGCCCAGGCGATGTTCAGCACCGCCTCACCGCAGGTCTACTTCACCGATTTCCAACTGAGCGGACCGAACGTCAGCACGCCGCCGATTCCAACCGCGCCCTCCAACGTCGCCATCTCCTCTCCCAACACCAGTGGTTCGGTCCAGGTCTCCTGGGTTGGCGGAGCCGGCAGCGATGGCAGTGTCGTGGTCGTCCGCGGCGGGCCCGGGGCGGTGATTCGTCCAATCATCGTGAATCCGATTAACGGAATAACCTATACGAGTTCTTCCAAGTACTCGGACACCAATGCCTGGATCGCGGGCCTGGAGCAGGTGGTATACGCCGGCTCGGGAAATCAGGTCACTGTCACGGGTTTAGGGGGAAGCAATAATCTTTATACCGTCGCGGTCTATTCCTACATCGGGTCCGGCTCCTCGAGGGTGTACAACACCGCCAGCCCGGCAACCGCCGTTTTCCCGGGGCCCGGTGTAGTTTCTTCCGTCCTTTTCGCGGTCAATCCGACGAACATCCCCGTCCAAGGCGTGGGGTCGGCCACGATTATCGCCAAGTACACGACCGGCGATTCCTATGATGTGAGCTCCGACCCAACAGCCACTCTCACTTCCAGTGATCCGAGCGTTGTGCTCATCCAAAACGGAGTGATGAACGGCTTGGCGACGGGCACGGTCTCGGTGGTTGTGGGTTACGCCGGCATTTTCGGCACCAACACGGTTTCGGTGCATGCGCCGGCCTTTACCGACGCGTTTGGGGCCGCTCACGATTATCTCACTTCGGGCCTGGAAGGCACGGCCTGGGATGGTTTGTTCCTGAATTTCGGCGATGTTCCCGGCGCCAACAAGGGCAACGATAATGCCGCCGGGAGCACGAGCGTATTCAATTCGAACCTCAGCAGTAACAACCTTCTTTCGATCGAAGCGGCGGGGTCTACCTGGGCGGTCGCGGGCGATGATGGCCCGTTTTTGCTGAAGATCCTCACCGGCGACTTTCAAGCCAGTGTCCATGTGAACGCGATGAGCACGATCAACTTCAACGACGTCGGATTGATGGCCCGGCTGTTCGATAACTCGGGCAGCGCCACCCAGGGCGGGGGCGGCGGCGCTGGGGGATCGGAAACGCATGTCAACTGGGTCCGAGTGCAAAACGGGCTGCCGGCCATGCGGGCCACAGTCGACAGTGGCGGCACGACGGTGGTGAACGGCCTTTCCGGTGGAGATGGCTGGCTGCTGATGCAACGAGTGTATTCAACTAACTTCCTGTTCTTCGAGAAGGCAAATGCTGGAGATCCTTGGACGCCGGTGCCAGAGGCAACGATCACCCTGCCCGAGGCGGCCAATGATGCGCCGATGGAGGTCGGTATTGTGCAGGAGATGAGGACGGCTTCCGACGGAACCGCGACTCTGGACACCCTCATGATTGATGGCACTGGCTTGGTGAGCCCGACCGGGGTGCAGCCGCCGTCACCCGCCAGCAACCTGCGGGTTGTGCTCAATAACGATCTTTCGATGACCTACTCCTGGATCGCTGCGGATGGTAGCGGCAACCCGGTCGCCAGCATTCTCGTCCTGAAGGCCGGCGGACCCGTTACGGCCCAGCCGACGTACGGCATTGGCATCGGAGCGAACCCGGTCTTCGGAGCGGGACAGAGCCTGGGCGATGGGAATTTCGTGGTCTACAAATCGGCCAATGTGCCCACTACCACCAATAATACCGTAACGGTGACCGGGCTGACCCCGGGAGTGATTTATTATGCGGCCGCTTACAGTTACGTCGGTCCGTTCGGAACGCGGGTTTTCAACAATGTTCTGCCGGCGGCCGGGGCCTCCGCGGTCCAGCAGGATGGCAGCTTGGTGAGCATTACCACACTGCCGCCTCCGACCATACCCGCTGGGGGAATTGGGCAACTCGAAGTGATCGGTGTTTTTACGGGAAATGCGACCAAGAACGTCAGCTCCTTTGCGACACTTATCCCTGGCGACACGAACATTCTCCTGACGGCGGATGGTGCTTTGACCGGGCTGAAAGCCGGCACTACCACGGTGATCGCCATCTATGGCGGCTTTACGAACAGCGTGGACGTTACCGTGCGCCCTCCCGTATTCATGGATACCTTTTCTACGAGCCATGATTACCTTCTCAATCGAACCGCCGGTACCCCCTGGGACGGCGTTTACCTCAATCATGGGGATATCCCGGAATCGACGTTCGCGCTCAGCGACGTTCTTCAGCAAGGGGTCACGAGTTGGGCGGAGGCGAACATCTCGAGCAACAACTGTCTGACTGTTACGAATCAAAATGGGGGTTGGGAAAATGACGAGAACGACGGTTTCTTTTTGTGGAAATACGTGGCTGGGGATTTTCAGATGGCCGTGCATATCACCCAATATGACGTCGCGGCGTACACGTTCGCGGGAATTGGGGCGAGGGCGTTCAGCTACGGCACCAACGGGGTGGACGCGGGGGCGCCGTTCCATTTGAACTTCGATGGCGGCGGCACCAACGGCGAGTGCTGGGTGAATTTGACGCGGTTCGACGAGTTCGGGATCGGGACGTACGCCCGGTTGAACCTCGATAATTCGGTGTTGCAGAGCACACAACCGAACCAGGACAACGGCGACAATTGGCTGCTGATCATTCGGCAAAATGGGACGAACTTTAACTTCTATGAACGCAGCGATCCTGCCGGGCCCTGGCGGCTGACTCCGCTCAAAACTTCCTACCAGGTGCCGGAGTTTGCGGGGCAGCCAATGCAGGTAGGCATCCAATGGATGACGTTCAACCGTGGAGGCGCTGGTCAGGATGGCGCGCGGTTTGATTCTTTTATACTCGATGCTCAGACCCCGGTGCTAACGGCAGAAATTTCCGGTAAAAATTTCCTGATTAGCTGGCCGGCCGTTCCGGGCGTAACCCTGAAATCGACGTCAACTCTAAGCCCGGCAAATTGGCAACCGGTGCTCGGCACGCCAACCCTCAACGGCGGAATCTATACTCTGAGTATGCCGGCGAGTGGGGCGACTGAGTTTTTCGAGCTCTTTCATTAGCGCGCCAATGCGACTCAGCCTCGGCAACTCCGATCGCCCTTGCTGCGGTCGGGCAGACCGTCAGCCAGGGCCGACTTGTCGTGAAACACAAACTTAAGTATGTTCATTAAACGTTTATGGCAATGATGCTCAAACGCGGAGAAAGCGGCCGTGTTTCGGGATTGCTCTCTTGGGCAAACAGGCGAGCGATCGGGCAACGGGGCTTCACCCTTATTGAACTGCTAGTGGTCATCGCCATTATTGCGATTCTGGCGGCGATGTTATTGCCCAGTTTGGCCAAGGCCAAGGAAAGGGCGAAACGCACGCAGTGCCTGAACAACGAGAAGCAGTTCAATCTCGCCATGCAGATGTATGCCAGCGATAACCGGGAAAACCTGCCGGCCCACCCGGCTCCCGCGGTCGGTTTTTGGGCCTGGGACCTGCCTTGGGACGTGGGCAATACCATGAACCAGAGCGGTACGCAGTATAAAACCTATTATTGTCCGGGAACGGCGCCGAAATTCAGCGAGACCGATTGGTCTGCGCTCTGGAATTACCAGCCCAACAGTTATCATGTGCTCGGGTATGCCATGACCCTGCCCAATACCGCAACTCTCGCCGTCTCCAACCAGAACACGAAGATTTACCCGCAGCCCATTCAGATCGGGCCCGTAAGCATGCTACCGATGATTACGGAAAGGGTGCTGATCTCCGATGCGACACTTTCACTGCCGGGTCAGAACACTGAAACCCGCCGCAATACCTACAACTATGTTGCCGTTCCCGGCGGCTATTCCAAACCTCACACCAGCCCCCACCTCAAAGGGTCCATCCCTTCTGGAGGCAATCTCGGTATGCTGGATGGGCATGTGGAATGGCGTAAGTTCGAAAACATGCACGTGCGAACGGTATCCGGCGGTAGCCCTACCTTTTGGTGGTGAGCTTACCGACTGAACCGGCTTAAATAGTTGGACTATGTTAGATTTCTCTCGGAATGGTGAACGTCAAGGAGGGATTTGTCCCAGCCCGGGGCCTTGTCCCGAAGGGACACGCGACAATAGCCCAACGTTTCAACGTTGGGTCGACGCACCGTACCCGGCGAGTCCCGAAGGGACGGCTGAAGCAGCAAGCAATCTCGACCGTCCCTTCGGGACTTGCCCCCTCCAGACCCTCGGTCCCAACGCTGAAGCGTTGGGCTATTCTCAGGTATCACTCCGGGATGAAACTGTTGGCGGATTGGTCCTCTTTCCGAGGAAATGTAACATTGTCGGAATGGGTACGTGCGCTGAGGGCCGGGTTTAACCAGGCGAAGTGACTTATGAAGAGTTGTTGCTCCAGGTGGATCTCGCACTCTGCGGGTCTCGCCACTCTGTTCCTCTCCTTTGCCACCCCGGTCTCGCGTGGCGCTCAGGCCCCTCCAGACTACCCGATCCAACCCGTGCCTTTTGACCAGGTGCACCTCGACGATATCTTCTGGGCGCCGCGAATCGAAACCAATCGCCTGGTCACGATTCCGTTTGCCTTTCAGCAATGCGAAAAATCCGGGCGTCTGGCCAACTTTGATCGGGCGGCGAAGGCGCTGAGGGGGGAGCCTCTGAGCGATCGCAAGCCGCCACCTTTTCCCTTTGATGACACGGACCCCTACAAGGTTCTGGAGGGGGCCTCCTATGCTCTGGCCGTCAAGCCCGACGCCCAATTGAGCGCGTATCTGGATGACCTGATCGCAAAAATCGGGGCCGCCCAGGAGCCGGATGGCTACCTCTACACGGCCAGGACCATCAATCCCGAGCATCCTCACAAATGGTCTGGACCGGAGCGCTGGCTCAAAGATCCCGACGACAGCCATGAGCTCTACAATGCCGGGCACTTATTCGAGGCGGCCGCGGCGCATTACCAGGCGACCGGAAAAACCAACCTGCTGAACATCGCCATCAAGGAAGCCAACCTGCTTTGCCAGACGTTCGGCCCCGACAAACTGCACATTTGGCCCGGGCACGAAATCGTCGAGATGGGCCTCGTCAAGCTATACCGGGTGACGGGAGACCGGCGCTATTTGGAGCTGGCTAAGTTCTTTATCGATGTGCGTGGACCGGGAGGAGACGACTACCATCAGTCTCGGATCAAGCCCGTGGAGCAGACCGAAGCCGTTGGCCACGCCGTGCGTGCCGGTTACCTATACAGCGGCATGGCGGATGTCGCGGCGCTGACCGGCGACCAAGCGTATCTTCGAGCGATGGATGCGATCTGGGATGACGTCGCCCGCAAGAAGCTGTATATCACCGGCGGCATCGGCGCTCGCGGAGCGGGCGAAGCTTTTGGAGCCGACTACGAGTTGCCCAACCTGAGCGCCTATTGCGAAACCTGCGCTGCGGTAGCCAATGTCTATTGGAACCACCGCCTATTCCTTTTGCATGGCGACGCCAAATACATCGATGTCATGGAGCGCACGCTATATAACGGCCTGCTCTCTGGGGTGTCGCTCGATGGAAAGCGTTTTTTCTATCCGAACCCACTCGAATCGGACGGCCAACACCAGCGCAGCCCCTGGTTCGGCGTGGCCTGTTGCCCAGGAAACATCACGCGTTTTCTGGCTTCGGTGCCCGGCTATATGTATGCCCGGGAACGGAACACTATCTATGTCAACCTCTACGCTGCCGGGACTGCGGAGATCAAACTGGAGCAGGGCCAGACGGTGAAATTGACGCAGCAAACCCGTTACCCGTGGGATGGAGCCGTCCGGTTGCAGGTCGATCCAGGGGCAAAGGCGAAACTCTCGTTCAACTTGCGCCTTCCGGGCTGGTGCGGAAACGAAGCGGTGCCAAGTGATTTATATCAATTCCAACAAGCGGCACCGCGGGGGCCAGTCCTGAAGATCAATGGCCGCCCGGACCCAATTCAGCCTCACCATGGCTACGCAAGTATTACCCGTACCTGGAAAAAGGGTGATCTGATCGAGCTCGATCTGCCGATGCCGGTTCGACGCGTCAAGGCCGTGAGCCAGGTGGAGGATGATCGTGGAAAAGTGGCGCTCCAGCGTGGCCCCCTTGTCTACTGCCTCGAATGGCCGGACGTGAAACAAGGCCAGGTCATGGATTTGCTCCTGCCGGATGCCGCGCCGCTCACGGCGGAATTCCAAGCAGAGTTACTGGGCGGACTCGAGGTCATTCGTGGTGAGGCGCAGAGCCTGCGATACGCTGATAATAAGAAAACGATTGCGAGGGAGAAAGCAGCTTTCACTGCGATCCCGTATTTCGCCTGGGCGAACCGTGGGCGGGGCGAAATGACGGTCTGGATAGCCGACCAGGAATCCGCCGCTCGACCGTTGCCCTTTCCCACCATTGCATCCACGAGCAAGGCGAGTGCGTCCGGGGAAGGGGTGCATCCCGACGTGAAAGCCCTGAACGATCAGAGGGAACCCAGGAATTCAGGAGACCATGCGAATCGGTTCCTGCACTGGTGGCCCCACAAAGGAACGAAGGAATGGGTGCAATACGATTTTCCCAATCGAGTCAGGATTTCGGCGACGGAGGTCTATTGGTTCGACGACACTGGGGTGGGAGAGTGCCGTTTGCCTGGGGCATGGCAGTTATTCTATCGTGATCAGGGCGAATGGAAGCCAGTGGGGCATCCCAGCGGTTTTCGATGTGAGAAGGATCAATACAATCGGACGACCTTCGACCCGGTCGAGACGGATGGAGTCCGAATGGAGGTGCAGCTTCCGCCGGATTTTTCGGCGGGCATTCATGAGTGGAGAATCGAGGAGAAATGATCGATTCTCTGAAGTGCGATGGCTGCCGCTAGACCCCAAGCCGTGAACGCCAGGAACCGCGCTTTCCGCGCCGGCCGGATCCGTTCCATTATCCTCCTGTGGCTGTGCTCGCCTATTCCGTTCGTTTGCCCAGCGCAAACCGCTGACCTTGGCTCAGCAGAACAGGCCAGCGTGGCTTCCCCTCAAAGGCGGGGGCGGGGCGAAGGAGCGGTCCCAGGTGTTTACAAAGCCCGGGTCGTGCCCCACTGGTTTGCGGAGAACTCGCGTTTTTGGTATCGGAACGATCTCCGCGATGGTACGAAGGAATTCATCGTCGTCGATGCCGAGCGGGGCACCAAAGAGTTCGCTTTCGATCACCAGAAGATGGCCCGCTCGCTGCAACAGGCTACCGGCGAGGAATACACAGCGGAAAAGCTGCCATTTTCCGAAGTCGAATTTCTCGGTCATGGTACCAACGTCCAATTTGAGGTTTCCGGAAAAACCTGGGTCTGTGATTTGACCGATTATCATTTGTCCGTGGCGGAGTCCCCACAGGGGTCCGGGAGCGCGGGAAAACCGGGTAAGGACGGAGCATCGGCCGGCGGAACCAACGCGACGGAGCAGGGGCTGGCCCGTGAGAAGTTGGCCGAAGGCACTTCTCCCGATGGCCAGTGGCGTGCCTCGGTCAAAGCGTCGAACCTCTATGTGCGTAATCTGAAGGAGAACAAGGATTACGCTTTAACCCAGGACGGCGAGAAGACGAATGGCTACACCGGGTTTGAATGGGCACCCGACTCACACGCTTTGGTTGCCTGGCGGGTCGATCCGGGCGAACGAAAGGAAGTTTACCTGGTTCAATCCTCTCCGCCGGGGGGTGGTCGAGCAATCATGAAAGCTCGGCCTTATGCCCTCCCCGGAGACCGGTTTACGTTTTACGAGCTCAGCGTGTTCGACCTCGCGATTCTCAAACAAATCAAACCGCGGGTGGATCGATTCGAGCACGAGTGGGAATCGCCACGTTTGCATTGGTGCCGCGACGGCCGGCATTTCGCCTACGAACAAGTCGACCGCGGACATCAACGGTTAAGAATCATAGAAGTCGATTCCAGGACCGGTGCAACGCGCGATTTGATCGATGAGCGGACACGCACCTTCATTTGGACCGCTCATACGGAGAACCTGGAACTCAATTACGTCAACTGGCTCGAAAAGAGCGACGAAATGGTCTATGTCTCAGAGCGTGATGGTTGGCGGCACCTGTACCTGGTAGACACCGAAGCGGGTATGATCAAAAACCAAATTACGCATGGGGAATTTGTCGTCCGAGGGCTGGACCGCATCGATGAAGAGAATCGGCAAATATGGTTCCGCGCCAGCGGCCAGCACCCGGGCCAGGATCCCTATTTCGTGCACTATTACCGGGTGAACTTCGACGGCAGCGGGTTGATCGCGCTCACGGAGGGAAATGGCAATCATGCCCTCCAATTCTCGCCCGACCGGAAGTATTTTGTCGATACCTACAGCCGAGTGGACATGGCCCCGGTACACGAACTCCGGCGCTCAGCGGATTGCGCCCGCATTTGCCAGTTCGAGCAGGCGGATATCTCTGAGTTGAAGGCCAGTGGGTGGGAGCCGCCGGAGGTTTTCACTGCCAAGGGCCGCGATGGAACGACGGACATTTGGGGTATCATCTGCCGCCCGCGTCGTCTCGATATGAACCGGAAGTATCCAGTCATCGAGCAAATCTATGCGGGCCCGCAAGGTTCTTACGTGCCGAAGAGCTTTAGCGGCTATCGCCGCTTTGCCTCGCTGACCGATCTCGGCTTTGTGGTCGTCCAAATTGATGGAATGGGGACGGCCAACCGCTCCAAGGCATTCCATGATGTTTGCTGGCACAACCTGAAGGATGCCGGGTTGCCCGATCGCATCTTGTGGCACAAAGCCGTGGCGGCGAAATACCCCTGGTATGACACCAGCCGGGTTGGCACTTATGGAACTTCTGCCGGTGGCCAAAGCGCCGCTGGCGCACTGCTGTTTTATCCGGACTTTTATAAAGCTGCTGTTGCCAACAGCGGCTGTCATGATAACCGGATGGATAAGGCCTCCTGGAACGAGCAATGGATGGGCTATCCCGTCGGGCCTCAATACGCTGAGTCTTCGAATATTGAGAATGCCGCCCGGTTGCAGGGCCACCTCATGCTGGTGGTCGGTGAGATGGACGACAACGTTCCGCCGGAAAGCACGTACCGCTTTGTGGACGCCTTGATCCGAGCGAAAAAGGATTTTGACCTGCTGGTTATCCCTAATGGCGGGCATGGTGCTGGAGGAGCGTACGGTGAGCGGCGGCTCGAGGATTTCTTTGTTCGGCATTTGCAGGGTGTGCAGCCGCCCAACCGGAACGCCGAAGAAACCCTGACGCCCGGACATTGAACTCGTGCTCGCAATCAAACATGGTCGAACCCTGTAGAACGCTAATGAAAATGAATAGGAACCTGGAATCCATCTGCGGAGGGCAACCCGCCGGCAGCCATACACGTCCCCTGTGCCCGGCGGAAAGGACCGCGTGTTCATCGAAATCCACCTGGCAACGACTGCGTGGACCTTTGGTGAGAATTTTGATCTGCCTGGCCGCTCTGGGGGGCAGCCGGGCGGGGGCGGATGCGCTCACCGAGCCAAATGCCAAACTCAAGGTCAAACCGGCCGTTGGCTTCGAGGTGAGCGCGTTCCCGCTGCAGGACGTGCGCCTTCTGGACGGGCCCTTCAGGCACGCCATGAGCCTGGATGAAAAATATATCCTTTCCCTGGACGTGGATCGTTTGCTGCACACTTTCCGCATCAATGCCGGCCTGCCTTCCCACGCAGAACCGCTGGGCGGTTGGGAAGAGCCGAAGGGTGAGCTTCGGGGCCATTTCGCTGGGCATTATCTCTCCGCCTGCGCGCTCATGTATGCGAGCACCGGCGACAGGCAGTTCAAGGAAAAGGGCGATGCCGTCGTGGCGGGCCTGGCCGAATGCCAGGCGAAACTGGGCAGCGGTTACTTAAGCGCCTACCCCGAAACTTTTATCGATCGGGTAGAAAAGCGCGAACGCGTGTGGGCGCCGTACTATACCCTCCACAAGATTTTGGCCGGGCTGCTCGACATGTATGAATACTGCGATAACCAGCAGGCGCTCGAGATGGCCAAGCGATTTGGCGATTGGGTGATCGCGCGTAATTCCAAATTGAGCGACGAACAAATGCAGCTGATGCTCGGCAATGAACACGGGGGGATGAACGAAGTCTTGGCCAATCTTTATGGATTCACCGGGGAAGACAAATACCTGAAGGTCTCCTTGCGGTTTAACCATCACCGGGTGATCGATCCCGCGGCGCAGGAGCAAGACAAACTGACTGGCCTGCATGCGAACACCCAAATTCCAAAATTCATCGGAACAGCCCGGCAATACGACCTCGACGGCGATAAAGCTCTGCGGTCCGCCTCGCTGTTCTTTTGGAACACGGTGGTTAAGGAACGCTCGTACGTGATCGGCGGTCATAGTGACGGCGAGATGTTCACGCCCAAAGAGAAGCTTTCCCAGGCACTCGGGCCGAACACGACCGAGACCTGTAACACCTACAACATGCTTAAGCTGACCAAACACCTTTTTTGTTGGGATCCGCAGGAGCAATACGCCGATTATTACGAGCGCGCGCTGATCAACCATATCCTGGCGTCCCAGAATCCCGAGACGGGTATGATGTGCTACTACCTACCCCTCCGGTCGGGTTCACGAAAGAATTACAACGGGCCGACTGATGCCTTCTGGTGCTGCACGGGGACCGGTGTGGAGAACCATGGAAAGTATGGGGACAGCGTTTATTTTCACAACGATCGTACCCTCTACGTAAACCTGTTCATCGCATCGGAACTGAACTGGAAAGAGAAAGGAGTCAAAGTCCGGCAGGAAACCCTGTTCCCTGATGAATCGACGACCCGTCTGTCTTTTACCTGTGCGCAGCCTGCCCAACTGAACGTGAAGCTACGCCGGCCTTTTTGGGCCGGCCCAGGTTTTGAGGTAAAGGTCAACAACCGCGGCACGGCGGTGGAAAGTCGGCCGGGATCCTGGGTCGATTTGGACCGCCAGTGGCAAACCGGGGATATTATTGAAATTTCGATGCCTTTCAGCGTTCGAACCGAGGGATTCCGGGATAATCCGAACCGGTTTGCCTTTCTGAACGGCCCGGTTGTGCTGTGCGCGCAGGTGGATGTGGCCAAGCCCTATCCCGCCGTGGTTGCCGACGAAGGCCAGATCGTCGCGAGTTTAAAACCGGTTCCGAGCCAGCCTAATACGTTCGCCGGCTCACCCGAGGTTTTTCGCCAGCCTGGACCGCTTGCCGGCGGGGAAGTGAGGCTCAGCCCGTTGTACAAAATGTACGGGGAGCGAAATTATGTCGTGTATTGGGATCGGTATACTCCCTCGCAATGGAAGGGTAAGGAACAGGCATACGCCGCCGAGATGGAGCGACGCCACCAACTCGAGCAGCGCACGGTCGATTATGTTCACCCCGGTGAGGAACAGAACGAGCGTGACCACAACCTGAGAGGTGAGAAGAGCAATTTCGGTGACTTTGGCGATCACAAGTATCGCGATGCCAGTGAAGGCGGATGGTTTTCGTGGGATTTAAAAATACTTCCGGGGCAAGCTCAGGAACTCGCCGTCACGTATTGGGGCGAAGACCGCGGACGGCATTTTGATGTGTTGGTGGATGGTCAGAAGATGGCGACCGAACGCCTCACAGGAAGTCATCCCGGATCCTATTTCGACCAGATTTATACACTGAGCCCCGAAGCGACCAAAGATAAAGAGAAGGTCACGCTGAGAATCCAGGGATCACGCGAAACCTGGGCGGGCGGAGTTTTTGGAGTAAGGGTGCTGAAGACGTCGGCTTCCCAATAGAGTCGGGCGGTGGTGGCGGCCAACCCGGGACGGGTTCAGTGCGCCGCCAGGCCCCCGCCTCGAGCCGGTCTGCAGAACCAGACCAGTGGGAGCGCCGCCACCAGGAGGGCGCCCAGGAGCAGAAAGCAATCCGCGTAGGCCATGACATAGGCCTCGCGGTGAAGAGTGGCCGCTAAAGCACCCAGCGCTTGTCTTCCGGCAGCTATCGGATCGGTGGCGTGCTGCAGAAAGCGCGCGGTTAATCCCGCAAATCTCTCCGCCGTCGCAGCGCTGAAGGCCGTTACGCCCTCACCGAGGCGGACGGAGTGGAGCTTCTCCCGAAGATCCAATTGGGTGGCCAAAAGCGCGATGCCGATGCTGCCGCCCAGGTTGCGAAACATGTTGAACAAAGCGGAGGCCGAGCCGGCGTGTTTGGGTTCGAGATTGCCGGTGGCGAGAGTGGTGATGGGCACAATGACTAGCGGCATGCCCAGTGCCCGAACGACCTGGCTTAGCCTGAGTTGATCGTAAGCGGTGAGATTGCTCAAGAAACCATTCATAAAACTGCTGCCGCTGAACAGCGCGAGTCCCACCGTCAGCAGGATCCGCGCGTCCAGGTGTCGCAACAAAAGCACCGCTACAGGCATCATGACGATCTGCGGCAGCCCGCTCCACATGATGGTCTCTCCGATCGTTTGCGCGTTGTATCCCTGCACCTGGGCCAGGTACAGCGGGAGCAGGTACGTGGCTCCATACATGCCGGCCCCAAATGCCATGCCGACCACCGAGCCTAAACCGAAATTTCGGCCGCGCAATAAATGCAGGTTTATAAAGGGTTCGTGCCCCTTCAGCTCAATCCAGACGCAGACTGATAGCGAGAGGACGGCCAGGCTGCCCATCAGGGCAATGAAGGGGGAGTTGAACCAATCATTGCGATTCCCTTCTTCCAGGAAAACGATCAGGGAACCGAGGCCGAGCGCCATGGACCCGATCCCCCACCAATCACCCCGGCGCAAGAGACTGAGCTTTGGCTCTTCGGTGGAGAGCCCGTAAGCCACGGCGCTGATGAGCAGTGCACCCGGAAGCAGGTTCAGATAAAAAATGGCCGGCCACCCGTATTGGTTTGTGAGCCAACCACCGATGGTCGGACCAATGGCCGGGGCAAAGGTCGCGGTCATTCCGAACAAGGCAAACCCCAGCCCGCGCTTCACCGGAGGCAGAAGTCGGAGCACGAGATTAAAAGCGGTAGGGATCAACACTCCGCCGGTCAGCCCCTGCAACGCCCGGAACGCGATCAGGCTCTGGAGGTTCCAGGACCAGGCGCAAGCGATCGAGAACAGCAGGAAAAGCGCGGAGTTGATGAGAAGATAACGGCGCAACGAGAAAACTTCCGAGAGCCATGCCGTGAGCGGAATAACAATGATCTCTGCCACCAGGTAGCTGGTCGAGACCCAGGAACCTTCATCCAGTGTCGCGCCTAATGAGCCGAGGATATCGTTCAGCGAAGCGTTCGTGATTTGGATATCCAACACGGCCATGAACGCACCCAGCATCGCGCCCAGCAGAGCGACCCAGCTCCGAGTGGGTACGTGGGTGCCGCCGCCCGTCGGAGGCACTGGGCCTACAGCCCCCCCGGCTACTGCGCGAAAATGGGGATTGGCATGATCATTCACCGACTTTGATCTCCACCACGGCCGACATACCCGGTGCGATAAGGTCTTCGCATCCGACCAGGGTTCCACGTTCCAGCAGGATTTTTACGGGAACACGTTGGACAATTTTCGTGAAATTGCCGGTCGCATTATCCGGCGGCAGGAGAGCAAACTGAGCTCCACTGGCCGGCGAGATGCTATCGACACAGCCCAAAAAGGTCTGGCCGGGAAACGCGTCGACTCGAATGCGTGCTAATTGGCCGGTTTTAACTCGTGTTAACTGGGTTTCCTTGAAATTGGCGGTGACCCAGACGTCCGGCTGTACCAGGGCCAGGAGCGCCTGTCCGGGTTGAACCTGGTTGCCTGTCTCCAGGTTTCGTTTTCCAATGCGGCCAGTGGCCGGCGCTCGGAGAATCGTGTAGGAGAGCTGCAGTTCGGCCTCTCGAACATTAGCTTGTGCCACTTTCTCATGGGCCTGCGCGGCGCCGGCAAGAGCTTCCGCAGACACCACGGCCGACTGAGTTGCTTGAACGCTCGCCTGTGCGGCGTCTGACTCGGCTTGCGCCTGCTCGAATTCCGCTTTGGAGATTGCGCCGACTGAACCCTGGTAGAGCGATTCGGCCCGGACCAAGTCCCGTGTGCTTTTGACGGCCCGGGCCTGCTCCCGAGCGACCTGGGCTCGCGCCTGGGCAATCTGAGCCTCCGCCTCTCGAAGTTGAGCCCGCGCCTGCGCCAGTTGAGCCCGCGCCTGCTCCCGCTTCACCTCAAAATCGTTCGGATCCAAACGCGCTAAAACCTCTCCCACCGTAACCCGCTGATTTTCTTCAACCGCCACTTGCTCCACGGTTCCGGCGGCGCGCGGGCTGATCGTGTGGATATGGGCGGCGAGGTAGGCATTATCGGTCTTAACCCAGCAGCGGGAAATGCTCCACCAGCGGAAGAGCCCTGCGCCGACAAGCACGATAAGAATCGAGGCCGCAAAGATCCGGAGCAATTTGGAACGAAGGCCGGAGTGATCCCGAGTCACAACCAATTCCGGAGGCTGAATGCTTTTCCGAGGGGCTTCGTCCACCCGGGCGGGTTCGTGCCGTTGTTCCCCGGTCACATCGCTCCCAGTCCGGGTGCCCGGTCCTTCTTCAAGCGGACTCGCGATGACCTGGGACGCGAGGCTCGAAACCTGTGATTTGGGCTGTAAAGTTTGGGCCCCGGTATTGGCGGTCCTGGTCGCATTCATCTACTATCCTTTTAACGCCCCCGGATGACATTCGCCCAATACTTTGTTTCTTGGTCCCGCCATAAGTTTTGGCTATAGCTGGGCAATGGAACTGAGACACCTGCGCTACTTCGTCGCCGTGGCGGAGGAACTGAATTTTACCCACGCCGCGGCGAGGTTGCGGGTGGCGCAGCCTGCCTTGAGCAGTCAGATCAAGGATCTTGAATCCGAGCTTCGGGTGGCGCTGTTTCAACGCGGGCATGGCGGGGTTCAATTGACGCAGGCGGGAAAAGCCTTCTACCGCCGGGTGCGGGTGATTCTCGTGGAGGCCAACGAGGCGACCAATGAAGCGCGCGCTGCCGCCGGCGCTTTCTCCGGGAGCCTGGCCCTCGGGTTTCTCAGCGGGATCCATCTGAACTACCTGGCGCCAGTCATCCGGACCTTCCACCGCCGCCATCCCAAGGTGGAACTGGACTACTTTCATGGCACCACGGCGCAGCAGCTAAAGGCCTTACGAGAGGGGAGATTGGACGTTGCCTTTATCACCTTGCCGCCGTTGCCGGAGGGGCTTGAGAAACAGGTGATCTGGCGCGTGCCATTCAAAGTGGTGTTGCCTCAAGGCCACGCCCTGGCGAAACGCGACGCCCTTGAACTGGCCGATTTGCGCGGTGAAGATTTTGTGTTCTGTACCCGCGAATCACGGCCGGAATTCTACGACGAATTCTTCCGCCAGTGCGCAAACACCGGCTTCCGGCCGCGCGTTCTCAAGGAAGTGGCTGGATACCCGACCAACATGCTCGGCCTCATCTCGGTCGGTGTTGGCTTAAGCGTCTTGCCCCACTTTGAACAAGTCGAACGGATCAAAGGAATTGTCTGGCGCACACTCGCTAAACCGAAACTTTGGTGGGATTTCGCGCTCGTCTGGCGCCCTCCGGCGAGCTCACGAGTTTTAGAGCAATTCCTCGCCGCCGCCGAAAAGGAATTCCCACCCCCTCCGGAGTCCGGCCGTGCGGAGGTTTAGCGACTGACCAAAAAATCCGGGCTCGCCCGGGAGACGAACGGTGACTTGGAGCGAACCAGGCCTGCGGAGGCGTCGAGTGAGTGTGACTTTAGCCAGGATAGAGCAGCGCGGGTATATTAGGGGATGGGTAGGATCCGCAAGGCCTATGAAACCCGGTTTCGCTGGCTTCTGCAGCGAGTGGGTGCTCGACGTTTAGATCAGGGAGTGCTCTGGCTAGTGGGCAAAGCGCAGCAGCGGAGCACCAGCCGGAACACACCGCTAGAGACAGAGCTCACCTTGGTCTTCGAGGAACTTGCAGCCAGGCCGGCCTTCGCACAAATCCCTCCTCCAGCTTCACCCACAGTTTTCTTCTGTGATGCGGGTTTAGGCGGACTGGCGCGGTGGCTTCGGGCCGCGGGCTACGAGGCATTTTGGGTGGAAGGAATTGACGACGACGAACTGCTTAAACAGGCAAAAACACTTTCCGCCACGGTCCTGACGACCGACAGCATGCTCATGGAGCGCCGGATTCTGCGGGACCGTCTGATTCCTTCCTTTTGGTTGCCCCCAACGCTCTCCATCCGGGACCAGTTGGCTTTAACTATTCGCGAGTTCCGCCTGGAGGCCAGGAGCCCGCGCTGCATGAGTTGTGGCGGGGAGCTAATCCGATCCGACAAGGAAGCGCTGCACGAGGTTATTCCCCCGAAAACTTATCACTGGCTGGACGAGTACTTCACCTGTGATCGTTGTGGAAAACTGTTCTGGCACGGCACGCACTGGCTCCGCATCTCGCGAACTTTAAGGGAACTCAGCCTGGCAGGATGAGGCCAGGAACCCAGGAGATCGCCCGGGGTTGCGCGTCATGCGTTCGGGATCGCCCTCGGGCGACGACGTTTTTTTAGCCGAGGAAAGCGCGACGACGAATTCGGGAACCGACTAGAGCAATTCCTTGATGATCGCTTGCGCCTGTTCGTCGGTGATGCCCAATTTGCGGGTGGCCAACGGGCCTTGGCCATCCTGAAGCACCGGTTCCAAGTCCTCCAACGGGGGCAAGTCCGTGCGTTTCCAAATCAGGCCGATGGGAATTTCATTGTCCCATTGGTAGGCTTTGTCCAAAGCCTTGTGAAAATCGGTAGGCTCATAGCCCTGTTCTTCCAAAATCTTCACACGTGGATTAAACCATTGATAGGTGTTGTCCTTGTTGTAGGTGACGCACGGACTGAAGACATCCACGAGCGAGAACCCACGGTGCAGGATGGCACCCTTGAGGATTTCCACGAGATGTTTTTGTTTGCCGCTGAATCCGCGAGCGACATAAGTGGCGCCTCCGATCATGGCCATCGGCATGGGGTTGATGGCGTTTTCCACGCTTCCGTGCGGAGTGCTCTTGGTCTTCATCCCTTTGACACTGGTGGGGGAGGTCTGGCCGGTCGTCAGCCCGTAAATCTGGTTGTCCATGACGATGTAGGTGATGTCGATGTTGCGGCGCATCGTATGCACGAAATGGTTTCCGCCAATCCCGTACCCGTCACCATCGCCGCCGACGCAAATCACCTTCAGATCGTGGTTGCCCATCTTCACCCCCGTGCCCACCGCCAGGGAACGCCCGTGGAGGGTGTGCATGCCGTAGGTGTTGAGAAAGCCGGGCAAGTTCGAGGAACAGCCAATGCCGCTGACCACCACGACCTGGTGCGGTTGCAAACCGAGCTCAAACAGAGCCGTCTGCAGCGCGGAAAGCACCGAGAAATCTCCGCAACCCGGACACCAATCCGGATGCACCTTGCCCTTGTAGGTGTCTTTGACCAACTGCGCGGCCGATTTGGCCATTTCTGGGGAGGGGGCTGATTCGATGAGTGTGCTCATAATACATTCGACAATTAACTTTCAGGCTCTACGCGGCACCTTAATGGAGGAAGCGAGGTTCATTCAGTGGTTTGGCAGGCGCGGCCGTCTCACACCATAATTTCGTGACTCGGCACGGAAAGGGCCGTGGCCCCGGCAAGCTGTTCCTTGACGGCGGTCACGATGTGGTGCGGCCGGAACGGTTCGCCATCGTACTTGCGGATGTGGCCGTGGGCGGAAAAACCGGTTTCCGAGCGCAGGTAACGCGCAAATTGCCCTGAGTAATTGTTCTCGACGATGATGACTCGGCGGCTCCGCGAGAGTTGACGGGTCACCTCGGCAGCATGGAAGGGAACAATCCATTTAATGTGGAGGTGATTAGCCACGACGCCTTCCTCGGCGGCCAATTGTTCCACCGCTTCCCGGATGACACCTTGCGTCGAGCCCCAACCCACCAGAGTCACTTCCGCCGTATCGGGCCCGAACAGTTGCGGAGGCGCGAGTTGCGCCAGAACGGTTTCCATTTTGCGGGCGCGCTTTTCGACCATCATACGGCGCTTGATGGGGTTGGTGAATTCGTCGCTGATCAGCGTGCCGTCCTCGTCATGCTCGTCGGTAGCAGCAATATGAATATGACCCGGCACCCCTGGGACGGCGCGAGGAGAAATGCCGCTGTCGGTGTTGCGGTAGCGGAGGTAGGTACTGTCGTTGTAGCCGCCAAAGGGGTTCGCCGCATTGCCATTCCCGTTTCCGTTTCCGTTCGGCAGGATCAGTTCCCCGCGTTCGATTTTCGGATGGAAATCCAGATCCGCCGGATCCACGCTGCACGTCCCTTCGGAGATCAGCAAATCGGCCAGCACCAATCCCGGGCATTGATATTTATCGGCGAGGTTGAACAGCTCAGGAATGGTGTGGAACAAGTCGAGTTGGCTCGCCGGGGCAACAATGATCCGCGGGTAGTCTCCCTGCCCGGCCCCTAGAAGCTGCCAGAGATCGCCTTGCTCAGTTTTGGTGGGCACCCCCGTGGCCGGCCCCGCGCGCTGGACGTCGACGCAAACAACGGGGGTCTCGATCATCCCCGCCATGCCAATGGCCTCGCTCATCAAAGCGAAACCGCCGCCGGACGTGGCGCACATGGCCCGGCAGCCCGTATGGGCGGCACCGATGATCATGTTCATCACGCCAATCTCGTCCTCTACCTGTCGAACCATGATGCCCAGTTGGCGGGCGTTCGCCGCCATCCACATCAGCACGCCCGTTGAAGGGCTCATCGGATAGGCCGCGTAAAACTTTACCCCCGCCGCGACCCCGCCCATAGCCGTCGTCTGGTTGCCCGTGACGATCGCTTTGGCCTGTTCCAGCTTGGGCGTTCGGACCGGAAAGGATTCGAAATTTTGCGCGCCGTAATTGTACCCGCCCCGGGCAATTCCGACGTTCTCGGCTATCACCGCGTCTCCCTTTTTCTTGAACTGTCGGGCGATCACGGCTTCCAGCGCCTCGGATTCGATGCCGAGCATCTGCAGGACCGCACCCAGCGCCGCGGTGTTGGCGGCGAGTTTGTTGGCCCCGCAGATCTGCTTCATCGGCATCGGACAAAGCTGGACCCCGGCCGCGGCCTCACCCGGCTTCAGCCGGTCGGAATCGTACACCACGCGCGAGCCGGTTTTCATCAGGCGCAAATGTCGATCCAGGGAGTCCTGGTTGAGCGGGATCAGCACGTCGTGCTTATTTCCCATGCTGCGCACCGGCCCGTCGCTGGCGCGGATGGTCAGGAACGTGTGTCCGCCGCGGATAATAGACTGGTAGGCGTTGTACGCGTTGACGTTGAGCCCACGCCGGGCGAAGATGCGCGCCAGGATGTCCCCCGTGCTCGCGATGCCTTGTCCGTTTTCACCTCCGATGCCGACTGCAAAATCCACTGTTGCCATGGTCAATCCTTTCTCGTCAAAAATGACCCGATCTAAACCTGTAGATTAGGGCACTCGAGGACTTATACAGAATCATTTTCTCAGTGCAAGATTTTTTATCTGCTTTTTGCACTTTTGTTGCTGGCGTTCACCGAAGGGCAAGTACACCGTAAAACTGTTAACGTGAGCCTCCAGCCAAGCTCCAGGTGAGAAAGCTGGACACGTGAACGGAATCATGGTGAAGCAGAGCAATGTGGCGTTGAGTGACGCGGCCGAATGGCTGGGCGATTGGCATCCGCTGGCCGAACAGCTGGGTTCGGCGGATGGCCTGCTGGCTCTTGGTTCCATTTCGAATCTGCTGCAGCTTCGTCCGGTGCGGGACTTGGAAACTTTGAGGGCCTTCTTATTTTCGTATCACCGCGAGGTGCTGGGGCCCGTGGAGCTGCCGGCCATCAAGGCTGCATTCAGGCACGCGGAGCGCAATGAGGTTCGTGAGTTAATCGACCTGGATCGGCAACTGGCGCAGGCGCCGCTGCTCGGCACCTTCGTTGAGCCGAGCCGACGTGTGGGGCAGGCCCAGCTCCAAAAGCTGCGTCCCTTGCGCGATCAGCGTTTGGTGCAGCGCTATCTCGGAGCGGTCGAGGCCGGTGTTGCCCACGGATGGCACACGCTGGTGTATGGCTTAACTCTGGAGATCTACTCCCTCCCACTGCGCCAGGGTTTGCTGGGTTACGCGCAGCAAACGACCCGCAGCTTCATTTATTCCGGAGCTCGGATGCTGCACCTGTCGGAACGCCAATGCCGGGAGCTGTTCGACGAGCTGGCTCCACTGCTTTCGGCCACCGTCCAGCAGATGGTCGGGCAGGAAGCGCCCGCCTGACTTCTGGTCCGGGCTATTTCCCGGCCGGGGATCGTCGAACCCTGAGGCGAAGCTGCCGGGCCGGGCTGCACGTTTTGCCACATCGAAAGCATTCCTCTTCTGCGGGATGAACAGCTACTTCAACAGCAGCGACTGGACGGTGATCGTGGGCTACTTGCTGGCGGTTACCGGCCTGGGCCTGTGGTTTGGGAAAGACCAGCGCAACACCCGGGATTATTTCCTCGGCAGCCGGAGTGTGCCCTGGTGGGGGATCGGATTGTCGATCGTGGCGGCTGAGACCAGCGCCCTGACAATCATCGGGGTGCCGGCGATGGCGTATGGATCGAACATGGCCTTTCTTCAAATGATAGTGGGCTATGTGGCTGCCCGGATCATCCTGGCCATCGTTCTGGTTCCTCATTATTTCAAAGGCGAAATCTATTCCCCCTACCAACTCTTCGCCAACACCTTCGGACCCGGTGCGCGCCGGACCGCGGGCGGTTTCTTTCTAATGAGTGAAACGCTGGCCGCGGGAGTGCGAGTGTATGTCGCGAGCATTCCGATCAAGCTGGTGCTGGGGGATAAATTGCTCGGGGTGGGTACGGGCGACCCCATTCTGGGGGCCATCCTGTTGTTTGTTCTCCTCTCGCTGGTTTACACGTACGTCGGGGGCGTTAAGGCCGTTATTTGGACCGATGCCGTCCAATTTGGCTTATTCCTGGTGGGCGGGGTGTTCGCGCTTTGTTACATCCCGCGATTGATCGACGGCGGCATTTCGGCCGTTCTCGCCCAGGCGGCGCAAGCGGGCAAGCTGCACTGGTTAAACGCGCTCCCCGCGCCGGGGGTTTCACTAAAGACCTTTCTGCTTGGCCCGCCTTTCAATCTTTGGATGGGAATGATTGGGGCGACGGTGCAGGTGTTCTCCTCCCATGGCGCCGAGCAGCTCATCGTTCAGCGGGTGTTGGCGTGCAAGTCGGTCCGCGAAGGGAGGAAAGCCTTGGTTCTCAGCGCCGTGTTAATTTTCCCACTGTTCCTAATCTTCTTGCTCGTGGGTGTTATGTTGTGGGTTTTTTACCGTGGACATCCCTTCCAAATCCCGCTTCCGGAACCGCGGCCGGGCTCCGGGATCAAATCTTTTGATTTTGTCTTTCCGATCTTCATGGTGACGGAAGTCCCTCACGTTTTGAAGGGGTTCCTGATTGTGGCCATACTCTCGGCGGCAATGTCCTCGGTCAGTTCGGCCCTGACTTCCCTGGCTTCGGTTTCCACGATGGATTTCGTAAAGCAAATGATGCCCGGCAGGAGCGAGGCCTTTTTCCTGCGGTTCAGTAAATTTTCCACCGTCGCCTGGGCGATTGCACTCATCCTGGTGGCGTCGCTCAGCCGGCAGGTTGAGTTCGTTTTGAACACGGCCTTCTCGCTGCGTGGGTTGACCAGCGGCGCACTGGCGGCCGGGCTGGCGTTGGCGGTGTTCTCGCGCAAGGGGCGGGCCGCGCCGGTGGTGACAGGGATGTTCGTGTCGCTGACGGCCATGGCCGCTATTCAGGTGTTACCGAATTGGGCTCTCACCAGGCCCCTGTGGATGGCCATTTTCGGAACCGAGATTTTTTGGCCGTGGTACACGCTGGTTGGGGCCGTCGTCACGGTCGCGGCCACCTGGTTTGCGGGAAAGCTGTTTCCCAACCCGGCGTCCTTAGCTCGCGCCGGGCAGGTTGAGGCAACGCGCTGAATGGCCCCCGGGGTTGTATGGCTAGACCGCATGAGTTCTGAGGGCCCAAGAGATAAAACGCGGCCGCGTCTTCGGCTGAGGATCACTGCCCGGGCCGAGACCATTATTCGGTCAGGGCATCCCTGGCTCTTCGCCGAGAGCATTCTCGAACAAAATCGCGCCGGTGACCTGGGTGAGATCGCCGTCGTTTATGATCGGCGCGATCGTTTTCTGGCGTTGGGGTTTTTCGATCCGGATTCCCCACTCCGTGTCCGGGTGCTGCATCGGGGGCAGCCGGTGCAGGTGGATGCGGAATGGTGGAAAGGCCGGTTCGAACGGGCCCTCGAAAAGCGCCGCCTTCTTTTCGATGAACGAACGACCGGATTCCGTTGGATCAATGGTGAGAGTGACGGTTGGCCGGGTTTAGTCCTGGACACGTATGGCGGGACGGTCGTGCTCAAACTCTATACGAGCGCGTGGCTCCCGTGGCTGGAGCAAGTGATCCAGCTGGTACGGGCACAATTAAGCTCCGTGCGCATCGTTCTCCGGCTCAGCCGCAACATTCAAGATCGAGTCGCCGGCTCGTTTGGCAGGGCTGATGGGGAAGTGATATGGGGACAGCCACTGGACGGGCCGGTGATTTTCCAGGAAACGGGCCTGCGGTTCGAAGCCGAGGTGCTTCGGGGCCAGAAAACTGGTTTCTTTCTCGATCAGCGGGAGAACCGACGGCACGTGGAAGCCCTCGCGGTTGGCCGACGCGTGCTGAACGCCTTCAGTTTTTCGGGGGGATTCTCGTTGTATGCGGCGCGAGGCGGGGCACGGTCCGTGACGGACGTGGATATCAGCCCGCACGCTCTGGCGGCGTCTCGCCGCAACTTTGGTCTGAATCAAAGTGTTGAAGCCGTGGCGCGGTGCCGGCATGACACCATCCAAGCGGATGTTTTCGAGTGGCTCGCCCTGGGCAGAGAAGATAGCCGTCCTGTGGTCAAGGGAAGAGGGTTGGGCGGGGAAAACTCCTCGTCACCACGGAAGGGCGGGCTGTTTGATCTGGTGATTCTCGACCCGCCTTCATTAGCCAAGCGTGAAATCGAACGGGCCGGCGCGATCCGCGCGTACGGAAGGCTGGCCACATTGGGTCTCGGGCATTTGACGGAAGCGGGGATCATGGTGGCGTGCTCCTGTTCGGCTCACGTGAGCGCCACCGAATTCTTTGAGGTCGTCGAGGGAGTGGCCCGACTCTCCAAGCGCCCATTCAGAGTGCTTCAGACGACCCTTCAGCCGGCGGACCACCCCGCGAGCTTCCCCGAAGCAAAGTATCTGAAGGCAATTTATCTCGAACTCAGAAGAGCTTGCTGACGGCTGTGCCCAGGACGCTGAGCGGCCCTTGATCTTCCAAACCTTCAGTGGCCTGATCCAGTTTTTGGAGGGTCAGCTTGGCGTTCCGGTAAAGTTCCTCATCGTTAACAATCTTGCCGACGGTGCCTTGTCCCTGATTGATCTTTTGCAGGATTTCTTTCAAGCTCGTCATCGAGGCCGTGGTTTCGTTGTAGAGCTTGTCGTCGTGGAGCAATTTGCCCACCGTGCCCTGGCCGGCGTTGACTTGGTCGACCACTTTGCGGGCGTCGGCCACCGTGGCTTTGATCTCGTTTGAGGTATCCTGCAGGTTGGCCACGGCGTTCGAGGCGGAAGTGTAGAGCGCATCGTCATAAATGAGTTTGCCGACGGTGCCTTTGCCGGAGGCAATTTGGCTCGAAACGGACTGCATGTTAGCGATCATCGCGGTGAGTGGCGCACGGTTGGCTTTCAGGAAATCGGTAAACGGCCCCAACAGGTTATCGATTTTATCGCCGGTAAAACTCTTCGTCAGGTTTTCGACCCCCGTGGCCACGTTCTCGATCTTGGCCATCATGGCGCTGAGATCCGGCTGTTCGGCGCTGGCCAGCATCGTCCCCGGCGTGGCCAACGGCGCGTTGGGCATGCCGAAGCTCAGCGCCACAAAGTTCTGACCCAGGAGCCCCGTAAACTTGATGGTGGCCACGCTGTCGGTCCTGACCTCGACGTTGTTGCGGATCTTCATTGTCACGAGCACTTTGTTGTTTGTCTCGTCGAGCGTGATTTTCTCCACTCGACCAATCTCCACACCGGCCATCTTTACGCGGTCGCCTTCTTTGAGATCCTGAATAGCGTTGAACAACGTGTTGAGGCGGTATCCGCGCTGGAACCGCTCGACGCCGCCCACGATCTCAAGGATCAGCACGGCGGCAATGACGGCCAAGGCCACAAATATACCCAAGCGGGTCTCCAAAGTGTTCTTCATATTCTGTCGTCTTTCGTAGTTTTGCCGAATCAGTGAATCACGCGCCCAAGGGCGGGTTAGCCCTGATAAAGTGAGAATTCAAGAAATGTTGCACAAAGGGGTGTTTATCCCGTTTCACTTCCTCGGGAGTCCCGATGGCGAGGATCTGTCCCTCGTTGATCACGGCAATCCGATCGGCGATCCCAAAGGCCAGGTCACGGTCATGTGAAACAACCAGCGAGGTCACCTGGATCCGCTCGTTCAAACGGACGATTTCCTCGGCGATGGTGACGGCGGATAAAGGGTCCAGTTCGCTGGTCGGCTCATCGTACAGTAAAAGCTGCGGTTCGATGACCAGGGCACGAGCGATGCCGACTCGCTTCTTCATACCCCCGGAGAGCTCGTTGGTCATCTTATTCTCCACCCCCCGCAGATCCACCAATTCGAGGGCATCCGCCACAATGCGCGCGATTTCTTCGCCTGTTTTAAGCCGGTGTTCCTCCAGATAAAGGCCCACGTTCTCCGCGACCGTGAGCGAGTTCAGAAGGGCGCCGGATTGAAACACCATGGCCAGCCGGTACTGATCCATGACGGTGGGGGAGGAGATCGATTCCCCGTTGATCAGGATTTCGCCCTCATCGGGCTCTTCCAACCCAATCACATGCCGGAGCAAAACTGATTTGCCGCTGCCACTGGGCCCCATGAGGACAAAGATCTCGCCCGCGTTCACATCAAAATCAACGCCCTTGAGCACCTCAAGGGGGCCAAAGCTCTTGCGCAAGCCGCGCACTTGTACGCTGACTCCCTGATGACTTCGCTCAGTGCCTGGGTCGGGCATGGTCACCTCAATAGAATCCTGGTCAGAATATAATCCAGGATCACAATGAGCACGATGGAGTTAACAACGGCTTTGGTGACTGAGCGCCCGATGCCGCGAGGGCCGCCGATGGTGACCAGTCCCTGGTGGCAGGAAACCACTCCGATCACCCACGCGAAAATAAAGCTCTTGAACACACCGTTGATGACATCCTTGAGTTGCACCACGTCCTGCAGCGTGCTGAAGAAAGCGGCAAAAGAGATATCGATTCGATTGTTAGCGCTCGAAACGAACGCGCCACCCAGCCAGCCGACCAGGATCGCGAAGATGACCAACAAGGGCAACGCAGCGGTGATGGCCGCCAGGCGGGGCAGCACGAGATAATGAATCGGATTGATGTTCATCGTCCGCAACGCGTCGATTTCCTGGTAAACCCGCATTGACCCAATCTCCGCGGCCATGGCCGACCCGATCCGGCCGGCGATGAGGATCGACATCATGACGGGCGCAAGCTCTTTGCAGATGGAAATGCCCACCACACCCCCGACCGCGCTGGCCAAGCCGCGCTCGACGAGCACCGGGCCGGTTTGGAGAGCGATAACGCCGCCGATGAAGAAGGACAATATGCATACCATCAGCAAGCTGGCGTTGCCGATTTCGAAGAACTGCTCGAATACCTTCTCACGCTGACGCCACAGCTGCGGAAAGGCCAGCAGCGTGCGCCAGAGCAAAATCATAATTTCGCCGACGTTTTGAAACATACAAAGCAACCACCGCATCCACCACCGAAGAGACCTTGCCTTACCCGGCAAAGCTTGCAAGTTAGACTCACCGAAATCCGTGGCGCGCTATTCGCCCGCCTGAGCGCTCACAGGCGCCCGGACGGGGTCCGCCAAGTGTTCATACGTGGCGCGCGGGCGCTTGGTCCCGCTCACCGGGATATAGAATACGCGCACTCGCCTACTTTCGGGTTCCGATTGATACTGAAAAAGGCCAAGCAGGATCGAGACTTTTTTATAGTCGGGCCGGGTGTCCTTCCGATACAAATTCCACAGGAGCGACTGGCTGGCCGCGCCGGTATGGGGGTCTTTTTCCGCTCGCCAAATGGACCACAGTGGAGACCAATCGCGCGGGACCTTGTGGCTACCCATCACGAAGGGTTCCAGCAGCGCCAGCACTTGGAGCCGGCTCCGGCCTTTGAAATCGCGCGAGCGTGTGTAAAAGGGCCATAAGTAGCTCCGGTTGCCGACTTCCCCGGTTTCGGTGTTTTTCTCGGTGATGTCGGAGTAAAGAAAGAAAAGGATCCGAGTCCGTTGCCGGTCCAGCGGGGGCAATTGTGCGCGCTCATATTTATACACGGGCCACATGTAGAAATCATGCTGGAGGGTGGCATTGTGGGCGTGGCTGAAAAAGGGCCAGACCCGAGTGGTGGTTTTGCCCTCGCCACGCGCGAACTCGATCAGCGGCCACGGCGCATCCCACTCGCGGTACTTCTGTTGACGATCATCGATGTGCGAAAAGAACGGCCACACGACTGTGGTCGAGTCCCGCTGGGGGGAGCGCTCGAAGCTATATAGAGGCAGCACGCCCTGCATCCAATCGGGATTCTCCGTCCCCAGTCCGGAGCGGTCGTTGAAGAAGATGGGCCAGAGGACAAACAGGTGATCATGTCCCGGCACGGTCTGAACCTCGTTGAAGCCGTTCGTTTTGGTTGTGACGTCTTTGTGCTCATGGCCGGCCAGCGGCCAAACCTGCCATCCTTCCAGCCCAGGCCCGTGTCGAACATGGACGATCGGAAACAGGTAATTGTCCGTAATCACGTCCTTTTTCCGAGTCTGCGCATAAAACGGGAACATGACGAAAAATATTTCATCCCGGAACAAGCGATGTTGCAGGTGGCCGTAAAACGGGACAAACGCCGTGTAATTGTCGTCTGGGTTAGAGGATCGTTGCTGGAAGTACACTGGAAACAGAGTAAATCGGCGCTTGGCCTCAGCGTCCGCACTCGGGCCGCCGGCAAAGCTGAAGACTTGGCAAAACTGCCAACGGTATTGGCTGCCGTACTGGTCGTAAGTCAGGATCGGATAAAGGAAATCAAACTCGTGCAGTCCCACTTCAGGGTCCCGCGTATCCGAGAGCAAGGGAGGAATCGCCCAGGTCCTCTCGGAGCCCTTGTGTTGATCATAGAACAAAGGTCCAAGAGCCTCGGTCCGCATGCCCGGCGAAAGAGTGAGCTTAAACTCGTCGAAAAGAGGGCCCGCGCTCAAGGGCTGGGCGCTGCTCATTTGATCGGATAATCCGAGGGCAAATGACAGGGCCAAAAGCAGCCAATGCTTCAGACGGGTCATGGGTGGTTGCGAGGCTATTCTTTCGGTAACGTTATCGAATTGCTGATTTATGGCAAATTTCCTGTTTAAACATAGATATTGACATTAAATCGGCTTTGCTTAATCTATTCTCAAACTTGAGGTTTTTGACCTCGGTTCCTCCCGACCCAGTGTCGATCGTGCATTGTCGCCACTGGGTCGTTTCTTTTCTTGCGAGCTCCGGTTGAGGAGGTTCAGGAGTGCCGGCAGGAAGGTCAGGCCGGCGATCATGCAGGTGGCGAGGCCGCCTGCCATGACATACCCGAGGCTTTGGATGCCCTGGTGCTTGGCCAGGATCAGGCTGCCGAAACCCGCAATGGCCGTCAAGCCCGACACCAGCACCGCTTTGCCGGTGCTCCGAGCCAGAATATTAGGAGTCTGTTCCTCGGCATAGCGGTTGAGGATATGAATTCCATTGGTCACTCCAATCCCGAGGACCAAAGGCAGCGTCATAATGTTTGCGGGGTTGAGGGGCACATCGAAAGCGCCCATCAACCCGCCCAGCCAAAGGAAGCCGACGGCGACGGGCACTAGCGCCAGGGCCACACAGAGCGGGCTGCGGAAATGAAACAGCACCAGAATGACGATCGCAATCAACGAGTAGCGCGCGGCCTCCTCGTAGCTGAGCTTGAGTAATTCTGTGTAGTGATAGAGTTGGACGGGGGTGCCGGTTACTGCCGGGTACACGGGCTTCAGCTGTTCGATAAAGTCCTTCTGATTTTCGCGCTGCCACACGTCGCGCTTCGGGTAGACCATCAACAGGTATTTGCCCGTTACGCCGACAAACCGATCGTGCAAGGCGGGAGGTAGATCCTGGATGCGCAAAGGACTCGAATTATCCTGGCTTCTCAAGGTTTGGAAGGTGTCCTTAATGTCTCGAAAGAGCGCCTGTTGGAACGTGGCAAGCTTCTGAGAACGCGCCTCGTGCTCCGAAATCTCGCCACGGAGCATTTCCTTGCGGAGAGCCCCGATGGAATCACGCAGAGAAACGAATTGCTTGGCCAGCTCCGGTTCGTCCTTTTGGATTTCGTCGTAAGCGGCGCCGAGATATCCATAGAGCGAATACAGGGTTCGGCTCAACTCCAAGAGATCGACTGGTTTGGGATCGGGATCGTGAAAGCTGATACTTTCGAGCGAGGCTTTGATGGCGCCGACGGTGGCGAGCTTGGCGGTTTGGTCTTCATTGAGGAAGCGGGTGATGGACTCGACGTTGGCTACAGCGGGGAGCTTTTTGAGCTGCGCTTCCAGGTCCATTGCATTCTCCAGATTCGTGGCGATCACCGCTCCGAACAGCACTGATTTATCGGCTGAATTCAGCAGCTTGGTTTCGAATTCAACCGCGGGCAGGCCCGCGCTCTGCATGTGGAGGAGGTTGTAATCGAAAAAGACCTTGGGGATCTGGGTGGCGGCCAGCGCGCAGAGTCCCACCGTGATGCAAGTGACCAGCAAGGGGCGATCGAGCCAGAGGTTCTCGATCCGCGCGCGGCGCTCGGCCACGTCTCCCTCCTCATGATCAAGCGCATTCTGGCGACCTTTGAGCAGGAGTGCCGGCAGCATCGTCATCATGGGAACCAGGCACACCAGCAAGCCTCCGCCGCAGATGATGCCCATCTCTTGAATGCCTTTGAAACTGGTGAAGGCCATGGCGAGAAATGCGCCCGCCGTCGTAAACGCACCTGTGAAAATGCCTTGCCCGGTAAAAACAATCGCTTTGACCAAAGCCATTTCTTCCGTGCGGCCGCGGCGCAGCTCTTCTTCGTAGCGCGAAATCAGGTGAACTCCGTAATCGATGGCCAGGCCGATCAGGATGGGGACGAAGGTGATCGTGAGGATATTCAGGTGGCCGACCGTGAATGTGGCGAAGGCCATCGTGTATCCGAGGCCGACGATCAAACAGAGTGTCGCTTTTACCGGGCGGCCGGTCTCCTGGTAGCCGTAGATAAAGATCAGGGCGCAGACCACGAGGGACACTACGCTGGCCACCATGGTGTCCTTTTCCGACTGAGCCATTTCGTCGTGCTCTAACACGGGTTCCCCGGTGAGGCCCACGTTCAGGCCTGGCACCTCGGCTTTGGTTTCCGCGACGAGAGCCCGCAGCCGTTCCACCGATTGCCCGTTCAGGTCTTCGTTCGGGGCCTGAGCCGTCAGGAGAAAAATTCTGCCTTTGGAGAACGTGATGTAAATTTGTTGCTCGGCTTCCTCACCGGGACTGAAGAGCGCGTCAATTCCTGGCGAAGGGGGTGTGCCGGGACGTATCAAGCCATTGTGAGCCTCCGTCACGATGCGCTCGAGAGCCGGCAGGGCTTTGATCATCGACTCCGTTTCCGCGTTCTTCTCCCGGGGAGCGGTGCGGAACTGGGTGTTGATCATGCTGAACAGCGACACAAGATTGGTCGCGTGAGTGAACTGCCCGATGAAAGGGCGGTAATCCGCCAAGGTCTTTTTGAGTTCGGCCAGATCGCTGTCAGAGGCGAACAGCAGGGCTTTGGAGCCGAGCATTTTCAGATCGCCCTTGTACAGGACATCGTGGAAGAGATTGGTCTCCAGGTCGACCCGAGCGCCGAGGCGCTCTACAAACTGCCGGTTCTTTGCTGGATCCTCGCTTTCAACCACCACGACCAAATCGTCCTGGGTGGGAAATTCCTTTTTAAACCTGAGATAATTCTGATGATAGCCCTTGTTGGCCCCCACCAGGTTGTCCCGGCTGGTATCGAACTCTAAATGTTTGATCGTGTAGAACAGGCACAGGCCGAACAAAATCAGCTGCGGAAACAGGAACCAGCGCGGATGACGGAACACCGCCCCGGCCAGCCAGGCTAAGGCCTTGGCCACCAGGGTATCGTTGGTTAACTTTTTGATGTTCAGTGACACGTTGGCAATTCCGGGCCGGCCGCAGATCTCTGGCCCTCGCGCCTCTTCGATTCCGCACCGCTGAGGTGAGAAGCAGTGAGGTCCCGGGCAAGAGGCTGGGTCCAGGAATAATGGCCCCGGTTCAGTGCTTCTGGTGGGAGGCTGAGAATTCTGGGGGCAGAGGGCGCGATCATCCGTCTCTCACCCTTCGACCTTAGCCAGGTCTTCAGGGAATTCGGCATTTGAGTAGACCTCTTTGACATCGTCATGGTCTTCCAGAGCATCGATCAACTTGTTGACCGGCCCAGAGGTTTGGTCATCGGCCAGCGGAACGGTGAGAGTGGGCAGTGACGTGACCTCCGCGACGGCAGGTTTGATGCCCTTGGCTTCGATTTGCTTGTGTACGGCCTCGAATTGAGCCGGCTCGGTCAGAATTTCGTACCCTTGTGGCTCCGCCTTGAAGTCTTCGGCTCCCGCCTCAAGGGCGATTTCCATGAGCTTATCCTCGTCGGCACCATCGCGCGGAACGATGATTTGGCCTTTCCGATGAAAGAGCCTGGTAACGGAGCCCTGGGTGGCGATGGTGCCGCCGCTTTTGGTAACGATACTGCGAATTTCCGAGGCGGTGCGGTTGCGATTATCCGTGCTCACCTCGACCAGGAGCGCGACTCCATGAGGCCCGTAAATCTCGTAGGTCAGGTCTTCGAAGTTGGAGGTTTCCCCGCCGCCCGTTCCCTTTTTGATCGCCCGATCAATATTATCGTTGGGCATGTTGGCCGCCCGGCATTTCAACAACACCATCCGCAAGCGGGGATTCATTCCCGGGTCGCTACCGCCGATCTTGACCGCGATGGTGATTTCTTTGCTCAGCTTCGAAAAGATCTTTCCACGTTTGGCATCGATGGCACCTTTGAAGTGCTTCACCTTTGCCCATTTACTATGTCCTGCCATAAAAGTGTGTCTTTGTGGTTACGGGTCGCCAGCCCTTCATTTTATCATGTTTCCGCGAACCCGGAGATTTGAGAGTTGGGCCGGAAGAACGCCGGCTGATTTATCAAAATCAGGTCAGCGGCTCGACGGCCACAGCTGTTCCATAGCATAACACCTCGGTTATGCCAGCGGTAATCTCGGTGGCGTCGTAGCGTACGCCAATGACCGCATTGGCCCCAAGTTGTCCGGCGTGCGAGAGCATCTCGTTGAAGGCGTCCTCCCGGGTCCGTTCGCACAGGCTCGTGTAAAGCGAGATATTCCCGCCAAACAGGCTTTGCAGGCCGGCGCCGATGTTCCCCACGATGGAGCGTGAACGCACGATGATCCCGCGCACTACCCCGAAGGATCTCACGATGCGGTACCCCGGCAATTCGAAGGTCGTCGTTGTCAACGGATGTGTCTGGCTCATACCCGAATACATTCAACGAAATCTGCGGGCCGAAAAAAAGCGGATTTTTGCTCCCGCGCGCCCGACCCGCTCCCGTCCATGATGCGGTTCAAATGCGCAAAAAGATCTTTCTCCGGTAAAGCCAGAACAAGAGCAGCCAGGAAACCAGCAGGGCGGTTGCTCCATGCACCAGGGGTTCGTAGGGTTCACCGAAGACTTTGAAAGCGTTGGCCCCCAGGTGAATGGTGAGATTGCTGGAGATGAAATCGTCGAAGAGGTGATCGCTGCAATAGGCCGCGATAGAATTCATGCCCACCACAACCAAGGGAAAGGCCCAGGCGCGATAACCCCAAAAATCCAGGACGAGATAAAAGGCGGCCAAAATCAAGAAGCACCAGCCGCCGCTGAAGAGGACCCAACTGGGCGTCCAGATCCGCTTAACGATGGGGCAGATGCCCACAGTCGCCAGCAGCAAGGCCACGGCCAGCGAAAGCACACCAGCGACCGCGAGCCACAGGATCTGCCGTTTTTGAGGCCGATCACTGCGAAGCACACCGCCGGCGAGAAGGCCGAGGACCATGGTAGCCAGGGTGGGTATAAAGCTCAGGGTCGCATAACCTCCATCATTGAAGCCAAAGGGCTTTTCCCGCGAGAACAGGTTCAGAAACCAAGTATCGAACGCCCAGCCCAGGTTGCTGTTTTTATTCCAGTGCGCCGCAAACCCGTTCAGGAGATGAGGCCAGCCGTGCGGAACCCCGACCGCGGCGTAATCGAACTCCCGCCCCGGCAACGGGTATAAGGCAAAAGCAGCCCAGTAGCCGACCACCAGGAGTGCAAACGCGATCCATTGGTCGCGCACGGGTCTGAAGCCAAGGAGGAAAAGGAAGACGTAGCCCAGTCCGATCTGGGACAGGGTGTCCTCGAAAGTCCAATACGTCTGGGGATGGCTGGTGGAGCGCAGGAACACCCCCAGCAGGATAAGTGTCAGCGCCCGGCCGACGGCATGGAAGGTCATGCGCCCGCGTGATTGTCCCCGAGACTTGCGACTCGCCAGCGAGAAGGGCAACGCCACGCCGACCAGGAAGGAAAACGACGGCTGAATGAGATCGTGCAGGGAACAGCCCACCCAGGAGACATGACTCTGGTGAAAACACAGGAACTTCCAAAAGCTGCTTCCGGGAATGGCTTTGGCCACCTCACAGAAGCTGAGCAGCTCCCCCATGATCAACAGCATGACCAAGCCTCGGTAGGCGTCCACGGAAGTGAGACGGCGCCCCGCTCCAGGAGTTTCCCTGGTTTCCGCAGTTTTCGCCGGCTCAGCGGCCATCGTGCTCATTTGATAAATCCAGGGTTTCTTTCGGTCCGAACTGTTTGAACCAGCCAGGCTTTGGGTGTGGTGCGCTTCATCAAAGCTTGCGTGGCCTTGAGCGATTCGGGCTTTTCCACGCGCGCGATCCAGAGCCGGTTCTGGCTAAAGGCCAGCATTGGATGGTCGGCCGGGCTGTCGCCCACGCACAGATAGGGTTCCCGACCGATGGCGTCAAAGATACAGCCGACTTTTCCCGAGTAAACCGGGACGGGGAATTGCAGGTGGGAAGTCAGCCGCAGATCTCCCATGCGTTTGGCCGCCATACGAGCGTACGGAGAATCCTCGCGCACCAGCACCGAATCCTTGTACAGGCGTCCCGCCGGGTCGGACAGGAGCGTGGAAATCCCGATAACGTGCTCGGGCCGGAGGCCAAGGCTGGATCCCTGCTGACGCAACGCGGGGTTCAAGCCGTGCAACACCATCCAGCGGACGCTCCAAACGTTGCTCGCCGAAACGATCCGGACCTCGAATTGGTGTTCCAATAATTGGGCGATGAGCTCGACCATTTCCGGATAGAAGAACGGGGCTGGGTAAGATCTTGCGCCCGGTGGGACGGTGATTGGCCGGACCTGGCCTGGCCGGGAGAGCGCAAAAGCCTCCTGCGTCGCCTGCATGACCTCGGCTACCGTTAGACCCTCAAGCGCCTGGGTGGCCCAAACGTAACCGCTCGCCAATGGTGCCGGGTCGCGCCGGCCATGGATAGTGGGCGCGAGGAACGCCTCGTAATATTCCGTAACTTCGCGGCATGACTCGAGGGTCACCCGGTTACCGCCCGGGGTTTTCAGCGGCGGACAAAGCGCTGGATTGATCCGGCTCGGGATCAACACGCTCGAGCGTGCCAGGACCGCCAGGGCGGCTTCCCCGATGTCGCCGCACACCAGCGTATTGTCGAAATCAAAGACCACCGGCAAGCGTTGACCCGCTCCGGTCCGGATGAGTGATTCGAGGGCTTGTCGGGTATTCGGATTCCACCCAGGAGATCGCAACAGGCGGTCCTGGGTTTTGGATGGGGGGCAAACGGTGGGCATAGGGTGCGCTGATAGCGTTGCTCTACAACATCCGGGACTTTCAAGGTCCGTGGATATGCGTGTTGGTATCATAGGATTTCAGCCTGGGCAAGCGCGCCGCGGCAGGCTGATGACCCTAAGCGAGAGGTTTGTGCCACAGGCTTGCAGGAGGCAAAGGGCGTAATGTCATTTTCAGAAAGATTTTCGGAAATTGATATAAGGTGGCATCTTAGAAGATTACAATATGCTTATTGACAGTGGTTTGCTTTCAAATGCATATTTTCGTAAAGAGTTTCGGAAATGACTCCAGGAGGGTTATTTTGAAACGCCCAGTCCCAAAGGCCCGCTGCGCGTCGCCTTCCCGGCAAAAATCCACGAGTTCTACTTTCCGCAACTCTTCCTCGACCTGCCCGTCGAACCGGCGGCCCAGAGGTTTGCCTGAAAAGCAGGCAAAGCGCTAAATCGAAGCACTCATTGTTAAACCCCCGCCAGGGGATGGGCTGGGTCCGTCCCCTCCTAAGGGGGTTTCAACAACCTTCCACGAAGTGGGACCCGCTGGGATTCACTTCCCCATGATCAGCTTCCAAGCGCCGGTGGTTTCGAGGTGAGAGCGTTGGTCGGGGAACTGACGGTCGAAGTTCTCCAACAAGACCCGGGCTTGATCGAGGCGGCCACTTTGTCCCAGCAGGTCCGCCAGCGCGGCGACCGGCTCGGGGTTGCCTGGCCAGAGTTGGGTGGAAAGGCGGTAGGTTTGTTCGGCATCAGCGCTGTACCCATGGGCCGCCAGCAGGTTGGCGGCAGAATTGATATCGTGGGACCACGATTTCAGCGTGGCGGGTGAACTGGTGGCTTCCGGGTCGGCGAGGAGCTGTTGGGCTGTGCTTTGCCAGAACGCGGCGGACTGGGAAGCCTGGTCGGGCGAAAAGGCGGCGGAGCCACCTTGGGCGCGCAACTCCATCAGAGGGCCGAGGGGCATGGCATCCGCGTAGGTGCCTTTGAGGGGAAACGATTCCTGAAGCGCGAAGGGCAGCTCTGGATTTTTGTCCATCAACATCTGCAGGAGCCGTTCGTTGATGGACATGACGGCGACCTGGCCGCCGACTTGGATTCTGCCGTCGGTCAGTTGGATGTCCTCGCCGGGGCGGACTTGCTTGGGCTCGTTGGGAAATTGCTGATCATGCGCGAGGCGTTTTCGGGCGTCATCGATATACTGCTGGAAGGCTCGTTGGGATTCGTCTTCGGTCAGATTGCTGAGACGATCATCGTATTGCAGGCGGAGATAATCGAGGTACGAGCCATCGGCCAGGGCGTTCTGGGTGACGACCATATGCTTCTCTCCCTCGCTGGTCTCATTCAGCAACTCGGGAATCCATCGGCCATTGTCGGTTCCGCCGACATACACCATCCCGGGGGTTAACGAACCCAAGATCGTGTTGCCATAATCCAGAAGTTTTTGGGGCGGCCACGCATGAACTTGCTCGGCTGCCCCGTAGGCATCGATGATTGCCGGCCACAGCGCTTGCACGCCCGGCGGCCGGCTGTCGGCGTGTCCTGCGCTCGAGTCTCCGCCGTTGATGATTTTGAAAGCCGCTTCGATTCTATCCCAATCCCCCGATTCGACAGCGTCGAAAAAACGTTCGGCCTGGGGCGGGACTTCGGCGTTGTGGCGTTGAGCCAAGGCTCGCGCCAGGCTGCGGCGAGACTGGGCGAACCGGGCCAGTTTGCCGGCGACGATTTCGGCGGCCGTTGGCTGAAAGGCAGGCGCTTCGCGTTCGCGAGGTGACGACGACTGAGCCGGCTTCCGGCTCGCACTGCGGTCGCCATAGGTTTCGTTCGTCGATGACGCGGGGGCCGCCAGCGGAGTTCGGCTCCTCGCAGGAAACAGAGCGCAAATTCCAATCAGGCCGCACACCGCGACGAGAAGCCACAGCCATAACGAAGGCCCATTCTGCTGGCCGGATGTTTTCATATTCTAAAACGCGGAGGTCTGCCCCACCCTGCGAACCGGACCGGTACGCTTGGATTCCACCCTAAAGACACCGAGGACGGCGAATTTTGCATGGGGATTTTAGCCGTGGAGGTCTTCCGTGACTTTCCCCGGGGCCGAGATACTCTCGGGCTTATGTATTTGGTTTACCGGAGATTCTCTCGATGGGTGTTTGACCGCTTCCAGTCGGTTTCGTTTCTCGAGCTTTCCATCACGATCCTGGCGGTTTCGGTTTTCTTTCCGTCGTCCGGCTTAAGGGGAGCCGAACAGGAGTTTCGGGCCGCCCGTTCCGTCCACCTAAGTTATCCAGCGCCCGATGGTCAGCTTTTTTACAATGAGGTGGTAGTGGAAAACTCCGTGAATGGATCCTATTTCATGGCTTGCGGATGGAACACGGGCTACTTCGGCATTCAGCAACTCGACAGCCCCGAGGACAAGGTCGTGCTCTTTTCGGTTTGGGATCCAACCAAAGGTGATGACCCGGGCGCGGTCAAGAATGAGGATCGGGTTGAAGTGCTTTACGAGGGTGAGGGAGTGAGGATTAAACGTTTCGGTGGGGAAGGCACGGGCGGGCAGTGCATGTGGAAACACAACTGGCAGATAGGCCAGACGAACCGATTCCTGGTGGGGGCCCAAACTTTGAGCAACAAAACCTCGTTCACGGCCTGGTTCTACGCCGGCGAAGCATGGAAAAAGCTCGCCACCTTCCGAACTCGGACGGGCGGGCTTCCGCTCAAAGGCTGCTACTCGTTCATCGAGGAT
>Ga0105240_10001026_pt1 | contig 49581 bp, 46 predicted proteins | sample KBSC54metaG_FD_80426 | JGI IMG/M metagenome (GOLD analysis project Ga0105240, IMG submission 80426) | Corn rhizosphere microbial communities from Kellogg Biological Station, Michigan, USA - KBS C5-4 metaG | ecosystem: Host-associated > Plants > Roots > Rhizosphere > Soil | place: Michigan, USA... | reverse complement strand
GCGGTCACACGCGCTCCGTTGGCACGTTTCGCAGCCGCGCATCCCAGCGGTACAGAAGGTGCTCAGGCGCTTCTAGCTTTGGGTGCCGGGGATCTCGACCGGCAGAATTACGATCAGGCGATCGTCAGCCTGAAGGCAGCCTCGAAGCGGCTCCCAGCCCTTGCGGATTACACTGCTTTCTTCCTAGCAACCGCCCAGTCGGCGGCCAACCGAAACTCTGAAGTCGTGGCGTCTCTGGATCCGATTTGGAAGATGAGTCCGCAATCTCCACTGCTGGCGAAATCGGTGGTGCTCGCCGCAGAGGCGGAAATTCTTCAGCAGCAGGGTAAAGCGGCGGTCGAGCTGGTGCGCCGGTATTACACCGAGATCGCGAATCCACAAGCAGACCTGCTGCTCGGCCAGGCTTCGGAAGCGTTGGGTGACGGTATTGCCGCAGTCACGCACTATCAGGACGTTTACTACCGTTTCCCGGCTTCTTCGCAAGCGTCGCAAGCGGAGCTGGCGCTGAACCGATTGCGCACGAGCCTCGGTGAGAAGTTTCCACCACCGATGCCGCAGGTGATGTTGGAACGAGCATCCCTTTTGGCTAGCGGTCCTTACGCGAAAAAAGCGAAAGAAGAACTCGAAGCGCTTTTACCACAACTCGGCGGGCCGGATCGCGATATGGCTCAAGTGCGCATTGGTGCAGCGGACTACGCGGCCAGGTACGCTCAGCAGGCCTATACGTATTTGAAATCTCTCACAGTCGCGTCGCCCGAGGCAGATGCCGAACGCATTTACTATCTGCAAGCGTGCGCCCGCCGGCTCGACAAGGCCATCGAAATCACGCAGTATGCCGACGACCTTGGACGCCTGCATCCGAAATCGCAACGGCGTCTTGACGCGCTCGTCGCGGGCGGGAATTACTTCATCGTTCAGAACGACGTGAAGTCATACGAGCCACTGTTCCGCACTTGTGTTGATGCGTTCCCCGGCGATCCGCAGGCGCCTTATTGCCATTGGCGGGTGGTCTGGTCGGCGTACATTCAGAGGCGGCCGGAGGCCCCGAATTTGCTCCGCGAGCATCTGACGCGTTACCCCTCGTCCGAGAAGGCCGCCGCCGCTCTCTACTTCCTTGGGCGCAGTGCGGAAAAAGGGAACTCGCCAGGCGAAGCGAAAGCTTTTTATACGGAAGTAGTAAATCGATTCCCGAATTATTACCACGCCGCGCTCGCTCGCGAACGCCTGGCCGATAAAACGATCACCTCCGCCCCAGCATCAACTGAAGCCGCCGCTTTCGTTCGCGGCATTCGATTTCCGGCCTCAACCCGACTGAACTTTGATACGAGCGCCGAAGCAAAGGTCCGCCTCAATCGCGCCCGGTTACTTGTGACGGCGGGATTCGAGGAGTTAGCTGAGAACGAACTGAGTTTCGGTGCAAGAAAGGAGACGGGCTCGAACGCGCTTGCAGTGGAACTGGCGATGATGGCAAAGAAACGCGGAGCGGACGATGAGGCCATCCGCTATATCAAGAATTTCGCGCCTGGATACCTGTCCATGCCGATTGGAGCCGCGCCTGGTAAGTTCTGGCAGCTTGCATTCCCGTTGCCGTATCGCGCAACTCTCGAAACCGTCAGCCGGGAGCGCGATCTCGATCCGTACATCGTGGCGGCGCTCATCCGGCAGGAATCGGAGTTCAATCCAAAGGCGATCTCTCCAAAGAAAGCTTATGGGTTGACGCAGGTGCTTCCTTCGACCGGCCGCGAGATCAGCCGCAAGATCGGTATCAAGCCATTTTCCACACGCATGCTGCTGCAGCCCGATACCAATCTGAAGCTCGGCGCTTACTATTTGCGCTCCATGCTGGATCAATTCGGTGGAAAATGGGACGAAACCCTCGCTGCGTACAACGCCGGAAGATCGCGTGTGCTGAATTGGCGGACGTTCGGGACCTTCGAAGAGCCAGCCGAATTTATCGAGTCCATCCCCTTCCGCGAAACGCGAGACTACGTCCAGATGGTGATGCGCAACGCGGATCTTTACCGCCGCCTTTACGGATCAGGTCCTACTGCTGTACTCTCGTCAAATGGGCTCTCCGGCAACTAGCAACCGGCTGTACTTCCGCGCCGATCGCATCGCGAATTTCACCGAATCCGTCATCCGCGAGATGACGCGGCTTGCGCTCGAGAATCGCGCCGTCAACCTGGCGCAGGGTTATCCGGATTTCAGCGCGCCAGCGGATTTGAAAGAAGCCGCGCGGCAGGCGATTTCCGATGACGTGAATCAGTACAGCATTACCTGGGGCGCCAAGCCGTTCCGCAAGGCTATCACGGAGAAAACCGAGGCGACTTACGGCGTTGAATTCGATCCGGAGCGCGAAGTCACTGTGTGTTGCGGCGCCACGGAGGGCATGATCGCGACACTGCTCGCGGTGACAAATCCCGGCGACGAAGTGATCGTATTTGAGCCGTTCTATGAAAATTACGCCCCCGATTCCGAGCTCTGCGGCGCCACCCGGCGCGTTGTCTCGCTGCGGCCGCCGGATTGGACGTTCGATCGCGACGAACTGCGGCGCGCGTTCAACTCGAACACGAAAGCGATCATCCTCAACACACCAAACAACCCGACCGGAAAAGTGTTTACGCGCGAAGAGCTGACGTTTATCGCAGAGCTATGCGAGGAGCATGATGCGCTGGCGATTACAGACGAGATTTACGAGCACATCCTCTACGATGGCGCGCATCATATTCCAATGGTGACCCTTCCAGGCATGCGCGAGCGCACGGTCACGATCAACAGTATGAGCAAGACCTATTCGGTGACAGGCTGGCGCGTCGGCTGGGTATTGGCACCGCCCGATCTCACCGGTTCGATTCGCAAGGTGCACGATTTTCTCACCGTCGGCGCAGCGCATCCGCTGCAGCAAGCGGGCATCATGGCGCTGGCAATGCCCGGCAGTTATTACGAGAAGCTGGCCCGCGAATACACGCACCGGCGCGACAAGATGATCGGCATATTGGAAACCGCCGGCTTCCGCTGCTTCAAGCCCTACGGCGCTTATTACGTGATGACGGATATTTCGAGCTTCGGGTTCACAGATGACGTCGCGTTTGTCCGCCACATGATTCATCATGCGGGCGTCGCCGGCGTGCCCGGATCGAGTTTCTTTTCGAATCCAGCAGACGGTGCGCACCTCGTCCGTTTCTGTTTTTGTAAGAAGGACGAAACGCTTGATGAAGCGGGCGTGCGATTGGCGAAACTATAACCGGTTAATTAAACTCGCCACATATCCGGCGCCGAACCCGTTATCGATATTCACCACCGTCACGTTACTCGCACAGGAATTCAGCATTCCGAGCAGAGCCGCCAGTCCATTAAAACTCGCCCCATAGCCCACACTCGTCGGCACGGCAATCACCGGGCATGACACCAGCCCGCCGACCACACTAGGCAGCGCGCCTTCCATTCCCGCGCAGACCACCACTACCCGTGCACTGGTGAGCCGTTCCCGATTGCTCATCAGCCGATGAATTCCAGCGACGCCGATGTCCGTAATGGCGTCCACCTTGTTCCCCATCGCTTCGGCCGTAACGCGAGCCTCTTCCGCCACGAAAAGATCACTGGTGCCGGCGCACGCAATGGCAATGCAGCCCTTCCCGTGAATCGTAAGATCGCGCATCACACGGATGGCGCGCGACAACGGAAAATATTCAGCATCCGGGATGCGCGCCATCACCATATCGGCGGCCGCCCTTTCAGCGCGGGTGACCAAAATGTTGTTCGCCCGTTTCAGCAGATGCTCCGCGATTTCAGCGATTTGCTCCGGCGTCTTGCCCTGTCCGAAAACAACCTCGGGCATACCGTGGCGGAGCGCGCGGTGGTGGTCCACTTTTGCGAATCCGAGGTCCTCGAAAGGGAGATGCCGTAAACGGTCGAGCGCGGCATCAATGTCCATCGAACCGGAACGCACCTCATCCAGAAGTTGCCGCAGTTGTAGTTGATCCATTTGCTAAGCCGAGAATATCAGAACTGCATTTGATCACCGACGTTGATGCCAAACTTCTTGGCCGCGCCAGCCTTCAACTCGAGTACGAAAACGGCCCGTTTGTGGCCCCCGTAGCTTGGGCATGTACTAGCCGCTCCGGTGCAGGCCGGCGTATCCGCGGAGATCTCCACCACTCTCTTGTTTATATCCAGCCAAAGCATATCCAGCGGGATCTTCATCTGGTACATCCAGTATGGGTAGAGTCCCGGACTGCCGTGAACGAACAACATGCCGCGGTCTTCCCGCATCGAATCGCGAAACATCATCCCCTTCATCATGTCTTCCCGCTTTGTCATGGTTTCCACGCGAATCTGTTGGCCATGCGGGAGTGTCAATGGAGTTGTCTGGAATTCCTCCACCGGATCGGAACTACCACCACAACCGGCAAGCATCAGTAGCAGCATCGGGAGAACATTGAGGACGGAGCGCATGGATACAATGGGATGTAACTTCCAGTATCCAACCGAATCCGCCGATGGCACAAGGTTTCTTTCAAAAGCTGCGCCTCACGCTCGAAATGATCAAGTTCGAGCACTCCGTATTTGCGCTTCCGTTTGCGCTTACGGGCGCGCTGCTGGCCATCCGCGACGAAGGTTTTGTCACGCCGCAGCTTGGTTGGAAGATTTTTTGGATCATCGTGGCCATGGTATCCGCGCGATCCGCCGCGATGGCCTTCAACCGGCTGCTCGATGCCGACATCGACCGCGAGAATCCGCGCACCAGCATGCGCCATATCCCGGCCGGGCAGCTTTCCAAGAGCTTCGGTTGGGCTTTTGTGGCAGCATCCGTTTTGGTCTTCTGCGCCGCTTCATGGGCTTTGAACCCGTTGTGCCTGCAACTCGCGCCTCTTGCCCTGACGATCGTGTTCGTTTACTCCTTCACCAAGCGATTCACGTCGTTTTCGCACATTGTTCTCGGTTTTTCATTGGGCATCGCGCCGGCGGCGGCGTGGATCGCCATTCGAGGCTCTCTTGACACTCGAATTTTGTGGCTTACGGCAGCCGTTACATTTTGGACCGCCGGCTTCGACATCATCTACTCCTGTCAGGACTACGAATTCGATCGGGGAGCAAGCCTTTTCAGCATCCCCAAACGCGTCGGTATTGCCGGAGCGCTCTGGGTGTCGCGAATCTTTCACATCGCCATGCTGATTTGTCTCATCTGTCTGGTAGATGCCTTCGCTCTCGGATGGGTGAGCCTCGTCGGCGTGGCCGCCGTAGGTTCGTTGTTGCTATGGGAGCACACTCTGGTGAAAGCCGACGATCTTTCACGCGTCAACGCAGCATTTTTCACCGTGAACGGCTACGTGAGCGTGTTATTCTTTTTGTTTTGGAGCGCCGATATCTTCCTGCTCCGCAGGGGTTTGTAATCGTATGGAACCGATCATAGACGACGTTCGCCTGAAACCCATTCTCGAGAAAGTGCAAGGCGGCGAGCGCCTGAGCTACAGCGACGGAGTGACCCTCTATCGCAGCCCGGACATCCTTTCCGTCGGCTACATGGCAAACCTGGTACGCGAGAAATTGCACGGCGACGTGACGTATTTCAACGTCAACCGGCACATCAACCCGACCGACGTTTGTGTAGCAAGCTGCCGCCTCTGCGCCTTCGGCAAGCGCGCAAAGGATCCGAAAGCCTACACGATGTCGCTCGAAGAAGTGTGGCATCGCGCGGGAGAAGGATGGTCGGAAGCGGTCACTGAATTCCACATCGTCGGCGGATTGCACCCGGAGCTTTCGCTCGATTGGTATTGCCAGATGCTCCGCGGTCTTAAGGAACGTTTTCCCACCGTGCATCTGAAAGCGTTCACCATGGTGGAAGTCGCTTATCTTGCACAACGAGCCAAGATCTCCATTCGAGAAACGCTCACCAGGCTGAAGGAAGCAGGCACCGATTCATTACCAGGCGGCGGCGCTGAAGTTTTCTCCGATCGAGTTCGGCGAATCATCTGCGATCACAAAATCGACGGCTCCCAGTGGCTCGAAGTTGCGCGTGCGGCCCATGAAATGGGACTGAAGAGCAACTGCACTATGCTCTACGGACACATCGAGACGGAAGAGGACCGGGTCGACCACTTTGTCAAACTCCGGGAGCTACAAGACAAAACCAACGGGTTCCAGACCTTCATTCCGCTTGCGTTCCACCCCGACAACACAGCTCTTCATCACATCCCGAAAACAACTGGTTTTCTCGATCTGAAAAACATTGCCATAGCCCGGCTGATGCTCGACAACATCCCGCATATCAAAGCGTATTGGATCATGATGACGCCAAGGATTGCCCAGATTGCGCTGCGCTTCGGAGCGGACGATATCGACGGTACTGTCGTCGAAGAGAAGATCTATCATGACGCCGGCGCAACTACCAGCCAGGGAATGCACCGCAAGGAACTGCTGCGCCTGATCAAAGAAGCCGGCCGGGTTCCGATGGAACGTGACACGCTCTACCGCCCGGTGGAGCGCACGGAAACCGCATTTACCGTGCTGGTTTAACATGCTTTTGCAGGAATCGCTTCGCGCCTTCGTCGCCTAAATAACGCGACAACATCCTTGGATCGGTGCGCGTCAGGTCGACCAGAATCAACCCGTCGAGAGCATCGGCGAATTTCTTGTCCAAGTTGAATGCCAGCAGCCGTCCACCCAACTTCAGGTATTGCCGTAGCAGCACGGGAATGCCTTTCTGGTCGGTTTCAATGTCAGCCACCAATGCGGAGAGCTCTTCAACGTCCCATGGGCGCTCCTTCATCGGGCGCCCGCGGAACGGACTGCGCGCCTTCACAAATCGCATCAACTTTTCTTCGTCCGGCCGTTCGCGGAAGTAGTTGACCATGAATTGCCTCGACATGTATTGATAATCGTTGCTGATGCTGACAGGACCGAACAGTATCTTATAGCGCGGATTGCGCGCCACGTACTCTCCGATTCCCTTCCACAGCAGCAGTAGGGGCGCATAACTCTTTTGATACTCCGGGCGAACAAATGATCGGCCCAATTCGAGAGCAGAGGCGACCTTGCCGATGAATTCGTCTTTGAAAGCGAACAACGTGTTCGTGTACAGGCCGGCCTTGCCGAAACGAGCAGTAATTTCGTCTGCCGGACCCAGCCGGTAGGCACCCACTACCTCGTTCGCCTCCAAGTTGAACGCGAAAAGCTGAATGTAGTAGGCGTCGAAGGAATCGAGGTCGATGGATTTCCCCGTGCCTTCGCCGGACTGCCGGAATGTAATCTCACGCAGTCTTCCAATTTCGCGGAGCACGTTGGGTATTTCATAGGAACGCGCATAGTAAGTCGCGCAGCCGTTCACTTCGGAGAGCTTGCGGTCCGCCGGAAGCTGGTCTACTTCCGCTCTAAGAAACGCGGGTTCGGTCGCGGCCACAATGGACGCCGGAAACAAGGGCCGTGAGTGCCGCGGTTTTGGCGCATCGCGATGTTTCAGCAGGTAAGTGCGCCACCGCAAATACTGCATCATCGTGGCGTCCTCTTTGATATCGCGCAGCTTGCGTTCAGGGATCAGCGACCCGATTCGCAGGTCGATTTCGCGATCCTGCTTGTTGAAGATTTCGTGCGGCAGCATCGCTGTGCGGAGCCGCGGATGCAGCAGGCCGACAAGATGGAACAGCGGACTGTTGGCGCCGGAAAAATACATGGGCAACACGGAGGCGTGTGTCATCCGGATCATCCGCGCGATCATCGGACTCCATTCCGGATCGGTGACCTCGCGCCCGCGAAGGTTCATGTGCGCCACTTCACCGGCCGGAAACACAACGAGCAGGCCGCCCTTGCGTAGATGATCGATCGCTTCGCGCATACCCCGCAGATTTTCTCTCTTCGCCTCGTCGCCACCGAACGGATTTACGTAAATGAAACGATCGGTGACGTTGGGGAAAACAGATAATAACGAGTTCGCCATGATTTTTACATCCGGCCGGATGGAAGGCAGCAACGCTCCGAGGATTCCTCCTTCGATGAATCCAAAAGGATGGTTGGCCACCACCACCGCCGCGCCTCTGCGGGGAATACGATCCAGATCCTCCGGCGATACGTTTGTATGCACGTTGAGAATCGATAGCATCGCCTCGAAGAACGATCGGTCCGCCTTCTGCGAAATGGCCTTGTTGTACAGCGTCATCATGCGGTCCACCATCATCACGCGGTGCAACACGCCGAAATTGGCTCGGAGTTCACGCAGATTAGCAGGGGAACGATCCACGTCCAATGAATAGCTCCTTTCAGTGACATTGACGTGACGGTATGGACAAAAAAAAGGTAGTACACGTTTCTATCGAAATGTGTTACGGCCGCGCGCCAAGCTAAGCTGAAAGGCATGCGAATCGACAACTTTTTGCGGCTGGCCCTCTATGGCCTGTCCCTCACCGTTGCCTTGACGGCGCAGACCACGGCCCCAGTAGCCCCGCCAAGGGAAAACGGCCTGTACACAACAATCGTGACCTCCATGGGCAGCATTACGACGAAGCTCTACGAGAAAGAATCACCCATCACTGTAAAGAATTTCATGGAACTCTCCCAAGGGCGGAAGGTTTGGACCGACCCGCAAACTCACCAGCGAACCAAGCGGGCCCTCTATCCAGGCACGATCTTCCATCGCGTGATTCCCGGCTTTATGATTCAGGGCGGCGATCCCACCGGAACCGGCGAGGGCGGCTCCGATGTGATTCCCGATGAACTCGATCCCTCATTGCGCTTCGATACACCAGGAAAGCTGGCCATGGCGAACTCCGGTCCAGGCACCGGAAGCTGCCAATTCTTCATCACGGAAGTACCCACTCCGCATTTGAACGGCAAGCACACCATTTTCGGTCAGGTGGTGGAAGGTCAGGAACTTGTTGGAAAAATCGCCCGCATGCCTGTAGGCAAAGAAAATAGACCGCTGAGTCCGGTGAAGATCCTCCGGATTACGTTCCAGCGTGTAGGTCCAGGTGCGCCGGTGGATCCGCCGCCTCCCGCGCGAAAGCCGCTCATTACGAGCACGCCGGCAAAACGCTAGCTCATCGCCATTGCGGGGACCAACTCCGCGATCGAATCCACCACGCGCGTGGGTTTGAACGGATAATTCTGCAGGTGATGCTGGCTTGTGGAACCGGTTAGAACAAGGATGCTCTGGAAACCCAAATCCGTTGCGCCGCGAATATCGGTCTCCATGGTGTCGCCGATCATGATCACTTCATCCGTGCGCAGATTGAGCCGCTTGCGGGCCGCACGCATCATGAATGGATTCGGTTTGCCAACGTGATACGCTTTCTTGCCACTCGCCGATTCGAGCATCGCGACCAGAGCGCCGCAGCCCGGGCGTGGACCGGAGTCGGTGGGGCACCACGTGTCCGCATTCGTGGAGACAAAGCCAGCGCCCGCTGAGATCAAGCGGTGGGCCTGCTCCACCATCTCGTAATTCAACATGCGTCCCTCGCCAACGATTACGAAATCGGGCGCTTCTTTGCTGATGGCATAGTCCACTTCGTTCAATGCGGTCAGCAATCCGCCTTCGCCGATCACGAACGCGGTACCGAAGGGTTTTTGACTATGCACGAATTCGGCTGTAGCCACGGCCGACGTATACACATGGTCCACGGTCGTTTCGATATCAAATTTTCGTAGTTTCACGACCACGTCCAACGGAGTACAACTAGAGTTATTGGTCAGAAACAAATAGGGTGTATTACTTATTTGTAAGAATTCAATAAACTCTGGAGCGCCTGGAATGATCTCCGATCCCCGGTAAATGACACCGTCCATATCGATGAGATAGCCGTAATTCATACTCTTTCTCCTCTTGAGATTAGCTCGTTGCTAGATGCAGGTCGACAACAACCAGATGACAACGGGGAAACAGTCGTGGATCGGCTACGAGGATCGAACTTCCCGCAAAATCCACGCCACGGCCTCAGAGGCGTTCAGCGCGGTAAAGTCTTGCCCACTATTATCCTGCATAGCGCCGTATCCCGTCAATACAAGAATCGTCCTTGTTCCTGCACGGCGGCCGCACTCGACGTCGCTTGCCTTATCGCCAACCATAAAAGAACTCGCAAGATCGACGCCGTGTTCGGCGGCCGCTTCGAGCAACATACCGAACGCCGGTTTTCGCCGATTGGAAGGCTGATCCGGCGTGTCCGGGGCGAAATACGAATCGTCGATATATTCCTCGCCGGCCTGGCGCAGGAATTCCTTTTGCACCATCAAATAGTCGTCTTCGGTGAAATATCCGCGTCCAATGCCACTTTGATTAGTGACAATAAAAATGAGAAAGCCACTGCGTTTAAGTCTCGCCAGAGCGTCGCGAACGCCCGGAAATACGCGAACCTGGCTGGGATCGCGGCAGTAGTCCACTTCTTCCATCAGCGTTCCATCGCGATCGAAAAACACAGCCCGCGCGCTACCCATGAAAACTCGTCATCAACTCCTGAGCGTTAGTTGTCGCGGTACCAAGTTTCCCAACGACGATGCCACTACCGTAATTCGAGATTTCCGCCGCCTCCTCCGGACTCGCGCCGGCCGCGAGCGACAGCGTGAACAACGCGATCGCCGTATCACCAGCGCCGGAGACATCGAAAACCGCTTGTGCTCGAGTGGCAATGCGATATGGTTCCCTGCCGCCACGGAACAGCGTCATTCCTTCGTCGCCCATCGTGATCAGCAATGAACCGGGATTCCATCGGGCCAACAATGCTTGCCCAACTTCCTGTATTCCAGCCGCATGCGCGCCTGCATAAGCGAAAGCCTCGGCGCGGTTCGGTTTGATGGCAGTGACTCCATGCCACTCGATCGCGCTCGCTGGCTTAGGATCGACAGTCACGATTGTGCCGGCTTCGCGCGCCATGGCACAGACGCCATCGACAAAACGCTGCGTCAGGAATCCTTTGCCATAATCGGCAAAAATCAGCGCGTCCAGCGCACCCACGGTTGTGCGCATCCGGGCCAAGGCGTGCTGGATATGTTCGTCTGAGGGCCGTTGCTGCGATTCCCGGTCCACCCGAACGATCTGCTGATGCCGCGCGACAATCCGTGTCTTTACGGTTGTTCGCAAGGCCTCGTCCCGCTGCACGAGGGTGGTATCGATTCCCGCCGCATCCAGCAGTCCACACAATTGACGCCCGGGAGCGTCCCCGCCAACCATGCCCATAACACTGGCAAATTTGGTAAACTCGCGAAGGTTACGCGCGACATTGGCCGCGCCTCCGGGATAATGTGATTCGGCCGTGACCTCAACCACCGGCACGGGAGCTTCCGGTGAGATCCGCGATACATTCCCCGACACGAATTCATCCAGCATCAAATCACCGGCCACTAAGATCCGGCGCGAACCCGCGGCGTCAAGAATTTCCTTCAGTCGTTCAACTGTCATTGAATTCTCCAGCCTACCCGATCCGTACCACCCTTGCGAACGGAGGCATTCTGTTCCATCCTGATGGTTTCATGTCTGAATCGCTGGACTTCCCAGTCTCGAGCTCTATCCCGGCTCTTCCCCGCAAAGCCTCGCCGGTAGCGCCACAGGAACGGCTCGATGTAATCGACATCCTGCGCGGCATGGCGCTCTTCGGTATCATCACCGCCAATATGCGCGGTTTCGACGCGCCCGCCGAAGTTTACTTCAACATCACGCGGCTCTTTACGGGACACGCCGACCGCCTCGCCCAGAATTTTGTCGACATGGTCTTTCAAGGGAAGTTCGTCACACTTTTCTCATTCCTCTTCGGTGTGGGCTTCGCCGTTCAGATGTCCCGCGCCGAGCAGAGAGGCACCTCCGTCTCGTTCTATCCACGGCGGCTCACCGTCCTATTGATCATGGGACTGATTCATTCCTGGCTCATCTGGTGGGGCGACATCCTGGTTGGCTATGCACTGATGGGATTCGTGCTGTTTCTATTCCGCAAGCGGTCGCAGAAGACGGTCATGATTTGGGCGTTCGCTCTTGCCGCGGCTGACGTACTTATGCCGAGTGGATCGTGGATCTGGTCGCACTTTCATCCCGCGCCTCTCGCAGCCGCCAGCATCCCAAACGCCGCTGCCGCAGCAGCACGAGCCTCAGCCCTGCAGCATGTCATCTCAATCTATCGGGACGGTAGCTATTTTGCTATCGCAAAACAGCGCTTCCACGATTGGGCCACCGAAAATTGGCCGCCCATCTATCTTGTTACCTTCGTTTTTCCCCGCTTCCTCGCGGGCCTGTGGGTGTGGCGGACCGGTGTATTCCAGAACCTCGAAGCTCATCGCCCACTGCTTAAGAAACTCTGTTGGGCGGGGCTTACGCTCGGAGTCCTGGCCGACGCCTGGGCGCTTGTCGTTGCATTTGTCCTAAAGCCCCCGGGCGGCCAAATGACGTTTCTCAGTCTGACGCAAATCTATTGCCGCGATCTCTCCCTGCCAGCCCTAGCCTGCTTCTATGCCTGCCTCGTGATGCTCGCAGTTCAGAACCCGATCTGGAAAAAACGCCTGCTGCCCTTCGGAGCCGTCGGCCGCATGGCTCTGACAAATTACATCACCCAGTCGCTCGTTTGCACCTGGCTCTTTCGTTTGACCCATCTCTATGGAAAGGTCGGTCCGCTCTGGGACTTCGTGCCGACTATCATTGTCTATGGCCTGCAGATTCCGCTCAGCGTTTGGTGGCTTAGCCAGCATCAATACGGTCCTCTGGAGTGGCTGTGGAGGTCACTCACATATGGCAAGGTACAACCGATGAAACGAATCCAAAATCCGTCCGACGATGAGTTTGCGATGGCGCAAGCATGAGTGCACGGTTGTCGCCCGTTGTTCCCGAGAATCGATTCGATACGTTAGACGCGTTGCGGGGCTTGGCGCTGTTCGGTGTTCTTATCGCGGATATGCGGAGCTATTGCGCGCCGGACGCGATCTACGGGAATATGGCGCGCCTGTTTCCGGGACTGCCTGACGTCATCGCCCAGAGTGCCGTCGATCTCTTCATCACAGGCAAGGGCATCACGCTCTTCACCGTGCTATTCGGAATTGGTTTCGGCATTCAGGTCTCGCGCGCTCAGAAGCGCGGCGCCTCCCTTTCGTTCATCGCGCGCCGGCTGGCCATTCTGCTCGTAATCGGCCTCATCCACTCATTCTTCATCTGGTCGAGCGATATTCTTGTTGGTCTGGCGCTCGGCGGCTTCCTTCTATTTCTCTTTCGAAAGTCCAGGCAACAGAGAGTACTCTCTTGGTCGATCGGCCTCTTTGCCGCGACGATCTTGTTTATCCTCTCGCTCTACCTTTACCTCAGGGCGGGTTGGAAATTGCCTCCCTCCTTCGGCGTCGCCAATGCCCGAATGGCGGTGTTGAATGCAATCAACGCCTACCGGGATGGCGACTTCTGGACAATGACTGTGCAGCGATTCAACGACTGGATCCAGATCAACAAATTCCTGCCTTTCGTACTCGTCTTCTTCGCTCTGCCCCGTTTTCTTGCTGGACTCTGGGCGTGGCGCAGGGGCTACGTCAGCGTGCCCGAGAAATACGCAAACGAGATCCGTTGGGCGTCAATCTGGGGCCTTCTGATCGGCCTTTTCGCTGATGCCTTCGTATTCCTAATGCGTTATGGCGTCAAACCCCAGCACGAATTCACGTTTGAGCCCTTCGCGATTGCGATTGCCGAGCAAATTTCCTATCCGGCTATCGCATGTTTCTACGCCTGCGGTCTGGTGCTGCTCATGCAGTGGGAAGTCTGGGTCGAGCGCTTTCGACCGTTCGCAGCGGTGGGCCGCATGGCGCTTACCAATTATCTCGCCCAATCGCTCGTCTTCACCTGGTTTTTCCGTCTCACCCACCTCTTCGGAAAAGTGGGGCCGGCAATGAGTCTGATTCCAAGTGTTCTCTTTTTCGGCTTGCAGATTCTATTCAGTGTCTGGTGGCTCAATCGCTTCCAGTTTGGTCCTTTGGAGTGGTTATGGCGCTCGCTGACCTACGGCGAAGCACAGCCCATGCGGCGCGAACCGCCTGAGGAATCCGCCGCTCTGGCCGAGGCATAATCAACGTGTCACCTGTCTCCTCGCGCGAGCGCATTGACGTCGTCGATGTGCTGCGGGGCCTCGCCTTATTCGGCACCCTCGCCGCGAACATGTGGGCTTTCAATGCGCCGGGCCAAGTGTACGGAGAGATCGAGTTCCTGTTTCACAACACGGCCGATCTCGCCGCGCAAGCTTTCATCGATTTCTTCATCTCCGGTAAGTGCATCTCGCTCTTCTCGTTTTTATTTGGAATCGGCTTCGCCATCCAAATGACCCGCGCCGAGGAACGCGGTTCTTCCGTCTCGTTCTATCCGCGGCGGCTATTTATACTGCTCCTCATCGGTCTTGCCCACGCGTGGCTGATATGGTGGGGGGACATTCTCGTCGGTTATGCCATTACCGGACTTCTGTTGATGCTCTTCCGTGGGCGAAGCCAGAAAACGATTGCCATCTGGGCACTGAGCCTCGCTGGGGCAATGTTCGTGGTTATGATCGGCTTCTACATTATTCATTTTCGTGTGATGCACAAGCCGCCGGACACAGGGGACGATGCCAAACTCGCCGCCACCCTGCAGCAGTCCATTCAGATTTTCCGCGATGGTTCGTATCGAGCTATCATGGTGCGCCGATTCCACGACTGGTTCGAGCTGAATCGGTTTCTGCCGGTTGTCCTTGTCCTTTTCGTATTCCCTCGCTTCCTGGCCGGGCTCTGGGTCTGGCGTACCGGTCTCATCACAAATCCAGGACCATTCCTGCGGGCGGTGAAACGCGTCGCCTACTGGGCGTTAGCCGCCGGACTTGCCTCGGACGCTACTGCATTTTTCATCCGCTTCGTCCTGAAACCAACGACCACAATGGTCGGGCTCAAGTTCGTACGCACCATCGCCGAACAAATCTCTATACCGGCCATGGCCTGCTTCTATGCATGTTTGGTGCTTCTGCTCATGCAATCCGAAGTGTGGCGTGCGCGGTTGCGGCCATTCGGCGCGTAGGCCGCATGGCACTCACCAACTATCTCGTGCAGTCGCTCTTCTTCACCTGGTTCTTCCGGCTCACTCACACGTTCGGAAAAGTGGGATCCGCAATGGGCCTGATCCCTACGTTTATCTTTTTCGCCGCACAGATTTTCTTCAGCGTATGGTGGCTGGAGCGGTATCAATTCGGACCGGCGGAGTGGCTCTGGCGATCGCTCACCTACGGAAAATGGCAATCGATGCGCAGACCTTTGCCATCCTAATGCCACGTTCGTGGCTCATACCCTGCCCGGACCCGATAAAACATTCTTATCCCATAGTTGCCTGGAGCGCAAAATGTTTTTCGCATGTTTCTCTTATCCGAGTAGGACACCAACTTGTTCCAGAAAAACGAGCCTATGATTGGAGGAAAACATGCAAAACATTCTCATTGGGATCGCCCTTTTTTCGGTCGCCGGTACGAGCCAAGCTAGTTCTATTAGAGCATTTACCGACCGTCCCACTTTTGACATGGCCGTGGCGGCCACTACAACGGAGACCTTCGGGCCGAATCAGTGCTTTCCCTTGACAGCTCCTCTGAACAATTCCAGCTCTTACGGATGCTTGCCCGCGGGAACCATTCAGCCGGGAGCGACTTACTCCGCCCAATTGTCCCGGGCCTTTCCTTTAGTATCGACACTCGTCCGTCATTCCCGACGCCATTCCTCGACTCCCTTCTCCTAGGCCGCGGTTCCGCTCCGTTAACCGTGACGTTTGACACACCCGCCGCCGCGCTGGGTTTCGACACCAATAGCATATTGATGGGATCGTCGTTCACCATACTTTTCAATTTCGTTTGGAGCTCGAGTCTCACCCCCAGCGTACCTGCGGGTTCAGGCCGGACTTTTTTGGTTTCCAAAGCAGTGCCGCAGACATCCAATCGGTGGTCATTACGGGCACCGATCCCACATTCTTCGGTTTCGGACTGGATAACCTAGTTACTCTACGTCCGTGCTCTCATCGGCGCCGGAACCGGGTTTATTCCTGCTGGTTTCAGCCGCGCCGGTATTTTTGAGCGGGGCCCGCAGGGTTTTGCGAAACCCCAATTAGACGGCAGATTACGCGGCTTCTCATCCCGGCCGGCGGAGTGGCTCTGGCGCTCGCTCACCACCGAAAATGGCAATCGATGCACAAATCTGTGGCATCCTGATTCCATGCTGACCAGGCGTTCCGTACTCGCAGGCTCCGCCGCGTTCGCCGCACAGATTTCCCGTGCCGCGGAGACTGTTCGTTTGCCCCGTCCCATGCGCGTGGCCATTCTTGGCTTCGACGGCCATACCGCCGAAATCACTGCTCAATTGCATCAACTCCCCGACGTTACTGTCGCTGCAATCTGCGATCAAGACTCGCAAGCGCTGGCGAAGGCAGCCAAAAACCCGAGGCTCGCGGCCGCGAAACAATATGCCGATTACCGTCAGATGCTTGAGCAGGAAAAACTCGACATCGTGGCCGTCTGCAACAACGACGGAGAACGCGCCGAAGCAATCCTCGCCTGCGCGGCGCGCAAGCTCGACGTCATTGCTGAGAAGCCCTTCGCGCTGACCGTGGCCGATCTCACCAGCATCCAGCGCGCCGTCGAGCAGCAGCGCATCCACCTCGGTATGCTGCTGCCCATGCGTTTCGATCCACAATTCCTGGCCATGAAACAGATCGTCGCCGACGGCCTCATTGGGGAAGTGGCGCAAATCGGATCGCAGAAATCATACAAAGCGGGCGAGCGCGCCGCCTGGTACAAGAAACGCGCCACCTACGGCGGCACGATCGCCTGGATCGGAATCCACATGATCGACCTCATGCGCCACATCAGTGGCCGGGAGTTCAAGGAAACATTCGGATACCAGGCGCATATCGGCTTCCCAAATCTGGGAGAGATGGAGAATGTGACCGCCTCGCTATTCCGTCTCGACAACGGGGGAGTCGCTGCGCTACGCATGGATTATCTGCGCACGGAAACTTCCCCGACCCACGAGGACGACCGCCTCCGCCTGGCCGGGACCAAAGGGGTTCTCGAGTACCAGGCCGCGACAGGGGTCACGTTGATGACCACTGAGCAGAAGGCTCACAAGATCGAGTCGCTACCTCCCCAGCAATCGGTGTTTCTCGATTTTCTCAATTCGTCCTACAACGGCAAGCCGGCCGCGCTCACTCTGGCTGATTGTTACCGTGTAACCGAAATTACAATCGCTGCCCAGACCGCCGCCGACAAGGGACAGACCGTTCAAATTTAAGATATAAAGCCGCGGATTGAATCGGTCGATAAAGTGTGGTAATCCCCAGCCAACTTCGGAGGTGTATGGGTTATCACAAGACATTAGCGATTGTGCTCACGCTGGCAGGCGCGGCTTGCTTGCCGGTAACTTTAACCGCCAATTCAATCCAATTGGACAGCACGCAATTCGGTCATCTGGATCAAGCGAATGTGACGGATTGTAACAACGGAGGCGGCGGCATCAATAGTGCCTGCGGGCCTACCGCAGTGGTCAATTCGTTGGTATTCCTGCAGAACACATACCAGGCAATTTACGGTACGACCTTGGTTCCGCACACGCCAGGCAACACGGCGATTCAAGATCAGACCGCGGTCGGCCAAACGTTGGCTTGCTATCAGTCATGCGGTGAAAATGGGACTACCATCGACGAGTTCATCAACGGCAAAGAGGCATACATCAACTCGGTTGCCCCCAACACAACGTACTTCAAGGTACAGAACTCTTTCGCGTCAGGCGGCGTAGATCCGACGTTCAATTTTCTGTACAGCGAACTTGTCGATAGGGAGGACGTCGAACTGCTGGTAGGCTTCTATTCTGTGAACCCCACCAACGGCCTGCTGGTTCGGAACGGTGGCCATTACATCACTCTGACGGGCATCTCTTCGGCCACTAACGACGGCAATGGAACCATCAGCTTCGTCGATCCTTCGGGCGGTGTGGATATGAACAACATCGCCACATTTCTGGCCACCGATGGCTCCATTCGAACCACCGCCTATTTATCCGGCGCCAACCCGGTAACAATCATAGAAGCCGCTGTCTCCGAGAGCCCAATTCCCGAGCCGGCCACGCTATTCTTCATGTTCGGTATGATTCCAGTTGCGCTATTACTTCGCCGATTTCGCCCGGCAGCTCAACGCGACCAGAGCAATTAACAATCCGCCCGTCAAAGCGAACGTAGCCGGCTCCGGGAGCCGCTGTTGGACCGCTTACTATCTGGGTCCCATCCACCTCGTATAGCAGAAAATTTCTTGGGTCGCTTGAGTTTGGAACCGTGGTGCCAGGACCGGTGCTATATCCGGCGGAAGTCGCAAAAGCTCCTGCAGGCGCAACGGAGGACAAGGTGGCGCCAACCTGAGTGACCTCAGTATAAAGCACCAGCCAGTAGGCCGTAAGGGCTTGCAGGGTAAAGGGAGACGCTGGAAGAAGAGTAGAGTCATTGATTCCCACAAAGGTCCCACTCGGCGGGGTGAACGTCACCAGCGGAGCGCCAGTCGGATTACCACTGCCGCCATCCCCATAGAGCCCCACCTGCAATGCACTTCCCGGCGCGCTCGCGATAAAGTCTATCTGGAACGTTACGGTATCAAGTTGGAAGCTCGCCGGCCCCATGGTGAACGCGCCGCCGGTGCTTGCGTGGTCAAGATTTCGTAATCCACCAGAGTTGTTTGGATAACTGCTGATGATAACGGTCGCGTAAGAGGACTGCGCCAGCAGAAGTCCGAAACGCAAGAGAAAGAAGTCGCATGTATGAAAGCCTCCGAATATCCACTTTGTACGGGTCTCCGATTTGCCTGCCATCCCAGGTACACCGCAGCCCGAAGGCCATGGTACGGCACAGATGCCCTCGCAACCTATGCTTGAGTTCTAAAAAGTTGTGAAAAGATGTAACAGCCGTGGTTTAAACTGAACGTTACCAATCGTGGAGCCATCATTCCAACCCGCCCGGAGTATCATCGCCGGCAATCTGCGCATCGACCTTCAGTCGCGGCAAGTAATCGTCAGTGATCGGGCCGTACCGTTGAACTGGCGATCGTTCGAGGCTCTTGGCATTATCGTGGAAGCCCGCGGCGAGGTCGTCTCCCGCGAACGGCTGATGGAGGCGCTATGGCCGGAGGTTCGCATCGAGGAATCGAGCCTGAATCAATGCATTTCGCTCTTGCGGAAGGCGATCGAGGATGGGGAGGGCGGCGTCACCATAATCGAAACAATAGCGCGCAGGGGATACCGTCTTGCGGCTACCGTTTCGGAAGAGATCCCTGAGCCCGAGACTACCTCGGCCACACAGCCTGCGGCCAAGCCCCCCAGACGATTCACGGCAGTATTTGTAGTGCTTCTTACAGGCGTGGCAATCGCTGGCCTGATCACCGGAAACAGATGGTTTGAACGGCGGCAAGCCCTGAAACTTGCCCGCGAAGGGTTAATCGAGTTGCGCGACTCGCGGCCAAAAGTAGGAGGCGATACCGTCGCAAAGTTACGCAAAGCTCTCCAGCAATTTCCTCGCCTGCCGTTAGCTTGCGCCGGTCTCGCCGAGGCGATGGTCAGGTCCCACGACTCTTTGCCTCACCAACCTGTGGCGATGGCCGAGAAGTCAGTCCAACTCGATCCGGATTGCGCGGAATGCCAAGGCATTCTGGGGTGGATCCTCCCCACCCGCGAGTGGAAGTGGAAGTAGGCGGAGCCCCATCTTAACGCCGCGGTACCGCGCCTGCCTCGGGACGCGCGCATGCGGCTGAGATGGGCTCAATATCTCAGCACGCGCGGTCGATTGGACGAGGCGGAGCGCGAAGTCGAGGAGGCCGTCCGTCTTAAACCCGCTGAATCTGCTGTGCACACGATGCGCGCCGGCATCCTCTATCTCCGCAAGGAATGGGTAAACTCGATTGCCGCCGCGCGCCAAAGTCTCGCTATGAATCCTGACGATTTCGCCGCCTGGGCCTGGATTTACCGGTCTGAGATGATGCTCGGCAACGACCGGGACGCGATCTGGGCGTTGGTTCAGAATCACGGCTCCTACATGGGCCTATCGGAGAAAAGCAAAGAGAATCTGATGGAGCATCTCTTTGCAATTCACAAACGCGCCGGTTTGGACGGGGTCCTCAAACACTGGCTCAACCATACTTCCTCACCGCCTGGAATCAGCCGTCTTCGGTATGATCGGCTGCCTGGCGCCTTGGGTTAAAGGACCAGACCGGGTGCGATCGAGGAGCTTCGCAACCTTTTCGATTATCGGCCTTTCCAGACCATCTACCTTGCTGTTGATCCCGCTTTCGAGCCGCTGCACGGCGACCCGGCGTTCCAGGAAATTCTCCAGAAGGTGGGAATCGATTAAGCGAAGATTCCTTTGTGAACGTTGCCCGCGACATCCGTGAGCCGGAAATCGCGCCCCGAGTATTTGTAGGTTAGCTTCTCGTGATCCAGACCGAGCAGGGCCAAAGCCGTCGCATGGAAATCGTGAATGTGCATCCGGTTTTCGGTTGCGTGATAACCAAAATCGTCCGTGGCGCCGTAAGCGAAGCCACCCTTAACACCGCCGCCTGCCATCCAAGTGGAATATCCGTAAGGATTGTGATCGCGTCCATTGCCGCTCTCTGACACAGGAGTCCGGCCGAATTCACCGGACCAGATGACCAACGTGTCCTTCAGCAGTCCACGTGCCTTCAGATCTTTCAAAAGACCAGCGATAGGCTTGTCGACTTCCGCCGCATTCTCGTTATGCTTCACGAGCAGATCCGAGTGTTGATCCCATTTGTAGCTGTGCGTACATTGAATGAAGCGGACATCGGCTTCCGCAAGCCGGCGAGCGAGCAGACATTGCCAGCCGAAATCGGCAGTCTTAGGATTATCCAGACCGTAGAGCTTCTTCGTTGCGTCAGATTCGCCGGAGACATCGAACACTTTCTGCGCCTCGGCCTGCATACGGAACGCCATCTCGAACGACTGGATGCGCGTCTCGAGTTCATCGTCTTGTTTCCATAGTTCATGATGACGGCGGTTGACGGCTTGAATCATGTCGAGCTCGTACCGTTGTTGCTCGCGTGTCATTCCGGGATTGACCAGATATTCGATCGGCTCCTTCTGAATCTCGGCGACCTGCATACCGGCATTTCCAATAGCAGTGCCTTGCACTGCGCCGGGGAGAAATCCGGAACTCCAGTTCTTCGCGCCGCCATGAGAGAGAGCGGGCTTAATGGTGATGTATCCCGGCAAATTCCGATTTTCCGTCCCAAGGCCGTAAAGCACCCACGATCCCATGCTGGGCCGAGTGAAGGTGAACGTTCCAGTGAAAGTCTGAAGCAACGCAGCGCCGTGATCGACGCCTTCACCTACCATGGAGCGAACGACGCAGAGGTCGTCGGCGCATTCCCGAACGTTCGGAAACAGATCGCTGACGGGAAGTCCACTCTGGCCGCCAGGGCGGAACGCCCATGGCGACTTCATCAACGGACCGGGCTTGCCGGCGGCAAACGCCAGCGGCCGTTTGATGGGCAGTGGATCGCCATTATGCGCATCGAGATAGGATTTCGGATCGAACGTATCAATCGATGACGGGCCGCCATGCATGAAGAGGAAGATGACGCGTTTGGCCCGAGCGGGGAAGTGCGGAGGCTTCGGCAATAGCGGGTCGGCAGCGGCTGCAGATGGGCCCGTCGTGGCCGCCTCAGCCAGCAGGGAAGTCAGTCCCAGGAATCCGAAGCCGCAGGCGGCGTCACGCAGCATCGCGCGGCGTGACAACATCGATCTCGGCGGGGCCTTTGTGATGAAAGAGCGGATGTCCATATGATCCTCAATAAATGTATATGAATTCGTTGGAGGCCAGCAGCACGTGGCAGAAACTCTGCCATGCTTTTTCTTCGTCGAAGTCGCTCCACTTTCGCCGCAGGCTCTGTATGTAAGTGAGCCCGGCGTCGATTTCGTCAGCGGTCGGACGCCGATCCAGAGTGTCCAGGTAGGCCCGCTCGACTCGGCGCGCGTCCTTGTTTTCCTTCGTTAGCAGGGTATGCGCCAGCGACTTCGCTTCGCGCTCGACGAGCGGACTATTCATGACGAAAAGCGCTTGCGTTGCGACGATGGTGGAACTTCGTTTCCCTTCAGGACTCGTCGCATCGCCGAAATCAAAGAGCATATAAAGGTTCGGCAGGTTCGACCGGCGGAGCGGCAGATAAATACTGCGGCGGTTCGTACTCTCCGGGTTCATGCTGATGCGATTCGCGCTGGTTTCACCATCCGTTCCAACGCCCGGATCGAGCGTGCCGCCCATGGTCAGATCCAGATGCCCGCCGATGGAGAGAAAGGCATCGCGAACCTCTTCCACGCTGAGACGCCTCTTGGGGTAACGGGAGAGCATACGATCTTCCGGATCCTTGGCTTTCTTTTCGACATCATACGCGGCGCTCATCTGATATGTCTTTGAGAGCATGATGAGCCGGTGAATTTTCTTCACCGACCATCCGTTCTCCATAAACTGGCGGGCAAGATAATCCAACAGCTCCGGATTGGATGGCCGATCGCCGAGCCTGCCAAAATTGTCGGGGGTGCGAACGATGCCGTCTCCGAAGTGGCCTTGCCAAATCCGGTTCGCCATCACGCGCGAGGGCAGGGGATTGTCGGGAGATACAATCCAATCCGCCAGTTCCAACCGTCCGCTCTTCGTGGCAACCGGCAAAGCGGGCGCGCTCACGCGAAGAATTGACGGAGGGATCTTCTGGACGGGATCACCGAGGTTATGATAATCGCCGCGAAGAAAAACTCTTTGATCCTCCGATTCGCCTTCCTTCACAGCCGACGCCATCGGGACTTCCTTGCTCGGCGCGGTGCGTTCCAGTTCGGTGCGTTGGGCGATTAGTTCCCGCAGCGACTTGATTTTCTCTTCCCTGGTTTGCGGTTCCTGAGGCTTATCGTCATTCTTTCTCCGCCCTTCTTTTTTCACACCATCGTCGTTGGCGCCGTCGTCCTTGATCGTGGCTATTTGATCTTCCTGCGAGCGGTACAGCGGGCCCTTTTCGATCCACACGGCATGGAAGAACGGTCCGTCCGTCGAACGGAAAACGGGACGCGGTCCGGCGACCTTTCCGGCAGCCGGATAGCTGTGGCGTGCCGTTTTCCACCAACTTAGATCCTGATCGTAGCGATAGGCGCCTTCATGAAACGCGGCCTGATACTCCTCGGCGACCTGGTTGCGAGTGCCGTCCGTCGCGGCGTGCCATTTAGCGAGTTCCGGACGCGTTTTGACGCGCAGGTATTCGACCCACGCGGTGAGCAGCCGGTCATCTAACTTCGCATCGACGGCAACCTGCTTCGCCTCTTCGCTCTTTCCGTAGACGCGATAGGCCGCCAGCATGTACGCAGGAATCAGGGCCTCTTGTTTGTCCCGTTCGCGCTTCGCTTCCCTGTCGAAATCGATGATCTTATCGATCTTGCCTTCCACGTCAAGAAGCGCATCCCATTGTTTTTTGAACGTCTCGAATTCACCGGCAGGCGCGAGCGGCGTCTCCACTGGAGGACCATCCTGCCCCTTGGTGTAGCTCAAAGTGCTGGCGAAAATCCCAGCCATCGAGTAGTAGTCTTTCGTCGCGATGGGATCGAATTTATGGTCGTGGCAGCGTGCACAAGTAACAGTAAGACCGAGGAACGCTTTGGAGGTCACATCGATCTGGTCGTCCACGACGTCGTAGCGCTTTAGCGGAAGATCTTTTTGTGCCAGCGCCTTCTTGCCGAGCGCGAGAAAGCCCGTAGCGATGATGCCGTTGTACCCGATGCCGGATTTCTCATCCGCAGCCAGCAGGTCCCCCGCCAGTTGTTCGCGGACGAACTCGTTGTACGGCATATCGCTGTTGAACGCCTGCACCACATAGTCACGATACCGCCAGGCGTGCGGATAGCGGTGGTCTTCGTCACTGCCGGTCGAGTCCGCGTAACGCATTACGTCGAGCCAGTGGCGTCCCCATCGCTCGCCGTAGCGGGGGGAGGCAAGCAGCCGGTCGACCACTTTTGCGAAAGCGTTGGGCGAGTTGTCGGAAAGAAAATCCTTGATCTCTTTTTCAGTCGGTGGCAGGCCGGTGAGATCGAACGTGGCACGGCGCAGCAAAGTGTTCTTACCGGCTGGAGGAGCTGGCTGCAGGCCATTTTTTTCCAAATTGGCGAGAATGAAGCGATCGATATCGTTCGCCGGCCAGTCCTTCGCAACAACAGTTGGCGGGATTGCGCGTGAGATCGCCCGGAAAGCCCAGAATTTCTTGTCTGCTTCGGTGATCACACCCCGCGTGGTGACAGCCCTCACGCCCATCGCTGATTCCACGGCGGGAGTAGGCGCGCCCGTGCCGATCCACTCGCGTATGGAAGCGACCTTCTCCGCCGCCAATTTTCCCTGAGGCGGCATCTTGACGCGTCCCTCATAGCTCAAGGCTTGCAGGATGATTGCCTTATCCGGCTCCGCGGCGGCGCCGAAAAATCCGCCCGCCGCAGCTTCCTTTAGGCCTTCAGCCGAACTCAGATTGAGTCCGCCATTCTTGACTTTCTCGTTGTGGCACCCTTGGCAATTCTCAACGAAAATGGGGCGAACCTTCTTCTCAAAAAGCTCGAGTTGATCCGGAGATTGCGCATGAACCAGGCGCAAGGTCGCGAGCAGAACCAAAGCGGAGGAGATGCGGGGGTTAAAGTTCATAAAATTTATCGTTCGTTAGCGCTAACTATAGCGACTGATTTCATAATACCGAACTGCCGGCAACAAGTCGGCCCAGGTTTGCCCGGCGCTACGATGAAGAGACGATGCCGAAGGTGAATGGAATTGTGGAGACAGCGCTCCACGTAGCAAACGTTGGGCAATCGCGCGAGTTCTACCAATCGCTATTTGGTTTCGACGACATGGCCGGTACTGACCGTTTTTGTGCGCTCCACGCCGGGCCAAAGCAAGTCCTGTTGCTGTTCCGGAAAGGCGGATCGACGGAACCAATCGCAGTGCCCGGCGGACTGATTCCACCACACGACGGCGCGGGCCGTATGCATGTAGGGTTCGCGATTTCCGAGAATGAGTACGACGGATGGCTGGAGCGCCTCACCAACCATGGCATCGCCATCGAAAGCGAAGTGAAATGGCCACTCGGCGGGCGCAGCATCTACTTTCGAGATCCGGACCAGCATCTACTGGAGTTGATAACGCCTGGCGTCTGGATCGCATATTAACTAGCCGGCAAAGGGCCGGTCGCGGTCCAATGTTCGCAAGCAAATGCGGCGTGGGAGTCCGCGACCCCGGGCTCGGTTTTGCGGGCCCATCCTGACTAGACCTGGGAGGTAGTTCACGAAATATCCCGCCGTGCCGATATGGACGTCATGACTGGCATTGCCACTTCCTCAGCATGTCGCGAGAAGGCTCTCAAAAGCCTGAACGACCTGCCGCCGCTTTCCCCGATACTGAATCGGCTGCTTGGCAGCCTGGCCAATGAAGACGTCTCCTTCGCAAAGCTGGCGTCGCTGATCGAGAAGGACACTCTTCTGGCCGGAAATATTCTGCGCTTGGTGAACTCGTCGTTGTACGGGTGCCGGGGGACGGTGAACTCAATCGGACATGCCATCAGCATCATGGGGCTGGTGAAATTGAGGAATGTGACGCTGGGGCTGTCGGTGAGCAATCTGTGGGCAAAGGTTCGCACACCCAAAAACTTCTCCATTTCGAGGTTCAATCAGCACTCCCTAGCGGTCGCGGTCCTGTCGGATCATCTGGTGGAAAAAGTGCAAGTGGCATATCCGGAAGGTGCATTCCTGGCTGGGCTTTTCCACGATCTGGGAAAGTTGCTGATAGCTACGGCGCTGCGCGATGAATTCGAGATGATCCAGGGCCTGATGTACACTTCGGGAAAATCGCGCGAGGAATGTGAGAGGGAACTGGTGGGTTGCACCCATTCGGAACTGTCTGCGCTTGCTCTCGACCGCTGGAATCTGCCCGTGCCAATCCAGACCACGGTCCTCTATCATCATCATCCCGATGAGGCCCCACGCGATAAAGACGACGAATTCCCGCGCCACCTGGCGCACGTCTTATGCGCAGCGAACGACGTGGTGAATGCGATGGGGATTACCCCCTTTCTGCCTGCACACGAGACAATCCCGGCGGAAGATCTATCAGGGTTGGACCGGCTGGGTGCGGCGAAATTCGCGCCCGCCATGATGTCTGAGTTCCAAGCTGAATTCGAAGCGATGCGGAGTATCAGTTAGCGCCTCAGCCAACGCAGGGGTTTATTTAAGTCCGTAGACCACCAAAGCGATTTCGCCGGAAACCTAGTCGGTCGCGGGCCGCACGGCGGCGGACCTTCTGGTCCATGGAAACCCCCATAACGCTTCAGAGGCTCGCTATCACCCGCGTTTCCCACGAACACTTTGCCATTCGCCACGGTTGATGGAGCAAACCGAGCCAGCAGTCCAAGACTGTTGGCCGTATCGGTTGCGGGATTCGCTCCCTGGCTGCGCCATAACTCTTCGCCAATATTCTCCGCGTTAAAAGCCATCAGCATGCCTTTCACTCCGCGGAAGCTGTTGGCATCGCCGTTAGCAGGCACAAGAGCCCATACAATTCCGGTTCCAACTTTCGACTGATCGCTTGAGACCGAGAGGATACCTCCGGGCATCCAGTTGTCCACGGCTCCGTCGCACGGGACAGGAGCCGGTCTGGCCGGACGGTAAGCACTATGTATCGGATTTTTGAGGCGATCACCGACGAACGGAAACGCCTTCAGGTTGTCGCCTTCTCCCATCACGTACACCCACGATTTATTGTTGGGGCCGCTCCAGAAGACGGGAGTCCCATGAATATGCCCGCCTGTCGCCTGCACCCGGTGGAGGACCAGATTCGAATCGTTGCAGTTCAGTTGGCTGCCCGGCGCGCCTGCCTGAAACTTGCCAAGGTTGTCGCGTTTCATCAGGTACAACATTCCGATTTCCCGCCGCCCAGGATGAGATTCGCGGGCAGAAACAGAGGCGCGGCAGATCCCAGATCCATATCGCGTCCATTCATGAAATCCGTGCTGCAGGGTGCGAAAAAGTCGGGCACATGTATCTGGTTTCCGTCAAAGTGAAGTCTCACCAGGCTGTTTCCGAATTTGTTGTGCGCCTTGTCGAATTGTCCGTTGGCCGTCTGGAGAAATACGGACCGTCCTCATCGGCGAGAGGTCCTGTACCCGACATCCAGATTCCTCCGTTGGGGCCTCCGGGCAGACCGTTTTCAACGCTAGCGTGCCGGCGTCGTACACGAAGAGCCAACCGGCCATGCCGCTGGTGTCGCCGCCAAACCCTGCATAAAGCAGACCGTGATCGAGCAGAAGAGCTGTCCGCTGCTTCCGGGTTTGCACCGTTCCGGCCATGAACGGAATCGTCTTACCATTCACGTTCACAGAGCCCTGGACAAGTACTGCGCCTTTTTTGACTTGTCCGTTCTGCAGATCGAGCGTGTAGAGGCGAAAGTTGTTGTCTTTATTCCACGCCACGACGTAGAGGAGCCTGTTTGCCGGATCGATTACCGGCGTCCCCAGGATGCCCCACCACGGATCGTCGGTCGCCCAGGCATCGATATCGTCGCCGCCATCGCACGGATCGCCCAGATATTTAGCCCACACGAGTGTGTCGTTGTCGGTGGCAGGCTTCTGATCGGCTTTGTAGGCGTAGACCGTGCCCTTTATCGACGCGAAGATGACGGTGTTACAGCCAGCGGGGCATGTATCGCTTTTCATCGCGCTCACGTAGAGCGGTTGCGCCATAATCTTTGCATCGGAAAACAAAGTCCAAAGTTTACCGAACCTTGTGTGCACGCTCTGTTGAGTGAGCTGGGTTTCAGCCTGGTTGACGGCGGTCCTTTGGTTATCGCCCCGCTGGGTGAGGTTATCCGCAGCAAGGGCAGCAAAGCAGTAGACGAGAAATAGGAGTGATCTCATTTATCTCTCTCCTATTCACGGTCGCCTTAACCCTGGAGTGCGGCGCCAATCAGCTCGCGCAACCCGAAATTGCCGTTGACCGTGATGCTCGCGCTAGGTTTCCAAAGTGGATTGAGCGACAGATACGAGCTGCTGTCGCCAAGCAGGAGCCCGAGAAACGTTTCGGCGACGATTCTTCCGCCCACGGGGCCAAGCTGAAATGTATCAATCGCTTTGTCGCCCTGAGTTGTGTGGATGGTCGCGGTAGTTTTGACGGTTTCAGCCAGGATATATGTCCACAGAGGGCAGTTCCCCGTAAATCCGCTATCGATTGTGTTGATGGCTACCAGCGGGTCGGCTGGGTCACCGGTGAATTTGCCGATCAGGATATGGTTGTCGTCCAGCGGCTCGAGACTCATTGCTCGCGCGATATCCTGGCCCGAGGGCAGACGCATTCTCCATCCGCGCTGGAGGTTTCGCAAGGCCAGAATATTGGGATTCGAGGCAACGGAAGCTGGGAGCACCCCAAGCCCGTTTACTAAAGACGTGTCTATTCTGTAAGCCAATTGGGTGCGTGTAATGTCGGCGGGGTCGCGGGGTTGAAGATCGATAAACAGGTTCCAATCGATTGCCCAAGTGGAAGGAAATTCCCGAAAACCGCGCAAGTCGAGGGCGGGATCGGCAGCGAAGATGGGAAGCGGCGCAATTGTTTCGCTGAGTCTGTATCCCGGGCGGACCATGGAGTGGCCGAATCGGTAGGCGGCCGCGGAGAACTCAAGCGGCATGAAGGGTTCGTCCCGGAAATGAAAGTAAGAGAGATTCCTCTTGTCCGCGATGATGTGACCATTGTCATCCAGCGGTAGAACCTGCCGGAGGACATCGGGAGCGATGAGAGCGGGAAGAAAATCGTGCAGCACCATCCACTGATAGCTAAAACGGACTTCCCTTTGAACCCGCGCGAAGTTCCAACTTGGTTGATCGGCCGCAAGCTTGTTGTGAAAGCGGTGCAGAAGTCCCTGCAGTTGGGAAACGATAACATTTTCGTCGTTCCTGGGGTCGCCGATAATTGCGCGCCTCGGGTTGCCCGCTGATGCGGGATTACTCCGGGGTAAATCCTTCGCTCTTGGGTTGGCCGCTGCGCCTGTCAGAGGAGTCCCCAAGATGAAAGTCCGCCCGTCTTCGTAAAGATACGGCTGGTCGTCGGGACCCCGCCCGTACACGTTATCAAGATCGAACCGGGGGGTCCGGTAATCGACGAGTGCGTCGGGGTCGTTCTGCCGCTGTAAACTACTGGCGGGATCGAACGTGAGGTCGTGATCGATAAACTGGCCAAGATAGGTATAGGCTGCCGGAATGCCGCTCTCCTCGGGATCCGGACCGTCTTTTGCCGGATCCGGAGGGGCGATCATGGCGCTGGCCAGGTTTGAAAGAGCCGCGAGCGAGGCGACATCGTCCGGGCCGAAATCCGCCGGGGGCACCACCCGAAAGATACGGCCGAAGGGGCCGCCGAAGAGGGTTGAGCTTCGGGAAAGATTGACGCCGCGGACACCGGCTCCATGGGGACGAATCGCTGGTTTACCAGGCATATACTCCTCCAGATAAATAGCTGATGAGGAGAATATCCTAGCATGAGAAAAGTAGATTTGCAAAAGAAAAGTGTTAGTAATTTGGGTTAATGGCGAAGTAATAAAGCTGACACGGCGTTCCGAAAGAATGTCCACAAGATAGTAGGCCACACGGGCGGGCTCTCAGCGTGGCTCTCAGCTAGGCAGAGGCCCCAAGCGCATCGGCTGACGCTTCCAGTAGGTCAGCGAACGCCAGCACCACTCGAGTGGACCGTAGTTGAAATGCCGAAGCCAGATCGGACTCACTACCAGTGACACAATCCAAATGGCAATCACCACGTAATAGAGTTGATAGCGCTGCAACTTGCCGAATAAGCCCAAGCCGTAGCCATAAAATACGAATCCGTAAACGAGGGAGTGCAGAATATAGTTCGACAGCGCGGTTTGGCCGACGGCCGCCAAGCGGCTGGTGAGGCCACGCAACAACCCCGCCTTGCAGATCAGCAATATCAGCGCCACGTGCCCGAAAGTCACGCCCACCCGGCCCACCTGGTACGTGCTGAAAGTAAATATCGTTTGCAATGGTTCAAAGTTCTGCCGGTAAGATAACCACGCCGATACCGCATTAATCGGCAGACCGATACCATATCCCATGGCGAGCATCCACCAGTAGAATCGGTATGAATGTTTCGCCGCAAGAATTCCCAGTTTCGCGAACGCGATGCCGACGAGCATCATACTCAACATGTCCCAACCGCTTTTGTAGAACGGGGAGGAGTGCCACTGGAAGACGATTCCGGCGCGCTTGGCGACCAGTTTCCAATAGGACCCGCGGTAGGGTTCGGCTTCTTTGCGAAGGTCCTCGGCACTGGGATTGAAATATTTTCGCTGATCTTCCCAGGTCTTCTGAGCTTCCTTTTGTTCGTCCGTGAGCGGCTTGTGCTCGGCCGTCGCTTTTTCAGCTTGCATCACCAGATCGTGGGTTTTGCGAAGCTGGAAACCCTGTCGGATTTGGCCTCCGGTCATCAACAGAATCAATACGGCGGCCGCGATGAGAAGCGTCCTCGGGCGCAGACTCTGCAGCGGGAATAATATGAGACCCAGCAACGCATAGGGATACAGAATATCGCCGTGCCAGATCAGGTACGCGTGGATCAAGCCAAACAACATGAGCCACAGTGTTCGGCGATAATACACTTCGGCTGCTCGGATTCCGGCGCCTCGGCTTTCGTTCCGCGTGATCAGGTAATACGAACCGGCCCCGAACATCAATGAGAAGATCCCGCGCATTTTCCCATCAAAGAAAATGTACTGAACAAAAAACGCCGTCAGGTTGAGACCGGTCACGCCGCCCGCCACCTTAGGGTTCCAGTCGGCGGCCATTGGGAGCCCGGAAAAAACAATGTTCATTAGAGCGATGCCGAGCAATGCAGCGCCCCGAACGACATCCATGGAAGAGATCCGTTCGGCGGAACTGACCGGAGCTGGGTACGTGATCACCTCGGTCTGTAGGTCCTGCATGAGGCCTCCGTGCGGTCTGGAATTTAGCATAGCGCCCCATGCGTGGATGAGCAATCTGCTATAAGCTGGATAGCTATGAAGAAATGGATTCTGGTTCTCCTGTCCACTGTGCTCCTCTCCGCCGCCGGCGTTAATTCGAAGGAAGAGAAAGACGTGCTCGGCGCCATGGATGCGTGGAAGCAAGCGACGATGAAGAAGGATCGCACGGCGCTCGACAAGCTTTTGCACCCCGATCTCACCTACAGCCACTCGAGCGGGATGACGCAAACTAAAACCGACGTGCTGGACGCGGTGACAAAGGGCAAGGCAACAGTAGAGGCAATCGATTTCTCCGACACCACGGTGCGCATTTACGGAAAAACGGCGCTGGTGAAGGGCACCGTCGACATCACCAACAGTACCGACGGCAAGAGCACGAAATCACACCTCAGCATACTGCACGTATGGATCAAAGATGGTCAGGGATGGCAAATGGTGGGCCGGCAAGCGACCAAGCTTCCCTAATCCATCCCTGTGAACTTTCTTATATCTTGGCCTCGCGATTAGCCCGATCGCGTAGCGCGCGCATGTAAGCGATGCTGTAGGCCAAGGCGGACCGGTAGTTGGTTTCATTAGCTCCGCCGCGTCCACCAGCCTGCCTGGCGCCCGCCCCTGCACCCTCCGCGGCAACGGCCCGCATCTGTGGCACGTGGTCGGGAATCACAATACCGTCGTAGTCAGTGTCACGCAGCGCCTTCATGATCTTGTACATGTCGTAGTACCCGTTATCCATGAACGTCTCGATGAAGTGAGGCAACGGAGCGCTGACATTACGGAAATGAATTTTGAAGATCTTCTTCTGAGCGCCAAAGTAGCGAATCATCTCTTCCGGATCTTTCCCCGTGAGCTTCTTCCCGCCCTCGAGCCACGTTCCACAGCATAGACACAGCCCAACATTAGGACTATTAGCAATTTCCATCGCCCGTTTGTATCCCTCGAAGTTGCCGAAGATACACCGCGGAACTCCGGCCAGCGCAGGGGCCGGAGGATCATCCGGATGAATGCCAATCCTAACACCCGCCTCCTCCGCCACCGGAACCACCTGCTTGATGAAATAAGTATAGTTATCCCAGATCTCTTCCTTCGAAAACTCCCGGCCATGCGATAAAGGCTCTTTGTAGACTTTCCCCGCCCAGTAGCCGGCGCGGTTGGGGCTGGAGAGATCAAGTTCCCGCGTATCGCACCCACGAATCTGCGCCCGGCCGCTACTCCAGATGCCGTTGCCCATGTGAGCATATGTCGTGTAGTGAATTCCAGCCTTCCCCAGATAACGAAGGTAGTTTTTATATTCTTCGATCCTGGTGTCGCGTCCAGGAAGGTTCAGCGTGACCTCCGGCATATTATGCAGGCTGCCACTAGGACCAGCGCCACTGCCGATGTTATAAACCTTGATACCCGCGGCCTCGTACGTCTCGCGCATCTTGGTGAAAGATTCAACGTTCGCATTTTCCGTTGTCGCCGGAAGGCTCACGTACTCCACACCGATCGACTGGAGAAACGCCAGGTCGTCTCCGGTGGGGTTGCCTCTATAAGACGTCGCGATCTTGATTCCCGGAGGATTGGGATGCACCGTAGCAGAGCTTGTACCAGCCGTAGACAGCAGCGCTGCCGCGCCCAGGGCAAGCTTGCCCAAGTCTCTTCGAGCCGGATTCAATACGTCACTCATTTCGTTAATCTCCTTCAATGTTGCAAACTCAAGATGCCAGCGCTGCTTGCAGCATGGCTCTGGTATACCCCACGTTATATACCCAACCCGTATACGAATTGCCCTGAGGCTGCTCGCGATCGGCGTCAAGCACTCGCGGATGTTCCGGCAGAACCGCCCGAGGATACTTCTGCCTCACCAGTTCCTTCATGACGGCGAGCATATTCACCTCGCAATTGTCGGGAAACACCTCGGTGTAATGCTCGCGCGGCTTATAGGTAATCACGTTTCGGAAATGCACGTGGTTGATGCGGTCTTTCGCGCCGAAATAGCGGCACGTCTCCACCGGATCGTGGCCCATTTCCCGCGTCACGCCACAATCAAACGTGATGCCATTGGAAGTGCTGGGCACGATGTCAACGAGACGCTTCCATCCTTCGACGCTGCCCATGATCTGGCCGGAACCACGGCTGATGGGCGCCGGAGGGTCGTTCGGGTGCAGGGCGAGCCGCACACCGGACTCCTGAGCCACCGGAACAACTGCCTTCAGAAAATAGGTGACATTGGCCCACATCTCATCGATGCTATGCGCGCCTTCGTCGGGAAGCGGAGGCAAGTCCTTGACCTTCTCGTAATCAAATGACGTCATCCCGGCGGCGCCTCTGCCGGGCTCCTCGTAATAGCCTTCCACGATCCGGTGCGCGTAGAAGTTGTACTCGACTACATGAAGTCCGGCGCGTCCCGCCGCACGGATCGATTGTTGGACCTTCTCGATCTCAGCAGCGCGGCCTGGCCGGCCATAGGTGGCATTGGGGAATCCAACGATCATCATGCTGGCCAATGTCAGGTCGCCCGCCTTGAGCTTCTCCATTCGCGCCCGGATCTCTGATTCTTCCCAGGGAATTCGTGGCCCACCCATCAGCACATGAGTGACGCCGAGTTGTACCACGCGGCGCAGGGCGGCCTCATCAAGATGAGCAGCGGTAACATTCATGCAAAGTTTGGGCGTATCACGGCCCTCGGAGCGCATACCGGAGACCACGGCGCCACTAGCCATTGGAGCCGCCAACGCAGTGAGGCCCGCCGCCTGCATCATCTGTCTTCGAGAAATCATGGAGTCGATCTCCTCAAAAGCGCAAAGGCCGCGAAGGCGCGGCACCAAATTGGAGAGGAACGCGCAACCCCAGGCCGCCGCAGCGAGTCCGTTTTGCGCGATTCCTCAAAAGACGATCCGGGTGCCAGGTTGAGTGGTTCGTTGACCGCCCCCGCTAAGCACCTGGCCAAATTGCGGCGTACCGATAGTTACGCTCGAACCGGTACCCAGGCTGAGCACCGGGTGATTAAATAGGTTGAAAAATTCGGCGCGGAACTGAACGTTATAGCGCTCTCGGATCCTTTGATTCCGAATGAGCGAAGCATCGAAGTTCTCGCGGCCATAATCACGTAGGGCTGGTTGAGTCCACGAATCGGTTGGCAGAGTAAACGGTGGCGCTGCCGCGAAACAGGACGTGTCGAAATACTTCTGCGTCGTCGGATTCGACAGAACGGGGTTGCAAAGACGATTGCCGCGGCCGACGTTCAAAGAGAAGTCCGGAAGGCCGGTCATGTCAGGGCCGGCAATCCTAAGAGGGATGCCTTTCTGGAAAACCGACACGCCGCTGAGTTGCCAGTTGCCGATTACTTTGCCCAACAAGCCTTTTGAATGCATAGCCTTTTACGCACCAAACGGCAGCTCATACAAATAACTCACGACAAACCGTTGCGGGACGTCGTTCGTATCTAGTGCCCGGCTGAAATTGGCGCGGTACAGCGCGTTTTGCGGACCCGTTTCCGTCACACCCGATTCGTTGTTGTTCGTGATGTTCTTGGAAATGGTGTATCCGGCCAAAAATGTCAGGCCGTGGCTGAACTTCTTTTGGATTTGCGTCGTGAAGCCGGAATAGTGCTGGTCGCCGTACCCGACCCGGACCATCAGGAGTTGTAGATACTGCGAGTATGGGCGTAAGAGCTGGGCGCGTGTCGTGGTGGGAAAACTTAAAGCGCCATTCGTAATCTCGCCGTAGAAAGGATTGGGACCCTGTTGCACTAGCTGCGACCCCAACCCCAGATAAGCCGGACTCACTTGGTTGTCGAACCGATTCTGCGCCAGATGTTCGACGCGAGTCCCGACATATCCAACCTGCACTACACGTTGTTCGTCAGCATGTGCTGAATATTGAAATTCCAATCCATCAGCAAGGGCAATTGGTGATTACGATAGAAGGTCCGGACATTCTGGCCCCGAAATGTTTCTTAATCACGCAGGCGCTCCGTTACACTTCGAAGGCGCGCCTGCTGTCCTCTTGTCTCCGCATTCCCCGCCAGCGCGTGTTCCCCCAGACACACTCGTCTATCTCGAGACACGTCCCCCACCATCCCATCGCCGCAAAATCAAATACATAGCCGCTGGCCCCGCATCTGCATCCTTCCTTTCCAGAAAAGGAACAAACGAAAATGCAGATCATCAAACTCGCCGCGGTCCTGATCACAACCGGGTCGCTCGAAGTCTTCGCCGAACAACCCACCCGCCGTATCGTCGTCAGCATTCCGGACCGCAAACTGGCACTCATTACAAACGACGGCGTCGTAAAAGTCTACCCAATCGCAGTAGGGAAAGCGGAGACGCCCAGCCCAACGGGCTCCTTTCGCGTGGTCAGCCGCGTCATTGATCCCACCTGGTACACCAAAGGAAAAATCGTGCCGCCCGGCCCCGCCAATCCGCTCGGCAACCGTTGGATCGGTCTCAGTGAAAAGGGCTACGGCATTCATGGCACGAACGTTCAAAACTCCGTCGGCCATGCGGCTTCGCACGGCTGCATTCGCATGCGCAAAGCGGATGTGGAGGAACTGTTCAAGCTGGTGGAAATCGGCGATCCGGTGGAGTTTCGCGATGAAGTGAGCGCCATCGCGTTCGGTCTGGCGCAACAACCGGCAGTCAATGAAATCACAGAAGTGGGAGAATCCCAATGAGTCAATTTTTAGCAGGAGTGGAAGTGTTCTCAGTGTTTGCCCTGTGCCTCGGCGCATCCATGACAATCGCATTCGGAATTCTGCACACAATCATCAGGCTCGCCTCAGGCCGCCAGTATAATGAAGCAAATGTCCCGGGTGCTCCGTACGTTTCTTCCCGCCGCACCCTCTCTACCTCGTGGCTCCGCGGCCGGCCTCGCGATCTTGCTTCTCGTTAGCGCTTTCTACATGAGAGCCGCCACGTTGAACGAAGCGGCACACGATCTGGCAGCGCAGATCGCGGCTGCGCTGCCATCGCACACCGGAGCCGCCGTTTCGTTTGAAAATGTATCCATGCTGAGCGCGAGTGAAGCCGCTCGAATCCAGGGTTTGCTGGAAGCGGAAATGAAGCAACAAGGAATTGTATCTGTGTCGGGCGGATCGCAGTTGATAATCGACATTTCTGAGAACAACCGGGGCTTCCTTCTCCTGGCGCAGATCGCTTTGCCAACCGGAACGAGAGTTCTGATTTGCCCGTGGACCAGGGAAGCCGCGCCGGGCTCGCCGGAAGTCGCGCAGATTGCTCTCTTTAAGAACCTCGTCATCGCTCAGCCGGCGCCTGTGCTCGATTTCTTGTTGCCCAGTCCATCGCAACTCATCGTGCTGGAACCAGGCCGCGCAGTGAATTATTCCTTGACTGGCACACGATGGACCATCGATCGTTTCACAGAGGTCACGCTCGAACGTCCGCTACCTCGCGACGCGCGCGGGCGGCTTATCTACGCCAATGGCCTCGCCGAAATTCACCTCGCCGACCGGTCCGCGTCATGGCCGCTCGCAAACCAAACCGTTCGGTGGGTTGCCGGCCGCGATTACTTAACCGGCTCCGACGCATCGCAGTTCTTCGCCACTGCATTTTCGAACAACCGCAATGCGAGAGCAGAGTTGGATGGCCGGGTCCACGTCTACGACGCCACCGGCAATCCGCTCACTGTGGTCGATTCCTGGGGCAGCGATCTCGCGGCGATTACCGGTTCCTGCGGCCGGAGCTTCATCATCGCTTCATCCAATTCGGACCGCGATCAGCCCGATCGCCTGCAGGCCTACGATTTGAGCGATCAAGGGGCCGTCGCCATGGGCGATCCATTGACGTTCCCAGGCCGCATCACCACGCTCTGGCCATCGGAGACGGGAGGCCAGCTTTCCGTAGTGGCGCACAACCCAGGAACAGGACAGTATGAGGCCTATCGCGTGGCGCTCACTTGCACTCAGTAGCGTCCTGGCCGGCATAGCCTTGGTGCACGCCGCGGTTCGGCCCCACTACGGCGGCGTTCTGCATATGCTGACCCTGGAGCCTCTGGCCACCCTCAATGCTGACGATCCCGCGGGCGCGCTCATCGCCGAAACCCTCGTCATGTTGGACGAACACGGCGAAGTTCGTCCGAAGTTAGCGGTTTTCTGGCAGAGCGAGGGAGGAGCGCGGCGTTGGCGTTTCACCCTTCGTCCGCACGTCAATTTTCACGATGGCACTCCACTCACGGCGGCGGCAGTGGCCAGCCTGCTCTCCGGAGCCGTCAAAAATACGACTGTATACGCAGCCGGACCAAACGTCCTCTTCGCTTCCCAGATGCCTATCGTGAATCTGCCGCGTGAATTGGCGCGCCCCCGCAGCGCCATCTTCCGGCGTTCGGGCGACAGCGCTCTAATCGGCACAGGACCTTTCCGTTTGAAACAATTAGAACTCGGTATGCGCGTTACGCTGATCGCCAATGAAGAGCATTGGGGTGGCCGCCCCTATCTGGATTCCGTCATCATCGAACGGTCCGCCCACGCTTCCACGGCTGGCATCATCGAGCTGCCGCCGAACACCAGTACCCGCCAAATTCCGGAGAAGCTCCGCATATCGGTCACGCTGCCTGCCGAGCTTTACGCCATCAGCCTCCCCGCCAACATACCGCAATCAACTCGCGATTCCCTCGCCGCTTCCATAGATCGCTCCGCCATCGCCAACGTGCTATTGCAGAAACGCGCTGAACCAGCGGGAGGTCTCATTCCACAATGGCTGAGCGGTTTCGATTTCCTATTCCCGCGATCCCGCAGAATCCTTCCCGTGCCTCGAACCCAGCCGATCGCCCTCGGCTACTCGAACGACGATCCGGTGTCCCGGCTCATCGCTGATCGCATCGCCGTGAACGCGCGCGACGCCGGAATCATGCTGCAACCATCGCCATTATCCGCGGCCGCCCGTCTCGTCCGCATCAGGATCAATTCCACCGATGCGGAACAGGCACTCGTGGATGTCGCGGCGAATCTGAATCTCGATCTGAATACAGACCTCTCGAGTCTCGAGAAGCTATACGCCGCCGAAAGAGCCTTGCTAGCCGACGGGCGTGTAATCCCAATCGTGTTTGTGTCACAACTGTTGGGACTACAGCCCAACATCAGGGGCTGGGATCAAAGCCGTCCATGGCAGCTTGAAAACGTCTGGATCGCGCCATGAACTTCCGCACCAAGGTGCTCTTGAGCATCACATCCACCGTGGCAATAGCGGTCTGGATCGTGGCTTGGTTTGCGTCGGCGGCCATTAGCCAATCGTTTGAAGGGCGCGACCGGCAACGCGTCGGCGCCCTCGTTAACCTGCTGCGTACGGAGCTCGCCCACCGCGGGGAAGACGTGGCGCGCCGAGTCGAGGCCATAGCGAACTCACAGGCTCTCGCGCGCATTGCGGCGGAACCTGGCGACTACTCAGCCTTTCTCGACGACGCGCAAGCGCTGGCCCAGGACCAATCGCTCGATTTGTTGGAGATCGTAGCTCCGGACGCCAGCATCATCAGCTCCGCGCAGTGGCCCGCACGCTTCGGCTACAAAGAGACCTGGCTTGCCGCACCGGCGGACTGGAAAACGCAATCCGCATTTCTCAAGCAGGAGGAACTGGCCGAAGGCTCTGTTCTGGCCCTCGTGGCGGTACGCACATTGTCTAACCTTTACGTCGCCGGCGGCCAGCGGATCGACGCAGCCTTTCTCAAAACGCTCGCCCTGCCGGAAGGCCTTTCGCTGTCGCTCTATCAGGCATCGGACCAGTCAGCCCCGCGCGAATTCGTCTCCCTCGTTCAGCAGGAGCGCATGCGTTCGAGAGAAATCACATCGCAAATTGGGGACGACACAGTGACAGCCATTCCGCTCAGCGGGCGGGACGCGAACCTGCTCGGCGTGCTGTTCGTCCGCAGTTCCGGACTCGAGCTAACCGCGGTTCGCTCCTATATTCGGCGAACCGCACTCGTTGTCGGTACCGCTGGCGTGGTCATCGGCATACTCCTAAGCCTCTGGGCGTCAGCGAGAGTATCCCGGCCGGTCCGCGAACTGGCCGGCAGCGTGCGCCAGGTAGCCGAAGGAAAGTGGGACACGCGCGCCACTGTGTCTTCATCGGATGAAATTGGCCGGCTGGCCGCCGACTTCAACCACATGACCGAGCAACTCGTGGACAGCCGCGAACGCCTCGTCCAAACTGAGCGCGTCGCCGCATGGCGTGAATTGGCCCGGCGTCTGGCGCATGAATTAAAGAATCCGCTGTTTCCGCTCCAGATCACCGTGGAGAATTTGCAGCGCTCCAAGGCGCTTCCCCCCAAAGAATTCGAAGAGGTCTTTGAGGAGAGCACCGGCACTCTCCTGGCCGAATTGAACACTCTGAAGGCGATCGTAGGCCGCTTCAGCGATTTCGCACGCATGCCAGCCCCACACAAAGAAGACGTCGATCTGAACCAAATTGTCGAACGCGTGATTAAGCTCTACGATGCTCAACTCTGCGCTCCCGGCCGGCCGCAAATCCGGCCGGACCTTCAGCTCGCGCCGCACCTCCCGCACGTCTCCGCCGATCCCGAGCAGTTACAGAGAGTTCTTAGTAACTTAGTACTGAACGCCATCGACGCCATGGCGAATGGCGGGAAAATATCTATTTCTACGCGGGATATAAGTGGACGAGTCGTGTTAGAAGTAACAGATACCGGAGAAGGCTTGACAAAAGAAGAGTGTGAGCGCCTGTTTACCCCGTATTACACCACCAAGCAGTACGGGACAGGCTTAGGATTGGCGATCGTTCAATCCGTGGTGAGCGATCATGGCGGAGCCATCAGTGTGCAAAGCGAGCCGGGACGTGGTTCCACTTTTCGAATCGAGCTGAGCAGCACCGGACCAGAACGGATATGAGCAAGATTCTCGTCGTGGACGACGATCCAAACACACTTGCCTCGCTCTCCCGAGCCTTTCGCCTTGCGGGCCACGAGGTGACCGTTTGCGATTCCGCCGATCGTGCCGTCGAGCAGTCGAAGAAGCAGCGGTTCGACGTGATCTTTTCGGACGTGGTGATGCCGGGTAAGGACGGGCTCGCGCTTCTCGCTGAGCTGAAGTCGCTCGGCGTGACCGCCCCGGTGGTGATGGTCTCCGGCCAAGCGAACATCGACATGGCGGTGCGGGCAACTAAGCTTGGCGCCATGGACTTTCTCGAGAAGCCGCTCTCGACCGACAAACTGCTGCTGACAGTGGAAAATGCCGTCAGGCTGTCGCGATTGGAAGACGAGAATCGCCGGTTGCGCCAGCGCGTTGGCCGATATGAAATCGTCTGGCAGTCCGCGGCGATGGAAAAGGTACTGAATCGCCTGGACCGTGTAGCAGCCAGTGAAACACGAGTCTGCATTTATGGAGAAACGGGTACCGGTAAGGAACTGGCAGCGCGTACGATTCACGATCGAAGCTCACGCCGCGATGAGCCATTCGTTACATTAAACTGCGCAGCCGTGCCTGCCGAGTTAATCGAGTCTGAGCTGTTCGGGCATGAGAAAGGCTCCTTCACCGGTGCGAATGCGCGGCACATTGGAAAGTTTGAGCAGGCGCACGGCGGCACCCTGTTTCTCGACGAGATCGGCGACATGCCGGCCGTGATGCAGCCGAAACTGCTGCGAGTGCTGGAAGAGGGTGAAGTGGAGCGCGTCGGCGGCGAGGAGACCGTCCGTGTAGACGTCCGTGTGGTGGTTGCCACGCATCGTAATCTGGAGGAACTAGTCCGGAAGAAGCAGTTTCGCGAAGACCTGTACCACCGCATCCAGGTATTTCCTCTCCGCCTCCCGCCTCTGCGGGAACGCCAGGAAGACATTCCGCTTCTCACCGACTATTTCGCCGGCAGCATCACGCGGATGAACGACTGGAAACCGCGAGTGATTTTGGCCGAAGCCTACTCCGAGCTTCAGCGCTATCAATGGCCCGGCAATATTCGGGAATTACGCAATGTAGTGGAGCGATTGCTGTTGCTCGCAGACGACGAAGTGGACGCGCCTACGGTGCGCTCCGCTCTCGGCGGCGACGTTCCATTCTCTTCGCTGGAACTTCGGTCCTCCGATGGCACCGGCACTCTCTTTGATCGCGTTGAGCAATTTGAGCGCGATGCAATCCTCGCAGCGCTTCAACAGAATAGTTACCGGATGAGCGAAGCCGCGCGCACTCTGGGCCTGGAGCGCAGCCACCTGTACAAGAAGTGTCAGCAACTGGGCATCGACCACAAAATGAAAGGCGCCGGAGAGCCGAACTAAACGGCGTTGGATTTCGTATATTAGAAAGAAAGGCGGGGGTTATCAAATGCGGTATTTGTTACTTGGATTACTTACTGTCGCGTCAACCGTTGCGGCTCCCAGTAAGGGCGCTTCTACCGAAGTTACCTACTACAAAAACGTGCTGCCGGTTCTCCAGAAGAACTGCCAAGGTTGCCATCGGCCTGGCGAGGCCGCACCCATGTCATTCCTGACCTACAAAGATACGCGTCCGTGGGCCAAGGCGATGAAGGAAGCGGTTCTCACGAAGAAGATGCCGCCGTGGTTTGCCGATCCGCACGTCGGTAAATTTGCCAACGACCGCACCCTGTCTCAGGCCGACGTCGATCTGCTCGCTCGCTGGGCCGATACCGGCGCGGTTGCTGGCAACCCGAAAGACGCGCCCGCGCCATTGCAGTTTGTCGAAGGCTGGAACATCGGAAAGCCTGATCTTGTGGTTGAAATGCCGAACGACTTCAATGTCCCATTGAGTGGAACCATCGACTACACGTACTTTGTTGTGCCGCTGAACCTGAAGAAGGACAAATGGGTTCGAATGGCTGAGGCGCGTCCTGGCAATCGCGCCGTCGTTCACCACATCATCGCCTATGTCCGTGAGCCGGGCTCCAAGTGGATGAAAGACGCCAAGCCTGGAGAACCGTTTGTGCCGTCTAAGGACAGTGAGGGCAATGGCGAGTTCCTCGTTGGATACGCGCCGGGTACGATTCCGCTAACCCTGAAACCAGGCCAGGCGAAATTGATCAAGGCCGGTTCCGACATCATCCTTCAGATGCACTACACCGCGAATGGCAAAGAAGGAAAGGACCGTACCCGCGTCGGCATCGTATTCGCCAATGAGCCGCCGAAGGAGCGAGTGATGATGCTCGCCGCCGCCACCAAGAAATTCGCCATCCCGCCGGGCGCCGATAACTACCAGGTGGACGCAAAGATTACCCTCCAAGGCGACGCTACGCTGCAGCAGATGTTGCCGCACATGCATCTGCGCGGAAAGGCATTCGAGTATCGGATCACCTATCCGGATGGCCGCACGGAAGAACTCCTCAAAGTGCCAAACTACAGCTTCAGTTGGCAGCTTTCTTACTTGCCGGTAGCGCCGATCTTCCTGCCGAAAGGAACCACCATCTCTTGCACCGCCTGGTACGACAATTCGGCCAACAACCCGAATAATCCGGATCCAAAGGTCGAGGTTCACTACGGAGATCAGAGCTGGGAGGAAATGATGTTCGGATTCTTCGAGGTTTCGTTCGACGCTAGCGTAAATCCCCGTGATTTACTCCGGGCGAAAAAGGCGGAGAAAAGCGACTAACAGAAATTGAAACTAGCCGTATTGATTCTCGCTGCAGCGCCGGCGCTTCTGGCGCACGATGTCATCAGCACCAAACTCACGTGGTCGCGTGAAATTTCGCGCATCGTCTACAAGCGCTGCATTCAGTGCCACACAGGCGACGTCTCCTTCGCAACTTATGAAGACGCGCGGCCATGGGCGAAGGCCATCAAAGAGGAAGTGCTTTTGCGCAGCATGCCGCCCTGGGGCGCAGTGAAGGGCTTCGGCGAATTCCAGAACGACAGAGGCCTGACTCAAGAGGAGATCGATCTGATCGCGCAGTGGGTCGAGGGAGGAGCCCCCGAGGGTGACCCAAATCTGCTGCCGGAACGGCCCGCCGCGGCTATCTCGAAGCAACCCGTTCGTGCGGGCATACCAGTCAATTCACCCTTCACGCTAGCGCGCGACATGACGGTGGAAGCGATCCGCCCCACCCAAAGCGTCGCGTCCGCGAAGATCACCGCGCACAAGCCCGACGGCACGATCGAGCCCCTCCTCTGGCTTTACAATTACAATCTGAAATTTCCTCAGACTTTTGTCTACCGTCTGCCGCTGTCACTGCCCAAAGGCACACGAATCGAGACGACGACGCCCCTAGCCTTCGAGCTGATCACTCAAGCGCCGAAACCGGCACGTCAAACGAAAACGTATTCACCTGCCCGAGCCGCTGGAACTGCACCCACACACGATAGTTCCCCGGGCGCGGAAAAATCACATTAAACTGAATCGGCTTCTTCGGATCGTCCCAGGCTGGATGCGTATGAATCATGTCGATCAAGTCCGCACTAGCGGCTAACATGTGTCCCCAGACGCCCAGATACGGTTCCAAACCCTCCGAGGGATCGAGTTTGAAGAAGAGCATCGTCTTGAATCCGGCGATCGCTTTCGCCGGCTCGGTCGTCAACGTAGCCCGCAGATTGGGCGCCGTGAGCGAAGGTGCGGGCACCGGATCGCCCGGAACGAAAATTGTCTTCGCAATGAGTTGCGGCGTGCCTCCCGCCGGGTACAAATCGCTGAGAACCCGGTATTCACCGCCGCCCGGAAGATGCGTCTGATAAGTGAACGAGCCGTCCGCATGAACCACCGGATGCTCATGCGCGAAGTATCGAAGATCGCTGCTCACCAGAAACAGATGGAATAATTTTTCGTGGACGACTTCGAACCGCGTTACCGCCTGATTCGTACGCGGCTCGAAAAGTCGAAACGTGAGCAGCCCGGTGCCATCCACCTTCAACGATTCTTGATACTCCTCGGGATCAGGCAACCCGGCCACCAGTTTCATGCCGCATTTCGGACACTTGCCAGGCGTCGCTTGCCGCACGTCGCGATCCATCGGACAGACAAATTCGACTTTGTCCTCCGCGCCCAGCAGGGCAATCAGGAAGAGAATCAGGATTGTGGTTCGAAAGGCCATCGCGCGGTTGTCGTATATCCACCATCCACCGCGATCGTTTGTCCGGTAATGAAATTCGATCCCGAACCGCTCAAAAAAACCGCGAGTGGCGCCACGTCTTCGGGTGTCCCCGTGTCCGCCGCGGACTGTACACCCTTCAACCATTCTCGCATTTCAGGCCGCTGCCACATATCACGATTCAGATCCGTAACGATAAATCCTGGAGCGATGCAGTTCACTTGTATGTTGTTTGGTCCCCATTCCGCCGCGAGCACGCGCGTGAGTCCGGCCAGTGCCGATTTCGTCATCGCGTAAATCGTCAAATACGGCAGCCCCAGAAGCGACATCAGGCTGCCGATCATGATGATCTTGCCGCCCTTGCCTCGAGCTACCATCTTCGGGCCAACCTTCTGCGTCAGCGTGAAAATGCCATGCAGGTTCGTCTGCATGATACGGTCGTATTCTTCCGCTGTATAGTCGCCAATAGGCTTGCGGACGTTCGTGCCCGCTACGTTGATGAGAATGTCAATGTCAGGCAACGTCTCCGCAAACTCGATAATGGCTTTCGGATCCGCCATATCAATTGCACGAGCTTCCGCACTCAGGCCCTTCTGGCGCAATTCGTGCGCATGCTTTTCCAGATTCGCCATCGACCGCGACGCAAGAATCGTGTGGGCTCCCTCGTCCGCTATCTGTTGGGCGATGGCCAAGCCGATACCCCGGCTGGCGCCCGCCACTAACGCTGTTTTTCCTGTCAGATTCAACTCGATAACCTCAGCAATTGAATAATCTTCACTTGCTATGATCCTACCAATGAACAGCTTCTCCATAGCGGTGATCGCCGGCGACGGCGTCGGACAGGAAGTAGTTCCAGCCTGCAAGCGAGTACTCGATGCGGTCGCCCGCAAATTCGATTTGGCATTCGCCTTCCATGACTTCGACTGGGGCTCGGGCTGCTACTTTCACCACGGCCGGATGATGCCGGCAAACGGAACAGTTTATCCTTCAAACCTATAGCCTCTTGCGATCGGTCGATTCGACTGCCCAGAGCGTCGGATGGCTCCGTTATCACGATGTGGCCGGCGCCTCTACTGCCTCCGGAGATGACGCCGGCCGCCGCGAACTGATCCATTGAGCTGATTGGTCCCATTGCAATCGATCCCGACACGCTATTACGTCTTCGTCAGCGAAGCCGGCTTGAGTCCAAGCTCGGCTCCGCCCATTACTTGGTTGTGTAATTACGGCCGAGTCGCGCTGTTGACCTGCACGCAGACTGTTCCGCTAGTTATCGTTATGCTTCCGAGCGTGTTGGAAACCACGGTGTTGCCGATGATGCTACTCGGACAGAGGGCCGAAATTCCGAAGGAATTATTTCTGACGGTTGTGTTGCTGCTGACGGTGCCGTTTGGCGCCGAAATCCCGTTGGCCCATTGAACGAAGCGATGTTACCCGTCGCGACGCCACCGCTACTGTCAAGTTGGATACCGACTTCGTGATTATCTGTAGCGAAGGAGTCGCGCACAATGATCGCAAAGATTCCGAAAGTGCCGTTCCGGGTGGCCGTGCTTTCGATTACGCTGCCGGCGATGAGGAATCCACCGCCAGCATTGCTATCTGCGGTGACTCTTTCAACTAGACCGCCCTGGCCGGTGATAAAAATCCCTGTTGATCCCATACCGCGTACCGTACCATTGAAGATCCTTATTGCCCGGGGGCCATCTTGAGTGGGGCCTCTGTCGGCCTGTATCCCTATTCCTTGATTGGCGGAGGACAATTGGCCGGACTAGATGTGCAGACGGTTGGTCCGATAATGGCGAAGCCGTTCAAATCGAGAGTGACGTGGTCCGCGGTGATCTGGATCCCCCGTAGTGTTGGCATCGGGAATTAAAAGATCTCCCGATAGGCGATAGCTCCCCGGTTGAGAAATGGTAACCGGAAATCCCGGAGCATCACCGGGCGTGATATTACCACTTAGGGCGTGGTTCTGATCGATGAGAATAACTCCATCGACCGCATAGAGACTGCTCGAAATCGCGGCAAGCATGCACACTTGTGTCATTCGCCAACATGCTGAGTACAACATTGGTCCTGCCCCTTTTTTGGTTGGTTGATTTGCAATAAAAGTCTGTGTGGTTCCGCGTCGAAATTTCAACGGTGCCGATTCGTAGAGCCCCGCTTGACAAGATTCAAAATCATCATCAAGAGGCCGGCAACTGCAAGGACGAATGCCGAAGGCTCTGGAGCGGGACTCCCCGCCGTGTAGGAATAATTCGTAATCGATCCGTGGATGTCGATGACGCCGTCGTCCTCCAAAAGGTCGAGCGGGAGAAGATTCAAAATCCCTTGCGCGACGACATTTTGGCCATTCAGATTTGCGGCTGGGATCATGAAATCCAAGTCGAGCTCGTTCCCCTGGTTGCAGGCGGATCCCGTCGTCAAACACGTTAAAATACTGACCTGATCGAAGGGACCTGATAGTGCGACCGTCAAAATCACGAAGTTGAACTTGTTCTCGACCGCGCCGACCGACCCGACGTTAAAGAAGAGGATCGATCCGGTTAGATCGTAGGTTCCAGGGGATTGGATCGATTCCGTGAAACTCGGATTGGTGGTGTAGGAGGCACCATCCGGAATATTGTTCAGGCTCGGATTGTTTATCGCTGGACCAGTTCCATCCTGCGTAGATTGGTTGATCACCCCGCCGATTGTTATCGTGTCGGCGTGAAGCGTTGCGGCAAGGATGGTGCAAAACAGCAGAGCAACGGACCCGAGGCGAAAATTGAATGGGCGTAGCGTCATCATACGCATGCGCACGTCCGATCCGGGCCGCGCAGATTGCCGCTAGTGGAATCAAGACTGGTTGCATCGTTGCAGGGCAGCGTTATGCGGGCAATCCGCGTTGCCGGCGCCGTGACCCGGCCGCGATGAGGTTTAGATACTGTCGGACTGCTCACCGGCCGCGGGTGCGGAACTACGACTAGAAATGCCGCGCTCGAAATGAGTGAAAACAACAAGACTCGAAACAAGTGTCAAAGACTCCTTTGGGTCACTCTGAAAGGTGTCAGCTCGCCGGAAACGGCGCGGGCGACCTCTCACTTAAGACATGCGGAATTGTGGGGCAACTTGTAAGGCGTCCCTAAAATTAGCGTGCGGGTTTGTGAGATCCCGGGTGTTGGATCGGGATATCTTTGAAAACTGGTGCGCCTGAGCACGCCAGGGTCTACGAGTACCTGCGCAGGCTCTTGGGTGCCACGGCAGCCTGCTTTTCTAAGTCTGTTTAAGAGATGCTCCTCACGCCTGCTCGATCTCTTTGGCCGCGCGGTTTGCTGACTCGAGCGCCGCTTCCTGCCCCCAGGACATCTGCGCGGCATAGGCTCCGGCGAAATGAATGCGTCCATAAGGACGCGTCACTTCGGGCCAGAACCGCGCCAGTTCGCCTGGCCGGTAGCTGGTTCGCTCGCACATTCCGGCGTATGGATCCTTCGACCAATCGTGTATGATCGCTTGCTCGATGTCCGCCGATTGTCCGGGATAAAGCTTGTGGAAGGCGGCCAGCGAGGCTGAAGCAGTCATCCCCGCCTGTGCGCCTCCGAGAAGAATGCCGCGCGGAGTATTCACCTCATCCGCCATCGACCACAACTCGTTAAGCCTCGGGTCGGGAGGAGCCCAGTTCGGACTGATCTTGTCCTTTTTCCAAAACCGCGTTCGGGATTGGAAAACAACCCGGCAGCGGGTGTAGTAAGGCATTTCGCGGATCACAAAAGCCTTCGCCTCCGGCCATGCCGGTGAAACCGGGATTTGCCGCAGAGCGACCATCGAGACACAGCTGACCAGGTAATCCCCGTCGAGTTTGCGCTCTTGTTCGAATTCCCGATACGTCACAGTGGCTCCGGAAGCGCTATGTTCGATGCGCAGAACGGGGCAGCCCAGGTGTACGCGGTTGCCCAATCGCGCGGCGAATGCGTCCGTCATGAGCTGATTGCCGCCCTTGAGGCGAAACAGCTTCTTCGACTCGAGATCGGTGCCGCGAAGCTTTTTTATAGCCGCGCCCCAGATGGTTTGCAAAGCGCAGCCCGAGCCCCCAAAAAACTGCAGCGCGGCGGCGGACGCTCCTTCGCGCTTCAACAACTCGCCGACGCTGACGTGATCGAGCGGGCGCAAGCCCGGCTCAAACGGATTGGTTTCGTCGCGGATCATGTCGACGTATCGCTGCAGGTAGACAAGCGGCAATTCCGGCCAGGAATGCCGCGTCAGAAAATCCACCTCCCGCTGATTGAAATCGAGTTTATTGAGGACCGAACGGCTTTGGAGATCTTCGTCCGTGAACCGCTCGCCTTTCAGGAAGCGCACCATGTTGTCACGCCGCGGATAAGGGATCGGGGTGAGGGAAAACGCCTTGACGTAACGCCAGTACTCGGTATAACCCGGGTAATAAAAATGCTCGGCTCCGAGGTCGGCATATAGGCCGTCGGCGAAGGGATCATGGGACGTCCGGACATGCCCTCCGGCGCGCCCGCTCGCCTCGAGTACGGTCACGTTGTGGCCGCGCCTCATCAACTCGTAAGCGCACGACAGGCCGGAAATGCCTGCGCCTAAGACGAGCACTGTCTTTTTTCCTTCGCTGCTCTGGCCGGCAGCCGGTGTGGAAATCAAGTTCGCCGCGAGGCCGGTCATCGCCGCTCCGCTCATTCTGAAGATCTCCCGGCGCTTTAGTGTTTCTGCCATTCCTTGATTCAGTCAGGATATCAGCGGAGCGATGGTCCGGCCACCGTGTTCGTTGCATCGCGGAAGCTGAGTGCGGCCTGGCAGCGGCCCTGGTTGTTACCCAAAGCGATGGCGTGCAGACGCAGCCACTGGCCCGGCCCGATGCCTACCACGGGAAATTTGGGCCGTTCTGGTCGGAGGCAGTAGAAGCTGCCAGGAGCGTAACTGCAGACAGGAAGGTGGTTCGGGTCATAAAATATCTGTCCTCAACGAACGTCAGTTAATGCGTATGAATGTTTGGTTAGCGGCCTTTCCATCCACCAAGAGATCCAGCACGGCCCCGCCTCGCCCTGCCAGCATCTGGGTAATCTCACGTTGATTTGATCTAACCCGGCAAACTCGCCCTGGGGTCCGGCATACTCGACCGGCGCATCTATCCCGCCGATCTTTACGCTCACGTTCGACAACGAGCTTCGGAACCGCATGCCAGTTCCGAAGAGCACCAGGAACAACTGGTCGGAGTCCGGATCCATATCAATTCCTGAGCGGCACATTGGGTCGCAGATTAGAAGCCGAAGCCGTTCCACTGTTTGCACTCCATCGCGAAGACGCAACAACAGCGCTACCGGAAGTGGCTCGTCGTCTGGAAGGGCATTTTCTGGGCTTCTGAAACAGATTCGGTGTTACGTTCTCAACATCCACAGGTCCTGTTGAAACATTGCCGTTCCCCGACGTGATGGTCACTGTCGCATCGCCCGGCGATGTGCCGGAGGGGACGATGTAGTTCACCTGTGTGGGAGAAACATACAGGATCTGCGCTGGCCGCTCGATGCCGGCGGCATCCTTCACCTTGACGTGGTCCCTCCCAGCGTGACCGATGGATTTCTCGCGTCTCCAGTGACAACAGCAGTCGCCAAT
>Ga0105240_10001024_pt1 | contig 49687 bp, 39 predicted proteins | sample KBSC54metaG_FD_80426 | JGI IMG/M metagenome (GOLD analysis project Ga0105240, IMG submission 80426) | Corn rhizosphere microbial communities from Kellogg Biological Station, Michigan, USA - KBS C5-4 metaG | ecosystem: Host-associated > Plants > Roots > Rhizosphere > Soil | place: Michigan, USA... | reverse complement strand
CTCACACTGGGTACATCGTTGCGAGCCGGCGATGACTGCTGCATGCCCACCCTCGTTCACGTAACAAGATGCCCGGGATTGGCCGGGCAGCTCCGAATAGCACTGTCAATTCAAGTGTAACCTGAACAAAATAACAAGTCGTATCGCTCTTACATGACACGCACACGACGGTACGTGCCACGCCATTCCGGTAAGGCGCCGCACCAGAGCGCCCTATTGGCCGGCTCGCTCCGGGTACGACAAGAAGCGGTTTGACGGGCCGGCGGCAGTCTGGATGAGTAACAGATCGTAGACAACATCATAACAGCTCGACCACAGACGCCCGGACGCCCTCTTACTACAATGATTCTCGTGATGGCGTACCAAAGGTGGCTCATGAAATCTATCAATGCGACTGTCGCAGGCATTTCGCTCTATCTTGGAATGGTGGCTCAAGTCGGCGCAACTACTCCGACGCCGAATGTCACCAGCAGCGTTGTCCTGTTGGAACCTGGGACCAATACCTATGAAGGCGTCCTGTTGGAGCAATGCGTTGGGGATACCGCAACGCTGCGTGTCGTTTTACAGGCGCCACGACTGCTTCAACCGCAAAATGCGCTTCTTGTTCTGGCCCAAGCCACTCCCAACCCGGCGATTCGCGCCGATGCGGGCAATGACATGCCCGCTATTGCGGCTTTCGAGGGGGTCAGCTCGATCGGTTGCATCGCGCCGGGCAGCAAGGTTGTGCTGGTCCTGAATATGGGCGGTTTACTCGGGAGCTTGTCTGTCGTTGTCGGCAGCGGAGAGATGAGAGCAGAGGAACTGCAGTAAGCGAAGCGGCGGAACGGCGGCCTCGGGCTCCGGTCACGAGGCGCGCCGGCTCGCGCAATATCTCCCGTAAGCCGCGGCCCATTGCTATCGGTGTTGTGTGGACGACTACGAAGAAGACGAAATTGATGATGCGTTCAGTGCGCCGACATCTAAGGCAGCGGGCCGAGCACCTCTTCGAGCGTCCGCGCCGTCAGCATCCGGTCAGCCATCGTATCAATCTGCGCGCTATCAGCGCTGCGGACACGAGCGTGCACTGCCTCCGGTAGCGGGCCAAAACGCGACGCCAGCTGCTTGAGGATGATCTCTGCCTTGCCTTGCGCGACGTAGCGACGGGCGAAGTCGCTCCGGTATTCATATCCGAGTGAGTTCATGGTGGCCTCAACCGTCTCCGGGGCGTTTGCCGCAAGGGAAATCAAGATCAGATCAAGATACAACCTGGAACGCTCGGCGTCGATATCGGCACTGGCGACGATCGCCGCGGAGGCAATGCGCGCGGCCAACTGAATATCCGTGCTTTGCCCGTGCTCTATTGCCGACAGGACGGCAAGCTCGACATTCTCTTGAGCATCCCGTAGTTCGGTGACCGCCGGAGTATTCGACGGTCCCAACACCCACGGCTTGCATCGACTGCCCGGTCCCAGCTCGATGAGCCGACCGGCCCAACGCGCGACAGCGTCCTCGACCGTGATGACGAGCAGACACACCGGACAGCGATGCCGGGCGCGCAGATTGGCGATGTAGGCAGGCCAGGCGTAGGGCTTGTCATCGTCGCAGCCCAATTGCACCTCCACGATGATGCCGAGCACCTTGCGTGTCCGACACAGCAGAAATAACACCAGATCGGCTCGATATTCGGCGGGCCGAAGATCATTCAGGTCCGAGGATTCAGCGCAAACCTCATCGTGCTCAGGTGGCTCTACGTCGAGCTTGCGCAGCAGATCTGTCGCTGATTCGAAGCGGTTGCGGAACAGAAGCAGGATCAACTCGTGCAGGTACGATGGCATCCAAACAGGGTAAGCACTTCTCGGTGTCGTGAACATCCCCAATAACTGGTGCAAACATACATAAATGGCGCTCTAGCCTGGGGAACAACATTGAGTGTCGTGCGCTAAGGGAGCGGCGTGCGCGGCTTCCACGCACGTTGAAGTGACTGCCGTCGACCGACGTCGAATCCGACGTCTTGGAACCGACGTTCTCCCTACGTGGCAGGCGCGCCGATCAAAAACGGCTTGAGAACGAACCTGCCGCAGGCGGTGTGCAGGGCGAGAAGGACTTGAAGACTCCATATTCATGGCTGAAGAGCTCAATCTGGTAATGCGTTCATGTTGGGGGGGTGGCTGCGCGTAACCGGTCAGGCCCCTGAAGCTTTGTGCCCGAGAGGCTCGCCGGCAAGGAGTCGATGGAGTGCGCGCCAAGTTGTAGTTGCAGGGGAAACCAAGCAGGCGCGATCGCAGTTTAAAATCGCGAGGGTGGTCTCGAGCACCTTGCTCATCATCTGCTCGAGATCCTGGGTGCCGCGAATAGCGGAGTTGACACGCTCCAGGCTCTGACGAACCGCAAATGCGCCGCTGGCTCGCGCTCCGCTGCGAGCTTCGGTACGGTCCGACTGGGATCCACTCTGCGCATCGAAGCGCCTCTTTGGCACCTTTTCGCTTGAAAGGCCGCCGCTGGCCTGAGCGAGTGCGCCCTTTTGGCACAGAGCCACTTGGGCAAACCTGGCGCCAGGGACTGTAATAGAACGAACGATCGTGCTATTCTCGCCCATATGATCACAGCGACCCCCGTCGGAAAGGGTCCGGCCACCCGCGAGCTGATCCTGGACAAGGCTTATGCGCTCGCGCGCGAGGACGGACTGGAAGGCCTGTCGATCGGCGCGCTGGCGCTGAGTACCGGTATGTCCAAGAGCGGTGTGTTTGCGCACTTCGGCTCCCGTGAGCAATTGCAGCTGGCGCTGCTCGAGTCGGTGGCAGCGCGCTTCCTGGAATTTGTCAAAACACCGGCCCTGCGCGAGCCCCGCGGGTTACCACGGTTGCGCAAGTTCACCGAGCGCTGGTGTGAATGGGGGCGCGTCCACCAGAGCGGCTGCGTGTTGCTGAGCGCGGCGGTCGAGTACGACGGGCGCGATGGGCCCTTGCGACAAGCCGTGTTGCGTCAGCAGGCAGGCTGGCGCGATGAGTTGCGGCGCGCAATCAAGTTGGCCATCGATGCAGGGCATCTGGCGGCGGACACCGATCCGACACAACTGGCCTTCGAAATATATGCGTTGATGCTGGGTCTGCATCACGACGCCGGCTTGTTCGGTTACGACGAAGCGCGCCATCGCACCAACATCGCGCTGGAGAGATTGTTTGCCAGCTACCGCCACACGCAGCCGGAGGTGGTCCGATGAGCCCAAACAAAGATGTAAAGCGGCCCAGAACAACCCGCGACATGGTGCGACTTGCGTGCTTGCGCCTTGCCTTTGCGCTGGGTGGGCGGCTTTTCCCACAGCGCACGGTAGATCGCGCCGCGCGCTTGTTCGCCACACCTTTCGCCAGCAGCCGCTCGCGAGCTCGCGGCGCGAAACTCGATGAACAGATGCGGCGCAGTGAATTCAGTGTTGCAAACCACACCATCGCTACGTACGTGTGGGGGGATCCTGCTACTCAACCCTACGTGCTGCTCGTGCATGGCTGGTCGAGTTTCGGGCTGCGTTTTCTGCCCTGGGTCGCGCGCCTGCGGTCGGCAGGTCTGGCGGTGGTCACATTCGATCAGCCGGGCCACGGCAACAGCACAGGCGAATTGTGTACCCTACCGGACTTCATCGACACTATTGGCACGATAGGCCGCCGCTACGGTAATCCCGCTCTTGCCATTGGGCATTCTCTGGGCGGTGCTGCTCTGACGCTGGCACAGGCAGCCGACTGGCATGCCGAGCGGATCGTGGTGATCGCCCCCTCGGCTGACATGGAGGCTGCCGCCGAAAGGTTCATGAAGCTGGTGCACCTCGGAAGTCATCTACGTGAGCGCTTCTTGAACTGGCACGAACGCGCTACCGGCATAAACGTCCGCGACCTGCATGTTCGTCAACATCTGCGTGCGCTGGGGTTGCCCTATCTCATCGTCCACGATCTTGATGACCTGGAAGTTCCATGGGGCGAAGGCGAGCTGTATGCGCGTCACTTACACAACTCGCGCATGCTGACCACGCAAGGGCTCGGCCATCATAGAGTGCTGGATGCACCCGAAGTGATCGATGCCACATTCGCGTTCATGCAGGGCCAGCGTGTTGGGGAACGCATCGTCGCTTCGCCCAATCTTCCATTCGGCCTCACGTAGCGCCCCGCCACGCCCTCGAAGCTCGCGGAGGTGGGCAGCGCGCCGTTCTTATTCATTCGCATTGCAACAAATACCGCCAATCTTGCACGGGGGTGCCCATGACGGAGCGCGGTGGGCAGCGGATCCGCAACGCAACAACGGGCACTCTGCATTCCAGGGCTTTTTACCCAATTTCAGGCCATTGCTTTTTTGGGAAAATTTTCCCAAAAATACCGCTCCCCCAAACTCGTCAGGGATAACACCAATGCGAATCTCGGAAGATCGCTACAGCCGGGAGCGGCTGTGTTTGCAAGTTGCGTTGCGCTTTCTCGAGCACGAGGCGCGGACACGAACCATCCGTGCCTGGACGGGCCTGAGCGACGACCGCATTCGTAAGCTCTATCGCTCCTACATGACTCGCGCGCGTCGTTATGTGCCACGACACCGCGGCAAGTCGCCACATCAGATCGCCTACTTCGCGCGCTCGCTCCGAGTGCAGCAGGAGACGGTATGGCTGGCGAGTCTGTTATCGCTCGTTGGTGTGATTCCTCCAGAGCCGAGCACCGATGGCAGCCATGCTCAGCCGAGCGTCGCCCGCGGCGAGTTACTGTGCCATGCGTTCGAAACCTACCGCGCGATGATTCCTTCATCCCAGATCTCGTTCGAACACGCGGTTTTCCTCGCCACGACCTTGTCGCGCGGCGAGCAACTCAGACTCGGCTCGTGCGCCGACTGCGGCAGCCTGATCGTGACGGAGCGCTTCCCGATCCGGGATAAGCGTTGTCATCATTGCATCGTCTCTGGATCGCGATAGATCATGCGAGGGCCCAGAGGGGCCACGAAACCGCCGAGTTTGTTGTTTGATGGGCCGTGCGCGCAGCGCCGCAGTGGGGGCGGGACGAAAGGCGGGTCAGGAAAGATGCGTAAAGCCAACTGACGGCGCGGCTGAGACTGGGCCGCGCCGCGCGCATGCCCCTCGATCGAGCAGCCGCGGCTCACGTGCCCTAAAGGAGGGCCAGGCCTGGTACCGGCCTGCGACGTAAGTGCGTAACGGGAACCGGCCGAGGCGTTAGTTGTCCGCTCCCGGCCGAAGTCAATTGTCTGGAATCCGGATAATCTCTCCCATCGCTGTCATAACGATGTAGGGAGACACGGCAATGCAAGGCCAGCAGCGTCCACGCGTCATCATCATAGGTTGCGGGTTTGGCGGGCTTTTCGCGGCGAAGGCATTGCGGCGTGCGCCGGCCGACGTGCTCCTGATCGACCGCAACAACTACCACCTGTTTCAGCCACTGCTATATCAAGTTGCTTCCGCAGCGTTGGCACCGGCGGACATCGCGCAGTCGATCAGGACGATCCTGCGTTATCAGTCCAATACCTCGGTCAGCCTCGGTGAGGTCGATGAGGTAAACCTGGCGGAGCAGTATGTGCATGCGGGCGACAGCCGTGTGCCATACGACTATCTGGTCCTCGCGCCGGGTGCGGTGGATAATTATTTCGGCAAGGCTCAGTGGCATAACTTCGCGCCGGGTATGAAGGAGGTGGGAGATGCCACTCTCATTCGCTCGCGGATCTTGCGCTCGTTCGAAACGGCGGAGGTGGAGTCCGATCCGGAGGAGCGCGCGGCGCACCTGTCGTTTGTCATTGTGGGAGGCGGTCCTACAGGAGTCGAGCTCGCGGGCGCCATCAAGGAGGTGGCCGTCGATGTGATTCCCCGGGATTTTCGCGTTGCCGATACGCGCCGGGCGCGCGTCATCTTGATCCAGGGCAGTCCCCGCTTGCTTCCAGCGATGCATCCGGATTCGTCCCAGCGCGCGCTCAGGCAGCTGCAAGGGTTGGGAGTGGAAGTGCTTCTGGACAAGGCTGTGACCCATATCTTCGCCGACGGGGTCGAGGTCGATGGTGAGCGCATTCGCAGCTACAACGTCATTTGGGCCGCCGGTGTCCGGGCTTCGCCACTGGTGGGTACGTTGGGTGCGGAGCTGGGACCCGGCGGAAGGGTGAAGGTGTTGCCGGATTGCTCGGTGCCAGGTTACCCGAACGCATTCGTGATCGGAGACGCGGCCTACCTGGTGGATTCGGCGACAGCGCGGCAAGTCCCTGGTGTGTCACAAGGTGCGCTGCAGATGGGGAGATACGTTGCGAAGGTCATCGAGGCGGAGCTGAAGGAGCGCAGTGTCGGGGCGGGTGTTCGGCCCAAGGGCGGCGGTAAAGGTGTGAGCGAGGCGCGCAGGCTGCGTGCAAAGGGCTTTCACTATAGAGACTTTGGCTCGATGGCGACCGTTGGTAAATCGCGCGCGGTAGTTGAAATAGGACGGCTTCGCTTTGGCGGGCTACTGGCCTGGCTCGCGTGGATGGCTTTGCACATCACAGTGCTCATCGGCTTCCGCAACCGCCTTGCCGTACTATCGTCCTGGATCTACGCCTATATCTTCTATCGCCGCGGCTCACGTCTGATCACGGCCCAGGGACCAACGCGGGTCAAGCAGCCCATCGCTCCGGCCACCTCCAGGCTGCCAGCGCAGCGAGTGACTTGACGGGTTGTCATCATTGCACCGCGACCGGGTCCCGGCTGCGGCCATCGTCAGGTTGCATGATCATGATGTCGCTCTCGGAGCGCTCGGGCCGGGTGTACAACAGCCAGCGTTCGTCCGCGGAAACCGATATGCCCAGGCCACCCAGGGCAGCGGGCTGACCCTCCAGGGTCCTCAGCATCTGCGCTCGGTGGGTCGTGAAGTCGTAGAAGCTGACTACGGGGCCGCGTGTGCTCGGGCTCGTGTAGTAGATCCCCCTGGGTGTTGCGGTCCAGCTATCTGAGAAACGCAAGGGAGCCATCCCCTCGAGCCGCGCCTCGGCGCCGCCGTCGATGGGCTTCGACCACAGCTCGAAAATGTTGTCGCCGAGAACGTTGAAGATCACACGTGGGCCGACTACGACTGCTTGGTACGCGCGCCTTGCGGTGAATGGCTCGGCCGGACCACCAGATGTCGGTACACGATACAGCGTCGTTCTGCCATCGCTCGCGATGATCCAACGGCAATCCTGCGACCATGCTGGCAGCGCGAGGTTGCGTTGTGAGGTGTCGAGACGATGGGGCCGGCCCTCGAAGACGTCGAGGATGTAGATGGCCGATGAGCCCGAAGCGCGCGAATCGAAAGCCAGGCGGCGGGCATCATGACACCAGCTCGGAGCGCCGGTCAGCGGTCCGTTGAACGAAGTCAACTTGGCTGGATTGCGGCCGTCTGCATCGGCAAGCCAGATCTCCGGACTTCCCGAGCGGGTGGATTGGAAGGCAATGCGCGTGCCATCCGGTGAGTACGCCGGAATCAACTGAGTGCGCGTGGAGGAGATGAGATCCTCATTCGCGCCGGAGGGATCGCGTAGATCCGCGCGCCAGATGTTCATGACATTGCTCTCGCGGACGAAGGCAATGCCTCGCGATGTGACTGTAAGCCCCGGACCTAGAGATCCTTCGGCGCGCAGCAGGCGTGATGACTGTCCATCAAGAGTGATGCGCCAGATGCCGCTCTCGCTGTCGGAATCGTTGGCCGCAAGCAAAGCATCACTGCCGGGAGACCAGGCGAGACCAGCCGGAGTGCCCTGCAGAGACAGCAGCGCGCGTGTTGCGCCGGTCGCCAGCTCGGTCACAGCGACGCTGTAAACGGCAAAACTGGTAGTGCAGACGAACGCGAGCCACCGGCCATCGGGTGAGAAAGCCGGCGTGCCGGCGTCGGCGCACCCAGCAGGATTGGCAAGAGCGCGCGTTGCCGAGCTCGTCACCTCAACTATATGTACGTGACTCCAGCCATCGGACTCGATCGCTGCGTACGCGAGCCGATGCCCGTCGGGTGCCCAGCTCAGTTGCATGAAGGACTCGTTCAGAAAGTTTGCGGGAGCCAACCGGCGCTCGGGTCCGCCCGCCGGTGCCATCAGAAAGACTCCACCGTCCTGGTCGGTTTGCCGGGCAAGCGCGATTTGCCCACCGCCTGGCGCCCACGCGGCATGAAGTGCCGCTGCGGAATCGTGCGTGAGCCGAACCAGACGTTCGGAGTCGATCCCCCTGCCGTATAGATCGAAACGTCCGCCCGTCTCCGCGGCCCCGTTCCAGGCAAACAACAATCGATCCCCACCCGGGATGAGATCAGGGGCCACTTCGCGCCCGACCAGGCTGGTCAAAGGTCTCATTTTCAAGCTGCTGGACTGCGGACGACCTGCCCCGGTGAGAGCGGCCCGACCCGCCAAGGCCGCCAGCGCAACCAGCGCGCAGAGCGCAATCGCCAGACCGATCGTTCTCTTGCGTAGCTTGTCCTCCCGGCTCCCCTGAAGGGTGCCGGTAAACCGGTAACCCCGTCGAGGCAGCGTCTCGATCAGGCTGGCTCCGCCGGTCTCGCCGCCCAAGGCCTCACGCAAGCGATTGATGATGGCGTTCAGGCCCTGATCGAATTCAACCACGCGGTTGCCGGGCCAAAGACGCTGACGAAGCTCCTCCCGGGTCACGAGCTGCCCGGGTCGCTCCAGCAGGGTGGCAAGCGCGACGAAGGTTTGGTTGGCGAGCTGGATCCGCCTGCCTTCCTGGAAAAGCTCCTTCGACTGCAGGTCAACCTCGAACGCTGCAAACCGAATTCGACCGTTTGACGGGCTCTTCCCGGCCATATGAGGAAAATATGAGGGATCTATGAGGCCGCCGACATGGCTCTCCCGACCCTCGCGGGACAGCCTGCGGCCATGTCACTACAAATCATTTTACCCACAACGCCGCGCCGGCACCTGGTCGTGGCGTCAGTCCTGGTCCTCCTGATCCTGGGGGTGTTTGCGGCAGCTCCGAGTCACGCCGACGTGAACGTCGATCTGCTGTACGACTTCCGTCATACGACCGATCCCCACCACAACGCGAACAACTTTCCCGTTGTCGAGCTCAAGTTGTTCTTTCCACAGAGCTTCGGGTCATTCCTGATGAAGGAGGAGATCGATCTGGATGGGGCGCACCACAATGTGTCCCAGACCTATACCGAGCTGTCACAGAGCATCAAGCTCGGAAGCGCCACTGTGGGGGGTAAGCCGATCTTCGCCCACCTCGGCTATTCGGGCGGACTCGGCCTGTTCGGCAACGCCAGCGGTGGCTTCTATATCCCGAATTCATTCAACGTCGGGCTGGAGTATCCCTTCGAGGTGTTCGGTGCGTTCTGCAACGCCTCTGTCGCTGCCCGCTACACCAGCTTTGCGAAGCCTAGCTACGATCCCATGCTGACGCTGTATTTCGGCAGGTACTTCCCCAAGCAAAAGCTGCTGTTCGCCAATTCGCTCGAGGCCTGGACCACTTCCCGGGACCAGGGGGGCGCCGGAGCTCAACATAACGGCGGCAAGCTCACCTCATGGGAGCTCGAGTCGGAGCTTTGGTACAAGGCTGGGAAGGACTTCTCCGTCGGCACCTATGTGCGTACGACGCGCAACGTGTACGCGCTGTCCGACCGGTGGGTGGTGTATCCGAGTGTGGGGGTGCGTTATTCGTTTTGAGGATCGCATGCGCTGCCGGTCTGCGCGTGCGCGTTTACCGCCTGAATCCCGTCCGGATCTGCGCCGGTAGCAGCTTCAGCAGGAAATGCAGCAGCAACGGCACCAGCACGAAATCATCTACGAACCCGATCAGCGGCAATGCGAAGTTGATCGGGTCGATGGCATACAACCCCAGCACCGCAACGGCCGGCCAGAGCCACAGCGGCCGGTTGCGGTGTTGGAGGGCGAACCACAGCAGCCGCAGATCCCCGCGCGCCAGGCGCCACAATCTGAACAAGCGAATCATTTGAAACACCTCACGCGCGCTTGTCTTGCACCGCCCGCCCCGCGAGGCTGGCGATCACGATGGCCAACTCCTCGGCTTCGACCGGCTTGGCCACGTGGTTCTGGTACCCCGCCTGCAACGCACGCAGGCGGTCCTGCGGAGAAGCATAGGCGGTCACGGCAACCGCCGGCGTGCGGCCGCCGAAGTCCGGGTCGAGGGCACGTACCTGCTCGATGAGCGTAAAGCCATCCATCTCGGGCATGCCGAGGTCTGCGACCAGCACATCGGGGGGCTGCGCCAGGAGCGATGTCAGTGCCGCGCGGCCATTTTCGGCCACACTGACGTCGGCGCCGAAACCTTCCAACATGCCGGTGATCAACTCGCGCGCACCCGGGTCATCATCCACCACCAGGAGACGCACTCCCATCAACATCGAGGGTGTGACCATGACGCCCGCTACCGTTTCGCTCGGTCGCGGGAGTAAGGTCGCTTCCCGAACCGGGAGTCGCACGACGAAGCGGGCGCCTTCGCCCTCTCCGTCGCTCTGCGCATCCACGCTTCCCGCGTGCAACTCGACCAGATGCCGCACGATTGCAAGCCCCAGGCCGAGCCCGCCGTGGCGGCGGCTGATCGAGCCGTCCTCCTGCCGGAAGCGATCGAATACCAGCGGCAGAAACTCCGGCTTGATGCCTTGTCCACTGTCCGTGACGCTGATCTCCACTTCGTCGTTGCGACGCGCCAGACAAACTTCAATGTGTCCACCGGAGTCCGTGAACTTGATGGCGTTCGATAGCAGGTTGCAAACAACTTGCTGCAGCCGTGCGAAGTCGCCGCGCACCGTGCCGGCATTGGTATCCAGCAGCGGCAGGATTTTCAGCCCCTTCGCCTGTGCCGTCGGATGCATGGTTTCGAGAGCTGCCTCGACGACCCGGCGCGGATCCACCGTCACCAGCTCCAGCGCCACCTTTCCGGTAACGATGCGCGAGACGTCCAGCAAATCCTCGATGAGCCGCTTCTGCGCGCGCGCATTGCGCTCGATCGTCTCGAGCGCCCGCTCCTGTGTAGGCTCGTCCAGGCGCCGCGTACGCAACAGTGTGATCCAGCCGAAAATAGCGTTCAGCGGTGTTCGCAACTCATGTGACATCGTGGCGAGAAACTCATCCTTCAAACGGCTGAGCTCTTCCGCCTCCGCACGAAGGACCTGCTCGCGCGCGAGCAGTGCCTCGCGCTCGGCTTCCGCTCGTAAGCGCTCCGCGATCTCGGCATGCAGTCGCTCGTTACTCTTCTGGAGCTCGGCAGTGCGCTCCACTACCCGGGTTTCCAGCTCCTGGTTGGAGAGCGCGAGCGCGGCGCGGGCATCGTAGAGGTCCACGAATACCCGCACCTTCGTGCGCAGCACAGGTGCGATCACGGGCGAAAGGATGTAATCAACAGCGCCGAGCTCGTACCCGCGTGCTGTCTGCATCTCGTCCGCATAACTCGTGATGAAGATGATCGGTGTGTGTCGCCCGTTTTTGTGACGGCGGATGAGGTTGGCCGTTTCGAGGCCGTCGATATCGGGCATGTTGACATCGAGCAGGATGACGGCGAACTCGCCTTCCAGCACCCGCTTCAACGCTTCGGTCCCCGAATGCGCTTCTACGATCTGCGCTTCGAGATCCTCGAGCAGCGTCCGGTAGACGAGTAGCTTCTCGGGAAGGTCATCGACGATCAGTATGCGTGCGCGCGGATGTGACACGTTCAATCCTTCAACCACGCGCGCAAGGCGGCCAGGAGATCCTGGGTGTTGACGGGTTTGGATAAATAATCCCAGGCACCGGCCGCGATGCACTTTTCGCGGTCACCTTTCATGGCCTTGGCGGTCACGGCAATGATGGGCAGCTCCTGGCGCTCCGGAATCCTGCGGATTTCCTGGATCGTGGTAATGCCGTCCATCTCCGGCATCATGATGTCCATCAGCACGACATCGATGCAAGGATCCTTCTCCACGTGCTGGATCGCTTCGTGACCGTTGTCGGCGGAGATCACGATCATCCCTTGCTCGTCGAGCACCGTGGCGAGCGCGAAAATATTGCGCATGTCGTCGTCGACGATGAGCACCTTCCGATCGGCAAGCGCATGCTGCGAGTCGCGCAGCTGCTCGAGCCCCTGACGGGCTTTCCCGGTGAGCGAATCGAGTTTGCGGTGGAGAAAGAACGTAGTGTGCTCCAGGAGACGCTCGAGCGTGGTCACCTCACGCAGCGTGAGGCGGTCTTTGAACTGTTGGCGCAGCTCCTCCCAGTCCTTATCGGCGCGGTCGGCGCCGTAGAAGATCACCGCTGGTTGATCCAGGCCGGTGCCCGGGTCGGCGAGCAGCGGCTCGCAGGCCTGTTGACCGAGCACCGGGGCGCCCGGCCCGATAACGAGACAGTCTATGGTCTGTTGGCGCAGGATGTCGCTGGCTGCGGCTCCTTCCGCGATAGCCGTGATGCGCAGATCAGGTCCTGACAGGAGCTCGACCAGCTCATCCCGCTCGTCGGAATCCTCCATCAAGATCAACAGGTGGCGCTGCGCCCGCGTCACGAACCTGAAGAGCTCATCGAGCGCCTCATCGAGCGCTTCCTTCGACGGCAGGGGCTTGGAGATGAATCCGGCGGCGCCGCTTCCGAGGGCCTGCGAGCGCGCCTCGTCAGTCGAGATCACGAACACGGGGATGTGACGCGTGGCGAGATGGTTCTTGAGCCGATTGAGAACGCGCCAGCCGTTCATGTCAGGCAGGTGCAGGTCGAGCGTCACCGCGTCGGGCTCGAAATCGCGGGTCAGTGAGAGCGCCCCCGCCGCCAACGTCGTGACCAGCCCCTTGAACCCTTTCTCGCGCGCGCAGTCGAGGAGCACACGTGCAAACGCGAGATCGTTCTCGACAATCAACAGAACGCGATCGCCCGGCTGAATCGACTCCCGGTCGTCCTCGGCCTCGTTGGCGGTTACGTTTTCGGGCTCCGCTTCCTCCGTTGCCGGGAAGGTGCCGGGCGGTGGCAGCTGGATGGCACTATCGAGAAACAGCTCATTCAGCTCGACGTTGGGCGTCTTCGCCAGCGCGATCATTTCGGCGGCGGTGCGCTGCCGGGTCGAGCGCGAGCCGATGTAGGTTTGCGGCACGTACAGTGTGAAGATACTGCCGCGCCCGGGGGCGCTGACCAGTCTGATCTCGCCGCCGAGCAGCTTGGCAAGCTCGCGGCTGATCGCCAGTCCCAGTCCCGTGCCGCCGTACTTGCGGCTGGTGCTGCCATCGGCCTGTTGGAAGGCCTCGAAAATGATCTGCTGCTTGTCCGCGGGAATGCCGATGCCGCTGTCGTTGACCGAGAACGCCAATACTTCGTGCGCGCGCTCGAGCTCTTCGTTCTCCGGCCCCCAGCCGCCATCGGCGTGATCGATGGTGAGGGTGACCTGGCCACGGTGGGTGAACTTGAAAGCGTTCGACAGCAGGTTCTTCAAGATCTGTTGCAGCCGCTTTGCGTCCGTGACGATGGCTTTCGGCAGCTGCTCGCCCAACATCACCACGAACCCGACACTCTTCGCCTCGGCGACGTGCCGGAAGTTGCGCTCGACGTATTGCTGCAAGTCCTCGAGGTGCAGCTCGCTCACATCGACCACGACCGTGCCGGACTCGATCTTCGACAAGTCGAGAATGTCGTTGATCAACATCAGCAGGTCGTTGCCGGCCGAATGGATGGTGCGGGCGAACTCCACCTGGCGCGAGGTCAGGTTGCCCTCCGTATTGTGGGAGAGCTGGTCGGAGAGGATCAGCAGGCTGTTGAGCGGCGTGCGCAGCTCGTGCGACATGTTGGCCAGGAACTCGGACTTGTATTTGGAGGTGAGGGCGAGCTGCTTCGCTTTCTCTTCCAGAGCCTGGCGCGCCTGCTCGACCTCGCTGTTCTTGCGCTCGACCTCCTGGTTCTGGTGTGCCAGCAGCTGCGCCTTCTCCTGCAGCTCGAGGTTGGTCTGCTGCAGCTCCTGTGCGAGCGATTGCGATTGCTGCAGCAGGTTTTCGGTCCGCATGTTGGCTTCGATGGTGTTGATCACCACGCCAATGCTCTCCGTGAGCTGCTCGAGCAGGACCTGGTGGGTGGAGTTGAAGCGCTCCAGCGAGGCGAGCTCCAGCACGCCCTTGACCTGGCCTTCGAACACGATCGGTAACACGAGAATGTCCTGGGGCGAGCAGACGGCGAGGCCCGAGGAAATCCGGATCGCCTCCGCCGGCACGCCATGCATCAGGATCTTCTGCTTGTCGACGGCGCACTGGCCGACGAGCCCCTCGCCGAGCCCGATCTCCTTGCCATGCGCGGCCTGGCCGCCGGAAGCGTAGCTTGCCAGGAGGCGCAGTCTTTGCGCGGCTCCCACGCCATCGAGCACGTAGAACTCGGCGAGCTGCGCGCCCACCACCGGCGCCAACTCGGACAGGATGACTTGGCCGACGGTAACCAGATCCTTCTGGCCCTGTAGCAGACGTGTGAACTTGGCAAGATTGGTCTTGCGCCAGTCCTGCTCCATGTTCTTCTGCGTCGTATCCTTGAGATTGCGGATCATCTCGTTGATGGTGTCTTTCAGGGCGGCAACTTCGCCCTCCGCCTGCACTGTGATGGAGCGGGTCAGGTCGCCCTTGGTTACCGCAACCGCCACTTCCGCGATCGCGCGGACCTGTGTAGTGAGATTCGCCGCGAGCTGGTTGACATTTTCGGTCAGGCCCTTCCAGATGCCGGAGGCGCCAGGAACTTTCGCCTGACCGCCCAACTGGCCTTCCACGCCGACCTCGCGAGCGACGCCGGTCACCTGCTCCGCGAAAGTCGCCAACGTGTCGGTCATGCTGTTGATGGTTTCGGCGAGCTCGGCGATCTCGCCCTTCGCATCGACTTTCAACTTCAGCTTCAGGTCGCCGTTGGCGACGGCCGTGACGACCTGGGCGATGCCGCGCACCTGGCTGGTGAGATTGCTCGCCATGAGGTTGACGTTGTCAGTGAGATCCTTCCAGGTTCCTGACACGCCTTCGACTCGAGCCTGCCCGCCGAGGCTGCCTTCCGTGCCGACCTCACGCGCGACCCGCGTCACCTCCGCGGCGAAGGAGCGGAGCTGATCGACCATCGTGTTGATCGTGTCTTTGAGCTCCTCGATCTCGCCTTTCACGTCGACGGTGATCTTCTTAGACAGGTCTCCCGCCGCGACCGCGGTCGTCACTTCGGCGATATTGCGGACCTGGCTGGTCAAGTTGCCCGCCATGAAGTTGACGCTTTCGGTGAGATCCTTCCAGGTCCCTGACACGCCCTTCACGTCCGCCTGGCCACCGAGAATACCTTCGGTGCCGACCTCGCGCGCCACACGAGTCACTTCGGAAGCGAAGGATCGGAGTTGGTCGACCATCGTATTGACGGTGTTCTTCAGTTCGAGAATCTCTCCCTTGACGTCCACGGTCACTTTCTTGGACAGGTCGCCTGCGGCGACCGCCTTCGTGACCTCGGCGATGTTGCGCACCTGGCCAGTCAGGTTGCTGGCCATGAAGTTGACACTTTCGGTGAGGTCCTTCCATGTACCTGACACACCTTCCACGCGCGCTTGTCCTCCGAGGCTGCCCTCCGTGCCGACTTCGCGCGCGACGCGCGTCACCTCCGTCGCGAATCGGCTGAGCTGCTCGATCATCTTGTTGATCGTCTTGGCAGTCCGCAGGAATTCGCCTTCGAGCGGGCGATCCTCGATTTCGAGCGCCATGGTTTTCGTCAGGTCGCCCTGCGCGAACCCGCCGATCACGCGCGCTACCTCGGTGGTGGGATGTACCAGGTCATCAATCAAAGCGTTGATATTGAGAATGGAGTCCGACCAGAAGCCGCTCGCGTTACCGAGCGAGGCTCTATGCCTCAGCTTGCCCTCGCGTCCCACGACTTGGTTCAGCCGTGCGAGCTCGCGTGCAGTGCGGACGTTAAGTTGAACGACCTGATTGAAGGCCTCCGCGATGCGTCCTGCTTGTCCAGGCCACTCTTCCGGTAGGCGGACATCGCTCTCGCCACGCTTGAGCGCAATCAGCGCAGCCAGGATCTGGCTTGCTTCACCATTGAGCGCCTCGCGGGATTGTTTGATTGTCTTCGGCTCCCGCGCATCGCGCGCGGTCGCGGGTTGGATTTTGGGCCGGCGCGGCGGCTTGCGGGGCGCGGGAGGGCTTTTGAATACGTGCATGGTGTTCTCGACAAGCGCGGTCGGCTTCAAAGGAACGCGGGCATCCGGTCCCGGCGGCCTGTAGGCGGGGGGTAGGAAATGACTCGTTACCCCGGGGGACCCGTCTACGTCGAGCGACGAATCTTACGAGGACTGGCGAGGCCGGGGCAATGGACGAATTGTTACGGAGCGTCGCCGGATGGCGTCACCTGGCACCCGGCGAGTGACTAACGAACTACCCGTAATGGACGCGCTGTCCTGGCTATGCCGAGGGCACCACTGCGCACCACTTCCAGCAGCTCAGCATCGCGCGCGAGCTCGCTGATGAAGGTGTTGACATCCGCTTCGCTTCCTGTGAGCTCCACGATGAACCCATCCTGAGCTGGGTCCAGTACGCGACCGCCCAGACGAACTACGTGACCGCGAACAGTGTCCGTGCGCTCTGGTCTAACCTTCAGCTTGAGTAGAACCAGTTCACGCTCCAGGTGCTCTCCGAGCGTCATGTCCTCTACATTCACCACGTCGACCAGCTTGTTGAGCTGATTGGCGATTTGCTGGATGACAGCATCCGAGCCCTTGGTGACCAACGTCAGGCGCGACACCGTGGGATCGTCCGTCGGCGCCACTGAGAGTGACTCAATGTTATAGCCTCGGGTAGAAAAGAGACCGGCGACCCGGGTGAGCGCGCCTGCCTCGTTCTGGAGCAGGATGGCGATGATATGGCGCATGGGGGGCATGATCTTCGGACGGATTTCCGGGGTGTTCATAGGGCCATCATAGCCATCAGCCGCCGTTCACGCATCGCGCAAGAGCTCCGGTCACCGGGCCTCGCGCGAGGCCAATCAGCTCAACAGCGCATGCTTTGCGCGATCCGTACAAGCTGCTAGGCTCAATCGTTCATTCCGGCGCGGCGCGCCGGCTCTCGAGGAAAGTCGGCCGAAGGCCTAAATTATGAGCGATACGGTGATCCAGCCCCGCCCCTTCGGGCATCCGCTTGCTGGCCAGAAAATGTCCGGCGCCCGGATGATCATGCAGGTATTGGCGGACGAGGGGGTCACCGCGATCTTTGGCTATAGCGGTGGGGCCATCCTGCCGACCTATGATGCCGTATTCCTCTATAACGAGCAGCAGAGCCGCATCGGCGAAGCCCCCATCCCGCTGATCGTGCCCTCGAACGAGCAGAGTGCGGGCTTCATGGCGGCTGGCTATGCCCGCGCGACCGGTCGAGTGGGGGTCTGCCTCGTGACTTCCGGTCCGGGAGCCACGAACACTGTTACACCCGTGCGCGACTGCATGGCGGATTCGGTGCCGATTGTCGTGATTTGCGGCCAAGTCGCCACGGCTGCCATTGGAACCGACGCCTTTCAGGAAGCCCCGGTGCCCTCGATCATGGGCTCTGTGGCCAAACACATATTCCTGGTCACCGACCCGACGAAGCTCGAGGCGACGGTCCGAACTGCGTTTGAGATTGCCCGGACAGGACGTCCAGGGCCCGTAGTCGTCGATGTGCCGAAGGACGTCCAAAACTGGGAAGGCGCCTTCCACGGCGGGGGCATGCTGCCGATTCCCGGCTACCGGCGTCGGATGAAGGAGCTTGCGGATCGGATGCTGGATACGCACGAGGCCGCCCGCTTCTTCGAGATGTTGGGCGATTCCCAGCGCCCCTTGGTCTATGCCGGTGGTGGTGTCGTGAATGCCGGGGCGTCGAGCGCGCTCGTGGAGTTCGCCTCCGCCTTCAATATTCCTGTGGTGACGACCCTGATGGGCATCGGGTCCGTCGATACCACCAGTCCTTTGTGCCTGAACATGCTCGGCATGCATGGCACCGCCTACGCGAACTACGCCGTCGATGATTGTGATTTCCTGATAGCCGTTGGCGCGCGTTTTGATGACCGCGTAGCCGGTGTGCCGGCGAAGTTCGCCAGAAATGCCAAACGCATAGCGCACTTCGACGTCGACCGCGCCGAAGTCAATAAGGTAAAGCGCGTGCAGTGGAGCCACATCGGCCTGCTGACGGAGGCGATGCAGACTCTCACCGCATACGGTCGTCGCGAGAATTTCCGCCGCGATTACAGCGCGTGGCACACGCATGTCAGTGAGCTGAAGCGCGTGTATGCGATGAACTATGACCGCGCCAGCTCCTTGATCCAGCCGTACTACGTGATCGAGGAAATCAACAAACATACCAAGGGTGAAGCGATCATCAGCACCGGTGTGGGCCAGCACCAGATGTGGGCCGCGCAGTACTGTGACTTTCGCCATCCGCGCTTGTGGCTGACCTCCGGCAGCATGGGCACCATGGGCTTCGGCCTGCCCGCGGCTATTGGCGCGCAGATTGCCCATCCGCGGCGCCTCGTTATCGATATCGATGGTGACTCGAGCATCCGCATGAACATTGGCGAGCTCGAGACCGTGACTACCTACGATCTCCCCGTGAAGGTCGTTGTGCTGAACAACTGCGGTGACGGCATGGTCAAGCAGTGGCAACGCCTCTACTTCAAGGGACGTCTGTCCGCGAGCGACAAGTCCCTACATAAGAAGGACTTCATCAAGGCCGCCCAGGCCGATGGCTTCCCTTACGCCGTGCGGCTGGATCGCAAGGAAGATGTGCCGCGAGTGATCGAGGAATTCGTGAAGTTCGACGGACCCGCTTTCCTCGAGGTTGTCATCGATCCCGAGGCGGGCGTCTATCCGATGGTGGGGCCGGGGCAGAGCTACGAGGAGATGATCACCGGCGATTTCATCCCGTCGCGGCACAAGGTCAACATCAAGACTCCGGGTCCTTCGGAGATGTTTTGAAGTACCTGCACACCATGGTTCGCGTCTCCGACCTCGATGCGTCGCTGCGCTTCTATTGTGAGGCGCTGGGCCTGAAGGAGGTGGCGCGCAAGGAGGTCCCGCAGGGGCGCTTTACGCTGGTGTTTCTGGCTGCCCCGGGCGATGAATCCGCCCAAGTGGAGCTCACCTACAACTGGGATCCGGAAGCCTACAGCGGTGGCCGCAATTTCGGGCACCTGGCCTACGAGGTCGAGGACATCTACGCGACCTGCCAGCACCTCATGGACCAAGGGGTGGTCATCAATCGACCCCCGCGTGACGGCCGGATGGCATTCGTACGATCGCCGGATAATATTTCCGTGGAGTTGCTCCAAAAGGGGGCGGCACTCGCGCCGGCCGAGCCCTGGAAATCCATGCAGAACGTGGGGGTCTGGTAGGCGACGCGGCAACGGTTCAGGCGCGGTTATGAGCGTCGCACCTATGATGCGAACCGTCATACTTCCCAGCCCGCAGCGCCGCTATATGTAGCGGGTCGCCCCGGACGATCGCCGCAACCATGAAAAGCTTACCCGGCCTGCTGATCGCGGTTCTGTTCGCGACTGCGACCTTCGCGGTCTGGGCGTTTCTCAATCGGCCCACCCTCGAGCCTCCTTGGCCGGCCCGTATCCAGGGATTCGCCTTCTCTCCCTTCCGCATCGGCGAGGACCCCACACACAAGGAGATGCCGACTGATGCCGAGATCGACCAGGATCTCCAGCTCCTGGAAGGCAAGACTCTCGCCATCCGCACGTACAGCGACGACGGGACACTCGCCCATGTCCCGCAGCTCGCGGAGCGCCACGGGATCAATGTCACGGTCGGTGCCTGGATCGACAACCACACCGACGCCAACGAGTTGGAGCTCGATAAGGCGATCGAGCTGGCGCGCACTCATATCAATGTCGTGCGGGTGATCATCGGCAACGAGGTCGTGTTGCGCGGTGATATTCCGATCGAGCAGCTCGAGAAGTATCTCGACACGGCGCGCGAGGCCATTGGCCAGCCGGTGAGTACCGCCGAGCCATGGCACGTCTGGCTTGCGCATCCCGAGCTGGCCGACCATGTCGACTTCATTGGCGTGCACCTGCTGCCCTATTGGGAAGGCGTCAATGTCGATACCGCGGTCGACTACTCGTTCGCGCAGTTCCGGCGCCTGCAAAAGGCTTTCCCCGGCAAGCCGATCGTGGTTGCCGAGATCGGCTGGCCGAGCCGGGGCCGTACGCGCGAATATGCGGTTGCCTCCGATTCCAACGAGGCGCTTTTCCTGCGCCGCTTCCTCAAGCGCGCGGAGAAGGAGCAGATCGTTTACTACGTGATGGAAGCCTTCGACCAGCCCTGGAAGGCCTATCAGGAGGGCGCGGTCGGATCGTACTGGGGCGTATACGACGTAGATCGTAACCCCAAGTTCGCTTTCACGGCAGCGATCGTGCGCGTTCCTGAGTGGCACGTGCTCGCCGCGGTCTCGGTGGCGGTCGCACTCCTGGTGTTCGGTGTTTTCTATCTGAATAGCGCGGCGTTGCGTAACCGGGGCCGCAGCTTTCTGGCGCTCGTGGTGTACACGGCCGCGACCCTTGCTGTCTGGGTGTTCTACGACTTCACTCACCAGTACATGACGGTCTCGAGCGTCGTCGCCGGTGTTCTGCTCCTCCTGGGCATGCTTGGCGTGATCCTGGTGCTGCTCTCGGAAGCACACGAATGGGCCGAGGCGCATTGGGTGAACTACCGCCGGCGCCTGGGGACCCCGTCGCTGGAGCCCGGTGCTCGGCAACCCAAGGTTTCCATCCATGTGCCGGCCTATAACGAGCCACCGGACATGGTGATCGAGACGCTCGATGCCCTGGCCCGGCTCGACTATTCAAACTATGAAGTGCTGGTCATCGACAACAACACCACCGACGAGAGCGTCTGGCGTCCTGTCGAGGCCCACTGCGCGCAGCTCGGCCAGCGCTTCCGGTTCTTCCACGTCGCACCGCTGCAAGGCTTCAAAGCGGGTGCGCTGAACTTCGCGCTCGCGCGTACCAGCGCGGATGCGGAGATTGTCGCCGTGATCGACAGCGACTATGTCGTAGAGCCGAGCTGGCTGCGCGACCTGGTGCCCGGATTCCAGGATCCCCGGATCGCCATTGTCCAGGCGCCGCAGGATTACCGCGACGAGTGTGTGAGCGCGTTCAAAGCGATGTGCTATGCCGAGTACCGGGGCTTCTTCCACATCGGCATGATCACCCGCAACGAGCGCAATGCGATCATCCAACACGGCACCATGACGATGGTGCGCCGTGCGCAATTGCAAACCGCGGGTTGGGCCGAGTGGTGCATTACCGAGGACGCGGAGCTGGGGCTGCGGATCTTCGCGGCGGGCTTCGAGGCCACCTACGTGCCGACCAGTTACGGCCGTGGCCTGATGCCCGATACTTTCATCGATTTCAAGAAGCAGCGCTTCCGTTGGGCCTACGGCGCGATGCAGATTCTGAAACGCCACGCGCGGGCGTTTTTCATGGAGGGTGGCCCGCTCTCGCCGGGCCAGCGGTACCATTTCATTGCTGGGTGGCTGCCGTGGGTGGCGGACGGATGCAACATGCTCTTCAATGTGGCTGCGCTGGCCTGGTCGGCCGCGATGGTGCTGAATCCCCACCGCATCGATCCACCGCTGGTGATGTACTCGGTGCTGCCGCTCTCCCTGTTTACCTTCAAGTTAGCGAAGCTGGTGCATCTATATCGCGTGCGAGTCGGCGCCAATTTCCGCCAGACGATTGCCGCTGCGATAGCGGGGCTCGCGCTGACGCACACCATCGGTCTGGCGGTCGTGAAAGGACTGGTCACCGGTGGCGAGCCATTCTTCCGCACGCCCAAAACCGGCAAGGCGGCGCGTTGGCGTCAGGCACTCGCCGCGGCACGCGGGGAGACCTTCATGATGCTGGGACTATGGCTCTCGGCCTGGGGCGTCGCGCATTCCCCGCAGCAGCATGGTCCCGACCGGCTGGCGTGGATTGTCGTGCTGTTGATCCAATCGGTGCCATACGCTTCGACATTGTTGGCTTCACTGGCGAGTGCTTTCCCACTTCCCGCGCGACTGTTGGGAACGGGGTACCGCGCGGCTCCTGCCGCTCCCCGCCCGCGGATGGTTTCGTAATAGCGCCGGCGGTAGGTCAAAGGCTCTCGGAGTGATCCACGGCCCGAGCGAACGGCGCGGACATGTTCGCGCAATAACGCTCATGCTGCTCGCCGTGGCGGCTTTCTCGGGGATGGATTCCACGCTGAAGCTCTTCGCGGCCCATTACCCGCCCATGGAAATCGCGTTCCTGCGGGGGCTCGCCTCACTGCCGTTCATTGCGCTGCCCGCCCTTTTTAGAGGCCGCTATCGCGATCTCAAGCCCGTGCGATTCGGCATGCACCTGCTGCGCGGCGTGCTGATGGTCATCATGCTGTGGGGGTTTATCTACGCGCTGCGGACGCTCTCGCTTGCCAACGCGTACTCGCTCTATCTGGCGGAGCCCCTCATTGTGACCGCGCTTGCGGCTCCGCTGCTCGGGGATCGGGTTGGCTGGCGCAACTGGGCCGCCGTCAGTGTGGGGCTGGTGGGAGTCGTCGTCATCCTACGGCCGTCGGCTTCTGGATGGGTGAGTCTTGGAGCTTTAGCCGCGTTGGTGTCGGCGGTCGCTTACGCTCTCAGCGTCATCGCTCTGCGGGTGATTGCGCGCACCGATACGACGACGAGTGTGATCTTCTGGACCGTGGGCCTCATGACGCTGATGACCGGACTCTTGGCCGTTCCTGATTGGAAGCCGCTGGCCCACGAGCATTGGGTCTGGTTGGGCGCACTCGGCATCTTTGGCGCGCTGGGTCAACACTTGTTGACCGACGCGTTCCGTTCCGCGCCGCCCTCGGTGGTGGCGCCGTTTGAATACACTGCTCTGCTGTGGGGGATCGCTATCGATTGGGCGGTGTGGGGTGTATTGCCGCTCCCGCGTGTGTATCTGGGCGGCGGAATTGTCATTGCCAGCGGTCTGTATTTGATCTGGCATGAGCACTCACAGCAAAACGTTCTTGGCAAGTCTTGCGCATCGACGCCTGCGCCTTGAGCATGCACGCTATGACAGCCGAAGCCCCCGAGACGCGCGTGCAGCGCTATCTCTACCAAAACATTCCCCTCTCAGCTGCGATGGGAGTGCAAGTGCGCAGTGCGACGCTCGATCATGTGAAGCTCGCCGCGCCACTTGCGCCGAATGTGAATCACAATGAAACCGTTTTTGGTGGCAGCGCTGCAGCGCTCGCTACCCTTTCCGCCTGGACCCTGTTACACCTGCGGCTCGAAAATGCCCGTCTCGATGTGCGCCTCGTCATTCAGCGCAGTCGGATGGAATACGAGATGCCGATTCCGGGTGACTTCGAAGCGATCTGTGATTTCGGCGACGAGCAGGGGTGGGAGCGATTCCGGACGACGCTCGCGCGACGCGGTCGCGCGCGTCTCACCCTCAATGCGCGCCTCATGCACCTCCGCGATCGCGTAGCCTCGTTCGAGGGAGAGTTCGTCGCCCTTAGTTAGACCGATGAGTCACTGATGCCCGTACTCGCGCTCGTCGCGGTCCTGTTCGCCGCGGTGACTCATTCGACCTGGAACCTGTTCGCGAAAAAAGCCGCGGACTCGCGGCATTTTGTCTGGCTGTATTCGGTCGGCTCGACAGTCCTTTACGCGCCGGTGGTTGCCTGGATCATCTATGCGGACCGGCCACAATTCGGGCTCGCACAATGTCTGGCGCTGACGGGGACCAGCGCGCTGCACCTCGGCTACTCCCTGACGCTCCAGGCGGGGTACCGCGCGTCCGACTTGTCTCTCGTCTATCCCATCGCGCGCGGCTCGGGTCCCTTGCTCTCCTTCGTGGGCGCCGTCCTGCTGCTGGGTGAGCAGCCCACTTTGTTGGCTGCTCTGGGTCTGGTCTTGATTGTGGCCGGTATTCTGCTGGTGGCTGGCTTGACCCGGGAGCCACATCGTGCGCCGAAGGTCGGCATCCTCTTTGGGCTGCTCACGGGTGGATTCATTGCCGGCTACACGGTCAACGACGGCTGGGCGGTCAAAACACTCGCTTTGTCGCCATTCCTGATCGATTTCGCGGGCAATGTGTCACGGGTCGTCATACTGACGCCGTTTGCCCTCCGGGACCGGCAGGGACTGAAGCGCGAGGCCCGGATGTATCGCGGCCCGGCCGCGGTCGTGAGCGTCCTGGGTCCCCTGGGTTATGTCTTAGTGCTGTTTGCGATGCGGATCGCGCCGGTGAGCCACGTAGCGCCCGCGCGCGAGCTGAGCACTTTGGTTGGTACGTATTTTGGATCCAGGTTGCTGCGCGAGGCTGGCGCGCCCGCCCGGCTGGCCGGAGCGGCCTGTATCCTCATCGGAGTCGTGAGTCTGGCGTTTGCGCAGTAAACAAATTCAACAACAGACATGGAAGTGAGCGGCGTGTCAGGGCAGAATGTCAGAGCGAGAATGACACAGCTCGCAACAAGGGGAATACGCACCATGAGCAACGCGGATATTCGGGGACGATTCGTCTGGCACGAGTTGATGACGACGGACACGGATGCGGCAGCCGCCTTCTACTCGAAAGTCGTTCCGTGGAAGACGCAGGACTCCGGAATGCCTTCCTACACCCTGTGGATGGCCGGCAAGACCCAGGTGGGCGGCCTGACAGGGTTGCCGGCGGACGGGGACTCCAGCACCCCGCCGCATTGGATCGTCTACGTAGCGACGCCCGATGTGGATGAAGCAGTGGCCACTGCCGAGCGCCTCGGGGGCAAGGTTTTGAAGGGCGCCACTGATATTCCGAACATGGGTCGGTACGCTGTACTGACGGATCCGCAGGGCGCGACGTTTGCTGTGTATACGCCTCCCGGAGCCCCTCCGGAGGGCGCCAAATCAGCCGATGCGGCAAACGGGGGGCCTGGCGAGTTCGGCTGGCACGAGCTTGCGACCACGGATCAAGACGCGGCGCTCAGCTTCTACACGGAGTTGTTCGGTTGGGAAAAAGGCGCTGCGCACGACATGGGCAGCATGGGGACCTATCAGCTCATCCAGCATGACGGCGTGGATGTGGGTGGAATCTTCACTTTGCAAGCTGCAGCCACGCCACCGAACTGGTTGAGCTATGTGCGGGTCGCTGATTGCACCAAAGCGACCAATGCTGCGAAAGCTGGCGGCGGCCGCATCCTGAACGGACCGATGGAGGTCCCGGGCGGGAGTTGGATCACCCAGATCATGGACCCGCAGGGCGGCGCCTTTGCGGTGATGGAAGCGCCGAAAGCGGCGATGAGCAAGCCTGCTGCAAAGAAGGCTGGCGGAAAGGCAAGAGCTACAGCCAAGGCGGATGCGCCGGCCGCGGCTCCGGAGTCTGAAGAGACGGTGGCCACTTCTGAGGCTCCCGGGCGTGCGAGAGCAGCCGCGAAGAAGGCCCCCGGGAAAGCTGCTGCAAAGAAGGCTCCCAAGAAAGCCGCCGCCAAGGCAGGTGGTCGCCAGGCCGTCGGCAAGGCGAAGAGCGGCACGGGCAAAAAGACAGCCAAGAAGGCCGTCAAGAAGGCCGTCAAGAAGGCTGCCGGGAAGCGGCCCGCGAAAAGCACCAGCGCCAAACGGGGTAAGTCGGCAGCAAAGAAGGCAGTGAAGAAGGCGGCGAAGCGTCCGGCCAAGAAGGCTAAGCGCCGCTAAGACCTACGAGGGCGTGCCGATCGGGGTCGGCACGCCCCTTTACTCATTGCGACTCGGTTTCGGCGGCGCGCCGCTGGTCGGCCGCCTGCTGATACGCGGCGTCCAGTTGTTTCTGGACCCGCGCCTCGGTCTGTTTGGCCTGACGTACCTGCTCCACTTGAGACGCGCCGCCGGCCGCGGCCGCCGCGCCGGTCTCCGCCAGCCCACAACCGGCCAGTAATGCGCCCACCAAAAGGGTCGCGGTGAACAGAAGGGGTCTGAGCATGGGCAGCTCCTCATTGGGCTCGAGTCTTGGTACCACCACAATGGAGGTGGCCACGTGAATCTACCCGTGCCCCGGACGGGTACAAAGCAGCCATAATGAACTTCGTGACGCGTTCCTTATGGTTCCCGACAACCCATGGCAGTATGTCCTGCCGTTTCGGAGCACAGCATGGTCAAAGGGACTGTCTCGAGCCGCTATGTTGAAGCCAAGCCGCGGGTCCGCCGCGGTTACTTCGAGTGTCGCTATGGGCAATTGCACGTCCACAACGCAATTCCCCCTGGCGGTGGCTTCGAAGAAGGCACGCCGCTGCTGTGCATCCACAAAAGTCCCTTGTCCGGACGCCTCTTCGAGCGTTTCCTGGCGCTCGCCGGCCGTGATCGTTCCGTCTACGCTCCGGATCTACCGGGGTTCGGGGAGTCGGACGCACCGTCCTCCCGCCCCGCGATTGTCGATTACGCCGCCGCGGTGGGCGACTTTCTCGAGAGCATGCGTTTCCGGCAGATCGACATCCTGGGCTACCAAGCGGGGTCACTCGTGGCTGCGGAGCTGGCCATTTCCCGGCCCAAACAGGTGCGCAGAGTCGTCCTGCTCAGCGTACCGTTGTTGACTGAGCCGGAACGTGAGTCCGTCAAACGGGTAGCTCCCCCCGTACCCGCGGCGCTGGATGGCTCGCATCTGGCGGCGGAATGGCAACGGATTGCCGACATATATGGGGCCAGCGCTCCGGTTGAGATCATTGCGGCCGGCTTTGTCGAGAAGCTCCGCAATGGCATTCATTCTGCCTGGTTGGCGCACGCTGCCCTGCAATATGCGGTGCGCGAGCGCCTCAGTCTCGTGACTCAACAGGTTTTATTGATGCGCCCACGGGACGACCTGTGGGAGGCGACCTCACGCGCGCGTGAGGTTCTCTCCAAAGCACGTTATATGGAGCTGGCGGACCAGGGGCCTGCTCTCTTCGAGACTGCGCCTGAGCTCGTCGCCGACGGGGTCAAGGATTTTCTGCGCGGCTGATCGGTCACCTCGGGTTGCAGTTGGATCCGGGATGACTAAGATTTTGGTCTCATGAGTGTGCACATGTCACCGTCCAACTCCGCATCGGCAGCGCCCGAGCATGACCTCGAGACCACTGCCGAGCTTCCGGTGCTGGACGCCGCCGCTTATGAAGCGGCTGAAGCGCGGGCAAGCGCTACCGACAGCTGGCTTATCCCCTCGACAATAGAGCCGGAGCCTGAACCGGAGCCCCAACCGGAGGTTCTGCCGCTCACGGCCGACACGAAAGCCGAGCGTCTGGCTGATGCAGAGAAGGATCTGCGCCGCGCGCACGCCCGCATCGCGGAGTTAAAGCGCGAGCTCGAGGCGCGCGCCGCGGCCAGCGTGGCCGTGCGTGACATGCGCAGGGATCTCGCTGCCGCGCAAGCCTTGGCGACGACCTACATGGAAGCGTTGCGATCGACCGAGGGTCGTCGAGGCTTCTTCCAAGAGCTGTATACCTCACTGCACTGGGAAATCGAAAGCGGCGTCGATCGGGTCAGCGATCTCGAAGGTCAGCTTGCCGCGCTCGGCATGCGTGCAAAAGAGTTGGAATCTCGTGTAAGTGGCCGGGACACGCGCATTGCCGGCCTCGAGAAACAGCTCGCTGAGTTGGAGCGCATGCAGGCCGAGAAGGCTGCGCTCACTTCGAATGTGAGCTCGCTTGCAGAAAAATATACCGCGGCGATCGCGCGTATCGCAGAGTTGGAGACCGCATCGAGCACAGCGCAAACTCATCGCGAAGAGCTGGACGCTGTCAACGCGCAGAACCGCAAGCGTATCGAGCAGCTCGAGGGAGAGTTGGTCACGGTTCGCACGGAGTTGCAACAGCGCGCCGCGGCTCTCGAAGGGGCGGCTACCGCGCGCGGCGAGCACATGGCACGGATCGCCGCCGGTGATGCGCAGATCGAGGAGCTTCAGAATCGTATCCAGGAGCAGCAAGAGTTCGTGCGCGTGCTACAGGCTGACTCCAATGCCAGTGTGGCGCGCGTCAAGGAGTTGGAGGGGGACCTGCGCGCCGCCGAGGACATGATTCACCGCCTGGAAGCGGATTTGCGCAGCCGCAGTGCGCGGCTGGACGAGCTGGAAAAGACCAATCAGGAGTGGCGGACGACCGTGGAAGAGGCGCGCAACGCGCTCACCGATCGCGACTCATTGATCCGCAGGCTCGAGGAGGAGACTGCCAACAGTGCAGTGTTGCTGGGTGCGATCCAGCAACGTCTGGATGCCTCCGGCGTCCACGAGATCGCACCGGACGGCGACAAGAGATTGCTGATCCGTACGGACGGGGACAGCGAGGTGGTCCACGTGCTCGGGCGCAAGACCAGTGTAGGGCGCACACCGGACAACGATCTGCAGATCGATGCGAAGTTCATCAGCCGCCATCATGCGGTGATTCTGGCCGGTCCCGCGCATACCATCATCGAGGATCTCAACAGCACCAACGGTGTCCTGGTCAACGGACGGCGGATCACTCGTCAGCCGTTGAAGGATGGCGATGCTGTTGTGATCGGAAAGACGATGTTCAGGTTCGCGGTGCGCCCCTCGGCGGCGGAGCGACGCGCGTAGCATCGCTGCTCGGCAGTACTCAATGCTCGCCCTTGCGGGCGATGGCTTCGGTCCACTGCTCGATTTGCGCCTCCGTCATGGTGCTGGCTCTGGTGAGCCGCGCATCCAGGAAACCCCATTTTTCGGTGTCAGGAAGGTATTGCTCCCGGGACAACAGGGTACCTTGGCAGAGGCGCACTTGCGGTGGAGCCGTGTGGATCTCATTCTCCAGGCGCTCCATGAGCGCGCTCGAAACCCATTCCGGAATGCGTGCGCGCTCGGACGGATAGACAAAACCGAACAGGCACACATACGAGAACAATACTCGCCAGTGCGATCCGAAACGCGTCAACAGGCGCTGCCAGTCGAGCGATTCCGCGCACCCCAGCAGGATGTGCATGACATCGGCGCCGTCAAAGCGCTCGCGCTCCTGGATGAACGCCTTCGACCAGATCATTTCTTCCGGGGGGCATAGCTTGACCGGTACGTCGAGCACGGTTCCCGTGGCGGCATGTCGGAACCAATCATCGTCGACCAGTGAGATGCCATTACCCGAGCTGAAAATGACATCGACCAGCGCGCACTCACACCTCGCCTTGCCGAGCCAGTGCGGATAGGTCAGCTCCGTGCTGCAGCCGGAGGCAGTCAGTAAGGCCATGACGGTGTCATAGTCCTCGCGCCGCACGAAGATGTCGAAGTCTTTGGTATCTCTATCGATGTCTGTGTAGTGGCGTAATGCAAAGGCGCCGCCGACGAGGAACGGAGCGTCGGCTTCCCGTAAAGTACGTAGAACATGCAGGTAAAACGCCTGTACGGGATCTGCTGTAGGCGGCGGGGGGCCGTCATTGGGCATGCGGATTGCTCAACTCACCCTGATGTCTACAGAAATAGAAAGGAAGCAAACAATGCGCCTGGCCGCTGTCGGCGATCTGCACGTGAAGAAAACCTCGCAGGGCCAATTACAGCCACTGCTCGCACCGGTGAACGAGCATGCCGACGTCCTACTGCTCTGTGGTGATTTGACGGACTACGGGCTGAAGGAGGAGGCGGTCATCCTGGCGAAGGAGCTCAATGCGTCCGTGCGCATCCCGATAGTCGCGGTGCTGGGGAATCACGACTACGAATCCGGACAACACCAGGAGGTTTGTCGCATTCTGACGGAGGCCGGTGTCCACATGCTCGATGGCGAGGCGTATGAGATCCATGGGATTGGCATCGCCGGGGCAAAAGGCTTTGTCGGCGGATTTGGCCGCGCGACGCTCGGGTCTTGGGGTGAGCCGGCCATTAAGCGCTTCGTCCAGGAAGCGATGGATGAGGCCATCAAGCTGGAAGGCGCCCTGGCTCGTTTGCGAACGCAACGACGAATCGCGCTGCTGCACTATTCTCCGATCCGGAGCACCGTCGAGGGCGAACCGGTCGAGATCATGGCCTATCTGGGGACGAGCCGCCTCGAGGAGCCGATCAATCGGCATCCCGTCGACTTCGTTTTCCACGGGCATGCTCATAACGGTGCTCTCGAAGGGCGTACGAGCACCGGGATCCCCGTCTACAACGTTGCAATGCCGCTGCTGCTGCAGAAGTTTCCGGGCCGCGCGCCGTTCCGCGTGGTCGAGGTCGCCGTGGGGTCGGGTTCGGAGACGGCTGCCGCGCTCGAAAATGCCGCCAAGTTCCCCGGCGTGCGCCAACCGCCCATCACCAGCACCGCGGACGGGGCTGGGACTCCGTCGTAACCGCTCGGTCATCCCGCACTGGGGATTCCCTCGCTAACCGCTCGGTCATAAGCCCCTCCCGACGATCGGGAAAATGGTTAAGCTTCGCCTCTTCCTGGTGAGGCGGCGAGTGATCCGGTGGCGAGCCCTTATATCGAGCGAATCCTGAAAGCACGCGTCTACGACGTCGCGATCGAATCACCTCTGGACGAAGCACCTCGGCTCTCCCGCCGCCTCGGCAACCGCGTGTTGTTGAAGCGCGAGGATCTGCAGCCTGTGTTCTCGTTCAAGCTGCGCGGCGCCTACAACCGCATCGCGCACCTGTCTGAATCGGCTGCAAAGCGCGGTGTCGTGTGCGCGTCGGCCGGGAATCATGCGCAGGGCGTGGCGCTGGCGGCTAAGAGACGCGGCATTCCCGCGGTAATCGTCATGCCGCAGACGACTCCGCAGATCAAAGTGCAATCCGTGATGGACTTCGGCGGTGAAGTGATTCTTCACGGTGACGATTACGACAGCGCTCTGGAGCGCGCTCTGGCTCTGGCGCGCGAGCGGAATCTGATTTTCGTGCACGCCTTCGACGATCCCGATGTCATTGCCGGACAGGGGACGATCGCGGTCGAGGTGTTGCGCCAGACCGGCGGGAATATCGATGCGATCTTCGTGCCGGTGGGCGGTGGCGGCCTGATAAGCGGCATCGCCGTCTACATGAAATATCTCTATCCAAACGTCCGGGTGATCGGAGTCGAGCCGCAAGACGCCGCCAGCATGTATGAAAGTCTCAAGGCGGGGAAACGCGTGAGCCTCGACCGGGTCGGCATTTTTGCCGACGGTGTCGCGGTAAAGCGTGTTGGCGAGGAGACGTTCAACCTCTGCCGCGCGCATGTCGACGAAATCATGCTGTTGGATACGGATGAGATCTGCGCCGCCATCCAGGACGTATTCGAGGATACCCGCTCGATCGTCGAGCCGGCCGGCGCGCTGGCGGTTGCCGGCATCAAGAAGTTCGTCGCGCGCGAAGGTTGGAAAGACAAACGGCTGGTGGCGATCAACAGCGGCGCCAACATGAACTTCGATCGCCTGCGGCATGTCTCAGAGCGTGCCGACCTGGGCGGCGAGCGTGAAGCATTGTTGGCGGTCACCATTCCGGAGCAGCCCGGAAGTTTCATGCGCATGTGCGAGACGCTCGGTAGCCGCAGCGTCACCGAGTTCAGCTATCGCTACGAGAGCGCCAAAGCCGCGCAGCTGTTTGTTGGTTTCGGTCTCACGCAGGGACGCGCCGAGCGGGATGCGGTGATCAGAAGCCTGCGTGAAGCGCAGTACACCGTAACCGATATGACGGACAACGAGATGGCCAAGCTCCACGTCCGCTATATGGTGGGCGGGCACGCGCGTGGCATCGAAAACGAGTTGCTCTACCGGTTCGAGTTTCCGGAGCGCCCCGGCGCGCTACTGCGATTTCTGCAGGCGGTGGGTACCCGTTGGAACATCACCCTGTTCCATTATCGGAATCACGGCTCGGATTACGGGCGTGTGCTGACTGCCATCCAGGTGCCACCGCGCGAGCGCCCCGACTTCCTGGCGCACATCAACGACCTGCATTACGCCTATGTGGAGGAAACCAACAATCCGGTGTACCGGATGTTCTTGGGCGCTTAAAGGGGTGGCTGCTCGCTCGCGAGTGCTTTGGTCTGAGCGCTCTCGAGGATCCACTCCCGCCAGATGGCGATGAGTATGGCGAGAATGACCGGTCCTATGAAGAGGCCGACCAGACCGAACGCCGCGACACCGCCGATGACGCCGAACATCACCAGCAGGAACGGAATGCGCGTCTCCCGGCTGATAACCAACGGCCGCACGATGTTATCGATCCAGCTCACGACGAGCGTGCCCCAGACGAGCAGCCCGATGCCCGCGGCCATGTGATTGGTCGCGATGAGCCAGAAGCCGACCGAGCCCCACAGAACCGGAACCGCGAAGGGCAGCAGCCCACATATCGTCGTCAAGACGGCGAGAAACACCGGCGCTCCGACACCAGCGGCCCAATAGCCGATTCCGGCCAACACTCCCTGTGCCACAGCCGCAAGGACCAAGCCATATACGACGGCTTTGACGGTCGGGCCGATGGCGTGGAGATAGTTGTGCACGCGCGGTCCCAGTACCTGTTCCAACACGTGGGCGAACTGATTGGCAAAGCGCTCTCCGTCGCGGTAGACGAAGAACAAGCTCAGGACTGCAAAGAATAGCTTCACCGTATTGCGGCCCACACCACCCAGGACGTGGGCGATCACGGTGGACGAGCGCTCGGCCCAGTCGTGCAACTGCGTGCTCAAGGCGCGGGGGTCTTCTGCCATGCGGTCGCGCAGGTCGCTGAGCTGCTCCCCGATCCAAGGCAACTTCAGCAGCGCGGGTGGCAGTTGGGTGCCGCTGGCGAGCACGGTGTGTACCGCTTGGTAGGCGCGCACGAGCTCGACCCGGAGAAAGACAATGAGCCACGCGAGCGGCACGATCACCGCGGCCGTGATCGCAATCGTCATGAGGAGTGAGGCAACGGTGGTTCGGCCGTGAAGCACGCGAATCAGCCATTGATAGCCGGGCCAGCTCACGTAGGCCAGGATCGCCGCCCAGACGATCGGCACGATGAACGGGTCGAGGACCTGGAAGCCGAGAATGACCAGGATTGCGAGCAACACGACGGTAATGAGCCGCCTGAGCCACGGTGCGGAGACGAAATCTTCCATCAGTTAAGCCAGTCCCACCGTGTCTGAGAGGATCATTGTCAACGCGAGCAGTGTGCAGACTACCAAACTGAGATTACGTCGCAGGCTCACGTAGTCCGCCGGCAACTCGGCGCCGACACGGCGATGCTCGTAAAGCCAGAACAAGCCGAAGCCCACCACGAGAAGGGCAAGACCGCGCTGCCCGCCGAGCACCGTCGCGGTCGCGCCCAGCAGCGCGGGCAGGATGGCACCGACAATACGTATGGGGCCCCAGGTCATACGGCCAGCAAGCGCCAGTCCCCAATGCACCGCGCCGATGAAGGCAAGCACCACCGCCCCGTAAGAAATGGCGATTCGCTGCGCCAGTTCGCGTGCGCCATAGTGCGGGAGCAGCGTCATGCCGAGCAGGCAGAGCACGAATGGCACCACGCCGGCATAGCTGATGATCTCCGCGGTCGTGTTGAGACGGGAGAAGGTCCCACCCTGGATGGTCATGGCGGCATGATGCCGTGAAACCTACCGTTAAGCGACCCCATCCGCTCCGGCGGCGACACGACACGCTCCTGACCCTTGACGCCCCGCGATCCTGGCAGGCAGGCTTCCGGGCCCCGCCGCCGGCAGCCCATGGCTTATGTTCCAGGAGCAGATCATGTCGTATGCAATACCACCGGTCGATGTACAGGCGGGTGAGGCGGCACGCGCTCGGCAGCTCGAGCTCACCAAGCCGCCGGGCTCGCTAGGCCGCCTGGAGGATCTCGCCTGTTGGTTTGCCGCGCGGCTGCGAACACCGGTGCCGTCCATGCCTCGCTGCGAGATTTTTGTCTTTGCCGGTGATCATGGGGTAGCCGAGCGTGGCGTATCTGCTTTTCCGCAGTCCGTAACCGCGCAGATGGTCAGCAACTTCGCCCGCGGCGGAGCGGCGATCAATGTGCTGGCCTCATTGGAAAATTGCCGTCTGGAAGTCGTCGATGTCGGCGTTGCATCGAGTGAGCCGAGCCCCGCGAACGTGCGCAAAGAGCGCGTGCGCGCCGGCACCCGGGACCTGACAGCTACCGCGGCAATGACCTTGGACGAGCTCCGTGCGGCGCTGGGCGCCGGCGAGCGTTGTGCACGTGAGGCAATCGAGCGCAACGCGCAACTTCTCATCGCCGGAGAGATGGGTATCGCGAACAGCACCGCCGCGGCTTGTTTGATCTGCGCCTTTACAGGCGCGACGCCCGAGTCGGTTGTGGGCCGCGGTACCGGGGTAGACGACGCCGGGCTCGCTCGCAAGCGCGCAGTGGTGCAACTCGCGTTGGACAGGGTAGCCCGCGCGGGCTCGCGGGATGCGATGCACACGCTCGCCGAGCTTGGCGGCTTGGAGATCGCCGCGATAACGGGCTTCTACCTGGAGGCCGCGCGCCAGGGCGTTCCGGTTATGTTGGACGGCTATATTGCCACGGCGGCGGCACTGTCGGCCGCGGCGATCCAACCTGCTGTGGCCGACTGGATGCTCGCCGCGCACGCATCGGCCGAGAGCGGTCAGCGGTTCGCGCTCGAGAAGCTGAAACTCGAGCCGCTGTTGGATTTTGGGCTGCGGTTGGGTGAAGGGACCGGCGCCGTGTTGGCGTTGGCCGTGGTGCGCGCGGCGTTGGCCTTGCATGCCAGGATGGCGACCTTCGGCGAGGCGGGCGTGTCGGGGTCGATCACCGAGTCGAAGTAACTGCGATGGCTCTGCGCGGGCTGCGACTCGCCATGCAGTTCCTGACACGCCTGCCCGTGCCGGGAGTGCAGGATTTTTCTTCGCTCGACCTGGCGCGCTCGGCGGCCTGGTTTCCGTTCGTGGGGCTGGTGGTCGGAACCATCGTCGCCCTGGTTACGTTTGCCGTCGCGCATCGCAGTGCTCCATTGGCGGCCATCCTGGGGGTGCTTGCCTGGGTTTGGTTGACGGGCGCGCTGCATCTGGATGGGCTTGCCGACCTTGCCGACGCGCTGGGGGCTTCCCACCGCGATCAACAGCGCTTCTTCGCGGTGTTGGCCGATCCGCACGTGGGTACCTTCGGGATTGTCAGCATCGTGCTCGTGTTGTTGCTGAAGGTCGGCTCCCTGGCGCTCTTGCCCGCCGACGCATTGTTGGGTTTGCCGCTGCTGCTCGCATGGGCGCGGCTCGGTACGCTCGCTTGGGGCCGCTGGCTGCAACCGCTGAAAGCGGGTCAGGGGGAGCGTTTCGCGTGGGAGATCTCTGCTGGCTGGATCATCTGTTGGGCGTTGGTCCTGTGGATCTGCAGTCTCGCCGTGGCGCCGGCACTTTGCGCAGCCCCGCTGGTAATCGTCGCGTGGGGCGCGTGGCTCAGGGCGCGCCTGGGTGGCATGACGGGTGATTGCCTCGGCGCCGGGGTCGAGGTGACCGAAACGGCGTTGCTCCTGTTGATGGCGCTTACTTCAGGCGCAGCGCCAATCCTGCGCTGACCAGGTACACGCAGTCGCAAGCCGCGGCGACGAGTTGGTTCAAGCGGCCTTGCTCGTCACGGAACAAGCGGGCGGCGGCGTTTTCCGGCACGAGGCTCGTGCCAACCTCGTTGGTGACTATGATGACTTCGCTGCCGGTCGCTCGCAGACAGGCGAGGAACGAGTCGCGCTCGACGTGCCAGCCTTTGCTGTCCGGTTCCGGGCCGTTGGCAGGGGAGGGCCACAGGCAATTGGCCGTCCACAGAGTGAGGCAGTCAACGAGCAGCAGGTCACCCGAACGACTTTCCTCCTGCAGCGCAGTTGCGAGTTTTATCGGCTCCTCGCGCACTCGCCAGTGGGCAGGCCGCTCCTGCCGGTGAGTGTCGATGCGGGCCGCCATCTCCTCATCGGAAGCAGTGGCCGTCACGATACAACAGACGCTTTGCGACCGCTCTGCTGCCCAGCGGGCTGCCATCGAGCTTTTGCCTGAGCGCGCGCCGCCGATCAGAAGGGTTCTCATGGGGATGCCTGTGATGTTGCACACTCGCGCTCGAATGCTACGACGTGCTTGGCAACGGCTGCAGGGTCCTCGTGGTGCATCATGTGCCCGGTGTCCGGGATGGTCACCATGCGCATGCGTTTGAAGAGTGCGTGCCAGTCCTCGGCTTCTATGGCGGCCAGCTGTCTCCTGCGGATGTCCGACTGCTCGCCCAATACCAACAGCATCGGTGCCTCGAGCCGCGCCCAGCAGGACTGCGCCTCCTCGCGGCGGTAGAGGATGGGATTGACGTGCCGATGGCGGGGATCGAACCGCAAACGGACCTCCGAGCCGGTGTCCGTCGTGACTACCCGACTCCAGGCTTTGGCGAGGAATTCCGAGGTTGGACGGTTCAGGCGCGGATTGCGCATCCGGAGAATCGATGCCAATTCCTCTACGGACGCATAGCGGCCCTCTCTGAATGGCTCACGGATCTCATCCAGCCATTTGGCGTACCGCTCCGGAGCCTCGTCGGGTCGGGTACGGGCCAGTCCGAGGCCCTCGAGATTCACGAGCCACCGCAGGCGTTCGGGACGGATACCACCGTACATCTTGGCAACGTTCGCGCCCATACTGTGGCCGATCACTCGGGCACGGCTCCGGGGAGTGAGGCTGTCGAGCAGCACTTCCAGATCCGCAAGATAGTCCGGAAACCAGTAGCCCCCGGGCTGCCACTCGCTATCCCCGAAACCGCGCCAATCCGGGGCGACGAAGGTCCACTCGCCCGGCAGGCAATCCACGAGAAATTGCCAGGTCGCCCCGGTGTCGAGGAAGCCGTGCAACAGTACGATGGGATCGCTCGTTCGCTCGCCCCACCAGGTCAGGCGGTGCCGCAACCCGCGCACATCGATGTCCTCCTGCCAGGGCGTACGGCGTGGCTCATAACTCATCGTACTTTCTCCCGCTGCGAGCGATAATCCGAGCGCCGCTCGGCGTGCAAGCCGCGCAGGCTCTGGGGCAGGCATATATGGGGGAGGCATATGTGGGGAGGCATATGAACGAGTCGAAACCGGCCGGATCGATCGGTACGCCGACGCAGGACGAGCGCACCTGGGGAATGATTGCGCATCTGTCCGCGTTCGCCGTTTTCCTGTTTCCCTTCGGGGGCAACATCCTGGCGCCCCTCATCATCTGGCTCACCCGGCGCGACACTTCCGCTTTTGTGGAAGCGGAAGCGAAGGAGGCGCTCAATTTCAACATCTCGGTGTCACTCGGTTGGATCGTATGTGGCGTGCTGATGTTTGCCTTGATCGGGCTTCGCCTGGGGATCGTGCTCTTCCTGGGCTGGCTGGTCTTGACCATCGTGGCCGCGGTGAAGGCATCCGAAGGTGTGGGCTACCGCTATCCCGTGGCGCTGCGGCTGGTCAAGTAAGCTACTGGATCGGCAAGCCCAGGGCCAACTCGCGCACATACCGGACCGGGGGCGAGCCGAACGAAAGGACGGTATCGTGATAGCGCTTCAGCGTGAACGATTTACCCCAGGCCTTGCGCATCTCTTCGCGGAGCGCCAGATGCTCCTGCACTCCGACGAAATAGGTGGGTAATTGCGCGGCGGTGAGCTGCGCCCGGACCCACTTGCTACTCGCCTCGCGCTCTTCCTGGAAGGTGTCGTGTGTCATGAGTCGCATGGCCTCATCCCGCGAGATGCCATCGACATGGACACCTTGATCGAGGATCGCGTTGCCGATGGTGCGCAGATACCACTTCAGCTGAATGAGATGCATGAGAGGATCGCCGTCCCGGAATCCTTGCTCCACCATCATCCGCTCGGTGTAGACGGCCCAACCTTCGATGAAGGTTCCCGACCCCAACACCGCGCGCAAGGGTGAGTGATAGCGATTGGAGTGCATCAGCTGCAGATAGTGGCCGGGCATGGCCTCGTGGATCGTGAGGGTGTCTATCGAGCGGCTGTTGTATTCCCGCAGGAAGGACTCCACCTGGGCCTCGGTCCAGTCAGCGGGTATCGGAGAGATGACATAGAACGTCTTCTGCCCCTGGTCGAGAGGGCCGGGAGAATCGCAGTACGCGAGCGCGACACCCCGTTGGAATTCGGGCATGGGAATGATGTCGAGCGGGTCGTCATAGACCGTCACCAGATCGTGAGCCCGCGTGAATGCGGTTATGTCGCCGAAGTCCCGGCGCGCCGTCTCGAAGACCTGGTCGCGCGGAGGTTGGTCGGCGTAGGCAAGCTCCAGGGCGGCCGCTATGGCGGTCTGCTGCTCATCCGCTGTAGGGCTGGGCGGTAAAGGCGGAGCGTCAGGGCGCCTTTGCAGCACCGTGCGCGCGACGTCGTACATCTCGGCTCGCGTGCGCGCGAGCTCGGCTTGCGCGCGCGCCCTGATGTCTTGTCGGGTCAGGGGTGAGTCCAACGCGAAGTGTAGTTTGGTGTCGTAAAGCGTGGCGCCCAAGCGGAAGTCACCCTTGGCTTCCGGCAGGAGCTTCTTTTCCAACCAGATTTGATGTTGGGCCACCGCGCTACGGGCGTGCGCGATGGCGGTCTTCAAGCGCGCCTGGTCCGCTTCCGGCAGAACCGCGAGTTGCGGCACCACGAGTTGGTCGATGAGTGATATCACGCCGGTGTTCTGCTTGATCGCCGTCTCGGCGTGGATCTTGGGTACCCGCGCTGGAACGAGAGATTCGCGCACCTGGGCGAGAAAGCGCGGCAGCTCGCCGAGCCGTGCTGCAACGCTGCGCAGCCGGTCCGGCAATGGCGCGAAATCGCGCGCCATCAACAGGTACACACTGTTTCCCGCCGTTTCGGTGTAAATGAGTGGGTTCCAGCGCCATTCGGCGAGGCGCTCGATCCGCCAGACCTGGTACTCCAGCTCGTTGCTGAGTAAACGCGCGTCCACCTGGTTTGGACGTGAAAGCTCTGCGCTGTCGATGGCTTGCAATTGCAGCAGCAACTCGTGCGCGAGAGTGGCTCGCCGGTCATAGCCGGTGGAGCTCACGTCATCGAGCTCGCCGTCAAACCGGTGGTCCCCCAGTGATGTCGCGTTGACCGGTGTTAGCGCCATCATCTCATTTAGATAGCGCTCCGAGATCGTTTCGAAGGTCATATCCGCCTCCGTCGGAACGTGTGGCAGTTCCGAAGGCGCGGGAGGTGGCGCCGTCGTGCATCCCACAGCCAGGGCCATCAGGAAGGAGGTAACAATGCAGACGGCGGGGTGGCGCCGGGCGCGACTGTTTTTCATGAAGGCATGATGACCAAGACGGGGATGCATGGGAAGCGCTAAGCTGTGGGGATCAAATGTCGAATCCCCTCAAGGTCCTGCGTTACCGCGGGTATGCGGCGTACGCGGCGGTCAGATTTTGTACGACGTTGTGCTGGCAGATGCTCAGCGTCGCTGTCGGCTGGCAGGTCTACGCACTCACGCGTAACCCGCTGGACCTTGGATATTTGGGTTTGGCGCAGTTCCTGCCGTTTGTCTTGCTCGTTCTACCCGGAGGGTTCCTCGCCGACCACACGGACCGCCGCCGCGTCTTGATGACCGCCTATGCGGCATCGGCGGTGTGCGCAGCTGCTCTCGCTTGGCTCTCCTTGCGGGGCTCGCAGAACGTATGGCTCATCTTTGGCATCATGGCGATGTATGGCGCGGGTCGCGCCTTCTGGATGCCGGCGAGCCAGGCCATTACGCCCAATCTGGTACCCGTCGAGGCATTCCCCAGTGCCGTCGCGATGAACTCGATGCTCTTTGAGGCTGGCGTAATCGTCGGACCGGCCCTCGGGGGCGTTCTCTATCTGATCGGCCCTTCGGTCGCCTATTGTGTGGTGGCGGGAATGCTCATGGTTGCCGTCCTGTTGATTTGCACGATCCGTCCCATGCGGGCGCCGGCCGGGGCGGACGGGGCGCAGACGGCGAATCTGCTCGAAGGCTTGCGCTACGTGTTGCACAGACGCGCGCTGCTCGGCGCGATCTCGCTGGATCTGTTCGGAGTGTTGTTTGGTGGCGCCACGGCGTTGCTGCCCGCGTATGCTCGGGATGTGCTGCACGTTGGTCCCGCCGGATTGGGCCTGTTGCGAACGGCGACAGGAGTCGGAGCTAGCGTGACCGCGATCACGCTCGTGATCGCACCGATCGAGCGCCACGTCGGACGATGGATGTTCGCGGGCGTTGGGTTATTTGGCCTCGCCACCGTGGTGTTCGGTTTGTCACGCAGCTTTGCATTGTCGCTCGTGACGCTCGTATTGCTTGGGGTCGGGGATATGGTAAGTGTCTACATCCGACACGTGCTGATCCAACTCGAGACGCCCGACGCGATCCGCGGCCGCGTGAGCGCCGTTGGCTCGATGTTCGTCGGCGCCTCCAACGAGCTTGGCGAATTCGAATCGGGTCTCACGGCACGCTGGTTCGGCCTGGTGCGTGCGGTAGTTCTGGGCGGCGTGCTGACGCTGGTAGTTACCAGTGCTTATCTGAAATGGTTCCCTGAGTTGCGGCTGATGGACCGCTTCAGGCGCAAAAGCTCGGAGGCAGCAGCGGGGTAGCGCGAAGCTTCGCTTCGTGTCGAACCCCCCGCAGGCATCCACCGGTTGCTGGATTGCCTCGTTTACCGGGTCTCCTGTAATGGGCCCTGTATGGGCGTGCAGTGTCTCGCTGTCCCGGGGCTCTGAGCGGGAACCCTCGCAAGGGAGTAGAGTCATAGCGGAAGCGCTCCTGCGGGAGAATGTAACCGCGGGTAAGCGGGCAGCAATCGGCAAACGAGCCAGACCGCGAATGATTCGGTGCTCCCCCTGCAAACTGTTGTTGCTCGCGGCTGTGGCTGTCGCAGTGGCGAGTTGCGCACTGAAGCCGGCCGAGAATGATCAGCGGACGGTCTCGCGCGACAATGACTGCACCGCTGCCGACCCGTTGCACAGGGTTTCCTCGTCGACTCCGAAGCCGGACGTCGACCCAGAGATCGATTCGCTGCTGGCGCAAGAAACTGATCAGGCGCGATTGAGGCAGATCAATCGGCGCATGTATCAGTCCCTGTATGCGCTGGATGTCGAGCTCCGTAGAGAGCAGGCGATCGCCGTTTGCAAACAGCCCGCGCTGGACAGCACGATTCTGGAAGTGCAGTCCACGAAGACCAACGTCTCGGGTGGCGCTGGCTCACGCTCTGCTGCGGCCGCGGGCGCCGCTCCGCAGAGCTCGCTTGCCGCTGCGGGGACCCGTAAGGCCAGTGTGTCTCCCACTGGAGCGGCCGGTAACGGTGCCACGGCGCCGAAAATTGCGCCGGGTAGCGACAACGACATCGTGGCGCGCCGCCTCCGGAAGGCGGCCGAGGGAGAAGCAGATCCCACCTTGCGCGCCAAGCTTTGGAAGGAATACACGGATTACCGGCAGGGCACCGCCGTAGCGAAATAGCGTCAACGGCCTTCGTCCGCTGTCGAGCGGCTTGTCGAGCGAGTACGCTCCCGTAAACGAAAGCATTACGCAAGGTAACCGCGGGCGGCTCGCGCTTGGCCGGGCGATGACAGGTCACATTCAGGCAAGGCAGGGAATACTCACAAGAAGTTGGCCAAAGAACTCCGGGGACTCCTCTGATCATCCATACAGGCCTGCGTCTCACATTGGCTCTGCTTCCGAGCAGGCGCGAAGCTTGCTTAGGCTAAGCACTTGTGCGCGAACATAATTCATCAGGAACCTGCCCAGCTCCTTCGGGTCCCATCAGGTCATGACTGAGCTCGTAGCCCCCCTTCAAGGCCGTCGTTTGGATGCTCGCTTTACGCTGCTCCAGAAATTGGGCGCAGGTGGTCAGGGCGAGGTGTGGCGCGCGCACGACGATACGCGCGGGCTCGATATTGCCCTGAAAGTGCCGACCGCTCCCGGCGCCTCGCGTGAAGCGATGATGGCGGCCTTCCAGCGCGAGCACGCGATCGCCAGCCGCCTGAATCATTCTTCGGTCCTGAAAGTATTTCCTCCGCATGAGCTGGCCAACACTGTCGTGCTGCCCATGGAGCTGGCCACAGGCGGAGACCTGCGGCGGCTGCGCGGTGCAAGTTATCTCGAGATCATTCCCGTATTGCTCGACATCGCGCAGGCGTTGGAGCATGCACACGAGCGTGGCATCATCCATCGCGATTTGAAGCCGGGAAATGTGTTGTTTGATGCGCGTGGGTCCGTGAAGCTGGCCGACTTCGGGGCCGCCGGAACGACCTCCACGAGCGCCGCCGCTGCACGGTTGCAAGGATTGTCCCCGTTCACCGCAAGCCCCGAACAGTTGCGCGGCGAAGCGCCACGCGAATCGGACGACATCTACGGGTTGGGGGCGCTCGCTTACGAGTTGCTCTGCGGTTATCCGCCGTACTATCCGCATTTCGATCTTCGTCGGGCGCAAGAAGAGCCTGTGCCCAACCTGGTGCCCACGAGGCAGATCCCGCCGCTGTTGAGTGCGCTCGTGATGCGCATGTTGGCCAAGGATCGCCGCGAGCGTCCGCACTCGATGCGTGAGGTGATTGATGAGTTGGACGCCTCGCTGAATGATACGTTGGCGTTTGATTTCGAGTCTGTGGTCGAGCCTGCTGACCAGGCCGCGAGTGCTGGCGAGCCATCTTCGGCGGCCGGTCAGGAGGCGCCAAGCGGGGGCCCCGCGGAAGGTAGCGCCGTTGAGCGGCGCAGCAGCGCCGAGCAGGGCGATGGCGCCGGACAGCGCAGCGCCGTCGAGCAGCCTAGCGGGCGACGCAATGGTGCCGACCAGCGCAACGCGGCTGAGCAGGGCGACGACGCCGGACAGCGCAGAGCAGCCGAGCAGCCTAGCAGGCCTCGCGTTGGTGCCGACCAGCGCAACGCAGCTGAGCAGGGCGATGGCGCCGGACAGCGCAGCGCCGCCGAGCAGCATAGCGGGCAGCGCTACGAGGCCGACCAGCGCAACGCGGCTGAGCAGGGCAGTGGGGCCGGACAGCGCAGCGCAGCCGAGCTGCCCAGCGGGCAGCACAATGGGACCGAGCAGCATAGCGGGCAGCGCTATGAGGCCGACCAGCGCAACGTGGCTGAGCAGGGCGATGGCGTCGGACAGCGCAGCGCCGCCGAGGAGCATAGCGGGCGGCGCGTTGGTGCCGACCAGCGCAACGCGGCTGAGCAGGGCGACGGCGCCGGACAGCGCAGTGCCGCCGAGCAGCCTAGCGGGCGACGCAATGAAGCAGACCAGCGCAATGCGGCAGAGCAGGGCGATGGCGCCGGACAGCGTAGCGCAGCCGAGCGGCATAGCGGGCAGCAGAATGGGGCCGACCAGCGCAACGCGGCTGAGCGGGGCGACGGCGCCGGACAGCGCAGCGCCGCCGAGCAGCCTAGCGAGCAGCACAATGCGGTCGAGCGGCACGACTCGGCCGGCGGGCACAACGTCACCCAAGGGCGTGGTCGCGACAATGAAGGCATGGACGATCCGCGAGACGGCGGGCGTAGGGCTGATGCGCTAGACGGAGACGCGCTAAACGCCGACGCGGACGAAGGCGAGCCGGATCTCTCGCTGATTCCCGATCTGCTGGTCGCCAATGCTCTGGTAGTTCATCGCTCCCGGAGCGGCAAGCAGCCGACGACGAAAACAACGTCGGCTACGCAAGCGCAGCTAGCTGACTCCAACATACGCACGCAGGGCGCCACTCCGGCGCCGCAAGCTGAGGTGCCCGTGCAGCAAGTTGGGGCGCTGGCGCCTGACTTGCAGCAGACGTCGGCAACCCAAAGCGTGCAAACGCCGGCTGTTTCCAGTACGCAATCGGCCGCTCCCCTCGCTCAACGTGAGGGGTTGTCGTCGAGCCTGCCCCAACAGGGGGTGCCGGACGCGCAATTGCAGGCGGCCTTGAACGCACAGCAGCGGACTGACTCTGCAGGCGCGCCAGCGCAGACAACCGCGTCTGCGGAGGCGGCTGCGCCAGAAAAGGCGGGCGCGCCAGCCAATAATCAACAGCCGGACACATCTACAGGCACAGCCACCCCATTGCGATTGGCCGAGCCAAACGCGGGCAACTCATCGGACTCGAGCACGGGCGCACGTAATGCGCCGGATCCGCATGCGCTGCGTACTCGGACCGGCAACGGCGTGGCAGCTGGAGCGGCAGATCTTGGCGGAGGTCAGGCGCAGGGCGAACACGCCGTGCCGCGTAACTCGGCAGCGTCTCACGATGCGCATTCTCGATCGGCAGGGGACACGCGAGCGACGCAGCCTCTATCGGTGAAGTCCGCGGTGGCCGATGTACTGAAGTCAAAGGTGCCGGATACGAATGCGCCTCGCGACGTGTCTGATCCAACTTCGAGCTTGAGTGACGAGACGCTGGTACTACCGCGGCTGTTGGGCGATGAGACACTTGTGATGCCGCGGCCCCCGGAGTGGTGGGGCAACGGCGTGCCCGGCGAGCCCGAGGAATCCGACGCGTCTGCGGGAGACTCGACGGCTGAGCGACCTGCGTCACCGGCTGGGCATCGGTCGCGACAGGCACAACAACCAACGCCACAGAACGTTTCGCGCGTGCAGGCCCGGGCGCCGCATGCAGATCCGTCTTGGGCTAACCGCACGCAGGCGTTGCCGGCAGAGTTCACGCGCGGTCCCGCCGCCGCGCAAGGCAAGCTCTCGCAAAGCGATCCCTCGTGGGCCAATCGGACCCAACAGTTTCCGCCGCATCTCGCGCCGGATTCCGGCACGGAGTCCAGTGGGACGCGAGCCAAGCTGTCGCAAGTAGATCCCTCGTGGGCCAATCGGACCCAACAGTTTCCACCCCATCTCGCGCCGGATTCCGGCACAGAGTCCAGTGGGACGCGAGCCAAGCTGTCGCAAGTAGACCCGTCGTGGGCCAATCGGACCCAACAGCTTCCACCCCATCTCGCGCCGGATTCCAGCACGGAGTCCAGTGGGACGCGGGCCAAGCTGTCGCAAGTCGATCCGTCGTGGGCCAATCGAACCCAACAGTTTCCGCCGCATCTCGCGCCGGATTCCGGCACGGCGTCCAGTGGGACGCGGGCTAAGCTCTCGCAAGCGGATCGCTCGCGGCCCAACCGTGCGTCCGCGGCGCACCAAGGCGCGGCGAATACAAATACTCGCGCAAAGCAACAGCAGATCACGCACCCTGAGCCCAGCTGGATTCGGGCGGCGGCCGCTAGTCGTCAGGCGGAAGTGCCGGCTCCTCATGTGCAGCCGTCGCAACGCCCCCCAACACCTGCACAACAGATGCAGGCGTTGTACGCTCAGGCGGCGACTCCGCAATCGCAGGCTGCCAGGCATCAGGCGCATGCGGCGCCAGCTGCCGCGGATCACACGGACACACGGCACTCCACGGCCGAGCACGCGGCGCTGACGGGATTCCCGGCCGGACGGCACGAGTCTGACTCGCAGTTACATAAAGCCGCGCCGCAGCCAGGTGCCGGCAATGGAATCGCAAACGCCAAGGGGCTTGCCGGCGGCCTCGGCGGCCAGCTCGGCACGGGCGCTGGCGACGGCTTTGGTGGCGCGATTGGCAGGGGCGCTGGTGATGGTCTCGGCGGCGCGCTCGGAAGGGGCGCTGGCGATAGCTTCGGTGGAGCGCTCGGTAGGGGCGCTGGTGATGGCATCGGTGGCGCGCTTGGTACGGGCGCTGGCGATGGTTTCGGTGGCGCGCTCGACAACGGTCGCAGGGGCGCTGGCGGGTTGGCGGCGCGTTCGGCGGCATCATCGCGTGACGGTGGCGTCGGCGGCACGCTCGCCGATAGTGGCGGCTTCGGCGACCCCGGTATGCTCGCCGCGGCGGGTGTTGGTTCGCTGGGTCCGAGTATCTCGGCGACTGGCAACCGACCGCTCTGGGCGGATCTGCAGTTGGACATGATCCCGCGCGTCACGCGGCTCGAGCCCATCCGGCACCGCCGCTGGCCGATGATCCTGCTGGGGGCTTTGACCGGCATTGCGATCGCCGTTTTCTACTGGTTGCCGCGTTACGCGCCTCAGGGTCTGCCCCTCGACCTTGCCGCGCTTTCTCAAGCGGCGCAGAACATGGCGACGTCGCAGTTGTCCGCGGCTTCCAAGGCGCTGACAGCCACCGCGAACAACTCCGTCGAGGCGAAGTTGCAAACGGAGCGCGCGGCCTTTGATCAACATCTCGCGGGCCTCGAAGCACGGGGCGCGGGGGTTTGGGGCGGCCCCGAATTCGCCATGGCGAAGATGCGTGCCGCAGAGTCGATCGGTGCGCGCGAAGGCGGCAGTACCCAGATCGCGTTGGAAAGGCTGGCGGACGCATCCAAGTTGCTCGACGCGGTCGAGAGCAAGGCACCCGCGGCGTTGGACGCGCAGTTGGCCGCGGGCCAGAAAGCATTGGCTGCCGGCCAGGAGGAATTGGCGGCCCAGGCTTTCGACCTCGCGCGTCGTATCGATCCCAACGACAAGCGTATTGCCGAAGGTCAGCGTCACACGCGCAATCTGACTGGCGTGTTACCTCTCATTGCCGATGCGCAGAATGCCGAGAACGCGCACAACTATTTCCGCGCGATTCAAGACTATAACCAGGTGCTCTCGCTGGACTCAGGCAACGAGAAGGCTCGGGCCGGGCTCCAGCGCGCCAATGCGGCTTTCGGCGAGGACAACTACGCCAAGGCCGTCGGATCCGGCTTTGCGGCGCTCGGTGCAGGTCGACTGGACGATGCGCGCGCGGCGTTTGAGAAAGCACGCTCCCTGCGCCCGAACGGATCGGAAGCCGCTGAAGGGTTACGTCGCGTTGGCGCTGCTTCCTCTGCCAAGGGACTCGCCGCCATACGTCAGCGGGCTGCAGGCCTCGAAGCCCAAGAGCGCTGGGACGAAGCCATCGAGGCCTATACTTCCGCGTTGCAATCCGACCCGTCGTTGGTCTTTGCGCAAGAAGGTAAGAATCGTGCCACCGCCCGCGCGGAGCTCGGCTCCGCCATGCAGGCCCTCATCGATCGACCGGAGCGCCTGAACTCCGCCTCGGTTCGTGAGCAGGCCCGGGAGCTGTTGGCGTCGGCCAATCAGCAAACAACTTCAGGTCCGGTGCTGCGCTCGCAGATTGCGCGTCTGGAGCTGCTCCTGCCGGACTACGAGAAGGCATCTCGGATCATGGAAAGCTCCAACCGGACCGGCTCGGCCTGGCGTTCGGATGCTCCGCGCTCCGATACTGGCAGTCCAGCGGAGCTCGAAAAGCCCGTGCGCTTGTCGCTTGTTTCGGATAACGCCACGGCAGTAGCCATTCCAAGCATTGGACAATTCGGAACATTCGCCAAGCGCGATATCGAGCTCAAGCCGGGGCGGTATACGGTCATCGGCACGCGTGATGGCTATAGAGACGTGCGCCGTGATATCACTATCTCCCCGGGGCAGGAAAACCAGACGGTCAACGTGAGCTGCTCCGACCCGATCTGACCCCGGACCAGGAGCTGGCCCAACAATGAAATCGCTGTTGAGAGCCACGGCGCGCGCATCCGGTCGGCGGGTGTGAGCCGTGAGCGACTTTGTTTCGGTTGCCTACGCGCAAGTTCGCGTGCACGAGCCGCTTGGCGAGCGGGTGTTAGGGGAAACCGTTTCAATTGGCGGCGCAGAGCCGGAAGTCCGTAACCCCGATGTCATTGTGCCTGGGGCCGCTCCGGGTCGTTGCGTTGTCATTGAGCGCCGGAAGAGCGTCTGGGTCGTCGCCCCCGTCACGAACACGGCCCGATTCAACGGAAGGCCGCTCACAGACACATGCGACCTGCATAGGAACGACACACTCTCGCTCGGTGACGCCCAAATCGTTGTCAGGGACGTCTCGCGGACCCTGTTGCGGGTCGACATTCATCACCTTGTCGGAAACGCGACGATCCCGCCGGCAGCGACATTGGCGACGTTGGCTGCGGATGATAGCGGGGATGAGGATGTCGAAATCCATCCGCTCGATGCCCTGCGAGTGCCCACTCCAGCGAGCAGGACGACCGATTCCTCGGCCGTTGGCGCCAGCAGCGCCACGAGCCGACGCCGCTGGTTGAGCCTGGCCGCGGCCGCAGTCCTGCTGGCGCTCGTCATCCTCCCGGCGTCGATGCTGCGAACTGTCTCCTTGGACGTGTACCCCACGGACGCACGCGTTCTCGTTCCTGGCACCTTTGTTGTCCTCCATGAGAGCGGTCAGCTGTTGCTCTTACCTGGAAAGCACCTCATCAGGGCGGAACGTGATGGGTACTTCGCCGCCCAGACCGGCATCGAAGTTCGTAATGATGATACAAACAGCGTCAGGCTTCGCTTGGAAAAGCTGCCGGGGAAGTTGAATGTCGACACCGGCGGTGTCGCGGCGACCGTGAGTGTCGACGGAGTAGAAATCGGGCATGCTCCTGGCGTGCTGAGTATTCCAGCGGGGCCGCGCACCGTCATTGTCAGCGCTCCTCGTTACGTCGACTACATAACGAACCTCACCGTGGCGGGTGCGGGACAACGCCAGGACCTTCGAGTCAACCTGCAAACCTCCTGGGGAGCGCTGAAGGTGCTCTCCATCCCTGAGGGCGCTCATGTCAGTGTCGACGGTGTCGAGAGCGGCAGCACCCCGGTGACCGTACCGGCTCCATCAGGGGTTCGGCGCGTACAAATTGCAGCGGCCGGCCGAAAGCCGTGGGAAAGCAGTGTCGTGCTGAAAGCCGGCGAGACATTGAGCGTGGGCCCGGTCACCCTGGGGCAGCCCGACGCGCACTTGACAGTGCGCTCCGATCCCGCGGGCGCGGACGCCACGGTCGCGGGTACCCACCTGGGTAGGACCCCCGCGGAGATCGATTTACCGGCAGGTATCGCACACCAGGTTGTGTTGAGCGCGCCGGGCTACAAGAACTGGGTGCGGGCTGTGTTTGCCGACCCTGGACGCAAAATCTCGCTGGTCGCACGGCTCGAGCCGGTGCTTGCGCGAGTGAGCGTCCGCGGAGAGCCCGCCGGCGCCGAGTTGGTCATCGATGGCATACGACGTGGCAAGACGCCGCAGTCATTTGATTTGCCCGCCACGGAGCATCGTATCGAAGTACGCAAAGAAGGGTTCCAGCCCTTCAAAAGCGTGGTCACGCCGGCCGCCGGCCTGGATCACACGGTGCAGTATCATCTGAACCCAGCCGGCCAAACCAACACGGCGAGGTAACGTATGCCGCAGCTGCGACGCGCCATCATCCTCACTACAGCCCTGGTCCTCAGCGTGAGCGCTGTGGTCCTCGAAACGGCCCGCGCGGCGGACGACGCCGTGGGGATGGCAGGCGACCTTGCGCGGACGGCAGGCGCTTCTGCGCGGGCGGCAAGCGACCCGGTGGGGATGACAGGCGATCTGGCGCCGGCGGCAGGCGACCCGGCGGGGACGGCAGGCGGTCTGGCGTGGGCGCCAGGTGACCCGGCACGGGCGGCAGGTGATCCGGTGGGGATGACAGGCGATCTGGCGCGGGCGGCAGGCGATCTTGCGCGGACGACAGGCGATCCGGCGCAGGCGGCAGGCAACCCGGCGGGGACAGCAAGCGGTCCGACGTGGGCGTCAGGCGACTCGGCGCGGGCGGCAGGTGATCCGCCGGGGATGACAGGCGATCCTGCGCCGGCGGCAGGTGATCCGGTGGGGATGACAGGCGATCTAGCGCAGGCGGCAGGCGATCTTGCGCGGACGACAGGCGATCCGGCGCAGACGGCAGGCAACCCTGCGGGGACAGCAAGCGGTCCGGCGTGGGCGTCAGGCGACTCGGCGCGAGCGGCAGGTGATCCGCTGGGGATGACAGGCGATCCTGCGCAGGCGGCAGGCGACCCGGCGGCGACGGCGCGGTCGGGCAGCGCCCGCGTCACCACCGAGCCGGCCCCGACGACGCACTGCTCGCCCATGTCGGCCTGGACGACGGCCCGGTCGCCGTCCCACGCGGCGCGCCCCACCGTATCACGGGCTGGTGGCCCCAGCCGAGGGCCGCCCGGGCGGCCGTGTCGGGCGGCGCGGGCCTGAAGCGGGCCGGGGG
>Ga0105240_10001023_pt1 | contig 49771 bp, 34 predicted proteins | sample KBSC54metaG_FD_80426 | JGI IMG/M metagenome (GOLD analysis project Ga0105240, IMG submission 80426) | Corn rhizosphere microbial communities from Kellogg Biological Station, Michigan, USA - KBS C5-4 metaG | ecosystem: Host-associated > Plants > Roots > Rhizosphere > Soil | place: Michigan, USA... | reverse complement strand
CGTGCAAAATCGCTCGGTTTTATGCGGGTTGTAGCACTGTAGCACTTCCATACCCCCAAACCCTCTGCCCCCTCCCGCCACGGCCCAATTCAACGACTCCATTGAAACTTGAAGTTCAGGCCTCAGGGGACGGCACGCACCCGATAAAAGTTCATGTGGAGTGTGGGAGATGGGTCGGAGACCATAAACCGGTCCGAGGGCGCGATGTTCGTTTGAGTGGCCAACCAGCCGTTGAAATCCGAGGAGACCTCGGTGACATAGGTGCTCCCGGCCTTGCCGTTAACGAAGAACTGGAACTGGCCGTTGGTCCAAATGGGATCCTGGAGCGACGGCGGAGTGGTCGTCGCGTTGGTAATCGTGAGGGTCCCGACCATGCCGAACGGGAAATGGAATTGGCAAAAGTAGGCGTAGGACTGGGGAGGAATATTCGTAAACGTAAACGCAAAGGTTTTGCCCGCGGAAACGTTGGAGCTGCCCCAATGTCCGTCGGCGGTCGGGGCGGTGCCGCTCGTGGCGGTGTGGGTGCCCAAAGTTGAGTTCGTCCAGATCACGGTGTCGCCCACCCCGACGGACAACGAACCCGGGTTGAATCTGTCCGCGCTCGTCATTTGCACCACGTACGTGGCGCACGCAGCCGGACGCGCCCAAGTAGTCGCAACCGCAAGGCCTGCCAAAAGGGTAAATCGGATCAAGGTATTCATAACCATAATGTAGGAGGCGCCGGCACCCGATTTGTTCCATCAGGCTTGCTCACCCGCGCAGTGTAAAAAAAAGCGTTCGCGCGCCAAAAATCAAATTCCTATTCAGTCGTCAGCAAATCTGTTTGTGCTCGGCGCAAAACACGGTGAGTCCACTGGTCAAGCTCGCTCCGAGTACATTTGCCCTGACCCCATTCCTGCGCTACGGTAGGCCTCGCAAACCATCTTAATCCATGTCATTGAGACTTCTGTCCTGCGTTTTGAGCCTGGGCCTTGCCACCTCCTCACGGGGTTCGACGCCTGCCTGGCCCGGCTTTCGTGGCCCCAACGCCTCGGGGGTTTCCTCCGAAGCCAAACCCCCGATCAACATCGGGCCTTCCAACTCGGTCTTGTGGAAGCTGGACGTGCCTTGGTCACCTTCCTCCCCGTGCGTCAGCGGCGACCACCTGCTGCTGACGACCTTCGCTGACAACGAGCTCCAGACCCGGTCTTACCGTCGGGCCGATGGCAAACTGGAATGGTCTCGGGGATTGAAACCGGAGAAACTCGAACTCTATCACCGAAAAGAAAGCAGTCCGGCAGCCACGACCGTCGCGGTAGATGGTGAGCGCGTGGTGAGCTATTTCGGGTCGTTCGGCCTGGTGTGTTACGATCTCCAAGGCAAGGAGCTGTGGCGGCATCCCTTGCCGGTCGCCCTCAGCCCCGGCGGTTATGGAACAGCCACCTCCCCGATGATTGCTGAGAACCTGGTCGTGGTCAGCCACGACCGGGACATGGCTTCCTCCCTGCTGGCCGTGGATTTAGCTTCCGGCAAAACCGTTTGGGAAACCCCCCGCCCGAATGCGCTCGGCAGCTTCGGCACGCCGATCCAGTGGCAAAACAACGGAGTCACGGAAGTGGTGGTTCCCGGATCGCTCTGCCTCAAAGGTTACGCCCTGAAAACCGGCAAGCAGGATTGGGTGATACAGGGAACGACTTCCTACGCCTGCACAACCCCCGTAACAGCCGAAGGATTGCTCTTCTATGCCGCCTGGTCCGACGGCAAGGCGGACGACCCTTTGCCCCCCTGGGAAAAATTCCTCGAAGAACACGACAAGAACAAGGACGGGATGGTTACCATGGATGAGTTCGACGAGAACAGCCGTGAATATTTCCGCGGGTATGATGCCAACCGGGATGGTAAGATCGACCGCAGCGACTGGGACCTGATACTGGCGGGCCTCGCCAAGGGTGAAAACGTAATGGTGGCCGTCAAACCTGGAGGTCGGGGTGACATCTCTCAGACCCATGTCGCCTGGAAAGCGACGCGCGGCCTTCCCTATATCTCTTCGCCCCTTTATTATGACGGGCGCGTTTACCTGGTCAAAAATGGGGGCATGCTGTCCAGCCTCGACGCGAAGACCGGCCAGCCTTATTACCTCCAGGAACGCCTCGGCTCCGAAGGGTATTATTATGCCTCCCCGGTCGCCGCAGACGGTCGGATTTATATCGCTTCCCAGGCCGGAAAGGTCACGGTCGTCAAAGCGGGCGGCGACAAACCCGAAATCCTGCAGCAGGCGGATTTTGGTGAGCCCATCTACGCCTCTCCGGCCCTGGCCGGGGACAAGCTATACCTGCGGACCCGCTCCCAGCTTTACGCCTTCGGCTCTCAACCAGATCACGCGCCCCCCCAGCCTTGACCCCGGCTCGAAAACCGAAGCGGTCAGACCCGGTCTGACCCCTTCGATGAGAACGAACCGCTCAAGATCTTGATTTCTTTGTCCAACCATTCTCCTGAGTTCGGAGCTTAGATGAGCCCTTGAGGTTGGCCGGAATCCCGTCACCACCAGCGCAGCGCCAGGGACAACAGGCGAATCAGGTCCAGTTCGGGCGAATTCTTCACATTTTTTTGGGGAATTTTCCGACTCAGTGGGTTGTAAATAGCGAATCGACGATGACGAACAGCCAACAACTCCTAGCGGATTATGTCAAGAATGGCTCGGAGACGGCCTCTCGGGAATTGGTCACGCACTGCATCGACCTGGTGTTTTCGACCGAAGCGCTTGTTCAATTTTTGACGCGCCCGAAATGCTCGCACACGAATATAGGCGGCAGGCCAACCGGTCGCTTGTCGAACATCCGCAATGGAGAATTCTTCAAGCTCAAGCATGCGGATGAGAACACGATCTTGCGGGCTGAGGGTCTCCAGGATCGTTTCGACCAATTCTCGTGAGCCCATCGCGTAACCAGGGTGCGATTGCTCTAAGCCCGTTGACGGAGCCTCCAGGGCTGCTTCTTGTTCCGCGGGCAAATCGGCCATCCGCCATTCCGGGCGTGCCTTTTGGGAGCGAATCGCATTCAGGCAGTGATTCACTGCTATCCGTGAAACCCAGTGCTTAAGAGGGACGTCGCCCCGGTACTGCTTCAATTTCTGAAATGCCTTTGAGAGTATCTCCTGAATCAAATCTTCCTCAGCGGCACCACGGGGAAGCTTCCGTCGGACAATGCTGCTCACAACCGGAGACAGGTGCTCCACCAACAAACGGGCTGCGTCCTGATCTCGCATTTGTACGCGCGCGAGGCAATCGGCAACGTTGAAATCCAAATCATTCATAACGTATGGCTTCCATGGGGTCGACGCGGCTGGCGCGAACGGTTGGCAGCAGACATGCCAGCAAGCAAACTACCGTCATGACCCCAACGGTGACGACCAGGGTGCCTGGATGTAGTACCGGCACGTCGAAGAGCACTCTCTGCATCGCGCGACCCGTGAATCCTGCGCCGACGACCCCCAGAATCGTCCCCGTGGCGAGCAACCGTAGGCCGAGTGAGAGGAATTGCGTCGCGATTTGTTTCGGCAAAGCACCCAGCGCGATGCGCACGCCAATTTCGCGCCGGCGTTGCGTCACTGCAAAACTCAAAACGCCGTAGGTGCCAATGGCAGCGAGCAGCAGAGCCACGCCAGCGAAAATACCAGCTAAGAGCGCTGGCGCCCGGCGCGCAACAAGGCTGTCGGCGATGCGGACGTCCATTGACCTGAGATTCTCCACCGGCAGATCGGGATCCAAGGCCCGGACAGCTTTCTGCAAAGCCGTGGCAAAGAATTCCGGACGTTGACCCGTCCGCACCGTGATGAATACGCTGCCGTCGGTGCGGTAACGATAGGGAAAGTAAACCGCTCCTTGCGCTTGGGCTTCGGTGAGGTCGCCTTGCTTCACAGCGCCAACCACCCCAACCACCGTGAAGGCCTCATTGTTGGCGTGTTCCTCGGAACCCTCGAATAGCGTTTGCCCAAGCGCATCACCTCGCGGCCAGTAGTAATGAGCGAAATCCTGATCCACGACGCACACCCGTTGCGGTTGTTGGGAATCGGCCGACTCGAGGAACCTTCCCTGGAGCAAAGGGATTCCCATTGCAGCGAAGTAGTTTCCGGTGACGCCATAGCTGTAATGCCCACGTACAGATTCCCCTGGTCGAGGGCTATAGCCCTTAACAGTAACAGCGCTCTTTTGCAGGTTTCCGCTGAGCGGCACATTGTTGATGACTCCGATGCTTAAAGCGCCGGGCCGATGCATCACCTCTTCCAGGAGCCGGTTCACGAAGGCTAGCCGCGCGGTTTCGTCGCGATAATGATTCCACGGCAGCGAAACCTGGCCGGTCAGAACGTGATCAGGGCGGAAGCCGGGAGAAACTTCCATCGCATGTTCGAGGCTGATCCCGAGCAATCCCGCAGCGCTCAACAGTACGAACGCCAACGCGATTTGGGCGACGGTAAAGCCATGCCGCAAGCGCTGGGCTGAATGAGTAAGCGTGCCCGTGCGGGTCTCGGATTGCAGCGCGCCAGCCAAATGATCTCCGAGGTTGAACCAGGCGATAGGGAGCGCTACCACGATCCCCACCAAAACTGCTCCAGCAACAGCCAGCAACGCGAGCCGCCCATTAAAGGCAACGTCGGCGCCCAGTGGCAGCTGATTCACGCCCAGCAGTGTTAGAACCCGGATTCCGCCCGCGCCCAAAGGCAGCCCGCTCACTCCCCCGAGCAACGCAAGCACGACGGTTTCAACCAGCGTCTGTCTCAACACGTGCTGCCGGCTGGCACCCAGAGACTGACGGATCGCCAATTCCTTAATGCGGTTATGGGCGCGGATGAGGAGGAGGTTAACGAGATTCACCCCGCCGATGAGCAGCAGGAATAGCACGCCTGTTTGGAGCAGCACGAGGATTGGGCGGATTGACTTCACGTGGTCGGCGTGAAGAGAAACCACCGGTGTTCGGAAGCCGGCATCGGCGATCATCTTTGCCCGGGGATAACTGTCTGCTAACGCCGCGTTTTGCGCGTCGATTTGCGCTTGGGCCTCCTTGATTGTGACTCCCGGCTTGCGTCTGGCAAGGATATCGGATCCGCTGCCGGAATGCCTCTCCGCGGGCCCTCGTTGATCCACGCTCGAAGAAAGAGGAAAATAAAGCGTTGCTCTCGAGGAAAGGAACCGGAACCCAGGCGGGAGCACACCGACGACCCTTTTCGTTAGGCCATCTGCTCGAATCGTATGCCCAAGCACGTTCGGGTTGGAGTTGAATTTTTGCTTCCAATACAAGTCCGAGAGAATGGCCGCGTCATCGGTGTTGTAAGTCATTTCGTCGTCCGTGAACGCCCGCCCCAGGATTGGGCCGACTCCGAGCGTGGTGAAAAACTCCGAGGAAACGCGCAGGACATCCTCACGCTTCGTCGAGCCAGGCTCACCAACAATGGCCGTGCCGTAGCGGAATATGGAAAGACTGGTGAAGGCGGCAATATTGCCCCTGCGTTCGTAATAGTTGGCAATAGATGAGCCGTCCCGTTCAACGCCAGCCTTCGGGTAGGTGTTAAACATCGTCACTAATTCATCGGGTCGCGGAAAGGGTAGCTTTCGCACCAGTACTGAATCGATTACGGAGAAGATTGCGAGGTTCGCCCCAAGACAGATTCCGAGCGTCAACACGGCCGCTGCGGTGAAGCCAGGATTCTTGGCGAGCTGGCGGATCGCGAAACGAAGGTCGTTCATTCTTTCAACGTCCAGTTCTGGGTTTGGGCATCTTGACCGCGCAATGGCCACCCCTTTTGAGCAGCAGGCATTCTCGTAATCTTCTTGTGACTAATTTTTCAGTCCTGGGTTTGGATTCCAGAACAGCTTAGCAGCGCAGGTGCCACCCTTCTCAGTGGTTGTAAGTGCTTGTCTCAAAACAGCTAGTAAATTCAAGAAGCTACAACTGCCTCCAAATCGTTTCGTTCTTGGGAACTCAGGGTGCCATTATCGGGAAACCTGGTTCGAGAAAAAGCACCTTTCCCTGTCCGATTTCTGACCCGGCGGCTAACCTGCAATGAGTGACCGATCAGACCGACAGCCTATTGCTGAAAGCCTACGTCCAATGCAGGCGTGAGGCCGCTTTCAACGAACTGGTCCACCGCCATGTGGACCTGGTCTATTCAGCCGCCATTCGGATGGTTCGTGATCCGCATCTTGCCGAAGACGTGACCCAAGGCGCATTCATCGCGCTGGCCAGGCAAGCTTCCGAACTGGTGGAGCGGCCGACCTTGGCGGGGTGGCTGCATCGCACCGCGCAAAACATCGCCGCCCAAAGCGTCCGCACCATCGAACGCCGTCGGGCGCGCGAACAGGAGGCCTATGCCATGAGCGAACAGATTTCAACTTTACCGGATGTCCGGTGGGAGCAGATCGAACCGCACCTGGATGCCGCGCTGGGCGAATTGATGGACGCTGACCGCGATGCCGTGGTCCTGCGCTATTTTCATAAGAAATCCACCGCCGAAATCGCCACCATTCTGGGCGTGAGCGACGATGCCGCACAAAAGCGTGTGAGCCGTGCGGTGGAAAAACTGCGCGGGGTTTTTGCGAAGAACAAAATCACGATCGGTGCGGGCAGTCTGGGAACTTTGATTTCCGGAAAAGCCGTGCAAGCTGCCCCGGCAGGACTGGCTACGAAAATTCTAGCCGCAACTTCTGGGCTAGCCGTAGCCGCTGGAATGACCACGATTCAAAAACTATTTATCGCTGGATTTGCCGCTCTCGCGGTTGGGGGCGGCATTTACTCGTTTTACTTGCAAAAGCAAATCGCCGCGTTACAAGAACAACAAGCATCGCTGAACCAGCAAATTGCGCAATCGAGTCAGGAACGCGACGACGCAAGAAGTCAATTGGCGGCGGCACAACGGGAGAATGAGCAGCGACAAAACAATCAGGATGAACTCTTGCGATTGCGCGGAGAAACCGGCGTTTTGCGGCGGCAGCTAGGGGAATCGGCTAAAACAAATCGCGCACTGCCGGCCGTGGTTGCGGCAATGAACACTAATTCGCCCATCCTGCAACCCCACATCAAAGCCAGATTTCTGACGATGCCGAAAGACGTATCTGCCGGTTGGTATGACTCGACCAGTGCCGGTATTCTTACCAGCGAAAACTTCTCAATTGCGTTAAAGCAATTGCGCTCACGCAATGATGTTGAAACTCTCGCCGAGCCAAGCGTGGTGACAATGAGCGGACAGCAAGTCCGAATGCAGGCAACACAGACGATTTCTGTCGTGACCAATTTTTGCCTTCAAGAAACAAATGGCACTTCCAGCATTGTTCCTCAAGCTGGGCCTGTCGAGTGTGGCCCGGTTCTCGATGTGGTGCCGAAAATCATGTCCGACGGTTATAAAATCAAATTAGCCGTCATCGCTTCGACGGTTGAATTCTTAGGTTACGCGCCGTCCGCAAACACGACGCCAGCTTACAATTCAGCTGGGCAGGAATTTGACGTGCCAACCGTCTCACCTCAATTCCGCGTGCAGCAAACAACGAATTCAGTGGATATACTGGACGGCCAAACGCTGGTTTTTAGATTGAATGATAATCAAATGCCTTCGACCGTCGCGCTAGCAGAACCTGATGCCGGCAAATCAAACTCTTTTAACCGGCGCACGCTCGTGTTCGTCACCGCAACAATCATTGACGCTGCAGGCAATGTGGTGCATGCAGATGCCGGAAGTTATACCAATATTCCGCAGCAACCAGTCAGCCAGTGATGTTTGTTTGCTGATCAAAACGCCTTCGCGGCGATGTCGCAGCGGGACGGCGACATTGTGATGGCCATCTTTGTGAGCTACATCATCGGGCCAGTTGAACCAGTCCGTGGTTCGTCCATGGTTGCGGACGCATTCCCCGGGTTTCACCTGCGCGCAGTCGAGGCTTCCGGGCCTTGCGTTGGGCGGAGTTGAGCTTGCCGGGCTTTCGTTTGGGCGCCGTCGAGGCTTCTGTTGCGAGTCTAATCGGCTTTCAACTCTGCGGCGAGTTGGGCTCCCAGTCGGGCGGCCTCGCCGATAGGGCGGGCGGCGTGGGCGCGGCGTAGCGGACCGGAAGCGAATGAGAGCGCCCGCATCGAAATTGTGTCGCCAATCACTTCCGCATACGCGGCGACGGGACTCTGACACCCGCCGCCCATAGCGGCGAGAAAAGACCGTTCCGCGGTGACACACTGGAAGGTTTGGAGGTGGTTCAGGCGCACGCACACCGGAGCAATCCGGTCGTCATTCATGCGAGTCTCGATGCCAATCGCCCCCTGCCCGACGCAGGGCAGCATTATGTCCGGGTCGAGAATAGTGAGCAACAACCCGCCGGGAACGTTTTCGCCCTCCAGACGACCCTCCGGGGTCACCCTGAACTGCAGGCGGGTCAACCCCGCGAGGGCGAGCATGGTTGCGTCCAGTTCCGGCTTATCCGCGAGCTTCTGGAGCCGGGTGAGGACGTTGCCTCGAATATCGAGCACCTTGAGCGCGGAATTGTTCGCCAACAACTGGGCGCGACGCCGCGTGCTACTCGTCGCCACCACAGCTCCGGCGGGGAGGTCGCGGATGGTAAGATTCGCGCGGAAACCTCGCCGGGCCTCGGCCATGCCCTTTGCTCCTGAGGCATAAGACGCATCTCGATAAATCAGCACATCCCGAACGTCCGCGCGTTTTCCGACCGCCCCCAGGTGGAGGCCGGTCGGCAATTCCGTGGGTAGATCTTTCAGGCTATGCACCGCGAGGTCAGCCTGGCCTTCGAGCAAGGCGACTTCCAATTCCTTGGTAAAAAGTCCCTTGGGCAAGGTTTGACCCTCCTGGGCGAGCGAAGCCGTTTGGAGTTTATCGCCGGTGGTCTTAATGATTTTGAGCTCAAAACTGAGCTCTGGAAACGCGGAGCGACATTGGGCCAGGACCATGTTGGCCTGGGCCAAGGCCAGGGCGCTGCCTCGGGTGGCGATGAAAACTGGGGACGTAGAAGGAGACATGGCAAATTGGAAGGCTTACTGTTGACCGAAAGCAGGTTGTGCTGCGGGGGTGGGTTGTTCCGGCACGGCTGGGCCCAGGAGACTCTGGGCCCGCTCGCGGATGATTTGTTCGCACCGGGCGACCTCTTCCTGACGCTGTTTGAGAGAGCCGTCCGCAATGGCTTGCAGGTCGTCAATGTTGAACAAAAACACGTTCTCCATGAAGTTGACCTCCGGCTCAATGTCTCGCGGCACGGCAATATCGATGAGCAGAAGAGGGCGGTTCCGGCGCAGCTTCATGAGGGGCTCAAGCTTGGCACGATCCAAAATGTAGTGGGGGGCGGAGGTGCTGCTGATAGCGATGTCGATCCGCTGGAATTCGACCGCCCAATCCTCGAAGTGAACCGCCCGGCCTCCCAGGCTCTCGGCCAGAACCACCGCTTTGTCATAAGAGCGGTTGGCGACAATGATGCTCCGCGCCCCGCGTGAGAGCAAGGCCCGGGCCGTCTTCTCACTTGTGTCCCCGGCACCAATCACCAGCACGTCGCGCTCGCTGAGCTTGTTGAAAATTTTCTCCGCGAGTTCCACGGCCGCCGAGCCGACCGAAATACTGCCACGCTGAATATTCGTTTGGGTGCGGATGTGTTTCGCCACGTTGAACGCGCGTTGAAAGGCCTTGTTGAGCCGCCCGCCGGTATGGCCAAGCTTGAGCGCCAGATCGTAGGCCTTCTTCAGTTGGCCGAGGATTTCGGTTTCTCCCAGCACCATCGAATCCAAGCCGCAGGCCACCTTGAACAGGTGTTGCACGCTGAGCGGTTCGCTCAATTTATAAATCTCGTCCGTCAACGGATCGCGATACTCATGGCAGGTGATCAAAAAATCGTGGAGCGCTGCAAAAGCTTGAGCCGATTCGAGGGAAGTGGCGGCGTAGATCTCCACCCGGTTGCACGTCGAGAGAATGACGACCTCCTCGACGGCGCCACTTTCACGCAGCAGTTGAAGCGCAACCGGGACGCGCGCTTCCGCAAACGCAAACCGTTCCCGCACCGTCACCGGGGCGGAACGATGGCTGAGTCCTATGACAAGGATGGGCATGCTAAGAGGCCCGACACGATAATAGTCGAACCAGGAGCAAGGGCGCGCCGACCGTCCACTCCAAGTGCCGGGCAACGCCAGGCGAGGAAGGTGTGGGCCAGGGTCCAGCCGCAGGGGCTTCTGTCCTCATGGGTTATGGAGGGGAGACAGCACGTTGGTCCCCCAGAACGTCAGAAGCACAAAAGCGAAACTGCCGACAGCTCCGAGGGCGAACCGGCGGCCGCCTTGGGCAAACCGCCAGCGCATAATGATCAGACCCAGGTAAATCAGCCACACGAGGGCGGACCAAACGATTTTCGGATCGCCGCGATACGCCTGGGGATCACTCAAATGGCCCAGGGCGACAGCCCCGATCGCCAGCCCGACAGTGAGCAGGATAAAACCACTGACCAGCAACCTACCCACCACGGCTTCCAACCGTTGAATGGGTGGGAGCAGCGAAAAAATGGCCTGCAGCTTGTGCAGCTTGAGGTTGTGTTCCTGGGTCAGATACATCAGGGCGGCGATGGAACTTAGCCCAAACGCTCCATAGGCCAAGGCCATGAGCGCCGCATGCACGCTCGTCCACGCCACCGGCGAATCCGGCCGCGCGGCATGAGCCGCATCCAGGTTAGGCATCAGCGCGAACACGCCCATCCCGAAGAGAATGGGCGACGCGAAGGCCCCCAAAAATCGCAACCGTGGCCACAAGCCAACCCCCAAATACACCGCGACGATTGTCCACATCGCGAAGGTGGTAGCTTCGTAGAGATTCGTGACCGGGCAATGGTTGAGCCGGTAGCCCCGCAGCACCATCGCCGTGGTATGCAATCCGAAAGCCGCCAGGAGGAGCCCATAATTGGCGTAGTCATCCCGGCGAAATCCCTTCCGCCACAGGAAAACCGAATAAATCATGCTCAGGCCATAAACCATGACCGCCAGCATGAAAAAATGCTTGTCGCTTAACCAAACCACGGTCAGAAAGGTTACCTTGCCTGACCCGCCGCGCAAGCGGCATTTAAGCGGCTAATCCTTGCACTGTGACGGGATGCCGCCCATTCAACTGCTACCCGCCGCCAGGCTTAATCTTTATGCCAAAGTTGTTGTTGAGAAAGGTAATAGCCTGGCTTGAGCTGCCGCCGTGGCTTTCCATGTAACCGGCGGCTATGGCGCTGGTGAACGCGCTGGAAACGGAAGTGCCTTGGACTCCATACCCCAGGTTTCCGAACGAAATGATGCTGGTGCCAGGCGCTGCCCACGAGACAAAAGGGCCCCGGCTGGCGTACGATGCGAGTTGGCCTTGATCCAACGCCGTAACGGCGTGGACCCCAGGATAGGCCGCGGGATAAAAAGGCGTGGTCACCGGTTGGTTGCCGGCCGCGGCAATGATCGGGATATTCAGCCTGCTCATTATGTCCTGAATAACATCGTGCAAAAACGTGCTGTCACTGGGGCTGCCAAGGCTGAGGTTAATCACTTTCGCGCCGCCATTCACGGCTGCGACTATCCCGTTGGCGACGTCGAACGTGGTCGTGGAAGGTTCACCCCCAGAGCCGCTGCTGGGATAAACATTCACAGGCAGGATTTGAACGGAAGTGCTCCCGTTCGCCATGTTCTGCAGAACGCGCAGCATCGTTTCGGCCATCGCCGTGCCGTGCGTCGGTGAATCGCCCCCTGCTTGCGCATCGCCGACCACCGACAACTGCTTGAGCAGAAACGGATCGAGGCCATTGCCCAATGGTTGAACGGCGGTGTCGACCAACCCAACGATGATCCGGCCGTTATCCGGGGGCGGTTTGAGCTGCAACTGCGGCGGTGAAGCATTCCCGGGAAGCGACTGCGGCCCTTCGGGCGGTTGGACCGCGTAATTATTATCGACGGACGCAACATCCGGATTACTGGAGAGCTGGTCGCGAGCGGAGCCGGTGGCCGACGCATCGTCGAACTGGAGCCGATACGCATTCAAGCTGTCGATGCGTCCGAGCACCTTGGCTCCCAAGGCTCGAGCCAAGTCGTCAATCTTAGCCCCCGGCTTCAGACGCACGACGAGTTCGTTCGGGATAGGTTTCCCCTTGTCTTGTTGCTCAGCTTTAAGCGGGGGTATAAGCAGCGTGGCGTTCTGACGCGAAGTGCGGAAGACAAAGAGCTTCGGGGAGCCATTCGTCACCGGCAACAAGGCATAATTGACATCCCCCAAAAGCAGCCGGAGGGCTTCACCGGGAGGTAGCTTTTCAAACTTGGCGGAGACCTTGCGGATGGTCTCAGGCTCCACAAAGACCTGCCAGTGCGTGGCCGTGGAAATCTTTTTAAGCACATCGAAGAGATCGCCCGAGCTAACATCGGCAGTCACTTCGTTCTTATTCGTATTCCAATCAAACACCTCCGCCCGGGCGACAGTCGGAACCGCAGAGAGCCCGAGGAACAGGACGAGAAAAGCAATCCTCGCTGGTGAGGCGACTGAAATGATCCGCCTTAGGAAGTGGTCGGCTGCATTTTCAGGATAGGCCCGGTGAGCAATTGGCTTGGCGGTCATCAGTCAGTATCTCATCCGACCTGGTTTTGGCTTCGGTCATTCAAATTTGGTCAATATAGTCTAATTTGACGTTTGCACACGGTAAAACCGCTGCGAAGAAACCGGGTTGGGATCGGTCCAGGTCGCCGGCGAGTTAGAGGCTGTGAACGTCGCGGCCAGTTGGAAGGGAACCGAGAGGTCGGTGGTCGTGAGAACGTCGTAATTTTGGCCAGCGACGGCCGGCCACGAGAGGGTGGCCGGAGGTGCGGTGAGAGTCAGGGGAAAGGGAGGCGCTGGGTTGGCGATGCGAGCCCAAATGGTCTGGGTGCGGTACTGTGTGCCCGCGCTGGTGGTGACCAGGGCGTAGAACGGGTGCAACCCGGCCCCGAGCGACGCGGCGGCCACAGAAAAACTGGCGCTCGTCTGATTCAATACACTGTTTATCAGACCGCCGGTGCTGAAGAGTTGGATGGAGCTGACGTTGTTGGTGTTGGCTACCACAGTGAACTGAAGGACTCCCCCTAAATCAATGTTCGTGCCGGTGTTGTTAAGCGCGAAAGCGGCCGACAACGAGTCGTTTTGAACCTGAACAGTTTGGCTGAGGGGGGTCTGGGTGTGGATATGAGTGCCTTCGTAAGCAACCGCTGATAAACTATGGTAGCCGTTCGCCAGCAGGGTGGTATCCAGACCAAAAGTCAGCACAAGATTCGTCACCCCCGCTGTAACGTAAAGGTGGTTACGCGGCCGGAGGTCGGAAAGATTATCATCGAGTCTTCCGGATAAGCTGCCTTGAATTCGGAATTCAGGTGACCCGGTCAAAGCCACCCGGATTTGGGCGGCGTTCCACCCCACCGTGTTGGGTACTAAATTGAACTGAAAGGCATCCGGTGGCGGGGTGTAGTTGATGACGAAGTCCTGTGCCGTCACCCCGTCCTGGCCCTGGAGGGCAACGTTGGCATTGATCAGGTTAAACAGTTGCGTCCCCATGTCCGTCACCGTCAGTGTACCGGTGGTGTTCGTCACACCGATGGTAACTCGGCTCGAATTCACCTTGGTCACCACGCACTGCAAGAAGCTGTTCGTCGTCAAAAGAGTCGTCGTATCCGGACTACCCAGGACCAAAAAGCTGCCGAGCCCAAAAGCCACGGTGTCCAGGAACTCGGGGAGGCTCGCCGAGATGGAAGTCGTCAGCGCCGTCGCGCTGCCCAGGGAGTTGCTGACCGAGACCGGGACTTGCTCCCCCAGCTTGGTACGATCAATAGACTGCAATTCGATACGGTCGCCGTACGCGAACGCGAGGACTTTGGTTGCATTGGTGTTGGCCGGTTTATTTATCAACGTGGTTATCCCGCTGGCGACGTCCTTGATGGAGGCGCCCACGGGTACCTGGTATCCCATGGTGTGACCGTTGATGGTGACGTCGAGCAGGTTGCCCGGGGCAGGCGGCAGGTTTGTCGCCGTTCGCCACCATTGACCATCGACAAACAGATCGACCTGCTCAAGCGGATGAGTGGGATCGCTGGCCTCCATTGCCAGGGAGAGATTGGTAAGCCCTGTGAGGAGCGCGTTCGTGGTGAGATTAAGCCAGGATCCAGTGCCACGCCGTTCGAAGGGCGCCGCCAAGGGCTCCCCTACCAACAGACCCTGAAACGGATTGGTCACCCCTTGATAGCAGCATTCCGCTAAACTGAATCCACGCGACTGATAAAAGTAAGTCTGGGGCGAGGGGAATTTCTCCAAATAGTTGCATGGTTCCAGGACGGTGCCGTAGCTGCCGGTCGCCCCCGCCGTGAGGAAAGCCAGTAGATTTGTTTGATCATTTGGCTCGAAAATCATCCCCGCCAATGAAGTGAGGCTGTCGGCGAAAGCCCCGGGAACGAACGCGTTCGGCAGAATGGAAAATCGGGCGAGGCCGGTTTCATAGCCGAGCAGGTTGGTTAATCCGTAAGGACTGTCAGAAATCGTGCGGGTGAGATTGTAACCGCCGGTTACGCGCGTGTTGAAAATAGGATTGTCGAAAGACACAAACCGGACGTTGCGAAAAATATCATACGACTTGGCCAGGACAACGGGTTGAGCCGGAAAGGTTGCATCGCTCAGGACGCCGTGGTCAATTACAGCTTTCGCCTGCGCCAGCGTGGTGGAGGTGATCATCATGGTTAGGAATGAGTTGGTTGGGGCACCCAGGGGCGGCGAGGTGCGGAAGATGTCTTCGCTGCTTGCGTAGGAGTTGCTGGATGCATCAGGGAGGTTGCAGGAAGCATAACCGCTCACCGTTCCGGGGCCATCGGGCTTGAAACCGTAATAGACCACGGCGGTGGTGCTGTTGGCTCCTGATGTGGTGACGTCCCCGGTCTGAAACACCCGGTAGGGAATATCCATCGAGAGCACGACATAATCGATCTGGTTGGTTAGTTGCCGGCTGGACACCATGCTAAGGAGCGGGTTGAGCAGGTAGGTGTTGAAATCGGAATCGTTCCAAGCAACGATTTGTCCGTTCCAGTTAATGCGCAGCAGGTTCTGTGGCGGCACCTGCCGCTTCTCACAGTAATAGTTGCCCAATTCGACCGAGTTGGCGCTGTTCTGATTGACCACCACCACCACATTCAGTCCGCTACCACCGGCCCACATCAAGGGGGCCCAACCACTAACCAAAAGCCACGCCAGGGTGGAACGCCAAATCGCTTTCATACCGCTGATTTTGTCCGAAAGAATGCCCGGAGTAAAGCCACCGAGTCGGTTCGGTTTCCGTCGGTTCGCGCTTGCCTGCACTGGAGTGTTGACCAACCATGAACCTATGCCTCGGTTCCTTTGGATCGTCGTTCTAATCTTGGTGACCTCGAGAGCGTTGGCCGCCGAGTCGGCTGTCCCGCCCCAAACCTTTTTCGGCATTGAAGTGGTGGATCAGGACACGCGGCGCGGTGTTCCGCTCGTCGAACTACAGGCTACAAGTGGCGCCCGTTATTGTACCGACTCCGGGGGCCTGATCGCCTTTTATGAACCTGGGCTGATGGGCCGAAAAGTTTGGTTCGACGTTTCCGCCCCGGGGTATGAATTTGCTCCCGATGGCTTCGGTTTGCGCGGTGTCGCGCTCGAGACGAAGCCGGGCAAAATCTCACGCCTGACGATTAAGCGCCTCAACGTCGCCGAACGGCTTTATCGGATTACCGGACAAGGGATCTACCGGGATACCGTCCTGCTGGGCCGCAAGGCGCCTATTTCTGAACCGTTGCTCGACGGCGACGTTACTGGGCAGGACGGAATCCTCACCGCCATCTATCGCGGGAAACTGTACTGGCTGTACGGCGACACCTCTCGGCTCTCCTACGGTTTGGGCAACTTCAAAATGAGTGGCGCGACCACTGACCTGCCATCCGCAATCGATCCTTCCGTCGGATTGAACCTGCATTACTTTGTCGGGTCGGATGGTTTCTCGCGCCCGATGGTCCCCATGGAAGGGGAGGGGGTCGTCTGGCTTTCCGGGTTGGTCGTCCTTCCGGATGACGCCGGTCAGGAGCGGATGATCGCCTGGTTTCAGCGGCGGCGTGGGCTGGAAGCGGTTTTGGAAAATGGGTTTGTCGTTTACAACGACCAAAAGGAAGTTTTTGAAAGAGTGAAGACCCTTCCGATCGATCCTCCCATTATCCCCGTGGGTTATCCGTTCCGCGCCACCAACGACGCTTCGTATTTCTACTTCACTACTCCCTATCCCGCCGTCCGAGTTCGGGCGGCCTGGAGTTCCTGCCTCGACCTCGCGAGCTACGAGGGCTTCACGTGCCTAAAGCGGGGGACCCGCTACACGAGCAAAGAGGACGCTCCGCTTGACCGGGATGCCGAAGGCAAACTGGTCTGGAGTTGGAAGCGCGATACCCCGCCGCTCACCCCGAAACAACAGGAGGAACTGGTGACTGCCGGGAAATTAAAACAGGAGGAATCTCCTTTTCGGCTCGAAGATTCCGCCACCGGCAAACCCATCCTGCTCAATAGCAGCTCGTGTTTTTGGAACGGCTACCGAAAAAAGTATATCCTGATTGCTTGCCAGGCCTTGGGCGCCACCGTGCTCGGCGAGGTTTGGTTCAGCGAAGCCAGCCTCCCGGAGGGACCGTGGGTTCAAGCGCGAAAAATCATCACTCACGCCAACAAGAAGGGTGATGCTCACGATTTCTATAACCCGACCCAGCACCCCTTCTTCGACCAGGACAACGGCCGCATCATTTACCTCGAGGGATCGTACGTGAACACATTCTCCGGCAATCCCCACCCCACGCCTTATTATGAGTACAACCAGATCATGTACCGCCTCGATCTGGCCGACGAGCGCCTGAGGTTCGGTGCCGGGAAGTGACTTTACTGAGACGCGGGGCAGGCCTCAGCCGGGTGCCACGGAACGGTCCCTTTGCGGAGTCCATCCTCCCCACGTCTCCTCTCCCGAGGAGGAGAGATGTGCGGAAGCCTTTTTGGGGACTGTTTTTTGGTTGGTCTACAAACTTGACCTTTGGACATAACCAGGCATAATACCCGGCTCTAGTTACCGGAGTGGTAGTGCATCACGCCTGCGCCCGTGGTAAACTGGATTCGCAAGATTACATGCAGCACATACGAAATATCGCCATTATCGCGCACGTCGACCATGGCAAGACGACGCTGGTTGATTGTTTGCTCAAACAATCCGGCACCTTCCGTGCCAACCAGGCGATCTCCACCGAGGAGCGCATCATGGATTCGATGGATTTGGAACGCGAGAAGGGCATCACCATCCGGGCCAAGAATGCCGCGTTCAAGTACAAGGATTACCACATCAATATCGTGGACACACCGGGCCACGCCGATTTCGGAGGCGAAGTCGAGCGGATCATGAACATGATCGATGGCGTGTTGCTGGTCGTGGACGCCGCGGACGGTCCCCAGGCGCAAACGCGTTTCGTGCTGCGCAAGGCGCTCGAAGCGGGTGCTAAACCGATCGTGGTGATCAACAAAATTGATCGCGACAACGCCATCCCCAACAAGGTGCTCGATGCCGTGTGGGAGCTTTTCATCTCCCTGCACGCCACCGACGAGCAGATGGATTTTCCCGTGATCTTCGCGAGCGCCAAGGACGGTTATGCCAAAACGGATCTGAAACATGTCACCGGGACGATGGAACCGCTCTTCGACGCCATCATCAAATTTATCCCGCCTCCTCGAGCTCACGCGGGCGAGGGCTTTAAACTCCTGGTCGCCAATCTGGATTATTCCGATTACCTGGGCCGAATCGCTTTTGGGAAGATTTACAGCGGCATCGTGAAGCTCGGGGACGCGTTCGTCTGCATTCACGGGGACGGTCGTAGGAGCAAATCTAAAATCACCGCCATCTTCCATTTCGAGGGCCTGAAACGGATTGAGATTCCGGAAGCCCATGCGGGAGACGTCGTTGGTTTAACCGGATTCGAGGACGTATTTATCGGTGAAACCATTACCGATTCCGAGGAACGCGCGCCGTTGCCTTTTGTGCCGATTGATCCGCCGACGATTCAGATGCAGTTTGCCGTGAATGACGGTCCGTTGGCGGGCGTGGATGGCCAACTAGTGACTGCTCGTCACATCTGGGAGCGCTTGGTCAAAGAGATTCGAACCAATGTCGCCCTGCGCATTGAACAGACTGAGGCCCCGAACATCTTTAATGTGAGCGGCCGCGGCGAAATGCAAATTGCCATTCTCGTCGAGCAAATGCGCCGTGAGGGCCACGAGGTGCTGGTCTCCCGCCCCGAAGTGATTTACCGGAAAGATGAGAACGGTAATCTGCTTGAACCTATCGAACGACTGTTCTTGGAAATTCCCAAAGAATCCATGGGAGCAGTCATGGAAAACCTCGCCGGCCGCAAGGCGGAGATCACCACCATGAGTCATCACGGCAACGAGGTGAGCATCGAGGCTTTGGTGCCGACCCGGGGTTTGATCGGCTTCGAAACCGATCTCGTCAACCAGACCCGCGGGCTCGGTGTCATGAGCCATCTGTACCACGAATACGGCCCCGACCGCGGGGACATCGTGGCGCGCAAAAATGGATCGCTGGTCAGCATGGAAAGCGGGGAAGCCATGGCTTACGCGCTGAACATGATCCAGGAACGCGGGCGCCTGATGGTGGAGCCGGGTGACAAGATCTACTCCGGCATGATCGTCGGGGAGAACGCGCGGGAAAACGATATCCCGGTCAATCCGTGTAAGGCGAAAAAGCTCACGAACATGCGCTCTCAAGGTGACGGCAAGGGCATCCAGCTCAACCCACCGCTCCGGATGTCGCTCGAACGCGCCCTCGAATACATCGGCCCTGACGAATACGTGGAAGCCACGCCGAAAAATCTGCGCCTGCGGAAGAAGATCCTGGACGAAAATCAGCGCAAACGCGCGGCGCAGTCGCGGGCGGTAAAGGTCGTTGCGGCCTAAGCGGAGCGCCGACTCGTCGGGCGGGCGCCTTCCGCTCGGCGCGATGCGCCGGCGGCCGGTGGGCGCCTGTCCCAGTACCGCGGGTTCGGGGGCGTGGTCAGTTTGCCTCTTTCCCGCCGAAGGGGACGTCGATGGAACCGCCGACCCAGAATTTGTCATCGGAATTATTGCCATCGATGACTGCGCGGGTGTGGAATCCGTAACGGATGTGCAGCTTGGGCGTGGTGTAGCTGAATCCCGCTTCAATCGCGTCGTTGTTCTCCCGTACGTCACGTGGGTAGAGGATGCTGCCATCACCGACCCAAACGATGTCGCTGCCGGAAACCGTCTGCAGATGGCGGTAACCAATGTCGATTTCCCACTGCTTGATCTGCTGGAAAAAACCGATCATCGCAATGTACTGGTCGTTGCCCGTGGTCCGGTTCCAGCGGTAGAGACCGTCGGCATACGCGCCCAAACCCGGCCATCCGAAATGTTTGCGCGCGAGCAGCTCCGGTTCAACGGACGCGGAACGCAACCCCGGGGCGAAGGCGAGGTTTTCATTGTACGACCCTGGCAGGACCGCCCCGGCGCGGAAAGTGAGCGTGGGAATCCAGGGTGACTCGGCGGACCGCTCGTTCAGGAGTTGGTAGCGGAGCCCAAAAGAGACATCCATCAGCCCCGTGGTCGACCGTATAGTTCCGTTATCGAAGTAGCGCCACCCCACGGTGGTTGCGCCTACGTTGAGATCCGCGGCCCAACGCGCGGTGATGCCGTATTGCAAGGCCACATAACCCTGGTTGATGTCGATTCCGTAACTCTCCCCGGCCGATTTCCACGTCACATCGTGTTGCGTGCCCGCCGTCCATATATGGTAAGCTTCGGATTCTTCATAGACCACGCCGGCGACAAACTGGCCGTTGTTCGGGACCTCCGCCCACTCGGCAAAGGGACGATGCGGCACATTCTCGGAGCCCAGAGCAGCTCTGGCCAAGCCGGCGAAAAGGAGGAACACGGCGGCCTTGCTTCCCAACCGGCACGGCCTCTGATTGGATTTTGACATTTCAGGTTCCATCGTTGATTCCACGATTCTCCCGTTCTTGAGTTTCGTTGCTTAAGTTTCTGCGCCCACGAAACTTCCATTGGAGAACTGGTCCCAGCCAAGCCGGGGGGATAAGAGCTACAGGAGAGCCGAAGGGAAGTCCATCATGATTTCAAATGCCTCCAAGCCTCAAAGGCCATCAAAGCCCGTCCAGGACCCGGACGCGTTCGAGTCGGCTGTGAAATTCTTTGCTTACCCGCTATGGGGCCTGCTATTTCTAAGTTTCGGACTAACGCAAAATGTCGCACACGACTCCACCATGGGGCCTGAACGAGATGAATACTCCCGCCCGGTTTAAAAAGGGGCGGTGGGGAAGGTCTCGGTATGGGGTGGCCCTTTTCTGGTGTCTCTCCCTCATGGCCGTTTGGTCCGTTCTGCGGTTGGTTCTGTATATCCAGTTCAGACCACCGGCGACTCTCGGTGCAACCGCTTCTGCCTTTGGGGCGGGTGCCTGGCGCGATCTGCTCGCCGGCGCCTGGCTGACCCTCCCGGTGATGGGGTGGCTTTTGCTCCTGCCACGCACCCGGCCACCGGCGCGGTGGCATCGGTTTTGTTTCTGGACCGCCTGCCTGCTCTTTTGGTTCGGACAAACCTTTTTGTTCTTCGTAGAGTATTTCTTTTTCGACGAATTCAGATCGCGCTTTAACACGGTGGCCGTCGATTACCTTCAGTACCCCAAAGAGGTATTTGTGAATATCTGGGATTCGTATCACGTTGGCCTGATTTTGTGCCTGTGCTTCGTTCCCGCCGCAGTCTGGGTCTTCGCTGCCCGGAAATGGTTCGTGGGAATTTGGGATCCGGTGGAAACACGGCGCGCCGGTTTGGCTCGGTCGGCCGGTGTCCTTGCCCTGCTAGGTGCCATCCTCCCACTAGGGCTCATTGCCGGATCCTTGACGGGTGTGCTCACCTCGCCCTTGGATATGGGCGGGGCCCGGGTCAGCAGTGACCGCACTTTGAACGAAATCGCCAATAATGGGGACTTGGCCTTTTTCGCCGCCGCGCTGACCCACCATCTGGAGTACGGGGCGTTTTACCAAACGATGCCCCGGGACGAGGCCTATCAACGCGCGCGCCGCCTCCTGAACGGATCGGGGACGGAGTTTGCCGCTCGGCCGGATTCATTGCAGCGTCGGATCGGCGGAGATCCCGCTCGGCCGCGGCTCAACGTCGTGATTCTGCTCGAGGAGAGCTTCGGCTCGGAATTCTGGGGTTGCCTGGGCCGGACCAACACGCTTACCCCCGAGATGGATCGTCTGGCGGCAGAAGAAGGGATGCTGTTCACGAACCTGTATGCTTCCGGCAACCGAACGGTCCGCGGCATGGAAGGTGTCCTGTCTTCTTTCCCGCCCTTGCCTGGCGAATCGATTGTCAAACGCGATCATTCCGATGACGTTGAAACCATCGCGCGGCTTCTCCAGCGGGATGGCTATTCGACCCTGTTTCTGTATGGCGGTCGAGGGATGTTTGATGGCATGCGTTCGTTCGTCGTGCGAAACGGCTACGATCGCTTTGTGGAGCAAAAACATTTTGAACACCCCACCTTCACCACCATTTGGGGGGTTTGCGACGAGGATTTGTATGACCGCTCCATTGAAGAATTTCGCCTCCTGTCCGCGGCGGGAAAACCGTTTTTCGCCACGGTTCTCTCGGTTTCCAATCACAAGCCCTACACCTATCCACGTGGAAAAATCCCGGAAGACCCGGACGAACGCCGCCGCGAAAACGCCGTGAAATACTCCGATTACGCCCTCGGTCAGTTTTTCCGTGCCGCGAAAAAGGAGGCGTTCTGGACCAATACGATTTTTGCGGTGGTGGCCGATCACGGGGCGCGGGTGTACGGCGAGCAGAGCATTCCCATTCACTCGTACGAGATCCCCTTGCTGATCGTGGGTCCGGCGGTGGTGAAAGGTCCGAGTCGGGTGGGGCAACTCGGTGGTTCGCTGGATGTGGCTCCGACGCTTTTGGGGCTGAGGGGGAGGCCGTACGTCACTACCTTTTTCGGCCAGGACTTGCTCTCGACCGAGCCGGCCTCCGGCCGGGCGCTCCTGAATCACAACCGGGATGTCGGCTTGCTCGCGCGCGAACGGCTCGCGGTGCTGGGCCTCCTAAAAGGAGAGGAATTCTACTCCGGCAACCCCAAATTGGCCGAAATGCAACCGCTTCGGGCGCCCACAGCTGCCGACCGGGAGTTGCTCAACGATGCCGTCGCTCTCTACCAGGTGGCCGATGATCTGTACATGCATGACCGGTACCGGGTCGAGGCCGGTCCCCAAACGCAGGCCACCACTGAAAAGGTACAAGAGAACGGACGGTCCGAAGGTGGAGGGGTGAAGAATTAGCCGAGGCGGAAAGGCTCCGCAGTGTGGCGGGCTTTATCGGAAGCAGAGAAATACCAATCCACCAGCGCTGGAAGGCTGGGGCTCGTAAAACCTCGGTGGCGGCCGCGTCGCCTGCCGGGCTTTGCCTTTTGGGCGCGACTTACTGTGCCACGCCCGTCCCTTCGCAAACCGGACAAGCCGGAGGGGCGTGCCGGACGAGGTGATAAATATAATCCTTCAGTTTCGCCCGGCGCATTTTCATTTCTTCGATTTCCTGGTCGGTTGCGAAATCGATTTCCTCCTCGATTCGATAAACCTCGTCGTCGAGGCGGTGATACTCAGCGAAAACATTCCGGAAATGTTCGTTGGATCCCTTGAGACGGCGAATGGTCTCGCGATGTTCCGGAAACTCTCGAATGATCGGATGATGAAGGTCCATGGGGACAATCTCCTGTGTTTGGGATTTCATGTTTGGCGAACGGAAACAGAGGCGGCAGGCAGTCGGGGGTCGAAGGAAAAACTTGGAGGAATTTGCCGAAGGTTTTCGGCGTAGGATGACCGAGAATGACGCTGCTCTTCGAATCCATTCGTGGCGTGCTTAACCCAGCTCGCCTGCAAACATCTTACTCTGCATTTGCGTTCCGTAAAGGGTTCTTTTTTTGAAAGTAAAAACACTTTGAACCGTTCTTGTCGGAGCCGGTACGGATGCCCGCCTGACGACCTCCTGCATCGCTTTTCATTTTTCTGTCTCCCAATATTTCTGTCTAAAGGCCGTTCGGTTCCGTGCCGTAATGGCGCGGATTCAGCCGACCTTTGGCTTTTCAGCTGAGCCGGCCGCGTTCGACTCGGGGGATAAATCGAGACCGACCAGGCACACGTCGTCAGAGAAAGCGGAATCGCCGGAGAAGCGGCGGATCTCTTCCAGCACTTCGTCGAACAAATCAGAGGTTGCCAAATTAAAACGTTTCTGCAAATCAGCAACGAGTCGTTGTTGATCGTAGAGATCGTTTTGCTGGTTCTGCACTTCCACCAGCCCATCGGTAAACAGGAAGACGGAATCCCCGGGGGCCAGGGACGTCTCGGAAGTCAGGTAGGAAGTGTTTTCCATCAACCCCAGGGCCGGTTGCCCTTTGCCGGAGGCATTCGCCAGCGTCGCCACCTGCCGGGCAGTGCGGCGAATATGCAGCGGCTTGGGATGTCCGGCGTTGGCGTACCTGACGAGGCCGGTTTTCCAGTCGGCGACGAGGTAGAAGGCAGTCGTCAAGAGCGGGCTACCGGCATGTCTCAAGATCGCGTAGAGCTCGCTGTTCAGCTTGCTCAAAAAATCTCCGGGTTTATCCGCCAGGCCTTTGACTTCTTCGATCAGCGCGCGAATCATCGCCGTGATCAAAGCCGACCGCACACCGTGCCCGGCCACGTCGCACAGGAAAACCCCGGCCTGGGTGTCGGATAGGGCTGAGATGGTGAAGAAATCGCCGCCCACGCTGCCGGTGGGCAGGTAGCGGTGAGTGAATTGGAACGCGCTCCCGTCTTGAGTCCCCGGGCGGTGCGGAAAGGTCGGGTATTGCTGGGGCAAGATGGTCAGTTGGATTTCCTTGGCCATCTTGAGATCCTCCTCCATCTGGAGGTTCTTGGCCTGGAGTTCCATCCGGCTTTGGGCGAGAGCGGTGTGGGCGCGCCGGATTTGTTCATCGGCCATGCGCTGCTGGGTGATGTCCCAAAAGATCGCCTGCAGGCCAATAATATTACCATCCAAGCCTCGCAACGGAGTCTTGACCACCTGCACGAAGAGCTTGCCGCCACCGGGTGGCTGGTGCTCCTCGACCGTTTCGTAGGGTGTCCCGGTTTCCAGCACCCGACGGTCGTCACTTTGGTATTTCTCCGCCAGGGCAATCGGAAAAAAATCGAAATCTGTTTTGCCGACGATCTCCTCGAGTGGGTGACCTAACGTCTGACAAAACTGCTGGTTGGCAAAAGTAAACCGGAATTCGAGGTTTTTGCGGAAGATATTCTGCGGCAGGGTTTCCACCAACGAATGATACAGGGCTTCGGAATGCCGAAGTTTTTCCTCCGCATGCCGGCGTTGGGTGATGTCTTCGACCGTTCCTTCGTAATAGAGCAGCCGGCCTTTGGCATCGCGGATGGCGCGGCAATTCTCGGAAATCCAGATCGTCGACTCATCCTTGCGGTGAACCTGGGATTCAAACCCGGTAATGACATCGTTTTCTTGCATGAGGCGGACGAACTCATCGCGGCGCCCTTCCTGGACATAGAGCCGGCGGCTGATGTCCGTGAGGTCCTGCATCAGTTCTTCGGGCGAGCCGTAGCCGTAAATGCGCGCCAGCGCGGTGTTGGCCATGAGGTAACGCCCGGCGGGGGTGGTTTGAAAAATCCCTTCGACCAGGTGATCGAAGACGCTGTGGTATTTTTCTTCGGCTTCGAGCAACGCTCGATCCATGCGCCTCCGTTCAATGGCATAGCGCAAAGAGCGCTCCAGCCAACCGGGCGTCAGCTGTCCCTTGACCAGGTAATCGTTCGCGCCGGCGTGGACCGCCTCCAGCGCGATCGCCTCGTCATCGGAATCGCCGGCCACGATGATGGGTAGTTGCGGGGCTCCCGCGCGCAGCAGGGAGACATTGGCTAAACCCGCGCCGTCGGGGAGCGACATATCCATCAAGATCACATCGAACTGGGCGGCGGCCAGGGCCGTGAGCCCTCGACCCAAATCCTCGGCCGGCAGCAGTTCGGCGCTCAAATCCCGAGCCTGGCCGAGCATGTCACTAACGTAACGGGCGAACCTGGGGTCATGCTCGATGAGCAGCACCCTTAATTTATCTTCGGCCATAGGCACTTCACGAATGGCCAGACTCTGGGGAGCGGGGACTCGTCCGGCCGGCCATAGGCACAAAAATGACACGAGTCGTTCACCGGGGCAAGAACTCAAGCAACTGAGGAAGGAAACGGGGGCTTTGGGGTGAGTCCGAAGTGCGGGCGTAGTGAAAGCTGTGAATGCCTTTGTATATCCTGCCTTTTCATCGGTCGATTACTGGCGTATTTTGCTGAGCTATTCATTGAATCCGATGCCGAGCGTTTACATTAAGACCTATGGCTGCCAGATGAACGAGCGCGACAGCGAGGCTGTAGCCGCGCAGCTCGTGGCCAAGGGCTATACCCTGGCGCGCTCCGAGCACGGGGCCGATGTGGTGCTGCTCAACACGTGCAGCGTCCGCGATATGGCCGAGCAAAAGGCCCTGAACAAAATGAAGGCCCTGATTGCGGAAGCCCGGCGCTCCCGCCCGGGAGTGGTCTATGGCTTCATGGGCTGCATGGCGCAGAGCCGCGGCCAGGAATTGATCGATCGCTTGCCGGATGTGGACTTGGTAGTCGGCACCCAAAAATTCCATCGGACCGCCGATTACCTCGACGCCCTTCTCAGCGGGCGTGAAGCGAAAATCGTTGATGTCCAGGCGGAGCCCAAGAGTGAAGCCACCATTCGGGAGCATTTGCTCAACGGCAATGCCAAGAAGTCGGTCACGGCGTTCGTCAGCATCATGCAGGGGTGCAACCAGTATTGCACCTTTTGTATCGTGCCCTATACGCGAGGGGAGGAACGCAGCCGGTCCATTTCCGATATTGTCGCCGAGTGCCGGCAGTTAGTCGAAGCCGGGGTCAAGGAGATTACTTTATTAGGGCAGATCGTAACGAGCTACGGCCGAAGAGAAATCCCGGCTCGGGATAACAAATCCGGGTTTGTCCAATTGTTGGAAGCGGTTCATGAGATCGAGGGGCTGCAGCGAATCCGGTTCACGTCACCGCACCCGAAAGGCTACGGGGCCGATCTGGTTGAGGCCTACGGTCGGCTGCCCAAACTGGTGGAGAGCGCGCATATTCCAGTCCAGAGCGGCAGCGATCGAATCCTGAAGCTGATGCATCGCGGATACACCCGGGAGCGTTACCTGGCGCTGGTGGCCAAACTGCGGCGCGTCCAGCCGGCCATGGGGCTGAGCACGGACCTGATCGTGGGTTTTCCAGGCGAGACGGACGCCGACTTCGAGGAGACACTGTCTCTCGCCCGCGAGGTGCAATTTGACCAGGCATTCATCTTCCGCTATTCCGAGCGCCGAGACACCCCGGCGGCGTCCATGCCCGACCAGGTTCCAGAGTCGGTGCGCGAGGAGCGCCATCAGAAACTGCTGGCGCTCATCAATGAAGTTGCCGGCATCCGTTATGAGGAGTTGGTCGGCCGGCGCATGCAAATCCTGGTGGAGGGGCCAAGCAAACGGAACCCGGCGCGTTTCACGGGACGAACCCGGTGCAATCGGATCGTGGTGTTTGAGGGGAGCGACCGTCATCGCCACGAGCTCCTCGACGTCAAGATCACGCGGGTGGGTTCCTTTACGTTGTATGGGGACCCGGCCGTGCTGGATTGCGATCCGGGCCAGTGATGGTGCGGGGGCGGTTTCGGTCGGGAAATCAGGTGGATCATGCGGCTTGCCTCTCCGGGGGTAATCCAGCATCTTTTGAGACCATTTTTTCGAAAATGACAGTCAATCTCTCGATACTTAGCATCATCCTGGGCCTGGGCCTCGGGCTGCCTCAGGTTTACGGTTTGTTGAAACCCGCGGCTTTTGGGTCAGCGGTTCGGAAATTTCCACGGTCCTTGACTTGGGGCTGGGCCCTCATGCTGCTCGGAACGGCCTGGTTTCTCCTGAATTTAAGCCAGGAATCCATTTCCGATTTCGCAGCATATAAGAATATTTTATTGCTGGGGTTCGCCGCCGTGGGGATTGGGAGCTGCATTTTTGTGCAAGATTTCCTGGCGGTGCGGGGCCTGGCGGTGGTGCTGCTGTTGCTGGCCAAATTGATGGTCGATACGGGGCGTCCGCACCTGGCGCACACGCCACTGGTCCTGGTCATCCAAACGTGGGCTTACGTATTGGTGGTCGCCGGGATTTGGCTGACTGTTTCTCCCTGGCGCCTGCGCGATCTTCTCCAGTGGAGCACGGCGAATGACCGGCGCATTCAAATCGGGTGCGGCTTGCGATTGGCCTTCGGGATGTTCGTTGCCGTGCTGGGGTTGGCGGTGTTTAGAGGATAAGGACTCTGTCAGGGGCGGGGCCTTGAATTTCGAAACACCCTCGGTGGACCCATGGTTTTCCGGGGAACCCGGGGAACCGCCTTCGGGGCAGAGGCACGGTACAAATGATTTGTGAGCGTATTCCGCGGCAAAATCTTGATCATTCGCGGCGGTGCAATTGGAGATTTTGTTTTGACGCTGCCCGCGCTCTCGGCCCTGCGACAACGCTTTCCGGAAGCCTTGCTCGAGGTATTGGGTTATCCGCACATCGCGCGGCTCGCCCTGGCGGGCGGTTTGGCCAACCGCTCCCGTTCCCTGGAAGGACGGGAGTTGGCGGCTTTCTTCGGGCGAAACGCGGAGTTGTCCGAGGAACTCCGAGACTATTTCTCCGAATTCGATGTCATCCTTTCTTACCTGTATGATCCGGATGAGATTTTCAGGGTCAATGTGGGCCGTTGCTCTCCGGCCCAGTTTATCACCGGGCCACATCGGCCGGACGAGAGCTCAAGGTTGCACGCGACGCAGGTGTTTTTGAAACCGCTGGAACGGCTGGCGATTTTCGATGCCGACCCCGTCCCGCGATTGTCGGTCGAAGGGAAGAGCTTGCCACAGCTGGATGGCCACGTGTTAGCGTTGCATCCGGGGAGCGGGAGTGAGTCAAAGAACTGGCCGGAAGAGGAGTGGGCGCAGTTGTTACAAGCGCTCATTAACTCCACGGGGTTCAATTTGCTGATTGTAGGAGGAGAAGCGGAAGGAGAACGGTTACAGCGGTTGGCCGCAGCCCTGCCGCCCCTGCGAACCCGCGTCGCTCAGAGCCTGCCCTTGACGGAGCTGGCGGCGCTTTTGACCCGGTGCCACGGATACATAGGGCACGATTCGGGAATCTCCCACCTCGCGGCCGCCGTCGGTTTGACGGGGTTGATCCTGTGGGGCCAGACGACGCAGGAAGTCTGGAGCCCGCGGAGCAACACCATGGCCGTGTTGCGCCACCCTCTCGGGCTGGACCGGCTGCCGGCCGATGACGTTTTTCAACGCGTCCGCTCCTTATGGCCCGTATGAGCCAACCACCCGGTATTCGAGCGGTGATCTTCGATATGGATGGCGTGCTCACCGATTCCGAGCCATTGATCAACCGTGCGGCCATCTCCATGTTTCACGAACAAGGACTCGCTGTCCAACCAGCGGACTTCCTCCCGTTCGTGGGCACGGGTGAGGATCGCTATCTCGGCGGCGTCGCGGAAAAGTATCATTTTCCTCTGGACCTGCCGGCGGCCAAGCGGCGGACGTATGAGATCTATCTCAAGCTGGTGCCCGAGTATTTGCACGTGTTCACCGGAGCGCCCGACCTGGTCTTTTCCTGCAAGCAGGCCGGGCTAAGAGTCGCGGTCGCGTCGAGCGCGGATAGGATTAAGATCGTTGCGAACCTGCAAAAAATCGGTCTGCCTACCGAATGCTGGGATGCTGTTATCTCGGGTGAGGATGTCGTCGCAAAGAAACCCGCCCCGGATATTTTTCTCCACGCGGCGGCCAGGCTGGGTCTTTTGCCTGAAGCTTGTGTGGTTGTGGAGGATGCCGTGAATGGCATCCGGGCGGCGAAGGCTGCGGGCATGCGCTGTGTGGCTGTGGCCCAGACATTCCCGGCGGAGCAGCTCCAGGCGGCTGATTTGATCCGGCGGAAGATTGCGGACGTTGCCCTGCAGGATCTTTGCGGCGGCGGTGAGCCGCCACCGTCGTTGGAAAGTGACGGCTTGACTCCGCCCGTCTCCGGAGTCGCCCTGCCGGCTCCTCCTCTAACCCCTCCGAAGGCGAGGCCGGGTGGCCCCTGGGGAATCTGGCCTACGCTCGGGCTGGGCGCTGCGGTGGCTGTTTCCTTCGTTGGAACGCAAGCCTTGGTGGCCTTCTTCTGGGCGATAGCGCTCGCCGTTAAGCACCAGGGGAAACTGCCTGGAGGCTGGGAATCCAGCGGGCTGCTCCTGTCCGTTGCCACCTGCGCTTCGGCACCCGTGGCGTTTGGCTTTACCTGGTTGTTCGCGCACCTCCGCCGGACCCTGCCCGTCGCGGATTATCTCGGGTTCCGAAAGGTGTCGCTTAAGGATTCCATATTTTGGACCCTGGCCCTCTTGGGGTTGGTGGCCGCGTCCGATTTCCTGACCGTCCGGCTGGGCAAGCCCATTGTTCCGGAATTTATGCAGCATGCCTACTGGACGGCCGGGTTCACTCCTTTGCTTTGGTTGGCCCTGCTGGTGGCTGCGCCAGTGACCGAGGAAGCGCTCTTCCGCGGGTTCATTTTTGTTGGGGTCCTGCATTCGAAGCTGGGTGCGTTCGGCGCGGTGATCATCACTTCTTCGATTTGGGCTCTGACCCACGTGCAGTACGATTCCTACGGGGTTTCTACGGTGTTTGTCTGCGGCCTTCTGCTGGGTCTGGCCCGGCTCAAGACCCAGTCTGTGTCTCTGACGATGTTCCTGCATTTTCTGATGAACCTCATCGCCACCATCGAGACAGTTTGTTTCTTCGGCCGGCTCGGTCCTTGAATTGCGAGAGGCTGCCCCTTTAAGGGAAAATCTTTCATCCTCTGCAACTTAGGCAAAGGATTTGCTTGGCAGATGGGCGAAGCGGGCCGAGATACAGCCAGGGCCGAAGCAGGGGGGATGAACGGAGCCCTCGCTGTCTAGGTGTTGTGCGGTTTTGGGACACCGCTTGTCCGGTTTAGATGCGGTCGAGCTAAGATGAAGAGAATTCTGGTCATAGATGACGAGCAGTGGCTGCGCGAGATGGTTCATATGGCCCTGCAGCAAAAAGGGTTCGATGTGGTCGAGGCGGAGAACGGCGCGGCCGGGATTGAGGTGGCGCGCAAACTCTTGCCGGATCTGATCCTGTGCGACGTCAATATGGACAAGATGGATGGCTACCGGGCTCTGGCTTCCTTGCGGAATGACCCGGCAACGGCGCCTATTCCCTTCATCTTAATGACTGGGCTGGCTGATAATGCCGGCATGCGCCATGGAATGGAGCTCGGCGCCGACGATTACCTGCCCAAACCCTTTAGCATCGACGCCCTTTACGCCGCGGTGGAAGCTCGGCTCAAAAAGGTCCACGTCGTCCGCGAGGAAGCAGAAAAGAAGCTGACCGATCTGCGGGATAACATCAGCCTCATGCTGCCCCACGAATTGCGCACCCCGTTGAACGGCATTTTGGCCTACGGCGAGATCCTGCGATCGGATGCTCCTAACCTTCCACCGGGGGAAGTGGCCGAGATGGGCCAGGTCATTTATGACTCCGGCCGTCGCCTCGAACGACTGGTGGAAAACTTTCTGATTTATGCGCAGATCGAGTTGCTGGGAGCCGACCCGCAGAAAGTCAACGCGTTGCGGATGAAAGAAACCCAATCCGCTGCCCAATTGATCGAGAGACATGCCACCCTCCAGGCAAATGCGGCCAATCGCTCAGGAGACCTGGCGCTGCAGCTCGTTGAAATGTCACTGCCGATCTCGGAAGATTTTCTGGCCCGGATTATTGATGAATTGATTCAGAACGCTTTCAAATTCTCGCAGCCGGGAACGGCGGTGAAGGTGGTGCTCTCGGAATCCCTGCGCAGTGCTGTGTTGGAGGTGACTGACCAGGGGCGGGGCTTCTCGACCGAGCACATCACCAAGGTGGGGGCTTACATGCAGTTCGACCGGAAGCTGCATGAGCAACAGGGGCTGGGGTTAGGCCTGATCATCGCCAAGCGCCTCACCGAGGTGCACGGCGGGACCCTGACGATTGATAGCGAGCGGGGCACCGTGACCAGGGTTACCGTCAGGTTGCCCAAGGTTGAATCGCTTTCCTCCCGGTTCGAGCAGGTCCTGGTTGGAGCCGTGGGGCAGGGCGGTTAGTGCGGCCACAGGGTTAGGTTTCTCCGGGCCAATTCTCCAATCACCAGGTTCGGAATCCAATGGAAGAGGGTCATCACGGTTAAAACCCCGGCGAACGGCGCGAGATCAACTTTACCAAATCTCAAAGGAATTCGGCGCAGGGGTTTCAGCAGGTTACCGGAGGTGGCGGAGATGAAATCCCAGAGCGGATTGGTTCCGAGATAAACATAGCTGAGGGCCAGGTGAGCCAGCAGCAGACCTGGCAGCAAGTATTTCAAGCTGAGAAAAAGGCCGAGAGAAGCGACCGCTCCCTGGGCGGCGAGGTGGGCCACTGAACCGGCCGGGAGCGCCAGGGAGTAGTGCAGGAGCAGGGGTTGCACCAGGATCCATAAACCGGCAGCCACCGCCATGGGCAGCAAAACCAGCATCCACCAGGGCCAGTGAGCCACGCGCCCAAGATGAACTCGAAGTAGCTTTTCAATCGCGTCCGGCTTGGTGTTCCGTTGGTTAATAGCGACCAGGACGAGCACCCAGAAATAGAACACCACCACGAGCCGAAGCGAGCTCAGGATTGAGTAAAGGACGGCGGTATGAAGTGTGTCGCTTCGGAAAGCCAAAGAAACAAACACCAGGTCGAGCTTGGGCGTCCAATCGACAGGCGAGCCGATTTCCCGGCACAAGACCACTCGCAGGAGGAGGAGCAGTAATAGGCTGATCAATGGAGGCCAGCTTTTGAAACGGCCCGGACTCGTGCTCTTGAGCGTGCCGACGAGGGTCGTGGGTATCGGGTTCGCCAGTGGTTCGAGTCGTAGCGAGCGCCAGTTCAGCCAGAGCAGCAGGACGGCGAGGTTGAGTATGGAGTCAAGTAAGGGCACGACTCGAAACGTGAAACGAAGTGCGGATCAGCGTAGGGAGCGAGGAGTATAAGAACTCCGCGGGTCCTCGTTTTACGAGTTACCGCTTGGATGCCGACATCATTTTCAAGAGGGTGTCTGCCATTTCGGAGGGTGTTTGCGCGACGCCAATGCCAGCCGCCTTGAAGGCTTCGATTTTGGCAGCCGCAGTGCCTTTGCCGCCGCTGACGATCGCGCCGGCATGACCCATCCGACGTCCAGGTGGCGCCGTCGCTCCCGCGATGAACCCGGCCACGGGTTTCTTGCAATGCTGCCGAATCCATTCGGCCGCTTCTTCTTCGGCGGAGCCGCCGATCTCTCCGATCATGATAATGCCATGGGTTTCGGGATCTTCATTAAAGAGTTGAATGACATCGAGGTGCGAAGTTCCGTTGACCGGATCGCCGCCGATTCCGACGCAGGTCGACTGGCCGACACCGCGGCAGGTCAACTGCCACACGGCTTCGTAGGTCAGCGTGCCGCTGCGTGAGACGACGCCAATGTGACCCTTTTTATGTATATAACCTGGAGCGATGCCGATGCGGCAACCGCCCCGTGATTGGTCGCCAGCACCGGGAGTGACAATGCCGGGGCAGTTGGGACCAATGAGGCGTGTTCGTTTGCCTTCCAGGGCTCGTTTGACCTTAACCATGTCATTGACCGGAATCCCTTCGGTGATGCATACCACCAAATCGAGCCCGGCATCCACCCCTTCAAGAATCGCGTCGGCGGCGAACGCCGGCGGAACGAAAATGGCTGAAGCAGTGGCCCCGGTCTCTTGCCTCGCCTCGGCCACCGTATCGAAAATGGGAACTTGATCGGCGAACTTCTGGCCACCTTTGCCCGGGGTAACTCCGGCGACGATTTTTGTGCCATAGATCAGGCTGAGCTCCGTGTGACGTGCCCCGAAGCCGCCGGTAATTCCTTGAACCAGCACTCGAGTTTCAGGTGTAACCAAAATGGACATAATTGGGGGGCAAGAGTACGGACCCACCCACCCTAAGGCAACGCCAAACCCGAAAAGTTCCGAAAAGTGCGCAACGCAGTGGGCTTCTCGATGGGCGGCCGTTTTTGGCGAGGTTACGACTCGCGACGTGAGCCGGAGCCGTCGGGGGGCAGGTTCCTCCCGAAGGCCTCGAGCATGGAATTTACGAGAACCAAGCCACGCCGGAAATTCCGGTCTTTGAACTTCCCGAGAATGCCCCAGAACCCCGGCGGACGGGCCTCATGAGCTTTCGTGAGGGCAATTGCTTCCGGAAGCGAGCGGGCAAATCCCTCGACCAGTTCAGGCTCTATCGTTCCGAGAATCTTGGCCAGGATAATGAGATTGCGGAAGCCGCGAACGGATTCCGGCGAGTTGGCCGCCGCGACAATCAGTTCAACAATTTTGTCACCCGACCCCAACGCGCCGCGCGCGAGGTCCAGGATGCCCCGGTCGTGGAGGCCCTGTAAGACCTGGTAAGCCGAGAGCAGGGCTTCAGCATGCTCCACGGGTGCGCTCTGCAGCCGGGCCTGAAGTTCCGCGCGCGGGTCGCGCGCAGGCAGTTCCAGCGGGATCGGTTGGGCCATGACCAATGGTTGCTTCGGGGGCGCTACTTTGCCAGCCGATAAAACGTCGCCCCACTTACCGACTGGGTAACGATGTTGAGGTTCCCTTGCGTCTGCGGCGTCACGGGCAGATTCGTCCATTGCGGGTTTCCCAGATCGGTCGTGGTTTGGACGGTGTAGCCGGTGTGATTTGTGAGCCAGCTCAACTCGAAAATGCCGTTGCGGATTCCCGCGCCGAGCGTGGGTGGTTTGCACCCCAGCAAGGGGTTTACTCCGGCGGTGGGGCCGCAGGGGCGAACCACGGCAAACTTAATATCGGTAAGGAAGATACGGTCGCTGAGTCCAAAGCGCGTCGCGGCTTGCGGCCCTTGATTGACGCCGCTGAAATTCACGTCCGGCAACTCGAGATACGCTTGCCGCCAGGTGCCCGTTCCTTGCAGGGCCACTCCTGAGCTGGGAGGCGGGTTTTTGATCACCAACTGGCCGAAAACATCGCTCTGATACGCATCCGGGAAGAAGTACGCATTCGTCAAAGCGGGGTCATCATAGTAGGTGACGCAGATGGCGAGGTTCGCGTTATCCTGGCTCGACGGCCCCAAAGCCTGGTCGACGAGGGAGAAATTGAGGTGGTAGGGCGCTGTCCCGTCCGGTCGCACGGCCAGACGTTGGTCATTAGCGGGCCCAGCCAATTCCACGACCATCAACTGGTCTCCCCCGGAGGTTCCCGGCGCGAGGCCATTCTGGATGTTATTGTTAAAATCCAGTTCTACCGAATTTCCATAGGTACCGGTGCAGATATTGGGATCCAGGTAGCAGTCCGGGAGTGGGTCCTGGCCCGCCAAGGCGTTTGTTCCGGTCCGGAAAATTCCCAAATCATAACGCGAGACGAACAGCGGGGCCGAAAAAATCAATCGAGGACCGCCTTGCAGAGGGGCGGTGCTAATCCCTTGCAAACTGACGGATTGAATTTCAAAGGCGACCCTGATCCATTGGTTCGAGCCGCCCGTCGTATAGAGTTGAGAAGAGGGCACGACATTGGTCCCGCCGAGGTTATCGGTGGCATACGCCTCCGGACCGAACGTCGTCCCTGCGAGCAGCGGATCGTCAAAAAACTCGACGCAAACCTTCATGGCTTTCGGATCGTTGCACGGCAACCCCAGGTAATTATCCAAAATCCCAAAATTCATGTAAGACCCGTTGGCACGAACTGCCCGGCGCTGGTCGCTGGCCGGTCCTACGTTGTCCTGGTAGGAGACGGTTTGATCGAGGTTGTTGAGGACGATGAGGTGATTCGTGACACTGTGGCTGATGTCGATCGAGACGACATCGGTGACAGGTTCGGGAGCACACGATTGGCCCGAAGAGAAGATGTTAATCTGGGAAGCGTCCCCAAAGGCGCCTTTCTCGCCAAAGGCGATGAGTCGCACTTTGAGAGTGGGGACGTTCTGCACTCGGATGGTGCCGCCGTTCACACCTCCGTACGCCAGAGCGCCGGTGGCATCCGGGGCCAGCGATCCCGCGAATCGTTGGCTGTCGATGGCCCTTACACCGTTCGTGACGCTGAACAGAACCCAGTTCCAGCGGCTGTTTTTGGCGGCCACCGGCAGCGAGCCGCCTAGGGGTGAGGAGAGGTCGGTGTTGGGCAAGGTGCCTTCCAGGAACGAGAAGTTGCGTGGAGTGCCGTTCGCAGCCAGCACGGAGGCATCACCATACACCTGCATCAAGATGTCGATCGTGTCATGGTCGGCCCAAAATGTATAGGCCGTGTCTGCGATGTTGAGATATTGGCCGACCGTCAACAGCCCTCGATGCCCACCGATACTGATCGGACTCGTACCCTGATCTCCACCACTCAAAATTTGGAGCCCGCCGGCTATCCAGGTCGCACCCGGAGGGGAGAAGGCGTTATCCACGCTGACGTAATGCACGTTTTTTGCCGCGTCGACGGTGGAAGGCCAGGCTTCCGGGTCAGGGGCAGTTGTTTGTGCGGAGACACCGAGCGTGGTTAAGCCAAAGAGGACGAGTGCTGACAGATTTGTTTTCATGCCCATGCCTGTGGTTGAGGTTGGAATCTGGTCTGAACCCGACCAGTAAAGTCCGCCGAGGAGCCTTGTCAACACACTTTTTTAGGACTTCCTCATCAAAGCGGAGGGAGCCGACAAGAACGTTGTCCGGAATTTCACGTGCCGTCGTGCCGAGGCCCGACACGACTCGGGTGTGGCTTCCCTTACTTGCGTTTCAGCCCTTTTGCGGCAAGCTCCGCTGGGTGAACCTGGGCTGGATAACCACATTTTTCCGCAGCCGCTATCTGCTCGCCATAGCCGGGGGGCTGTTGCTGAGCGCGGCGTTTCCCAGCCCGAGCGTTGCCGGGATGGCGTGGATCGCGCCCGCCTTGATGGTCGCCGCCGCTCTGGGAGGGACCCCAGCCGGCACGTTTCGTATCGGTTACATCGGCGCCCTTGCCCATTACCTGAGCATGCTCTACTGGTTGCTGCTCATCCCCTACCGCTGGCACGGTCTCCCGCTGGCACCAGCTTTGGGGTGGTTGGCCTTGAGCGCTTTTCTGAGTCTCTTTCCTGCATTCTGGGTGTGGTTGACAGTGGGGGTCTCCACGAGTTCAGAGAAGGTTTCTATGGGAGCAGCGACGCCCATCGTGAGCGAGGCGTACCTTGCCACCCTGGCGCGGACTTGGCTGGGTCGAACCTTTTGGGCGCTCTCGGGAGCGGCCAGTTGGGTGGCTTGGGAAATGGTCCTGGCCCGGATTTTTGGCGGATTTCCTTGGGGCTTTTTGGGAGCGTCTCAATTCCGCCTGGTGCCGCTCATCCAGATCGCCTCGTTCACGGGCATTTATGGGGTTTCCTTCCTGGTCATTTGGTTTTCACTGTCATTGCTTTCCGCGGGTCTGATGGTCCTCCGACGCCCGACCGCCCGTTCGGTTTGGGTCGCCGAACTGTTTCTACCGGTCCTGGTGATCGCGGTCTTGTTCAGTTGGGGTCTCCGAAAAACCTCAAGGGAACCCGCTCCCGCCCGATCAATCAAAGCCCTGCTTATCCAGCCGAGCATCCCCCAGACCCTGATTTGGGACAGCGGCAAAGATGCCGAGCGTTTTAGGGAGTTGGTTCAACTGTCCGAGCGAGCGGTTACGAATGAGCACGCGGCATTGATGATTTGGCCTGAATCGGCGCTCCCGAAGATGCTCCGTTACGACCAGGAAACGTTCGATGCCATCACGGGGTTGGCGCGTCGGCACCGGCTTTGGCTGATCGTGGGATCGGACGACGCTGAACCGCGTCGCAACCCGCGCAATCCCGACGATGCCGATTACTTCAACAGCAGTTTCCTGGTCAGCCCCGACGGCGAAGTGGTCAAACGTTACGCCAAGCGCAACCTGGTGATTTTTGGCGAGTACATACCTTTGATGCAGTGGCTGCCTCTGCTCAAGTACTTTACCCCAATTCAGGGCGGATTTACTCCCGGCTCAGCGCCCGTGCGCTTTCAATTGAGAGACTTGGGCATCCAAACCGCGGTGTTAATTTGTTACGAGGACACCTTTCCGCAACTCGCCCGGACCGACGTGAACCCCGAGACTGATTTCCTGGTGAACATCACCAACGACGGTTGGTTTGGTGAAGGGGCGGCGCAATGGCAACAAGCCACTTCCGCTCTGTTCCGTACCGTGGAAAACCACCTTCCCCTGGTTCGGTGCTCAAATAACGGGCTCACGTGCTGGATCGATGCGACCGGCCGGCTCCGCCAGGTGTTTCACGACAACCGGGGGACGATTTACGGGCCGGGCTACCTGGCGGTCGATATTCCCGTGCGAGTACGCGGTGAAAAGCATTCTCTCACCTTCTATACCAAACACGGCGATTGGTTTGGTTGGGGCTGCGTCGCCATTTCCGTTTGTCTCCTGCTGCGCCGTTGGCCTCGCTGGCCAGGCCGTAGGCGGCCAAAACAGAGTCCCGGAGCGGAAGTTCCTTAACCTGCTGCTCGGAGGTTACGAGCGCCGACCGGGACTTATTTCCTTGGCGCGATTTATCCAGCTTGGTCAGAGGTGACCTCCGTTCCTCTCCTGCCCACGTTGGTTTCCAGGTGGATACGTGGTCGGCAAGACTCCTGCTAAGCGCTGGTGTCCCCGTACCAGGGACGCGTAGGAGGCTCCCTTTTCAAGCTTCGGCGCGGGGACGGGAAAATACAATTATGCGAACAGGTTATCTCATCGATATGGACGGCGTCATCTACCGGGAGAATCAGTTGATTCCCGGGGTGAAGGAGTTTTGCGAGGCCTTGATTGAGTCCGGCGCCCCTTTTGTTTTTTTAACTAATAACTCATCTCCTACACCCGAGGACCTATCGGTGCGCCTGGGCCACTTGGGGTTGCCGGGCTTTTCGCCTCGGCATTTCTACACTTCCGCACTCAACGCCGCCGATTTTTTGAGCGAAACCCATCCAGCCTGCACGGTTTTTGTCATTGGTGAAGGGGGATTGTTGACGGCTTTGCACGAGCGGAAGATCGCCAACGATGCCATCCACCCGAGTTATGTGGTGGTGGGGGAGGTGTCGGTCTCGATGGAAAAGCTCGCGAAGGCGCATTCCTGTATTGAGCGCGGGGCCCGGCTGTTAGCGACCAATCCTGATAATTGGTGCCCCGTCTCCCACGATTCCACGCGACCGGGGGCCGGCGCGACCGCGGCTTTTCTCGAGGCCAGCACCGGGCGCAGGGCGTACTACGTCGGCAAGCCCAACGGCTACATGTTCCACCGCGCCCGCCGCAAATTGGGTGAACTGGCCGGAGGCAGCATGCCGGAGCAGATCGTCGTCATCGGGGATACGATGGAAACGGATATCCGTGGCGCGATCGAGGCTGGCCTCCAGGCCTATTTGGTCTTAAGTGGCTCAACGACCATCGAAAACGTCGCCGATTATGTTTACCAACCAACGCGGGTGCTGGGCAGCGTCGCCGATTTAACTGAAGAACTCAAGTCGGGCAAACCTTCAAATCGAATGGACAGTCCCGTTTACACCCATGCCGTCTCCCCGGAACACCGACGGGGTCGTCGCTATCAGACGGCCGCCGTCCCACCGCAAAGGCCGCACCCACGCGCGCCCATGACGCGATAAGATACCCTGCAGGAGCGCGGACGCCCTCGTCCGCGCGTTCGCTCGTCAAATTGGTTCCCTCAAGCGCTCCCGCTTGGGCCGCCGCTGATCCGCTGTTTGGACAGTTGCGTGCCGGGCCCTGGGGACTCTATGCTGCCGGGAAATGAAAGTTCTTCTCGCCATGTCTGTTCTCCTCGCATGGTCCGCTCTGTCTCATGGCCAGTCCACCAATTCATTCCCGCTCTGGCCGGACGGGGCCCCGGGTGCGCTCGGAACCGCGGATAAGGACATCCCCACTTTGACGGTGTACATGCCCGAGCCGACGAAAGCGACCGGCGCGGCCATCGTGATCTGCCCGGGCGGCGGTTACGGAATGCTCGCATCCCACGAAGGCATCGATTATGCCCGGTTCTTTAACGAATATGGCATCGCTGGCTTTGTCCTCAAATATCGTTTGGGCTCCGCTGGATATCGACATCCCTCAATGCTGCTCGACGCCGCCCGGGCGGTGCGGACGGTGCGCGCTCGCGCGGCGGAGTGGAATGTGGACCCACACCGAATTGGTCTTATTGGCTCCTCGGCCGGGGGGCACTTGACGTCCACGTTGTTGACCCACTTCGACGCCGGCAAGCCGGGTTCCAGCGACCCGGTGGACCGTCAAAGCAGCCGGCCGGATTTAGGCATTCTTTGCTACGCCGTGATCACCATGGGCCAGTTTACGCATGAGGGCTCAAAACATAATTTGCTCGGGAAAGATCCCTCCGCGTCCCTCGTGCAGGAACTCTCCAACGAACTGCAGGTGACCAAAGATACCCCTCCGTGTTTCCTCTGGCACACTTGGGAGGATACGGCGGTCCCGGTCGAGAACACCCTTCAGTTCGCCTCGGCCTTGCGCAAAGCGAATGTCCCGTTCGACCTCCACATCTATCAAAAGGGCTCCCACGGCTTGGGCTTGGGCGCGCCCTATGCCGAAAAATCAAGGCGCCACCCGTGGACGGCAGATCTGGTTTTTTGGCTGACGGTTCAAAAATTTATCGCGCCGGCCGAATAGATTCGAACGCTTCATGCGCAGAATGAACACTGCATGGGCAGATTGATTAAGGCAGGACAATTTGTTTCTGACAGCGGGGAGCGAGCACCCAGGGAGCGGAGGATCGACCCGGGCCTGGCTAAAGTAAAACTTTTTTACTTGTTCTTTCAGATGAATCGGATGCATAGTGCGGCTATCGGACGGTCGTAATCGTGAATCGAGGACAGAAAACAACTATGCAACCGCGCACTCTTTTTAAGTCAACCAAACTCATCAGCTCCGCTTTCAGCCTGGCTTCCATCTCCCTGAGTTGGGCCGGATTTGTTCCCCTCGTCCTTACTCCACAAAGCTATAACCAAGATGTCGTCGTGGAGAAAACCGCGTCTCCGCCGCTCGTTCCAGTGACGACCGCCACGATGGATGCGGGAGTGGCGAATACGGATTACACCTGGTACGAGCGAGGTTACAAAGTGGATTGGCCGGGCAGCGGACTGCCGCCGGCCGGGACCTCGATCTCGCCAACCGGAGACCATCTCTACCGTTTCGCGTCGAGTTACCAGGAAAATAACGTGCTGCTGATCGACTCGCAAAACCGGAACGGTCGGTTGACCCTGATGAAACCATCGGCGTACGGCCTGATGTCGTTTCTGGTGAGTGGTGGAAACGGCGGTGGAACGGTGGGCTATACCATTAGCCACCAGGACGGCAGCACGCAAACCGGCCGGCTGAACTGCCGTGACTGGCTCAGCGGTCCCAACGCGGTCTTCACGGCTGCCGGCCGGGTCAGCGTGAGTTCCTTTACCTTCGATCTCAACAGTACCACGCCGCGACTTTTCACCGTGGATGTCCCGATGACCAACAGCGTCAGCCCCGTGACGAGCGTCGATTTCGATTACACGGCCGGCTTGGGGCGCGAGGTTGTCTTCGCGATTAGCGGCGCTCCCTTGGCTTACGATCCGGTGGGGCCGATTGGTGTCAACGGCTACAATGCGGATGTGGTGGTGGAGGCGAGTTCGACCAAACCCGATGCTCTTTTGGGATTCACCACGGCCGCGATGGAAGATGGGACTGCCAACGCCGGGCGGACATGGTACGAGCAAGGTTATTACGCGCCGGTAAGCGGGAGTGGTTTGCCGCCTGCCGGATCCGAGTTCACCAGCGCCAACGCTTCCGATCATCGGTATGCCCTGGCTCCAAGTTATACCGCTAGCAATGTGGTGTTGCTCGATGCGAGCCACGCGGACACGACCATTAGCCTCGCCACGCCTTCCCGTTACTCGGCCCTGTCATTTTTGACCTCTTCCGGTCACGGGCCCGTGACCAATCGGTGCATAGTGAATCACGTTGACGGCACTTCGCAAACCAACAGCATCGTCTCACCGGACTGGGCTGCTTCGGGTCCTGGGGCACTGTGCGGTGGCGGTCGGATTCGTGTCGGCAAGCCACTCGTGGACGGCGTGGGTTCTGATTACCCTAATCTTTACAGCGTCGATCTGAATCTTAAGAACACCAATAGCCCGGTGAAGGCACTCCTGCTGAGCTTTACTGGCGGGCCGCTAAACTCACACGCCGCGATTTTCGCGCTCAGCGGCGCCGATTCCTCAGTCCCTCCTCCGGTGCTCGAGCCCTCGACGTTGTCGATTGTTCCCGGCTCCGCGGGTGGATGGGTCCTGTCCTCGAGTCGGCCGGGAAGCCTCCAATCCACGACTGATTTTCGGGGCGCCGGCACGATCTGGAAGGAAGAAGGCTCCATCTCGGGAAAACAAACCATTTCACCTGCACCGGGCGAACGAGCCAAATTCTACCGGGTGATCAGCCAATAGTCTGGTTACGCAGGGTACTAATCGAGTCTAGCCAACCTCCTCGCGAAGCGTTTGGAGTGCCGGCGGCTTGCCGCCGCTTTTTCGGGCGCTGGCATGCCTGTGAACGCTAGAACCCGCCTCCGAACGCCCGCGCCCTTCCAACCCCTCGCACGCCTTCGAAAGCAGCAGCGAGCTGCGCAAACCCTGTGCTCGCCAGCAGCCATCAGCCACACCCGCGAAGGTGGAGTTGAGCAGCTTCTGTGGGAGTTCGGACAGGTCCTTGCGCAAGACCTCGCCGGCAAGCATTACCGGAAGGCGCGTGCATCGGAACAATATTTCTGTCTCAAAATCTTTCTGTCTTAAGCCTTTCTCCGGTCAAGGTGAGACCCGGTACAGGTGAACCTGCCAGGAGTCAAAATGATCCTGGAAGGCTCCCTGGGTCACCTGGAGCTTCCGGTCTTCATCGACAACCTCCGCCTGTCGCGCGTCTTCCGGACTTTTAAGCTTAAAACTAACATTGCCGGCGCCCTCGCGGAGGGGGACGGCAAAAATCCAGGACGAGCCGTTCACCCGCCGGCCCGTACAGGCGATCGGTATCGAAGAGTTGTCAGCTTTGGCCGTCGCCAGATCCGGAATCGCAGGACTGTTGAGGACGGGAGCCAGCCTTGTGATCTGGCCATTGAGCGCCGTCACGGCGCCGAGCATCTCCGGGTCATCCAACAAAGCGGCTTCGCGGAACGTCGGTTTGAATTGGTGCACGAAATAGATCAAGCCGCGCGAGCCTTGAATGAGAGACATCCACGCCTCGCACCGGACCTCCAGGGGAGTGGGCTTTCGGTCCGGATTGGAGATTCGGGTGCACTCGAGGCAATTCCACGCGATTTTATTTCCGCCGCCCCAACGGATTAGGCGCTCGACCCCCTGGCCGACGTACCAAAGTTTCCCGGCGATCTCCTTTCTATCGTGAACCGCGGGATAAATATCGAACGAGGCGATGTCACAGCCCTTGAGGTATTTGGGGTAATCTTCGGGATGCCCGGTGCGATTGCCGCGGCCGTAATAGCCGTCCCAAGCGACCCCTTGTCCCAAGTTGAGCATCACCGGCCGGGTGGGGTCGGCGGTGCGGAGGCGTTGGTAGTCGGCCAGGATCTTTTCGGGAGGAATCGGCGAGCCCCAACCCAAGCGGGCGCCGAGGGATTGCGCGTTGTCGGGCTCATCGCCATGCATCCACCCCACAATGGTTTTGTTCTCCAGGTGCCGCAACGCTACCTGGTTCTGTTCACAAATCACTTGCATCCCTGCTTGCTTCAGCTCCGAGAGTTGCGCCTCGGTTGGCCCTTCCCACAGCCCAACATAGAGGTTGATTCCCGCCTTTCGATAACGGGCGGCGTTGGCTGGGTTCTGGACCCAGACCGCCAGCGGAAAGAAACCTGGGTCCGTCGAAGGTCCGCGGGACCAGTGAGCGGAGGACGGCGCCTCGGCTCCGCTCGACAACCTCGGTACGCTGATGGTGGTAACGAGCAGCGTCCAAAGCAGTGGGCGCAAAAACGCCGCGAGTCGAGATTCAAGAAAATCAGAACTCCGGCCCGGTTGCTGTGGAGTTGGGCAAAAGGAATGGGGGACGCTTGTGCCGCACATGCCACTATGGACGTTCCGTCGTCGGCCGAGATTCATTGAAGGGTCAGCAGCACAATGGATTTGGGGGGCAAGGTCGTCGTGAAGCCGGAATCATTCGCCTTGAAGGAGTTGAATTGCGTCGGCTTGACGGTGTCGGAGGTATCGAACGTGTTATGGGAGCTAATGGCGGAAGCCGTAAGAACCCGGCCCGAAAGACTTTGTACCTTGGCGCCTTGGAGATCGCAGGCGACCTCGGCGGGTGCATTTGGATCGAGGTTGCACAACGTCAGGTGAATTTGGCCCGCGCTATCGCGTGAAGCCGACACGTTCACCTGGGGGATTTTCTCCGAGTTGGACCGGTAGTCCGCGCTGTCCAGTTCGGTGGGGAGCAGTTTGGCGTCGTGATGGACGGTGAACATCTCATAAACGTGGTAGGTGGGGGTGAGCAGCATCTTCTCTTTGTCAGTCAGGATCATCGCCTGGAGGACGTTAATCATTTGGGCGATGTTCGCCATCCTCACGCGATCGCAATGGTTGTTGAATATGTTGAGCGTGCTTCCGGCCACCAACGCATCCCGCAATGTATTCTGCTGGTAAAGAAACCCGGGGTTTGTGCCCGGCTCCACCTGGTGCCAGGCGCCCCATTCATCGACCAATAACGCCACCCTTTTCTCGGCATCATATTTATCCATGATTTCCGAATGTTTCGTGACCAATTCCTCCATGTGCAGGGCATTCTTGAGCAGAAAAAACCAGTCACCCTCGTCAAACTGCGTTGCGGATCGGCTCTTCCTTCCCGTGCCACAGTAGTAATGAAGGGCCAATCCGTTCATCCGGCGCCCGACTTCTTTCATCAACACCTCGGTCCAGTGATAATCCGAGCCGTTGGGGCCGCAGGCAATTTTAAAGACGTGGTTGTCGCCAAAGTTCCGGACGTAGGTCGCGTAGCGCTTATATTGGTCGGCATAGAACTCAGGAGTCATGTTACCGCCGCACCCCCAGTTCTCGTTTCCGACGCCGAAATACGTGAGCTTCCAAGGCGGCTCATGCCCGTTCTTCTTCCGCCAATCGGCCATCGGGCTGACTCCGGGGAAAGTGATGTACTCGACCCATTGCTGCATTTCCTGGACGGTGCCGCTGCCGAGGTTGCCGCAAATGTAAGGTTCGCAGCCGAGTTGTTCGCATAAGTCCAGGAACTCGTGGGTGCCAAAATGATTGTTTTCCACGACCCCGCCCCAATGGGTATTAATCATGGTTGGGCGTTGGTCGTAGGGGCCGATGCCATCCTTCCAATGATATTCGTCCGCGAAGCATCCACCCGGCCACCGCAGCACGGGGATCTTGATCCCCTTGAGAGCGGCTACGACGTCGTTGCGGATGCCACGGGTATTGGGAATCGGACTCTCCTCGCCGACCCAGAGCCCTTCGTAAACGCAGTGCCCGAGATGTTCGGAGAACTGGCCGTACAGATTTCGGTTGATGGTCTGTCCGGGCCGATCGGCGTGGACGATGAGCTTGTTGGCCGTCGCTTCGGCTCCCCAGGCACTGGAGAGTGCAAGGGCCAAAAGAAGGAGGAGCACCGCGCTGAGTCGTGGGCTGTTCATAAACTTAGTTAAGTAAAAAGCGGTCGGGAAGATCAAGAAAAGAAAGACCGCCCGATCCCTGGCGGATCGAAGGCTTCCCGAATCGAGATTGCGTTTTAAACTGCCGCGACTTCGGTGTAGCTTTTGCCGTCGTGGAAATCAGAAAATCCGAGCTCCTTGCGTTGCTGAAACAATATTTCGGGTTTACTTCGTTTCGGCCGCTCCAGGAAGAAATCATCCGCGACGCGCTGGAAGGAAAGGACGTGTTCGCGCTCCTGCCCACGGGGGGCGGGAAATCTCTTTGTTTTCAACTGCCGGCAATGGTCCGTCCGGGATTAACCGTTGTGGTGTCTCCCCTGATCGCCCTCATGAAGGACCAGGTGGACGGGTTGCAGGCGGGAGGCGTTCCGGCGACCTTTCTCAATTCCTCCTTGGCGGCCGGTGAATCGCGCGAGCGGCTGCGCGGCCTTCACCGGGGCGAGTATCGGCTTTTGTATGTGGCGCCCGAGCGCCTGATGCTCTCGGGTTTCCTGTCCGACCTGCAGCGTTGGAACGTCGGGTTGCTGGCGATTGACGAGGCCCACTGCATCAGCGAATGGGGACATGATTTTCGGCCGGAATACCGCCAGTTGGCTCAATTGCGCGCGTTACTTCCGTCGGTGCCACTGATGGCGTTGACGGCGACCGCGACCGAGCGGGTCCGGGAGGACATCATCAAGCAGCTCAAGTTGCGTAGCTCTCGAACCTACGTGGCCAGTTTTAACCGGCCGAACCTGACGTACCGGGTTTACGCCAAGGATGCGCCCTATCCGCAAGCGCTGGGCTTTATCCGGAGCCGGCCGAAGGAGAGCGGCATTATTTATTGCCAGGCCCGAAAGACCGCTGAGAGCCTCGCCGAGCGGCTCGGTGAGGACGGCGTGAAGGCCCGTCCCTATCATGCGGGGCTGACCTCCGAGGAACGTTCCCGGAACCAGGATTTGTTCCTCCGCGATGAAGTGCGCGTCATCTGTGCCACGATCGCCTTCGGGATGGGCATCAACAAACCCAATGTGCGGTTCGTGATTCATTATGATTTGCCCAAAAACATCGAAGGCTATTACCAGGAAACCGGCCGGGCGGGGCGGGACGGTCTGCCCAGTGAATGCCTGCTATTGTTCAGCGCCGGCGACGTGGTCAAGCAGCTCCGGTTCATCGACGAAAAGCCGCCGGGCGAGCGCGAGTTGGCGCGCGAGCAACTGCAGCAGATGGTCCATTACGCCGAAAGCGCCGAGTGCCGCCGCCAGGTGCTCCTCCAGTATTTCGGCGAGACTAATGGGGAGGACGGGTGCGAGGGCTGCGATAATTGCCTGACGCCGCGCGAGACGTACGACGGAACATTGGATGCCCAGAAATTCCTTTCGTGCATTTACCGTGTCCGCCAGCAAAGCGGGTTCGACTTTGGCCTCAACCAGGTGGTCGAGGTGCTCACGGGAGCGGATACGGAGAACGTGCGCAAGTGGGGGCACGCCCGGGTATCGACGTATGGCATCGGCAAGGAGCACAGCCGGCCGGCCTGGAAAGCTATCGGGCGGCAGTTGATGCGCCTGGGTTTGGTGCGGCAGTCGTCCGACAAATTCACCGTGCTCTCCCTCACTCCCGAGGGGGTGGCGTTGCTGAGGCAACGTGACAAGGTGCAGCTCACCAAACCCGTAAGTGCTCCGGAGGCCACGGCTCACCGCGTAGGTGAAATTGCCTGTGACGAGGTGCTGTTTGAAAGTTTGCGGCAGTTGCGCAAACGATTGGCCGACGAGCGTGGCGTGCCTCCATACATTGTTTTTTCGGACGTTTCACTTCGCCAGATGGCGCGGTATTACCCCGGAACTGAACCGGAGTTCACTCGGATCAGCGGGGTCGGGGAGCGGAAGCTGCACGAATTCGGCTCGGTGTTCCTGGGTGAAATCGCGAGGCACCTGCAGACCAGTCCGCGGCAGATCTTTGCCGATGATTCCTTCGCCGCCCCGGTCGCCCCCCGTCCACGTTCCGGCAACACAGTGGCCGAGACGCTGCGGCGCTTTCGCGCCGGTGAAACGGTCGAGGCCATTGCCCGGGACCGCCAACTAAATATGAGCACTATTTATGGCCACCTGGCGGATGCGCTGGAAGGGGGTGAACCGGTGGACCTCGACCGCTTTCTTACCTCGGCAGAGCAGCAGGAAATCGCCGGCGCCTTCGTCAAGGCCGGGTCCAAAGCTCTGTCCCCGGTCTTCGAGTTGCTCGGGGGGCGCTACGATTACGGCCGGCTCAAGCTGGTCCGGGCAGCGCGGATAAACGGCTAAGCAGGTCGGACGGCCAAAGACCTTCTCGATCGAAGATAATCCGCCAGGCTTAGCAACGGCCCGGTAAGACCCGTGGTCACCAGCGCCATGAGCACGAGCATGGTAAATATTTGCGGCGAGAGGATGCCCAGGTCGTAGCCGATATTGAGGGCAATCAACTCGACCAGCCCACGGGTGTTCATCAACGCGCCGAGCGAGAACGAATCAATCCAATTGATCCCGGTGAGGCGGGCCGCGAGCATCGCCCCGCCTAACTTGCCAGTCGTGGCGACCAGGATTAGAGCGGCACAAATCAGCCACCCGCTGGGCTGGTTCAGGAGTCCCAGTTGCGTGCGCAGTCCGGTAAATGCAAAAAACAAAGGCAGCAGGAACACCGAGCTGAAGTGCTCCAGGCGGACACTAAAGTCTTCGCGAAAATCCCGTTGCGGCGGCATGACCACCCCGGCCAGAAATGCGCCAAAAAGCGCGTGAATGCCGAGGAGCTCCGTGGCCAGCGCCGAGGCGAAGACAAAGACGATGACGCTCGCCATCGCGCCTCGACTTGGCCCGTGCTGCCCAGGAACAGCGAGCTCAAACCAGCGCGCCGTGCGCGGCTTGACCCAGCGGACCATGATCAGAACGAACACCAGGACCAGGCCGATCGTAACCAGGGTTGGCCCCAGCGCGTTGGCTTTGGTGATCGCCACCACGAGGGCCAAAACCGTCCAGGCCGTGACATCGTCCGTCGCGGCACAGGCGATCGCGGTCGCCCCAAGCGCGGTCCGGGTCAGGCGGCGTTCTTCGAGGATGCGCGCCAGCACTGGGAAGGCGGTGATGCTCATCGAAATGCCCATGAACAAGGCAAAGGGCAGGAACGAGGTGCTGGGAGCAGCCAGGCTGGAGAACAAGAACAAGGCGCTGACGACGCCCAGGAGGTACGGAAACAAAATACTCACCTGGCTTACCAGGACGGCGGTTCGAGCTTGTTGCGCGAGCAAGCGAAGATCCAATTCCATTCCGATGACGAACATGAACAAACACACCCCAATTTGGCTCAGCAGCCTGAGCGTCCCAAGCGACGACGCGGGGAAAACAAATTGAAACAGAGCAGGCGAAAGCCAGCCCAACAGGGATGGGCCGAGCAGAATTCCCGCGACCATTTCCCCGATGACGGCCGGTTGGCCGAATTTCCGCGCTAGCGCCCCGCAGACCCGGGCGGCGAAGACCACCAGGATCAACTGTAGGAACAGCCGCGCCAGGGGGTCCTGAAAGTTCTCACGCAGGCTGGCCAGCAGTGACAGCGAAGGGTCCAAGGCCGAGGTTGCCTGGACTCCGGAAACCGCTGCCGGACCTTCCCGCAAGCTGAGGGGAGGCGGCTGGAGCTTTTGCCCTTGCTGAATCGCCGCTATCAGGCCCAGGCCGAAAATAACCAGGAGCAAAGGATACCAAATGGGAAGCCTTCTCACTGGTGATCCAGGGCGAGCTCGTACCAGTTCTCGAAATCACCAACGGAAACAGGCCTTGGATTGAACCGGAGCGTCCATTGGCGCGAGGCCTCCTGTGCGAGCGTGGGTATGTGCAGTCGACGATCCGCTGGCGCGCGGAGGGAACGGGGCAACCCGGCCAGCTCCAACAGCTCTTCCAACCGGCAGGCCAGCGCTTCGGCGGCCGCTAATGGCGGGTCCGAGGGTCGGGCAATATGCGTGGTGCAGGCCATTTCAGCGTACGTTGTCGCCGCGCCCGGCTGTTGTGCGTTGAAACGGACCACATGCGGCAACATCATGCCCACCGCCTGGCCGTGCGGTGTCCCAAAATGCGCCGTGAGCGGGTTGGCGGCCGAATGGGCCGCGCCCAGCATGCTGTTTTCGATCGCGGTGCCAGCCCAGGCGGCCCCCAGGAGCATCCAGCCGCGCGCTTCGAGATCTTCGGGTGATTTCATCACCCGCGGGAAGCCGGCCAAGGTTAGCCGAAAGGCCTCGCGTGAGTACATAAGCGAGAGCGGTGTGCGTGCGTTCGTAACTGCTGTTTCGACCGCATGGGCGATCGCATCGATGCCGCTGCCGGCCGTGACGCGCGGTGGTTGGGAAATTGTCAGCGCGGGATCGAGTATGGCAACGCGCGCCGCCGCCTTTGGATCGCCACACGCCATCTTCTGGTGGGTGCGTTCGTCGGTAATTAGAGCAAAGGATTGGCATTCGCTGCCGGTGCCGCCGGTCGTGGGGATGGCAATCAGCGGCAGCATCGGGTTTTTGGCTTTTCCGATACCCCAGTAATCCTGGATTTGTCCGCCGTTGGTGAGGATAAAATTGCAGCCCTTGGCCGTATCCATGCTGCTCCCCCCGCCTAATCCGACGATGGTATCCACCCGAGCGGCCTTGGCTAACTCAACACACTTCGCCACGCAGGCGGTGCCTGGATTCTCCTCCACCTGACCAAAGCAAGCCACCTCAATGGCCCGCTCTTTCAGGATCGTGGTCACCCGTTCGGCGTGTCCCGCACGGACAATCCCCGGGTCGGTTACCAGCAGCACGCGCCGGGCAGAAACCTCACTAGCGACAGTTCCAAGCTCAGCCACCGATCCAACCCCAAAGAGGATTCG
>Ga0105240_10001021_pt1 | contig 49928 bp, 50 predicted proteins | sample KBSC54metaG_FD_80426 | JGI IMG/M metagenome (GOLD analysis project Ga0105240, IMG submission 80426) | Corn rhizosphere microbial communities from Kellogg Biological Station, Michigan, USA - KBS C5-4 metaG | ecosystem: Host-associated > Plants > Roots > Rhizosphere > Soil | place: Michigan, USA... | reverse complement strand
TCTTTCTTGATTGAACTTTAAGGCTTGGGGGTGCGGGCTGTGGTTGGCCGGAAATGGCGCTGGGCGGGTATTTGGTTTGGATTGTTGGGGTTGGCGGTGGTCGAGATTTTTTGATTTTTTTGTTACTGTAAACGGAGCCATGGGAAATGTTCGTAGATACAAGGCAGGATATAGTTTTCCACAACGCCGTTTCGGGATCACTTGTCCGAGACGGCGAGCCAGCCAAGTGGATTTGATCGTGAACACTGCGGCGTTACTCGTGGGTCACAGACTCGCACGCCACTTTCCGGTAGCGCCGTTTTGCAGTCTAAACGCCGATTGCTGACCGTCTGGACGGAATCAAAAAAGGCGATGCAGCCTGACGAGCTGATATCCACGGCTCGCCGTAAGCGCGCACCAATGAGCGCAGGCGGAGGCGATGCGGATGGTAACGCCTTCACCTGAAAGAACCGCGCTGCCCTCAGCAGCCACTTACAATACGTCTGATGGCCCAGCTCACCCCGGAGATGACGGACCGCCTGTTGAACGAGTTCGCTCTTCGATCATTTCGCGATGTTGCCGACGGCGACTATATCGCCGCCAGAATGGCATACCGGGCTGAGCTGCTATTGCAAGCATTCTGGGCGAGCCAGCAGGCTCTCGAGAAATACCTCAAAGGGATTCTGCTCTTCAGGCGCATCCCATGCACCAAGAGGACCGATTCTCTAACAGAGCTACTGGAAAAGCTGGAGCCCACCTTCCCGTTGGATCTGTCTACCGGGGCGCGGAGATTTATCACATTCATTAACGAGTGGGACGTTGATCGGTACTTTACTTTCCCTTACATGAGCGATGGCGACGAGCTGTTCAAACTGGATGAGGCCGTGTGGGAGGTTCGGCGTTACTGCATTCCACTCGGTAGGCGCATGTCTCCCCAAGGCATGCCAGTGGCGGAGCTCGACCTTCAGTACATCGAATCGGCCCGAGACCGCCCACCCCAGCTCTTTCGGACGACGGTCCCGGGTGTCATCGAACACGAATTGGACCCAAAGAGCCCGGCCCACAAGGCACTCACATGGAAGAATCTGTACTTCGGGAACCCCAAAACGAAATCTGTCAGGCACGCGCTGAAGTCCACATCCCACAACTCCCCGCTGTTTCGGCATCCCGAGATAATCGACGACTTGAAAAAATTCGTCTACATCCCGGACTCCGCGGAGATCCTCAAGCGATAGATACCCCGGCGCCAAATACCCGCTAAAATACACCTGTCTGTATGACCTTCCACTTCCTGAAGCGAGAACCTGAAACTATGGAGAAGCGGCTCCGCGTTATCGAGGAGATCTCCGAGCGCACATCAAGGTTCTGGACGAAGTCTTATGGCTGGGCGCCGAAGGAAGCGGCCGACCTCCTCTCCAAGTCCCGCCTCGACTGGCTGGATTCGTTCAACCGAACGCTCCGGCCGCGAGTGGAGGAGGTGACCGAACACCCCCGACGAGCCTGCGGTTCTAATCCTCGCACCCAATCCACAGCAGGTAATCTCTTTGCTTCCTGAGTTTGATGAGGAGGCTCGCGCATTGAGAGGTACTTGGGGACCATTTCCACCGTGGGCGGATATCATGCTGGCCGCCTTGAAGATTGCCAAGCAGTTCGAGATGGAAGTGTGATGTACGGATCCGCCGCGATCGGTTGGACAGATACTCCTGTCGGCGTAACGAAACTTGCGCCGGGATATTGCTCGTATGAGATTGTGCCGGCCCTGCGGCTTCGTTCTCGCGGATCTGAGACTCGATTTCCTCAGTGTGAGAGCGCACGTAGGCCCAAGCGACCAGGTCCTCGGCACGCAGATTCGGGTAGGCCGCCAGCAAGGCCTGCTCGCTGGTACCGAGACGCCGGGCTTGCTCGAGAAGCCAAACGGGAATACGCGTTCGCACGATGCAGGGTTCGCCGCCGCCCACGTCCGGGCGCGTGTCGATACCTGGAAAGTCGTCGTCAAGCTCCCGAACCACCCACTTGAGGATCTGCGTTTTCTCCCCGCGCGACAAAGCCGGTAACATTTTCTCGAAATCGCTCAAGCCCGCCATGGCATTCCTCGATTCATTGTCGCTGATGCCTGATGGCTTTTTAAGCCCTCCTTTGGTACGGGCATCACGTTGCCTAATGGACAAGGCTCGTAAATACTGAGTGGGATATTGCTTCATCTAACGCTGGCAAAGAAAAACAGATCAAATTAATCTCGTCTGGTTTATTGCTCCGTTTTATTTCTTGCGTTCGGTTGCCCGGTGCCTTTCAGTTACAGGCGGCAATGGCCGCCTGAACTCGAGTCGCTAGCCACGAGAAGTCCTTATGCCCCTGTGATTCGACCGGATTCGCGTAGTCCGCCGCGCACGCGAGCAGTAGACGAATCGCCCAATTGATTCCCAGGCCGATCGAGACTTTGCGATCCTCCTTGTTGAGAAGGCTCGTGCGATCGATGAAGCCGGCCTGTTCAATGGCGGCGTCGAGTTCCGCTTTGAATCTGTAGGCGGGGGTACCCAAAGGTAGGCCGAACGCCTCAAGTCCCGGAAGCTGCTGTGACTGGCACAGGTTTTCCAATGCCGCTCGCCAATGGCCGGTACCCAAGCGCGCCCCGAGGTGCCGGCAGGCGGCCACGAGAAAGAAACAGAGAGGTGAATAGAGCTTACCCTCTGTGTCCAATTCCGCGCGATAGATGATCCGGGCATTCCGGATCATGGAATCGACCACGACCGCATCCCGATGCGGCCCATCCGGTACAATGCCAAAAAGGCTTTCTTGCGTCAGGGCGAAGACGCTATCAAACCATTCAGCCAGTTCCGATGCCAGATGGTCAAATTGCGGCTGCACTTCAGGATGCTTCCGCGGAGAGTATCGCCTGCGCCGCGGAGTCGAAGCCCTCATAGGCCCAGGCTTCCGGCTCGGCCATCCACCGGGCATCGGCGAATTGCGGCGGCAGCGCCGAAGAGTCCATCGGCCAGCAGCGGGGCCCTTCCCCTCGCAAGATGGCCTGCTCTCGTTCCGAGAGTTTCATCCACGTCCTGTCCATTTCATCGAGAACCTCATCCTCCTCGACGGACTCTTCTCCCGCATTCCGCCAGCGAATCAGCCAAAGACGGCGCTCCAACCGGCGGTAGTGCACGAATTCCCACGTCATGTTGGCTGCCTCAGTCATGCGCGTTGCCCCACGAAACACGAGTTCCCCAGAGGTTCCTCTCGTAGTGCTCGAACAGACAGACGACCGCGGGCTCTGTGACGGCGTGAGGGTATCGGTCAGGACGAACCAATAGGCTGGTTGGCAGCGCCGCGGATGACATCTCGAACACCGGATCACGGCCTTCGCCTCCGAGTGATTTCGGAAGGCGGTGCTTTGGCAGATTCTGCGCCGCATCAAGCGCCACGGACATTCCGCCGGTCCCCGGAGACACAGTTCCGTCCGGCGCAACGAGAATATCGCGAGTCGATCCATCAATTCGTACGCCCAATGTGCGGCTGGAAGAACCCGTAATAGGGTAGCCGTCCCTGTCTTCTTTCATCGCGCGGAAAATGGGCTGTGCGGGAATAGCAGCCTCCATTCGGGCAAACAAGTCTTGCTGTTCCGGCACACCAAAATGTTACCAGAACGAGAGAACCGAGTATCGAGATCATATCGTGCCGGCCGTACTTGATCGGTCGACGGGGCGATCGCTCCTGCCCATTCGATTTCCTCGGCGTGAGAGCGCGCGTAGGCCCACGCCTTCACCAGATCCTCGGCTCGCAGATTCGGGAGGCCGCCAGCAATGCCTGCTCGCTGGCGCCGAGACGCCGGGCTTGGTCGAGAACCCAGACAGGAATCCGCGTTCGCACGATACAGGGTTCGCCGCCGCACACATCCGGGCGGGTGTCAATACCTGGGAAATCATCCAGCTCCCGAATCTTCCCGCGCCACGGAGCCGGCAACATTTTCTCGAAATCGCTCAAACCCGCCATGGCATTCCTCCATTCCTTGTCGCTGATGCCTGAGGGCTTAACGTATTGCACCTTGATGCAATTTTTTTAGTCCCGTGCCATTCACTTTCAGGACGAAATTCCGCACGTATTGATAGAGGAGCTTGAAAGTAACTCTTTAGGAAAGGAAAAAAGATATGACAACTCTCAATATGAAATCCGGACGATTCGCGACGCAATTGCAGTGTTCCGCGCTCGCGCTCGTTCTTATGAACGTTTGCCCTTCGCACGCCGTGGCGCAAGAGGGCCACTCGCACGGGCCCATGCCACAACAACGCGTCATGACGCTGGACGAGCCGGACGATGCGAACAACCTTCTCGCAATTGTCCGGCAAGCAACCGAGCGCTTCAAGAATGTGGCCGTGGCTGAGGCGGAGGGATATACGCTTCAATTCGGCTGCGTTAGCGGCTCCGATTCGGGCGCAATGGGACTCCACTATGTAAACGGAGACCTGGTGAACAGCGGCGTTCTGGATGCCAATCATCCCCAGATCGTGATCTATGAGGCGGTTCCGGGCGGTGGGCTGCAATTGATCGGCGCGGATTATCTGCTGATTGCCGATGCCTGGAATGCGAAACATTCGGGTCCGCCGGAGCTCATGGGACAGCTTTTTCATTTGTTCGACACCCCCAATCGCTTCGGGCTTCCGGCGTTCTACACGCTGCATGTCTGGGCGTGGAAGGACAATCCCAACGGCGCGTTCGTGAACTGGCATCCCAACGTTTCGTGCAAGTCGTACGCCGGCCAAAAGCTATAGTGCGGTTTAAGAATTTAAAGGAGACAAATCCAAATGAGTACGGCACAGACTCCGGCTCTTGACATGAACAAACTGAACGCCTTTATCGGTCAATTCGTGACCGATCTTGGCGCCGCGGTTCACGCCGGCATGGTGGTCATCGGGGAGAAGCTGGGGCTCTACAAAGCCCTGGCCGGAGCCCCGATGAGTTCCGCGCAACTTGCGGCCAAGACGAAGACCGATGAGCGCTATTTACGCGAGTGGCTTTCGTCGCAGGCCGCGGGAGGCTACATTACTTATGACGCGAAGACCGATCGGTTCAGCCTGAGTGAAGAACAAGTGTTCACGCTGGCTACGGAAGATAGTCCCGCCTATCTGCCCGGCGCGTTTGAACTGGCTTTGGGCTCGCTTGCGGCGGTCCCACGGATCACGGAGGCGTTTCGCACGGGCGCCGGCATGGGTTGGAGTGAACATGCCGATGGCGTCTTTCATGGATGTGAAAAGTTCTTCCGTCCGGGATACGCGGCTAATCTTGTGAGCGCTTGGATTCCCGCCTTGAGCGGCGTCGAGGAGAAACTCGAGGCGGGGGCGCGGGTGGCCGACGTCGGATGCGGGAGAGGAGCTTCCACTATATTGATGGCGAAAGCGTTTCCGAATTCTCGATTTTTCGGATTCGACTACCACGAGAAGTCGATTGAGGCGGCACGGGAGGCGGCCAGGCGTAATGGTCTGGCCGGCCGCGTCACTCGCTGTGGTTCATCGTCTGGCTCCCCGGAACGCATGTCGATCTTCGCCAGAATCAACTCCGCTTCTTCCCGTTCGCGGCGCGTTAGCGACTTGGCGGCGAGCGCTGCAGCGGCGGCCTGCCGTAGAATCGCTGCGTCAAACGGGACAGCCGCCGGCTGCGATACTTGCTGGTAAGCCGCTCGCAGCTTCGCCAGCGGTGTATCGCTCTCAACCTTTACCATTCCCGCATACGGCTCAAAAATCCGCCTGACATTGTTCCTCGCAAAGTGCATGGGGCGCTTCGAGAATGGCAACCAGAAATGGACATCGAGATACTCTCGAAGGCTGTCGTCGTAACCGCACGCCCACACGAAACCCAGTCCAACGAACAGAGTGCAGCAGGATTGGAGAATACGCCGGGGGACTTTCATAGCTCGCCTTCCACGGTGAATTCGGCGCGGGCCAAAGTGACCGCGCGGCCGAGGTACAGGCGGCCCCGGCCGCAATAGGGTGGAAGCGACAACTCCAGTTGCGAAGGGCCGGCCATCCGAACCGGCATGTTTCCTTCAGGCAGGAAATACTCCAGCTCGGTTGAGCTACGAATGCGGTAGCGAATCAACTTTGGAAAAAGAGGGTTTGCGTTGATCAAATATACGCCCACACATTTAACCGCGACGCAGCCTCCATCCACCAAGTGAATAGCGGCGGGTTTCCTCCGCGCTTTAGGAGTAAGGCCGGCCGCGGTCAGCACCTCGTTTGGCTGCATAACCAAGCTCTCGTCCGAGGCAGGCCAGCGAAAGAAAACTACTCCCGCACAATACCCACGCATTCGCTGGGCGCTTTGCACCGCGGCGCGGACTGCATCCGGCGTAGCGAGAATGAACTGAACCGTTTCTCCGGCTTCAAATTGGTTGTAGCCAATGCGAATCTTTCGCGCCGCCCGATAGGTCAACACGAGTTCTTCCGCTTCGTTCCGCGTCGTTTGTAGGTTGAAGGCTGAGTTGACGGCAATATCCAGAGGCGTCAGATCGTCGAGGAACCTAATAGCGCTGTGGTGGGGCCTCGACGGACTCTCTCCCCACCGAGATCGCGCACGCCCAAAGGTGGAGATCCCAATTCGAAATCGTTTCCCAAAGCGATTGAATACGGGACCCCATTGAGCCGCATCGAATCTCGCGGCAATCGCACTCTCGCGGCCGTAGCTGGCAGGGTCGCCAAGGTCATAGAACTGCGGCACGAATTCGTCCACCTCTTTGACGACATCGGCTATCGCAGTCCCGTGCCGGAACCAATCGAGCAACGCAGTGATCGAGATTTCGGCTCCATGCGGAAGGCTCCTGCGAACTTCGCGAAGAAAGGCTGCGTACTGCGGCAGCGAACCCGTCGGACTATCGATATCAAGCTGGATCCCCGCGATATTCAGATGCCGGCGCCGGCCTCCTTCCAGAAGCATGGAAGCCTGGCGGGCAAGGATCGGCGCGGCCGCCAAATCCGGCACCTGCTGACGTTCATACCGAAAAACGAGCCAGTATTCTCGCGCTGCCGGCAACTGGTCCGGAAATTCTCCGTCGATGGACCAAGGCTCACGAGCGTATTGTCCGATCTCTTTGCGAATCGTCCCGGCGTGCAAGAAAAGTACGTCGAGTGTCTCGCTCTCCGGCAGAACGTCGCCTGAATGGCCATTCCAAAACCAAAAACCTGTTGTCCACTTTGCCGGAGGCTGCTGACTGTGCAAGGAATTGACGCAACCAGACAAGCCGAGAGATGCAATAAGCAACAAAGGCAGTCCAAGTAAACGCATGAAGGGGGGCTGAACCCCAATATACACCGGGGGCGGCCTGCTAGCCGAAGTAAAATAGGCGAGAATGGCCAAATCGAGATGCGGGTCGTTAATTCAATCCGTCCACAGCGCGTCTTTTCACTAAAAGCACCACATAAAAGGAATTCATCGCGTCAATCAGTAAGGCGCCGCCAGAGAAGTCAATAAATTTCCAGGAGATCGCCCATGAAGAAGCTAATGCCGATTGCCGCTCTCGCAGCGTTATCAGCCGGAACCTTGTTCGCTCAAAACATAACCGGCACCTGGCAGGGCACACTACAAGCCGGCAAAGAACTGCGAATCGTGATCAAAATCTCAAGGACAGACACAGAAGCCTTGAAGGCGGTCATGTACAGCATCGACCAATCAGGCCAAGGCATACCAGCCAGCGCGACCACGCTACAAGGTTCCGCCGTAAAAATGTCGGTCCCCGGAATAGGCGGCACGTACGAAGGAAAACTGAGTGCGGACGCGAACTCGATCACCGGGACCTGGACCCAAGGACCATCGCCGCTCCCCCTGAACCTGAAGCGTGCCACCACTGAAACAGCCTGGACGATTCCGGATCCCCCAGCGCGTCTCAAGCCGATGCCCGCGGATGCTAATCCGGTGTTTGAAGTGGCCACCATCAAGCCGAGCAAACCCGGGACGCCGGGCAAGGGATTTGGGGTAAGAGGCCGTCATTTTTCCACCAAGAATACGTCTGCAAGTGACATCATCACCTTCGCCTATGGAGTTCACGCCCGGCAGATCGCCGGCGGACCAGCCTGGCTCGAAACAGACAAGTACGATCTGGATGCGCAGCCCGACGGCGAAGGTCAGCCCAACGACAAACAGTGGAAGACGATGGTTCAGAAGTTGCTGGCGGATCGCTACAAGCTCACCTTCCATCGCGACAAGAAAGAGCTCGCCGTTTACGCACTCGTCGTCGGAAAGACTGGACCGAAGCTCACCAAGAGCGAAGGCGATCCGAACGGCCTCCCCGCCCTGTTTTTCAGGCGGCTCGGAACGTTGCCCGCCAGGAACGCCACCATGGCGGATTTCGCCGGCCTGATGCAGGCCGCCGTCCTCGATCGGCCAGTCGTGGATCAGACAGGACTTCCCGGAAGGTACGACTTCACCCTTACATGGACGCCCGATGAGTTTCAGTTCGGCGGCCTTGGGGCCAATACTCCGCCGCCGGCCGACAACGCCGAGGCGGCCCCGGATCTATTCACCGCTGTGCAGCAGCAACTGGGATTGAAGTTCGAATCGACGAAAGCCCCGGCCGAGGTCCTCGTCATTGATCATGTAGAAAAGCCGTCCGAAAATTAGCTGGCCCGCAAAGCCACCATCGGATCGATGCGTGACGCCCGCCGGGCCGGAAGATACCCCGCCAACCCGGCAACTCCTGTAATCATCGCCAACATCGCAACAAAAGTAACCGGATCGGTAGAAGTCACGCCAAATAGCAACCCGCTGAGCGTCCGCGCCAGCATCCACGACGCAACGCCGCCCACCATCATCCCAATCCCCGCCAGGCCAAGAGTCTGCCCAAGGATACCCGCCTGCAACGTGCGCGCAGAAGCGCCCAGCGCCATACGAATTCCGATCTCCTGAGTCCGCTGGCTCACTGAGTAAGAGATCACGCCATAAATTCCCAACGATGCAAGAATCAGAGCGAATCCGGAAAATCCCGCCAGCAACAGCACGACAAAACGCCGCGGGGAAACTGACCTGTCCACAAGCTGCTGCACGGTCCGAAAATCATTGCCCGGCAAATTCGGATCGATCTGCCGCAAGCTGGCACGAACGGCCGCCGCCAGTCCTGAAGGAGGAAGCGTCGTGCGAACAACAAGGTAGACTGCGGAATAGTCGCCGGTCTGCCGAATCGGCAGGTACATTTCGCCGCCGGACCCACTTTCAAGAGCCAGATGCCGCACATCGCCAACAACACCAACCACCCGCCGGCCGCCATCCTGCGTCATCATCTGTCCAATCGGATTCTCGCCCGGCCATAGCATGCGCGCCAGCGTCTCGTTGACGATGATCACCTGCTCACTCGAGGGCGTATCCCGTTCCGTGAAATCCCGCCCCGCACGCAGAGGAATGCCCATGGCTCTGAGATATCCATCGCTCACAATCCGGACGTACGCTTCGGGCCCCTGCCCTTCCGGATATACCTGCCCCTTGCCGGACACACCCCAATTCCGATCCCCATCAAGCGGCAGCACGTCCGTCAGTCCCGCCGCTTCAATTCCCGGAACGGATTTCGCCAAGCGCAACGCCTCTCTAAAATACGCGCTCCTCTGTGCCGGAGTAGAATACTGCGAACTCGGATCGATGCGCATCGCGGCCGCTCTCTGCGGTTGGAATCCCATATTGACATCGAGAACGCGAAGAAAACTTCGAATGAGCAGCCCCGCGCCCACAAGCAACACGCACGCGAAGGCGATCTCCGATACCACCAGCGCCCCGCGAATCCACGAGTGCCGTTTGCCTTCGCTCGACCCGCGGTTACTATCTTTCAAGGAATCGTGAAGGGCAAGAGCAGGAACCTGGAACGCCGGCGCCAGGCCGAACATCAGTCCTGTGACAACCGCGATCACCAACGTGAACCCGATAGCGTTGCCATCCACTTGAACGCTACCGAGCAGCGGAATGTTCATCCCATCCAGATGAGCCAGAATGCGTGTTCCCGTCACCGCCAGAATCAGGCCGAGCACCGCGCCGCAGCACGCCAGCACAATACTCTCGGTGAGCATCTGGCGGATCAGGCGGCTCCGCCCCGCTCCCAGCGCGGCGCGTATAGCCATCTCTTTCTGCCGCGTCGCCGTCCTTGCCAGCAGCAAATTTGAGAGATTTGCGCACACAATCAGCATCACCACGCCAACCGCGCAGATCAGCAAAAACAGAGCGGGCCGGAGTTGTCCGCTGACGTGGTCATCGAGAGGACCAAGCACGGGTTCAATGTCGTTGCGTTCGTGATGCGCGGCATAAATCTCCTTGCCGAGAACGCTGAACTCCGCCTGCGCACTCTGAATCGTCGCGCCGGGTTTCAGCCGGCCGATCACCGCGAGAGTATTCCCCGAGGCATCGGTTTCCTTAGTGAGCGGAAGTGGCACAAAAAGATCAATGCGGCCGCCAGGAGCAAATACAGCCGCAAAATTGAATGATTCCGGCATGACGCCGATGACAGTCGCGGGCGCATCATCGAGAATGACGCTTCTTCCAACAATCCCCGGATTGGAGTTGAACCGCCTCTTCCAAAAGCCGTAACTCAAAACTACAACCTTCGGACCGCGCCATCTGCACTCGTCTGTGTTAAACAGTCTGCCAAGTTGCGGCTGGACTCCAAGGACGGAAAAAAAATTCTGAGAGACGGGCATGCTATTGAGGCGCTCGGGCTCGCCGTCCCCGGTGAGTTTGGTGCCACCAACACTCGTGAAGGCATTATAGGCTCCAAGATCGGAGAATGATTTGTTGTGATCGCGCAGGTCGAGGAAGTTCCCCACCTGCGTCGCGCGGTCGGGTGTGCTTTTGCCGTTCCATATCCAAACAAGCCGGCCTGGGTCGCTGAAGGGCAGCGGCCGAATCAGCAGAGTGTTCACCACGCTGAAGACGGTGGAACTCGCCCCAATACCAAGCCCCGCGATAAGAATTGCAAATGTAGTAAAACCCGCATCACGCCGCAGATTACGGAAGGTGTAGCGCAAATCTTGCAGGAGAGTATCGAAAACCGGCAGACCCCGAGCCTCCCGATGCAGTTCCCGCGCGGACTCCATGCCACCAAGCCGGATCAAAGCATGGCGGCGCGCATCCTCCCGTGACATGCCCCGCCGCACGTTCTCGTCAACAGCCAGATCAAAGTCGGCCGCCATTTCCGACTCAAGATCCCGATCCATCTCCCGTTTCCGAAAGAACGATCGAAAGCGCGCAAATATTTCCCGAAGTAAGTCCGTCATGTCGCAAGCACCCGGCCCATCACATCTGCCAGCCTTCGCCAATGGGCAGCATCAGCGGCAAGCTGACTTCGCCCTTTCTTAGTGATGGAATAAAATTTCGCTTTCCTGTTGTTGTCGGAAGTTCCCCACTCAGCCGAAATCCATCCACGTTGTTGCAGCCGTACCAGCGAAGCGTAGATCGTCCCCTGATTGAGAAGGACCTGATCCCCGCTCACCTGTTCAATACGCCTGGCAATTCCGTAGCCGTGCAGCGAGCCCAGCGAAGCCAGAGTCTGCAGCACCATCACATCCAACGTGCCTTGAAGCAGATCGAGTTTTTGTCCCGGCATGATCTCCTGTTCGTCTCATGTGGCGTTACCACATTAACGTGAGATCCCATGCCTGTCAACAGTCAAGGTATGCTGGATGGCCGATGAACCAGCGAGCCACCAGTCTCCTGGAAAAACTGGCCGGTGGAAGCGGTCGATCTATGGCCTGGCGGCTCTGGCGCAAACCGACCCAATCCCGCGGGACACCCGAACCAAAAAGCTACTGAACCGTACCGAATCGCTTCCTTCGAACTTTCCCCCGGAACTTTCCGTACCTCGAGTAATGGAGCATTCTTTGCGGCCTCGGCGGCTTGGCGTGACACTTTCTCTATATCTCGCCCTCAGTGCACCGCTCCTATGCGTCGAGGCAAACAATCTCCTACCGAATCCCACAGGCCCGTATCCCGTCGGTCGAGTACGCTACTACTGGATCGATTCCGCCCGGCCAGAACCGCTAGCGGCCGCCAGCCCCGCCTATCGCGAACTGATGGTAGACATCTGGTATCCAGCGGAAACCACGGCCGGCAAAGCACCAGTACCGTACCTGCCGGACCTCGCCTCGGCAGAAAAACTCCTCGGCGAGGCCGTCGCCAAAAAACAATTCGGGGCCGCTTATAACCAGATAGTCAACAGAAGATTGTCCACGCATGCGCAAGAAGGCGCCCCGTTCGCCGCACCTTCAGACGACGTCCCTGTCTTGATCTTTTCCCACGGCCTCGGCGTTCTAAAGACCGGCTACACAGCACAGCTCGAAGATCTGGCGAGCCACGGCTTCGTCGTCGCTGCCATCGCGCACACGTACGACACCTGGTTGGTCGCATTTCCAGACGGCCGAGTGGTTCGCTTCGACCAGGAGAGGAGAAAGGCTTCAAACGGCTCCGAACGCGCGAGCATTCAGTACGAGGACAGCCGAATGCAAGTATGGGCCACCGATATCCGCTTCACCATCGACCAATTAACCCGCTACGATCGGGAAACCGAATTTCAAGACCCCTTCCAAGGCCACTTGGATCTCGCGCGCCTCGGGGCATTCGGCCACTCCGCCGGCGGCCGAGCAGCGGCACTAGCTTGCCAAACGGATGCGCGAATTCGAGCCTGTCTCAACATGGACGGCGTCGCCGACAACTGTCCGTTCTACCGCGACGTGCAAGGCAATACCATGAGCCAGCCATTCCTGCTGTTCGTCCGTAAGAGAACAGGCCCGCCACCGAGCGACGAGGAACTCGCCAGAATGGGCTATGCCCGCGAGGATCTAGCCAAGCTGATCCAATCGATCGATGGAAAGCAGGACGAACTTCTCAAGAGCATGCCCGCCGGCAGCTACCGCATCACGCTCTCAACACCCGGAGCAAATCACATGAATTTCAGCGACGAGCCGCTGCTCGAACCGGAAGGCGACGATAGCCTTCGAAACCAGGAAATCGTCCGTACCTACACACGAGCATTCTTCGAAAAGACCCTGGTAGGAAAAAGGAACACAGTCCTCGATCGGGGACCAGCGAAAGATCCGTGGATAAGAGTGGAATGGTTCCGTCCGTCGGCGAGACACCAGTAGGTCACCCGCATTGACATCGCGCTCATCGTCGGTCGACACGGATGCGCAAGGGGCGCCAACCGCGATCCACTCGTTCGCTGTTGAACTGTCCACAAACCCCAAAGTGGGGAATGCTCTGGAAATATAGGGAGCGCGGCTCGCCATAGCCGAAAATACCAGCCGCATTGAGGCTGGAGACTCCGGCTCCATCATGCGGATAATACGAAAAGCGCTGTCGTGAGGAGCGTACGAATTGCAGTATTGATCGTCGCGCTGAGGGAGACGAAGGTGATCGCGGCTCGTTCTACGAAAGTAAGTCTCTGAAGAATTTGGTCGGGCCGGCGAGATTCGAACTCGCGACCTCTTGCACCCCAAGCAAGCGCGCTAGCCAGGCTGCGCCACGGCCCGATTTCCGTGTACTTCTATTCTACTCTAACGGGCGTTCGCGACTGCTAATCGCGCTTGTGCCCGCTTCATCGCATTCAACGCGCGCGCGACGTCGATCTCGCCGCTAGCCCCTCGCGCGACTCGCTCTTCCGCCCGCTTGAGCGCTGCCTGTGCGCGCGCGACGTCGATTTCGTTCGCCTGTTCCGCGCGATCCGCCAGCACTCGAACGTGATTATCCAGAACTTCCACGACGCCATTTCCAACCGCGATCGTATGCTTCTGTCCGCCGCCAACGTAACTCAATTCGCCAATGCCCAATTCGGAGATCAGCGGCGCGTGGTCCGGCAGAATTCCCATCGCACCGTCCGCGCCGGGAATCTGCGCTTCGGTTACTTGTTCCCGGATCACCAGCCGCTCGGGTGTTGCGATTTCCAGTTCGAACGTCGCCGCCATTGCCGCCTTATGCCTTCTTCATCTGCTCGGCGCGTTCCAGCACGTCTTCGATCGTGCCTTGCAGATAGAACGCCTGTTCCGGTACCTCGTCGTGCTTGCCCTCGACCACTTCCTTGAATCCGCGGATGGAGTCGGCCAGCTTCACATACTTGCCCTTCAAGCCTGTGAACTGCTCGGCCACGTGGAAAGGTTGCGACAGGAATCGCTGCACCTTACGCGCACGCGCTACGGTCAACTTGTCGTCATCTGAAAGCTCGTCGATACCAAGAATTGCGATGATATCCTGCAGATCTTTATATCGCTGCAGAATTTGCTTCACCGCCTGCGCCGTGTTGTAGTGTTCATCGCCGAGAATGAACGGATCGAGAATCCGCGACGTGGACGCCAGCGGATCGACCGCCGGATAAATGCCCAATTCCGAGATCGCGCGCGACAGGTTCGTAGTGGCGTCGAGGTGGGCAAACGCGGTGGCCGGAGCGGGATCGGTATAGTCATCAGCGGGCACATAAATCGCCTGCACTGAAGTGATGGAACCTTTTTTCGTCGAAGTAATGCGCTCCTGCAACTCGCCCATTTCGCTGGCCAGGTTTGGCTGATAACCGACGGCCGACGGCATGCGTCCCAGCAGTGCCGAGACTTCCGAACCCGCCTGTGTAAAGCGGAAAATGTTGTCGATGAATAGCAGCACATCCTGGCCTTCTTCATCGCGGAAATATTCGGCCACCGTAAGACCCGTCAGTCCGACGCGAAGCCGCGCTCCGGGCGGCTCGGTCATCTGACCATAAATAAGCGCGACTTTCGATTTCGTGTAGTCCTGCGGATTTAAAATGCCCGATTCCTGCATTTCGAGCCACAGATCGTTTCCTTCACGAGTACGCTCGCCGACGCCCGCAAATACCGACACGCCACCGTGCTGCTGAGCGATGTTATTGATCAGCTCCATGATGACGACGGTCTTGCCCACGCCCGCGCCGCCGAAAAGCCCGATCTTTCCGCCGCGCAAGTACGGCTCCAAAAGATCGATCACCTTGATGCCGGTTTCGAACATCTGCAGCTCGGTCGATTGCTCGCTGAATGCCGGCGCCTGACGATGAATCGGGTAGCGTTTCTCCGCCAAAACGGGACCCATGTTGTCCACCGGTTCGCCGATTACGTTCAGTACGCGGCCAAGCGTGTGCTTCCCGACGGGCACTGAAACCGGGCCGCCCTGGCTGATGGCTTTCATCCCGCGGACGAGTCCATCAGTCGGTTGCAGCGCGATAGTCCGCACGCGCCCTTCGCCGATGTGCTGCGCAACTTCGACGATGATGTCGATCGGCGTTGGAACGTTGAACCCTTCGCTGATGATACGGATGGCTGTGTGAATGACCGGAATCTGGCCTTCCGGGAACTGAATGTCCACCGCCGGACCGGCGATCTGGATCACCTTGCCGATTACTTCGACTGCTGTTGGCATAACTTTCGCTACTCCCTTGTGAATCAGGCTGCCAACCGGCTATTCCGCCGCCGCGGCCGCCCCGCTGACCACTTCGATAATTTCCTTGGTGATGCTCGCCTGCCGTACCCGGTTCATGTACAGCGTCAGGCGCTCGATAACGTCGCCCGCATTCGACGACGCTGCGTCCATCGCCGTCATACGGGCCGCATGTTCGGCCGCCGTCGATTCGACAATCGCGCTGTAAATCTGAACTTCGACGTATCTCGGCAGAAGCGACATGAGCAAATCGACCGGCGGCTGCTCGAAAATGTAATTAATGCGCTCCCCGCTCTTCGGCGGTTCCACCGGCAGGATCCGCGTCACAGTCAGATTCTGGGTGGCAACTGTCTTGAACTCGTTGTAAATCAGATAAACCGCATCGATCTCATTGTTTTTCAGCCGCTCTACTACTTTCTTGCCGATCGTCGACGCGTCCGTGTACGAAGGCTTGGCGAAAATGCCAAGATACTCGCCGGAGATCACAAAATTGCGCTTGCGGAAGAAGTCGCGACCCTTCCGGCCGAGCGTCTCAATCTCAATCTTTGCGTTCGGATGTTCGCGGATGAATTTCTGCGCGGCTTTGATCAGATTCGAATTGAACGCACCCGCCAGTCCGCGGTCGGAAGTCAGCAGGATGAGCTGGATGCGATCTTCCGGACGCGCGGCCAACAGCGCCAGCGATCCGCTATCGTCCGAGTCGCCCGCGGCAGCGATCACGTTCGACAAAATCTGGCGAAGCATCGCAGCATACGGCCGCCCGGCGATCACACGATCCTGCGCGCGGCGCAGCTTGGCCGCCGAAACCATCTTCATGGCCTTCGTGATCTGCTGCGTATTCTTCACCGAGCGGATACGCCGCCGGATGTCGATCAGACTGGGCATCGCTTATTTCTTCTTCTCGGTTCCAAACCGTTCTTTGAATTCCTTCAGCGCGGTTCCGATTTCGCCCTTCAGCGCGTCGTCCAGAATCTTCTTTTCGCGAATCTTCGCCAGCAGACCCGGGTGCGCGTTCTCCACAAACTTGTAGAGCTCCGCTTCAAACGCTCGAATTCTCGGAATCTCAATATCGTCGAGGAACCCGTTTGTCCCGGCGTAAACAATGAGAACCTGTTTCTCAACCGGCAGGGGCTGATATTGGCCTTGCTTCAGCACTTCCACCAAACGTTTCCCGCGATTCAACTGCGCTTGCGACGCTTTATCAAGATCCGATCCGAACTGAGCAAACGCCGCCAGTTCTCGATACTGCGCAAGATCCAGACGCAGCGTACCGGCAACCTGCCGCATGGCCTTGATCTGAGCCGAGCCGCCGACGCGGCTGACCGAAATACCGACGTTGATCGCCGGCCGCACATTCGAGTTGAAGAGATCGGCTTCGAGGAAGATCTGACCGTCGGTGATCGAAATCACGTTGGTCGGAATGTATGCGGAGACGTCGCCCGCCTGCGTTTCAATAAACGGCAGCGCTGTCAGAGATCCGCCGCCCTTTTCCTTGGACATTTTCGCCGCGCGCTCCAGCAAACGGCTGTGCAAATAGAACACGTCGCCCGGATATGCTTCGCGTCCAGGCGGCCGCCGCAGTAGCAACGAAATTTCACGATATGCCGCTGCATGCTTCGAAAGGTCGTCATAGATCACCAGCGCATGCATGCCTTTATCGCGGAAGTACTCGCCCAGCGCGCACCCCGAGTATGGCGCGATGTACTGCATCGGAGTAGGGTCGGACGCCGTGGCCGCGACAATGATCGTGTAGTCCATGGCGCCGAGGTCGGTGAGCGTTTTCACCACTTGCGCGACGGTGGAACGCTTCTGGCCAATGGCGACGTAGATACAAATAACATCGCCGCCCTTCTGGTTGTAAATTGTATCGATCGCAATCGTCGTTTTGCCGGTTTGGCGGTCGCCGATGATGAGTTCGCGCTGGCCTCGGCCAATGGGAATCATCGCGTCGATCGCTTTAATACCGGTTTGCAGTGGTTCTTTAACGGGCTGGCGGTCAACAACGCCGGGCGCAATACGCTCCAGGGCGTTGAAGACCGTAGTATGAATGGGACCCTTGTCGTCGATCGGATGGCCAAGCGCGTCCACCACGCGGCCAACCATCGCTTCGCCGGCGGGAATCGACATGATGCGGCCCGTCCGCCGCACTTCGTCGCCTTCCTTGAGATTCGTATAGTCGCCGAGGAGTACAGCGCCGACCTGGTCCTCTTCAAGATTGAGCGCGATGCCGGAGAGGCCATCAGCGAACTCGATCAGTTCGCCGGCCATCACCGTTTCCAGACCATAGATGCGCGCGATGCCATCGCCCACCGAAATTACGAAGCCGGTTTCCGATACGCTCACTGTGCGCTCGTAATTTTCAATCTCGCTCTTCAGAACCTGCGTTATTTCGTCCGCTCGAATTTGAGCCATTATTCTATTCCTTCAACTCCCTTGCTGACACCACACAGGCGGAATGCCTGTGCCCCTTATGCCGAAAGGCGCTGGCGCATGGTTTCCAATTGCGCACGCACCGAACCGTCATAAACGGTTGAACCGACTTTGGCCGTCACTCCGCCCAAAAGCTTTTCATCGACTTTGTAGTCGCAGCGAACCTGCTGGCCGGCAATCCGCGACAATTCGCCTTGCACCTTGTTCCGTTGCTCGTCGGTTAGCGGTTGCGCCGACTTTACTTCAGACCGCAAAATGCCTAACCGTTCGTCGAGCACTACTTCGTATGCCTGCCGGATTTCGCCCAGCAGGTCAATGCGCCGGTGATTGATCAGGACAAATAGAAAGTTCCGGACGATGCGTTCCAATGACATCATGCCCGCAAACCGCTCCACTACCGCGCGCTTACGGGTACCGGAAACTGCGGGCGAGAGCAGAACGTTCTTCAAATCACCGGACTGATGTAACAGATTTTCGAATTGTTCGATCTGGCGCGGGACCAGGGCGGAATCGCTTTTGGAATCGAGCACCGCGTCCACCAGAGCCCTCGCGTATCGGTAAGAAACGGCCTGTGGCATAGGTTAGTTGGAAATCGCCTTCGTCTTGGATTGCTGGGCGCGAAGATCGCTAAGAAATGATTCGACCAGCACTTCCTGGGTCTGCGGGCTCATCCGGCCGCGAATCTGTTGTTCCGCCATCTTCAGCGCCAGCGCCGCCGCCTGGGCCTTGAGTTCAACAGTGGCAACCTTCGCCGAATAAGCAATCTCATTCTCCGCCTGCGCCTGAAGCCGTGAAATCTGCTGCGCGGTCTCAGCACTGATACGTTCGCCTTCCGCTGAGATCTCCTCACGAGATTTGCCCTGCATCGATTCCACTTCCGCTACCAGACTGCCGATACGCTTCTCAATATCCGCTGCCCGCGCTTCGGCTTCCGCCTTTACCTTTTGAGCTTCTTCGATCCCATTTCGAATCTCGGCCGATCGACTGGTGAAGTAGGGCCCCAAATGCTTAGCTCCCAACCATCCCAGCACACCGGCCAGAATCGCGAAGTTGGCCCATTTCCAGAGGAGTTCGTTCGGAAGGGTTCCCTTTTCCGCCTCTTCCGCTTGTTCGGTGCCTTTCGCGCCGTCTTTGTCCAGTTGTTTGGTTTCTTGGGCCGAAAGAGTGAAAGCCGCCAAACCAAGAATCAAAAGTGCACAAGCCGCGACGCGGGTCACAGAATTTTCTTTGCGGCCTTGGCGCCTTGCCGTGCCATTTTCTTGGTTCCTTAAAAGCCGCTTCAACGCGCCCTCCCGGCCAGAACCGCCTCGGCAATCTCGTCGGCCAATTGCCAGGAGTTTGCTTCGAGCGATTGCCGGGCCTCGGCCACCTGCGCGGCGATCTGATCCCTCGCCGCTTTCACCTGGGCCTCGGTGGCGTGGCGTGCGCTGGCGATCTGGGCAGTCTGCTCATCGCGCCATTTACGCCGGAGGATTTCCTGTTCCTGGTACATCTCGTTGCGGGCGCTCTTGATGGATTCTTCATACGCCGCAGCCTTGCCCTCGGCCCGTGTCAGCGCTTCGGCGGCCAACTTCCGTGCTCCCTCGGTCGCCTGCTTGCGCTCGGCCAATACCCGCTGCAGCGGCTTATAAAAGACCGCTTTCAGATAAAAGTGCAGCAGAATTACGAGAAAAAAAGTAGGAAGAGCGCTTATGATCAGGTCGCCCAGCGAATGTAACGTTGATTCCATTTAAGTTCGGACAGGGAACGGCCTTCGGTCTAGAACGACGAAAGCAGACGAATGCCCCGAAGGCCCAAAAATAGCACATTTGCCGTAGCTCGCGCAACCAGAAGAGAGCTATTTAGCCAGACAGTTCTCCTGCCGCCAGATAGCCGATCATAGACGCGGCCTGCCGATGGCGAAGCGCTCGGGCTACTCCAGCTCTCGGCGTCCACTCAGACTCTCTACCTCCAAGCCGATGAGTAAACTGTGAGGGCCGCCGTTCTCCTGCTAATTGCCGCGTTGTGCCGTGCCCAGGATCTTGCCAACGCCAGCTTGGAGCAACTGATGGACATTCAGGTGACGTCCGTATCCAAAAAGGAGCAGAAGCTTTCTCGCACTGCGGCCGCCGTTTTCGTGATCACACAGGACGATATTCGCCGGTCTGGAGCTACAAATCTGCCGGACGTCCTCATGATGGCGCCGGGTATTCAGGTGGCCCGAATCGACACCACACGATGGGCCATAACCTCGAGGGGCTTTAACGGCGAGTACAGCAACAAAATGCTGGTGCTGGTAGATGGCCGCAGTGTCTACGACCCTATATTTTCCGGCGTTCATTGGGATGCGCAGAACATGCCGCTAGAGGATATCGAGCGGATCGAAGTGATTCGCGGGCCGGGTGCAAGCGTTTGGGGTGCCAATGCCGTGAACGGTGTGATCAACGTCATCACCAGAAGCGCAAGTGACACTAAAGGCGGACTCGTCAGCGCCGGCGGGGGGACGGACTCCGATTTCTTCGACACGGCCCGATACGGCGGATCGGTGGGATTTACAGACTATCGGATCTATTCCAGGAGTTTCAACCGAAACCCGCTGCCGGCGGAAACGGGACCGGGTTCCGGCCCCGGCTGGACGATGATGAATCTCGGATTCCGCAGCGACAGCAAGCTCCGCAACGGCGACACTTTGACTGTGCAGGCGGAAGGCGATCGGGACCGGTATGGAGAGACGGACCAAATTGTTTCTACATCTCCGCCGTACGTGACCATCTCTAACGACAGTTACTCGGCCTCATCTGAATACCTGCTGGCGAAGTGGAAGCGGGCGGATGGCCAGAACGGCGGAATGAGCCTTCAAGCCTATTTCGACGGAACGAACCGGAGCGGACCCGGTATTGAGGAGAAAAATCGCATCTTTGATGTTGAATTTCAGCACGAGCGGCGGCTCGGTCCACGCCAGGATTTGATTTGGGGCGCCGGTCTACGCTCGGACAACACCACAGCCGAAGCCGCGATTACATCATTCCAGGCAAGCGACATCGATTTGATTCTCAATGCCTTCGTTCAGAATGAGATCGAATTAAAACCCGACCGGTTGTACCTGACGCTGGGCGGAAAGTTGGAGCATAACAGTTTCAGCGGGTTCGGCTTCGACCCCGACGTACGTCTCATCTGGCTTGCCTCTCACCGGCAGTCGTTCTGGGGGTCCGTCTCGAGGGCTCTTCGGACACCTGCGCTATTCGAACGGTCCGGCACGAACACGTCGGTAGTTCCTGCGCAGGACGGTAGTCTTGTAACCGCCATGTTCGAAGGCAATCCGGCAATTCATCCGGAAATCATGTGGGGCAACGAAATCGGGTACCGGGTCCACCCTTCAAAGACGGTTTCGCTCGACTGGACTGCTTTCTACGACCGGTATTCACAGTTAAGGTCGACAGAGAATATGCCTCCCGCCGTTACCGGGAATGCATATCCGGGAATGCAAATACAATTCGGCAACGGCCACAAGGGTGAAACGTACGGAACCGAGGTAGCTGGTAGCTGGAATGCCACGTCGTTCTGGAAATGGAACATGAGCTATTCGTGGCTCCGGGTCAAAATTACGGATATTCCGGGGCGCTCCTATTGGGCATTCGAAGGCGATGCCGATCCCAGTCCAAACCACCAGTTTCAAGTCCACTCGAATTTGAAGCTGCGTCGCAGCATCGACTTTGATACGGCTTTGTACCATGTGGGTCCCATCGATTCACAAAGGCTCCCCGGTCACGACCGCCTCGACGCCCGCCTGGGCTGGCAGGTTCGCAGGGGCCTTGAGGTTTCGATCGTGGGTCAGAACCTTCTCGGGTACAGGCAGATCGAATTCCGATCCGAAGGGTACACCCAAGCGGCCGAATCGCGGCGTACCTTTTCCGGGAAAATGACATGGGTTTTCTGAAAACCGCGAAGGACGTAGAGCCGCGGCGCGAAATAACCAGGAAAAGCCCTGTCTTTGCGGATTCGCGTCTTATCGTGACCCTTTCTTTGGTGCTCGCTCTATGTTTCAGCGAAAGAGCGTTTGCAGAGAGCGCCGGCGCGCAGGATGTCAGCGAGTATCAGGTAAAGGCGGCCTTTCTCTACAACTTCGCCAAATTCGTCGAGTGGCCCGGTGCGGCCGAGCCGTCGCCTGATGGTTTCTTCGTGATTGGAATTCTGGGGAAAGATCCTTTCGGTTCCACGCTCGACCTTCTAGTGAAGACGAAGACCGCCATGGGGCGGCACATTGAGGTCAAACGCTTCGCGCGCGTAGAGGACGTACACGGGTGCCAGATGTTATTCATCAGCGCCAGTGAGGCGCGAAAGCTCCCTGCGACGATCAAGGCTCTGAATGGAATGAGCGTACTCACAGTGAGCGAAGTCCCGCAGTTCCTGGGGGCAGGGGGGATGTTGAACCTTGTTCTGGCGGGAAATCGCGTAGCCTTCGAGGCGAACCCTCGAGCGGCCGAACACGAAGGGTTTCGCCTGAGCTCGAAGCTACTGCAACTGGCGGTGAACTTGCGCGGGGCTCCCCAACCGTGAGGACGACGTTCAGCCGGTTGATTGGAAAGCTTTCCATCCGCAGCAAGCTGGTGCTGCTGGTGATGCTCACCACTCTCATAGCCCTCTCGCTTACATGCGGCGGATTGGTTCTCTATGAAACCCGTTCGTCCCGCAGCGAGCTGAGAGGCCAGATTGCGCAGGACTCGGCGATCATCGGCGCGAACAGCACCGCGGCGTTGACCTTCGGCGACCGTCAAAGCGCCGAAGAGATGCTGAGTGCGCTTCATTCCGACGATTCGATTCTGGGCGCCGCAATATACGATTCGCGGGGCAGAATATTCGCCGAGTACCGCCATTCGGGCGCCTACTTTCGTCCGCGGTTGGAAGCCGGCGCGCATTTCGATGGGGAAACTCTGAATCTGTGCCGCTCTATCGAGCAAAAGGGGGATCGGTTGGGTTCCATCTGCGTAGTCTCGGACTTGAGGGACTTCTACCGCAGATTGTCGGCTTCCGCACGGATTATTGGCGCGATGATTGTCATCTCGCTACTTGCCGCGTACCTCCTTTCCTCATTGCTGCAAACGGTGATCTCAGGGCCGGTGCTGCGGCTGGCCAAAACGGCGCAGCATGTGTCCGGGGGCAAAGATTATTCAGTCCGGGCGCGAAAAGAGAGCCAGGACGAAATTGGTGTGCTGATCGATTCGTTCAACTCGATGTTGGCCGAAATCGAAGCTCGCGATGCCACGCTCGCGGGCCACCGCGACCGGCTGGAGGAACAGGTGGCGGAACGGACCAGCGACCTGCTCCGCATGAATGCGGCTCTCACCCTTGAAAAGGAAAGGGCGGAGGAGAGCGTCCGGCTGAAGGGTGAGTTTCTGGCCAACATGAGCCACGAAATCCGCACTCCCATGAACGGCATTATTGGAATGACGGAATTGGCGCTGCGTTCCGAATTGACCGGAGAGCAACGCGAGGAACTGGAAATTGTCAGGAACTCCGCCGATGCGCTGTTGACGGTCATCAACGACATCCTGGACTTCTCCAAAATGGAGGCAGGCATGTTGGAACTGGACCCCCGCGAATTTGATTTGGCTGAGATGTTGGCCGAGACCATGAAAACGCTGGCTCTGCCGACCGAGCGAAAGGGCTTGGAATTAATTTGCCACGAAGATCCGGACGTTCCCTCGATTGTCATCGGAGATCCACTGCGGTTGCGGCAGGTTCTACTCAATCTTCTGGGCAACGCAATCAAGTTCACTGACGCCGGCGAAATCCAACTGGCGATCAAAAGACGGGCGATCGAGAAAAAGGACTGCGTTCTTGAATTCGAAGTGCGGGACACAGGCATTGGAATTCCAAAGGACAAGCAGGCGCGAGTCTTCGAGGCATTTGTGCAGGCCGATGGATCGTCCACTCGCCGATTCGGCGGTACCGGCCTCGGACTCTCAATCTGTTCGCAACTGGTTCGGCTCGGTGGCGGAGAAATCTGGCTGAAAAGTGAGGAGGGGGTTGGCAGCAGTTTCCATTTTACGGTCCGCGTGAGGCTCCCGGCCGCCAACGGCCCCGCCGAATTTGCGGCTCCACTTGCAGGGATTCGAGTGTTGGTCGTCGATGACAACGCGACGAATCGTCGAAGTCTCAGAGAAAAGTTGCAGCGTTGGAACGCCGGTGTAACCGCAATAAACGAGGCGACGGCAGCGATGGAGGCTCTCCGGACCCACCATTTCGACCTTGTCCTGCTGGATGCCCACTTGCCCGGAGGCGATGGATTGGAGATTGCCCGGCAAATTCAAATCCATTTCTCCGGACCACTGGTCATGATGTTGAATTCGGGCGATCTGCAAACCGGGGCTGAGCGGCGGCGGGAACTCGGAATCGGCGTTTGCCTGGTGAAACCAATCGCGACCAACGACCTGAAAAAGGCTCTGCTCGAGGCACTGGGACGAATCAAACGGAGCGCTCCTCCGGCAGTAGTTGAAATTTCCACACCATCCGGGAGCCGGATTCTGGTGGCTGAAGATAACGCCGTCAATCAGAGACTCGTGCTCAGAATGCTCGAAGGCGGCGGGTATTCGGTAACGCTCGCCGCAAACGGCAGGGAAGCGGTCCGTTTAGCCATGCAGTCGCGATTCGATCTCATCCTGATGGATGTGCAAATGCCGGTACTGGGAGGCCTCGATGCAACGCGCGAGATCCGGCAGCGGGAGATGCTGATGGGGGTCCGCACGCCAATCGTCGCTCTCACGGCGCATGCGATGAAGGGCGACCGCGAACGATGCCTGGAAGCGGGAATGGACGATTATCTTTCCAAGCCCCTGCGGCGCGCGGAATTGTTGGAAAAAGTGCATCTCCACATTCGAATGGCAGGTCAAACGTCACGCATCGCCGAAGAGATGGAGCGCGATCCTGCGGCGGTGTGACGAAGACCGGTGCTCGAAAACATAAAGTCCCTGCCAGATTCCCAGCGCCATGCGCCCACGAACCACCGGAATAGAAAGCTGCGTCTGAGTAAGCGCCGCCCGAATATGCGCCGGCATGTCGTCCGGACCTTCAACGGTATGACGGTACAGCCGGTTGTCTTCGGGCGCAATACGGCCGAAGAAGTCGTTTAAGTCGGCAATTACGTCCGGGTCGGCATTCTCTTGAATCGTCAATGAGGCGGAAGTGTGTTGGATGAACAGCGTCAGCAGGCCGGTCGTGATGTTTTGCGCCGTTAGCCAGCGCTCCACCGAAGCGGTGAAATCGTAGAGTCCCTTGCCACGTGTGGAAACCTCCACCGAGCCTTCCGACTGCTTCATTCCACCGTCACGCTCTTGGCAAGATTGCGAGGCTGATCCACGTCGCAGCCCAGGCGTACCGCGATGTGATACGCCAGCAATTGGAGCGGAACAATCTCCAGCAGCGGCAGCAGCAGCTCATTCGAAGATGGAATCGAGATCACATGGTCCGCCGTGTTCTTCACTTCACTGTCGCCGTCGCAAGAAATCGCGATGACGAAACCGCCCCGCGCCTTTACTTCCTGGATATTCGATAACGTTTTCTCATAGCGCATCCGGCTCTCTTCGCTGTGTGGATCGCGCGTAGCGATCACCACCACCGGAAGGTCCTCGTCGATCAGCGCATTCGGACCATGCTTCATCTCGCCGGCCGGATACCCTTCGGCGTGGATATAGGAGATCTCTTTCAGCTTCAGCGCGCCTTCCAGCGCGATCGGGAAATGAATGCCACGGCCGAGGAATAGGAAATCGCGTGCCCGGCTCAAGGTGCGGGCCAAGTCGTCGTAGCTGTCTTCGGCCGAAAGGATCGCTTCCAGTTTGCCCGGAATCCGCAGCAGTTCCTGGACGAGTATTCGCGAATCCTCTTCCTTTAGCGTCTCGCGAGCCTGGCCCAGGTACATAGCCAGAACGAACAGCGCCGTTAATTGTGAAGTGAAAGCCTTGGTCGATGCCACTCCGATTTCAGGACCGGCATGCGTGAGCAGCGTGCCCGATGCCTCGCGCGTAATCATCGAGCCGATCACGTTGCAGATGGCCAGCGTTTTCGATCCCTTCGATTTCGCCTCGCGCTGCGCTGCCAGCGTATCGGCCGTTTCGCCGGATTGCGAGATCACCACCGTCAGCATGCCCGGAGTAACGATCGGATCGCGATAGCGGAACTCGCTGCCGTAGTCGACTTCCACCGGGATCCGCGCCAGCTTTTCGATCATGAATTTACCCGCCAGCGCCGCGTGCCAACTGGTGCCGCAGGCAATGATCTTCACCTGTTCGAATGCCTTAAACTGTTGCGGCGTGATGTTCATTTCATCGAGAAAGATCCGGCCCGATTCCTGGCCCACGCGGCCCAGCAGCGTATCCCGCACCGCACGCGGCTGCTCAAAAATTTCCTTGAGCATGAAGTGCTTGTATCCGCCCTTTTCGGCCATGATCGGATCCCACAGGATATGGGACACCTGGCGCTTAATCGCGCGGCCGTCGAAATCGGTGAGATGCACTCCTTCCGCCGTCAGCACGGCCATGTCGCCATCGGCCAGAAAGAACATGTCGCGCGTATGGCTGAGGATCGCCGGGACGTCCGAAGCCACGAAATACTCCTTATCCCCCAGACCTATGACCGCGGGCGGGCCGTTCCGAACGGCGACGATTTTATGCGGATCGCTCTTGGCGATGATCGCCAGCGCGAACACGCCCGATATCTCCTTCACGGCGCGGCGCACCGCTTCCTCGAGATTGCCGTCGTAATATTTTTCAATTAAGTGGGCTATCACTTCCGTGTCGGTTTCCGTCAAAAACTTGTGCCCTTCGCACTGCAGTTCGTGCTTCAGCGCAAGGTAGTTTTCCACAATGCCGTTGTGGACAACCACGATGTCGCCCTTGCAATCGCGATGCGGATGAGCATTTTCCTCCGTCGGGCGGCCGTGGGTAGCCCACCGGGTGTGGCCGATGCCGTAGTCGCCTTCGGCCGGATTGCTGCGGATCACCTCTTCCAGATTTCGCAATTTCCCCGACGCCCGGCGCACGCAGAGTTCGTTGTCTTCGGTCAGAACGGCGATTCCCGCGGAATCGTAGCCGCGATATTCTAAGCGCCGTAGTCCGTCGAGAATGATAGGAACTGCTTTCTGATTACCGATGTAACCGACGATGCCGCACATGTGAAAGAGCTCCTAGTCGATGAATTCCACTCGATAGTCTTCAATAACGGGGTTGGCAAGCACATCACGCGCGATCTGGTCGATTTCACCGGCCACTTGCTGTTTATCGGCGCCGGGCGCGAGCGCGATGTCGAAATACTTGCCTTGGCGGACATCGGAAATGGCGGCGTGGCCCAGTCCCGCGAGCGCGGAGCGAATGGTCTGGCCTTGCGGATCGAGGACCGTCGGCTTCAGCGAGACGAACACGCGTGCTTTCATGATAGTTTCCTAATTGTAAAACGCCTCTCCAACCAATCTGAGCCGATAAGAACCCTATACACCTGCGCGAAAACATTTTTGTATCTTTTTGTCGCGCCCTATGTTAAAAAATGTGGTAAGACGGAAGGAACAGTTTTTGGAGGAGCGTCATCTTTAAGATTTGCATACTGGCCAGCAGCAGTTCCGGAAACTCGACATTCGTCGGGACTGAGAGAACGCGCATTTTGATTGACGCCGGTCTCAGCCGTAAAGAAATCTTCGAGCGAATGGCCGCCATCGGAGAGAAGCCGGAAGATCTGACCGCGGTTGTCATCTCGCACGAGCATTCCGATCACGTTTCAGGCCTGATCCCGGTCTTGCGAAAGCTTCAAGTGCCGGTATATATGAGCCGGCTGACCGCGCCGACGATCGCATGGGGCGAATTCACGCCGAAACTCGAAACCTTTCAAGCCGGCGAGCGCATATGCATCGGCGATCTCGAAATCGACACGTTCACAATTCCGCATGACGCCGTGGATCCGGTCGCATTCTGCATTCGCGCAGGTGGTGTGAAAGTCGCTGTAGTAACCGATCTCGGGTACATGCCGGATTCCATCCGGTTCCATCTGCGTGGAACCGATCTTCTGCTGCTCGAATCAAACCACGATCTGGAAATGTTGAAAGTCGGGCCCTATCCGTGGTCGATCAAGCAACGAGTGATGGGGCGCCGGGGCCATCTGTCGAACGACATCGTGTCCGATTTCATTCTCGATGCCATGGATTCCTCGGTCAGCACGCTGGTGCTGGGGCATCTGAGCGAACACAACAATCATCCAGAGATCGCGCGCATTTCGGCGTTCCAGGCGCTTCGCCATCGCTGCCTCTCCACCCGCCTCATCGTCGCGCAACCGGGCCAGCGCTCCGAAGCGTTCGTTTACTAGCCCGCGAAGGACCGGGGCGCGGTCCTCAATGTTCGCAAGCAAGTATCCGTGCGAGTCCGCGACCCAGGCTCCGTTTTGCGGGGTGCTTACTCAGGAGGACCACGCGGCGCGAAACGCTTCCATCAGTGGCCGTTCGCAGCGCGAAGAAACTGCGGTCTCCACGGCAGTCCGGATTTTACTGTCCTCCCGATACAATCCAAGCGCGGTAATCGCATCAGCCGCCGCCTGCTGTGGCCCATCCGTAATAATCGAGAAGAGGAAGTCCAGTGCCTCTTGAAGACGAAGGGTCGCAATCGAGAGCAGCAGCGTCTTGCGCAATTCGGTGGATAAAGGCTTTTCCCAAGCCTGCCTCAATACTTCAAAAGCGTCGGCTCTGCGTGTAGCGCCAAGCGCCAGCATCGCCGCTTCGCTGACCGCCTCATCGCCCCCGAGATAAGCCGCCACAAACGGCAGAGACTTCGCAGGTGCAAGCATCAGTAACCCCAAAAAGCACTCGCCAAAAACCTCGGCTTCCGAGTCGCCAATCAGCGCCTTCAGCCGCAGCAACAAAGGAGAAGCCGGATCGCCCGCAGATGCAATCGCGCGAACCGCCCCGATACGCGCACCAAGCTCCTTATCCGCCACCAGCCTCACCAACTCCTCCATCCTATCGGGATAGCGGCTCTGCGCCAGACCAAGAGCGCTCACAACGCGGAGCGGAACTGCGTTGTCCACCGGCGGCCCATACGCACCTTCCATTTGCACATGCCTGATTCCCTTGAGATAGACCTCATGCCCCGCATAATCCATGGCGTAAAGGGCTGTCGCGATCTCAATCAGCGCTCGGCAGCCTTTATCGGATTTATGCGGCTCTTTCATGAAGCGCTCGAAGGCCGAAACCAGATCCGGGACCAACTCTTCTTTGCGTAATTCGCCGGCCAATTTCGCCGCCTTGGAGGCGACGACGCTGATTCTCGAGCCAATCGCCGCCCTGAGTTGCTTCAACGCGTCAGGCTGATCTGGGTTCGCTCTCAAGACTGAAATGGCGTCGAGAGCCGCTTCCACCGGATCTGGCTTTCTCACCTAGTCATTCTAACCGGTACACTGGAACTGATCCCTATGATTGACCGGTACACGCGCCCTGAAATGGGCCGCATCTGGAATGAAAACACCAAGTATCAGAAATGGTTAGAGGTAGAACTCGCCGCCTCGGAGGCACTGGCGGAGCTGGGAGAAGTGCCCGCTGAGGCAGCCGCAAAGCTACGTCAGTACGCCACGGTTGACGCCACGCGCGTGCAGGAGATCGAGAAGGAAGTGCGGCACGATGTTATCGCATTTACTACCGCTGTAGCGGAAAGCATGGCTGCCGCGGGTGAAGCCGAAGCATCACGCTGGTTCCATTACGGCCTTACTTCTAATGATGTAGTAGACACCGCCCAAGCGCTTCAGGTCAAAGCCGCATCCGCCCTTATCCGGACCGGTCTCGAAACCCTGGCAGCAGCCCTGAAGCGCCGCGCCTTCGAGTTTCAGCACACCGTCCAGATCGGCCGCACCCACGGGGTCCATGCAGAACCGATTACCTTTGGGCTCAAGTTGGCTCTGTGGTACGACGAGATTCGTAGAAATCTCCGCCGCTTTGAGTCTGCGGCCGAAGACATTCGCGTTGGCAAGACGTCGGGTGCGGTCGGCACCTTCGGTCACATAGGACCAAAAGTGGAAGAACGAATCTGCGCCAAACTAGGCCTGAAACCGGCCCCTATTGCTTCCCAAGTGATTTCTCGGGATCTGCACGCCGCTTACCTCGCCTCGCTCGGTCTCATTACGGCAACGTTGGACAAAATAGCCATGGAAATCAGGCACTTACAGCGAACGGAGGTCCGTGAAGCCGAAGAACCATTCTCCGCCGGGCAGAAAGGTTCCTCCGCTATGCCACACAAGCGGAATCCCGTCACCTCCGAGCAGATTTCAGGATTGGCCCGCGTCGTAAGGGCCAACGTCCAAGCCGGATTCGAAAACATTGCTCTGTGGCACGAGCGCGACATCTCCCATTCTTCCGTCGAACGAGTAATCCTGCCGGATTCCACCATTCTGACCGATTACCTTCTGGCGAAGACCACTTGGCTGATCGAAGGCATGCGCGTCTACCCGGACCGCATGATGAAAAACCTCGAATCGACGCAAGGCTTGGTATTCTCCGGTCAACTTCTCCTCGACCTCGCCGCGGCAGGAATGCTCCGGGAGAAAGCGTATCGAATCGTACAGTCACAAGCGATGAAAGCCTGGGAACACGACGGAAATTTCCATCAAGCCATCAAAGACGATCCAGAGGTCCGAGCCTATCTCCAGCCGGACCAACTTGCTGGAAGTTTCTCTTTGGAAAGACAGTTACAAAATATTGACGAAATTTTTCGGAGGGTTTTTGACAATTAATTTACAGTTGTAGTAAGCGAGGTCACAGAAATCGAGGGATCAAAATCCCCCTATTTGGGGTAAACTGAATGCAGAAGCCCGCTGATCAGCGCACTTCCGGAGAGCGCAAAAATGACGAAAAATTCACGTACCGGGTGTGCCAGTCTCGACTTGGCCCGGGTGTTGGTCGTTGACGACGACCCTGCATCCAGGCTAACGCTCCAGACCGTGCTCGAAGCGGGTGGTTATCGAGTAGACGCTGCCGCGACTGCCGCTGAGGCGGTCGGCAAAATGGACCACGAGCAGTACGAATTGGTACTTAGCGACCTTCAAATGGAATCCCCGGAAGCAGGATTGAAGGTGATCGCCCATGCGAAGATGATGGACTACAAGCCAGCCACGGCAATTTTCACCACCTACCATGGATCTGCGGAACGGCCGACTCGAGACCGGCAGGTATTGGTGGAACCGGAAGATGTCCCGGGATTGTTGGGCAAGGTTGCAACTCTGATCGCCCAAAGGGTCACCCGGAAACTGCACCGGCAGCTAAACCGCCACGTCGGCAACTGATTTTTCAAATTCATCCAACGACCCTTTGAAGAAGTGGTCTTCGGCCGGAACCCAGATGATGCGTTTAGGTTCGGGAAGCTGCTCAAACACCGCCTCCATCTTGTCTCGCGGACTGAACTCGTCGTTCGTGCTCTGAAGAAAGATCCTTTCTTTTGTGCAACTTTTCAGATATGAATGTTCTTTATAATACCCCACCGGAAAGCCGACGGCGATCAACCTGCGAACGTCAGGCAGTGAGCATCCCAGCCGCAGGATGATGCGCGAGCCGAACGAAAACCCGGCCAGCGAATAGGGCAGTTCGGGATACCGGGCGCGCAACCAGCTCAAGGCGGACCGGGCGTCTTCCAACTCTCCGGCACCCTCGTCGTAAGCACCCTCGCTCAAGTTAACCCCGCGGTAATTGAACCGCAGGGCGACACATCCTGCCGAGCGAAGCCCACGCGCCATCCGGTAAACAACCTTGTTGTGCATCGTCCCCCCATACTGGGGATGAGGATGACAAATCAGGACTGCCTCGCGCGGTTCGCCCTCTTCCGGCTCTTCCAGCACCGATTCCAACTTACCCGCCGGACCCGGAAGAAAATGCTTTTCAATGCGGCGAGCCATCAGTTGGAGCGGTAGTTGGTGATTTGAGTATCGATACCGAAATCATGAGTGCGCAGCAGGGCGATCACTTCCTGAAGCGTATCGCGGTCCTTGCTCGATACGCGGACCAGATCACCCTGAATGGACGCCTGAACTTTCTTCTTGCTGTCCTTGATCACTTTGACAATATCCCGCGCCTTCTCGATCGGAATGCCCTGTTGCAGCGAGATATCCTGGCGCACGCTGGAGCCGGCCGCCTCCTGAATTACACCATACGTCAATCCCTTCAGCGGCACACCGCGCTTCACCAGTTTTTGCTGGAAGATTTCGCTGACCGCTTTGAGCTTGAACTCATCGGAGCTGGACAGCGTAATCTTATGCTCTTTCTCAAGCAGCTTGATTTCCGACTTCGAACCCTTCAAGTCGTAACGGGTGAGAAGCTCTTTTTCTGATTGATGGATGGCGTTAGTAACTTCGTTCAAATCAATCTTGGAAACGATGTCGAAACTGTTGTCTGGCATTGGTCAGTGACCTAATGCTATCAGAACACGCTGGGTAATCTCATCGATCATTTTAGGCAGCGCGGCGTCCAAAGCTAGGGTCACCGCAGCCCGGATGCGCTCGGCTTCAATGTGTTGCGAAGTCTGTTGTGAAGTATCTTCTGAGGTGCGTTCTGCGGTGTGTTCTGACGTGACACTTGCCAGACCGGCAGGCGTCGCAGCCGGAGCAGGCGTACTCACCTGCCGTACTTCAACCGGAACGGCTGGAGGGTGTTGCACCATCGCCGATTCGGCGGCCGCCGGCGCCGGAGGAGGAGGTGTTTCCTCAATCGGCTCGCGAACCACCCGGACCGGTATCGCGACAAACGGATTCCTGCTCGTTGGAACGGACGGCGGACGCCGGATCGGTTCCGCCGCCATTTCAACGGTAGGCTCCGATTCAGGTTCGCTCACGGGAGTGGCAATATCCGCCACTGGCCCGTTTGCCGCGGCGTTCCGTGACTTGTCCTTCTTCGCCGCTTCGATCAGCGGCCTGATCGTATCCAGCACCACCGACGATTCGAATGGTTTCTTCAGTACCGCATCACACTTCGCGGAAGCCGCCATCGCATCGTCGAACGGTTCCAGCAGCCCGGCCGTCAGCACCACGCGCACATGCGAATGGCCGGACTGCTGTTTCACCGTCCGGCAGATTTCGTAACCCGATTTGCCCGGAAGCGAGATATCGGCGAGAACCAGATCGGGATCCACATCGCGCAGCCGCAGAAGCGCTGTGCTTCCATCTGTAACAGTCACTACTTCGAATCCCTCCTCGCGGAGAATCCGTTCGCCCATGCGTTGGGCATGCGGACTATCGTCAGCGAGAAGGATTCGGCTCATGGCTTTATTGTTGTTGTGGCTGAGCAGTAGTAGCAGGCGTCGCCGCTGGTGTCGTCGCCGCTGGTTGTCCTGCGGCAGGCTGGGCAGGTGTCGTCGCAGCCGGCGTTTTTTTATTCTTCTTTTTCTTTTGCTTCGCCGGAGTTCCCTGATGGTTCGTCGGCAATGGAACCTGCTGTTCCGCGGCGGGTTTGGTTGCCGTATCGGTGGTTGCAGCCGCGCCGGTATTGGACGTCTGGGCGCCGGCGGCGGCCGTAGCAGCGGCAGCGCTCGCACCCTGCGTGCCTAAACGGGCGTCCGGCTTGCTGTCAAGCTCCTTGGAATCCTGAACCTGCGTGATCGTCAATTCGGGTGTGCCGCCTGCCGGAACTAGAGGAACCGGCACGCTAGCCGGAACATTCGGACGCAAACTTGTCATAGCCGGAGTTCCTGATTTGGCCGCCATGCTCACGTCGGGCCCATGCTTCAGTAACCCCGCGGCACTGGAAAGCATACTCTTCTTTTTCCGATTCTCCTGCTCGTACTTCATTCGGGCATAGGCCACAGGATCGGCTTCGGGCACGGGCATCTCCATCCCTTGCAATTTCTTCTTTGCATTGTCCGCCAGCGCACTGAGCGGATAGTCTTTCACGATTCGCGCGTATGCCTCGCCGGCCTTCTGGCGAAACCGGGTACCCATATGCGAATACGCCTCACCCAGATACCAGTTAGCCTTATCGGCGCCGCTGTACAGCGGATACTGGTCCGCAACTCCCTGGAATCGGCTCGCGGCCGCCGGATAGCTGCCGCGCTTGCTATAGAAAAATCCCTTGTCGTATTCACCGGCCGCAATCACTTCCTGAATTTCACGCAAACGCTGCTGCGCATCCGGAGCATACTTGCTGTTCGGGAACTGGACCAGAAGATTGCGGCATTCATCCTCGGCGCGGATTGCCTGATTGATGTCGCGGTCCGGCTTATCCATCTGGCGGAAATGAATCATGCACACCCGCTCCTGGGCTTCGGCCGACTCTTCCATCGTGGGGTAGAACAGAATGAAATCCTTGTACTCTGCTTCCGCCTGAGCGAGTCCATGCGTACCGCCCTCGCGATACCAGCTATCCGCATAAGCGAGCTTCGCTTTCGCCAGGTACTCACTGGTGTCGTAGGTGTTCATGAGCGTCTGCAATGTGAGACGCGCAATTTCGAAGCGGTTCCGCTCCAGGTCGCCGATAGCCTTATCGAAGAGCACCTTGTCAGGTTGCTGTGTATCCTTGGTGATCGGGTTCTCGTATTTCTTGCGTTTGAAACCGCAGCCCGCGGCAAGAAGGCAAGCCAGCGTTACGGCCATAGCTGCAAATAAAAATTGATAACGACGATACATAATTACACCTGTGTCACACTGTTATTTTTTTGCGGCGCTGCGGCGCGCCTCGCCAATCAAACATGAACCGAATCCGCACTGCGAGCGATGTGTTGCATTTCCATCACAGTTGTTGCCGGATCGGCACTATGAAAAATACTGGATCCGGCTACAATCCAGTCGCATCCCGCGCGAACCACATCCCCAAGGTTTTCCAGCGAGATTCCGCCATCGATTTCAATGGGAAGTTGCAATCCGAGGTCCTTCCTTCGTGCAACAAGTCTCCGCACCTTAGTAAGGGCATTGGGAATGAAATGCTGGGCGCCAAAACCTGGGTTGACGCTCATGACGAGAATGTAGTCGGCAACTTCCAAAATATCATCCAGTAAGTGTACAGGAGTCGCCGGGTTGATGACTACGCCGGCCTTAGCTCCCTCGCTCTGGATCATGCGCACGGTACGGTCCAAATTCTTGCATACCTCTTGATGAATCGAGATCATATCCGCCCCGGCCTGGATGAAAACAGGGGCAAAATGATCGGGATCTTCGATCATGAAATGGCAGTCGATCTTCAGCTTGGTGACCTTGCGAATACTCTCGAGCACCGGAGGACCAACGGTCAGGTTCGGAACAAAATGCCCGTCCATCACGTCGAAATGGAGCATCCGGGCACCGGCCTTTTCTACCTTGGCAATTTCGTCGGCCAAGTGCGCAAAGTCCGCCGATAGAATTGAGGGTACAATTTCAACCATTTGCCGCTTACTCCGATGTTATCACGGCAGCGAAAAAGCCATCGCCCGGCTCGAGCCCGGGAGTCCGGCGAAAAGTTACTGCGGGATGAAATTGCGCGACCACGTTTTCATTCTCCTCAGGTTCAAGCGAGCAGGTGGAATAGACCAGGCGTCCGCCGGGAGCGAGGCTTTCCAGGGCTATTTTCAACATGCGCGTTTGACGTTCGTGCAAATCATCCAGATCAGACTCACGGACGCGCCAGCGGATCTCAGGGTTTCGCCCTAGAGTCCCCGTCCCGGAACACGGTGCGTCGACCAGAATTCGATCGAACGAACGGCGAAACGGCAACGGCCGGCCGGCATCAAGGACAACGCGTTCCGTACACGAAACATTCTCGAGACGATTCCAGTTGCGATCGCAGGCCACAGCGCGAACCCCATATTCCAACGCCTGGGCGGTCTTATTTCCCGGAGCGGAACAGAGATCAAGAAAAGTCTGCCCTTCTTGGAGATCAAGCAACGGAACGATCGACTGCGAGCCAATATCCTGAATGCGGAGATTCCTGGTTTCACCCCCGATCACGCGAAAGCAGCCGGGAACATCGGTCGCCTCAACCATCAAGCCTTCGCGCCCGGATGGATTGCGGACATAAGTTTCCGGTGGTTTCAGGAACGCACGCGCGATAGCTGTGGCCCTTTCTTCGCCAAACTGCCGGTCCCATCTGGCCAGCAGCCATGCCGGCATCGAAAAACGGGTCGCCCGATCCGGCCACTGCACCGCGTCACGATTGATCTTGCGCAGAATGGCATTGACAAAACCGGCGGCCGAGCGTTTCTTGGCTCGCTTCACCAGTTCGACGCTTTCCGTGACGATAGCATGCGATGGAACTCTGTCGAGGTGGCGAATTTGATAGATGCCCATCCGCAGGGCGACGCGTACCGGGAGGTCAAGCTTCTTCCGCGTGTGCTGCGAGATCAGGAAGTCGAGTTGAGCCTGGTATCGTAGCGAACCGAAAACGATTTCCGAGGCGAGTCCGGCATCGCGTTTGTCGAAATCGGCCGTCCGCGTAAGCAGCAACTCAGAGGCATAGCTGCCGGTCTCAACCAATTGGAGAATTTCGAACGCAGCAACCCGGGCGGGAGAGATCACGGGGGCTATCGTACCAGGGAATCCTACAGGGGAAATCCTAGACAGCGCCGCCACCCATAGGCGCTATACTTATTGTCAGCAGGACCGGGAAAGCCATTTCCGGTCCTGCCCGGTAACCCTACCGGCTCTTTTCGATCCGCAAGTAGCCGTAATCGTACCGATGAGAGCTAGTACGACTTTGACAATCAAAGTGATTCACACAGCCCGCAAAGGGCCGTAGGCTCCGTTTTGCGGGTTCTTAGTGGAATCACTCCTTTTGCTCCGTAATGTATGGAAGGCCCGGCTCGTTACCGGGCTTTTTCCCTTTGGAGCTCATTTGCTCCGCCGGGAACCTGGCCATCCACGCCCGCAAGCAAAACTGAAAATCGGTTCATCCCTCACGTAGTGCCCACGAACCGAAATTCCTCTCACCAAATTCGTGAGTTATCATGCTGAACGGTGAAAATCGCAATCATCGGTGGCACAGGTCACATCGGGACTTATTTGATCCCGCGAATAGTCGATCGCGGATGCCACGTCGTCTGTCTCAGCCGCGGCGCGCGTGAACCCTATCAGCCGCACACCGCGTGGAAGCAAGTGAAGCGCATCACCATCGACCGTCAAGCCGAAGAGCGCACCGGCGAGTTCGGCGAGCAGATCGCCGCGCTCGACGCCGACATCGTCATCGACATGATCTGCTTTCGCCTCGATAGCGCGAGACAGATTGTGCGTGCCCTCCAGGGCCGCGTTCAGCACTTTCTCCATTGCGGAACCATCTGGGTGCACGGTCCGAGCGTAGAAGTTCCAACCACCGAACAGCAACCGCGCCGTCCGTTTGGCGAATATGGAATTCAAAAAGCCGCAATCGAGGAGTTCCTACTCAACGAAGCAAGGAGAAACCGGTTTCCCGCAACCGTCCTCCATCCTGGCCATATCGTCGGCCACGGCTGGACGCCGCTGAATCCGGCAGGCCATTTCAATCTCAATGTCTTTGCAAACCTCGCGCATGGCAGGGAAGTCATTCTACCCAATCTCGGCATGGAAACCGTACACCACGTGCACGCCGGAGACGTCGCGCAGGCTTTCGAAAAGTCGCTGGCCAACTGGAGCACTTCCATCGGCGAGAGCTTCCACATCGTTTCACCCGCCGCCCTGACACTCCGCGGTTACGCCGAGCGTATGTCCGCCTGGTTTGGTCAAGAGCCGAACCTCCGGTACCTACCCTGGGACGAGTGGCGCCAGACCGTCTCTGAAAAGGAAGCGACCACCACCTGGGACCACATCGCACACTCCCCAAACTGTTCCATTGCAAAGGCTCGGCGGCTCTTGAACTACGATCCCTGTTATAGTTCGCTCGCGGCTGTTCAGGAATCGATCCAATCCCTGACAGACCGCAATGCGTTACCTTATTGAATAGCTGACGTCTCTATTATTTCTTGGGGATTTTTTGTGCTCAACCATAGATCTTTTTTTTGCATTGCCGTGCTTTCTTTCACCGCGCTTGCCCAACAGGTCGGCCAACCCACCCTGAAGCCCGGCTTCGACGTGAATTCCATCGATCGGTCGGCTAATCCGTGCTCGGATTTTTATCAATATTCCTGCGGCAATTGGATCGCGGCCAATCCTGTGCCTCCGGACCAGGCAGCCTGGAGTCGATTCAACGTTCTGGCCGAACGCAATCGCGCTGTGCTCAAGGACATCCTCGAAACGAGCATGGCGAAGAAAAACATTCCCTCCGGTGAGCAGAAGATCGCCGACTACTACGCCGCTTGTATGGATGAGAAAGATATCGACGAGAAGGGTACGGCGCCGCTCGAGCCGGAGCTGAAACGAATATCCGCGATTGCGGAAAAAGGGGCGCTTATCGAGGAGGCCATCCGCCTGCAGCGCATGGGCGCCAATGTGATGTTCCATTTCGGATCCACACAAGACTACAAGAATTCTTCCGAAGTCATCGGAGATCTGGACCAGGGCGGACTCGGATTGCCGGAGCGCGACTACTATTTTAAAGATGATGCCAAAGCCGTGGAAACCCGCAAGAAGTACGTGGCGCACCTAAAAAAAGTATTCGAATTACTTGGCTCCTCATCTGAAAAAGCGGAGTTGCAGGCCAAGGCCGTCATGTCGATTGAGACATCACTGGCGAAAGGCGCGCTCGATCGTGTATCCCGCCGTGATCCCGCCAAAACCTATCACCGGATGGATGTCAGGCAAGTCGCTCAACTGACTCCGTCGGTCGATTGGAATAAGTACTTCGTCAGCATGGGCGCGCCGAAGATCGAGAATCTCAATGTGTCTGTCCCCGATTTCATGAAGCAGTTGGAATCGACGATTCAGGCCACAAGTCTCGACGATTGGAAGTCGTACCTCACCGTCCACTACGTGCGCGTATCCGCTGATTTCCTCCCTTCCGCATTCGTGAATGAGAACTTCGACTTCTACGGCAAGACGCTCACCGGAGCCAAAGAATTGAAGGCGCGTTGGAAACGCTGTGTGCAGGCAACCGACAGCGATTTGCCGGAATTGTTGGGCCGCAAATATGTGGAACTCACCTTTGGAAAGGAAGGCAAGGACCGCACATTGCGCATGGTTCACGAAATCGAGAATGCGATGGAAAAGGACATCCAGGCGCTCGATTGGATGACCCCCGCCACAAAACAGCGCGCCCTGGACAAATTGCGGCTGGTCACAAACAAGATCGGTTATCCGGAGAAGTGGAAGACCTACGATGGACTCGCCATTCGCCGCGACGACCCGCTCGGGAACGGTCTCCGCGCCAATGAATGGCAGTTCAAGGAGCGTCTCGCAAAGATCGGCAAGCCAGTCGACATGAACGAATGGTACATGAGTCCGCCCACCGTTAACGCCTATTACAATCCTCTGCAAAACAACATCAACTTCCCAGCCGGTATTCTCCAGCCTCCCTTCTACGACAATCAACTCGACGATGCAGTGAACTACGGCGGCATCGGCGCGGTGGTGGGACATGAGCTCACGCACGGCTTCGACGATCAGGGCCGGCAGTTCGATGGGAAAGGCAATCTGAGTGATTGGTGGACAGAACAGGACGCGAAAGAGTTTAAGGAGCGCGCCGGGTGTATCGACAAGGAATACAGCGGCTTCACCGCCGTCGGCGATCTCAAGGTCAACGGTAAGCTGACGCTCGGCGAAAACGCCGCGGACAATGGCGGGTTGCGGCTTGCCTATATGGCGCTTATGGAAGACCTGGCGGGGAAGACTGTAGCCAAGATCGATGGATACACACCCCAGCAGCGATTCTTTCTCGGCTGGGGTCAGATCTGGTGTTCGAACCAGACGCCCGAATCAACTCGGCTTCGGACACTTACCGACCCGCACTCGCCCGGACGATACCGGGTGAATGGAACGGTCTCCAATATGCTGGAATTTCAAAGGGCATTTTCCTGTTCGGCCGGACAGCCAATGGTGCGGGAGAATGCTTGCCGCGTGTGGTGACCCTGGTCGTGGATGACGCCCACAGCGCACGTGGCGCCTTCTATAGCTGGCGTAACTGAAGGTATTCGCCCCACCAGGAAAGCGAATCCTGTTACGAAGCAGAGGGCTCCGGCGGTCCAGAAGGCAATTTTATAGTCGCCTACAGAAGTCCGGACGGCTCCCGCTCCGAATGCTGCCAGTGAGGCTCCGAGTTGGTGGGAGGCTCCGATCCATCCATAGATGACTCCGGTGTTTTGACGGCCAAAGGCATCGGCGGTCAGGCGGACGGTGGGTGGAACGGTGGCGATCCAGTCCAGCCCGTAGAAGATGGCGAACCAATTCAGAGTGCCTGCCTGGTGCGCCAGTGTGTATGGCAAATAGAGGAGCGAAAGTCCTCGAAACGTGTAATAGGCGAATAGGAGATAACGGCTGGGGAAACGGTCTGTCAGCCAGCCTGAGGCCGTTGTTCCTACGATGTCGAAAATGCCCATGAGGGCGAGCAGACCGGCGGCCCGTACCTCGCTGATTCCGTAGTCGTGACAGGCGGGAATGAGGTGCGTTCCGATGAGACCGTTGGTGCTGGCTCCGCAGATGAAGAAGCTTCCGGCCAACAACCAGAAGGCCGGCGAGCGGATGGCCAGCGCTAGCGCGGGCAGCGGCGCCAGCGGTGTTTGGGGGTGGCCGGCAGAGGAGGCGCTCCAGCCGTACGGTTTCAGGCCCATATCTTCGGGCCGGTCTCTCAGCAAGAAGAACGCCAGGACGAAGACTACGGCGGCTGTCGCGGATACAGCCAGGGTGGCAGTTCTCCAGCCGGACTGCTCGACCATTCGAGCCATAGCTGGGAGGAAGACCAATTGACCGGTTGCATTGGCCGCCGCCAATACGCCCAGGACGAGGCCGCGCCGCTCTTCGAACCAGCGATTGGCGACCACGGCCGCCAACACCATTGCGGTGACGCCTGTACCCGACCCGACGAGCACGCCCCAGAGGAGCGTCAGTTGCCATTGCGACTTCATTAGAGCAGTGAGAGCGACTGCGCAACTGAGAAGAGCGAGCGCGCTGAGCACCAGGCGCCGGAGGCCCCAGCGGTCCATAAGAGACGCGGCGAATGGTCCGATCAATCCGAAGAGGGCAATGTTGATGGCCACAGCGGCGGAGATGGCGGCGCGCGTCCAGCCGAATTCGGATTCGAGCGGGACCATGAGTACGCCGGGCGTGGCGCGGACGCCCGCAGTGACGAGCAGGATGAGAAACGTCACGGCGGCGACTACCCATGCGTAATGAAAGCTGGAGGATCGCGTTTGGCTTTGCGGCATAGGCCAGCTTCGATGGTATCATAAGCGTGTAATTACACGCATGTTGGAAACATCCCCGCTTGGACCTTGCTCGTGTTCGCAGATTCGCCGCGTGGCCAGGAAGATTTCGTCGCTCTACGATTCCGTGCTGGCGCCCTCGGGCCTTACTGTGACGCAATACTCGCTGTTGGTGAATATCGCTCGCGCCGGAAAGGTGAGCCGTACAGCGCTGGCCGCCAAGGTCGGAATGGACCGCACCACATTGACCAGGAATCTGCAGCCTCTCACTGGTGGGAAACTGATTTCCGCGTCGACCGGTGAAGACCGGCGCGAACATCTGATTCGCTTATCGCGCGCAGGTCAGCGGAAGGTGCGGCAGAGCTTGCCGTTGTGGGAAGAGGCACAGCGCCGGTTTGCTTCCCAGATGGGGCAAGGCACACTGCGTGAGTTGCGCGCAGTTCTGGCATCAGTGGAAGCGGCGGTGGCACGCGCGTCTGAATAACAGGCCGCTATGATAGGCTGCTGCTATGAAAAAAGTTGTTCCCTGTCTGGGTTTCACCGCCATTTTGCTTTGTGGCCAGCAGGCCGCGCCTCCTCGCACAATTCCTTACACGCTGGCTGAATTGGAAGCGATCCCGCTGATGTCGGCCCGCACTGGCACGATGGTGAAGAAGGCGCTTTTCGACGGCAAAACTCTCGATGGATGGCAGGGCAATCCCGATTGGTGGTCGGTGAGGGACGGAGCCATTGTGGGCAAGTTCAACGACAAAGTGCCGACGAGTTTTCTGTTCACCAAGGACAACTATTCCGATTTCCGGCTTACTCTCTCGTCGAAGATGATGGAATCGGAAAACCACGCCGGTGTCTGTTTCTGGGGCGAAATCGCTGAGAAAGGGGAGAACAAGTGGTACACGCACGGGCCGTTGGTGATCTTCCCGAATCCGAGCATGTGGGACTACAACGACGGCAAGGGTCTGCGGGTGTACAAGCCGACCTTGGAGAAGGTGACGAGCCAGCATGAATGGGTCCAGGTTGAAATTCTGGCAGTGGGGAACCGGGTGCGGGCGGCGTTCAATGGCGTTGAAATTTTGGAGTGGCGGGAAGCAGATCGCAGCCGCATCAAGGAAGGTCCGATTGGTGTTCAACTCCATGCCTGGACCGGACCGCAAGAGGTCTTGTACAAGGATATTGTCGTGGAAACATTCCCGAAGTTGGATCGGCTGATGAGTGTTAAGCAGTGACCTATCGGCTCCCCAATCTTTAATGCGATTGATCTCCTCTGGTGAAAGGTATCGGTTCCACATGATGTTCAGATCGGGTTCACTGTAGCCGAGTGCTTCAGCAATGGTAGCGATCCAACCCGGGAGCCGAGCACACTGGCGCATATTTCCGTGGAGTCACTCCACCCGCGGCAGGATTCATCAACCATCCTTTGCACCTCCAAAGAACATGGTACCGGTTGAAAGATGCAATTCATCCGCTAGCGTAATCGCGGTTCTTGCCCTTTGAGTCGAATTGCTCGACTACAACGCTTTCGCGTTCAGTTGCTTGACCCAGTGACTCTTCTTCTCCTTCAGTAAATCCCGTACCGCCATAGGCGACTCGTCGTCTTTAAGCTTCTCTAGAATCTCGAACTGAAATGCCTGCTCGCCGTGGACATTGCTCTCGGCCTGGAATGATTTGTTGTAGTGACTTCCGAGACGGAGGCAGAAGAAAAGCGCATTCTTGGCGGCGTTCAGATTGGTCGAGGACTCTACCCAGACTTGGCCGGTGGTTGTGCATCGTACCGCGAAGATGCCTTGCGGAACTTTTCTTTCCTTGAACTCCCGGATGGCTGCCTTTCTGTCCATTGGTCTTGTCCTTTCGATCAGCTTGTTGTAGAGGCGGGTTCGCGCGGGGATGCTTGTTGGGTGAACCCAATCGAATCCTATTTCTTTCCAATCGTTGTCGTCGGGGTCGAGTCCCAGGCTTTCTATGTAGTGACGATCGACTACCAGATATTGGCGTTTGTATGCAAAAAGGTAGCCGTTGGAGGCCTCCCTTTCTGGAGAGGCCGCTTCGTAACTGATGAACCAGCGGTTGATGTGTCCACAGCATCTCGGGGGGCAGAGGAGCGTGCCGAATTCGGTGACGTTTTGGTCTCCTGCCAGTGCGGCTTTGGCTTGGGTCCAATTTGTGAATCCGAGTTCGGCGGCGATTACTGTCAGGCAGTCGTGACGCTTGATAAGGGCGGGTGTCGAATGTCGGAACTCGGGAATGGCGTGCAGGCGCTTGAGCGCTGGGGCGTCGTTTGCGGCGATTCGCTTGTGAAGGATTTCGGCTCGGATCTTAAGTTCGTGGATGGCTTCTGTCATTGCAATCTCCTGTTTCTGGCCGATACCCCACTCCCTCTTGGACCAGAACTTAAAGATGCAATACGCTTTTTACTACCCGATTTGTCAGGGTGAAGGCTTCTTTCGGTGGGAAGGCGCCCCTGCGCACCTACGATTTGAGCATAAACGGTTGACCACCCGGATGCAACTTTTGGGCCGGACCTAAGATATTACTCATGCGTTGCTATCGAATGCTGGTTCTGATTGCCACCCTCGTGTTCAGCGTTTCCGCCCAGAACGCCCCGGACAATCGACTCGATTTCCTGTTGGGGAAGTGGGTTGGAGCCGCCAGAGAAAAAAACACTCCGCTTGGACCTGGTCAAGGCGCGTTCTCGTTTGAGGCCCCGTTGAACCGGAAGATTATCGTTCGTCACAATCACGCGGAATACAATTCCGGGGCACAGCACGATGATCTGATGGTGATCTACTTCGACGCGGCCAACACTAGTTAGCCATGGGATAAAGGTGACTGGCGGCAATCAGTTGTGGGTAGCCGATTTCACTTACATCCGGCTGAACCGGGAGTTCGTCTATCTGGCGGTCATCCTCGATGCCTGGTCACGGCGGGTGGTGGGCTGGGCGCTGGAGCGCACGCTAGCGGCGCGTCAACCGGGAGCGGGTCTGGTGCATCATTCCGACCGCGAGATTCAATATGCATCGCAGGATTATGTGAGCTTACTGAATCAACACCAGATGACGCCGAGCATGAGAAGACTCTGAAGCAAGAAGAGACTTACCGCCGGGAACATGGCGATCTGGAGGATCTCCAAGCATATCGAGGAGTTTCTGGACCGCTACTACAATCGACAGCGGCTGCATTCGGCGCTGGGATACTGGACGCCGGTTGAGTTCGAGCAGAAGTGCCAGACACAAAACTCCGAGGAGGGCTTCGACGCTCCGAAGATCAGTTTTTCCAGCAGGGGAAATCTATCGATCCGATGTCGGCTTCGGGAACCAGTGGGGGAACAAAACCTTTGATTCCCCACTCCCATCGTGTCGATGAGTTTCCAGCCGGGTATTCCTTGGCGAGTTGCTCTCCAGCAGAGCTCCCCTCCGCTTCCCCGGATCAGGACCGAAAGCCCGAGGTGGTAGAAGATTACAGCGAACGGGGAACTGAGTTCATTCTCCGTGTCTCACTCAAGGGTTCACCCCATTGTTCGCGTTAATTCGCGGCCAACTCAAGCCACCGCCCCAAACCGCCAGCCTTTCCATACTCCCAAGCGGCCGGTTAGCCATTACCTCCGCCGCACTAACCCTGCAAGGAGCAAAATAAATTCTTATTCGCGTTAATTAGCGTCCATCCGCGGCCAGGAATTTTCAAGCCGCCGCCCCAACCGCCAGCCTTTCCACGCTCAAAGCGGCGCCGAGTCCATCACGCCCTCAACAATATCCCGTGCTCGCTGCCCGTCGTTCGCTTCAATCCCTTCGCCGCGCTACTCTACCAGGAGCAAAATAAATTTTCTTATTGGTGTTCATCCGTGTCCATCCGTGGCTAACTCAAGCCGCCGCCCCAACCGCCAGCCTTTCCATGCTCCAAAGCGGCCGGTTAGCTACCGCCTCCTCCACACGCCCCAACCACAAAGTCATATCGTCAAACAGCGGCGTACCACAAGCGAACGTCTCCGCCGAGTCCATGACGCCCTCAACGATATCCCGTGCTCGCTGCCCGGCATTCGCTTCAATCGTCGAAACCAGCCGCCGCCACCCCCACTCTTCTCCGCCCGGGTTTTTAGTTTCGAGCAACCCGTCCGTATAGGCGACCAGCAGGTCTCCAGGATTCAACGACACCACACCCTCGCGATACGACGGCTGCCGCAATAATCCGATCACCGGACCACCCGATTCGAGCGGGATCGGTACATGATGACTCCCCCGCTTCCGAAGCACGAGAGGAGGTTCGTGACCGGCATTCACGTAATGAAGTTTGCCGCCGATCGGGTCGTATTGCGCCACGAACAAAGTCGCATAGCAATTGTCCGGACAAATTTCGTAGAACAATTCGTCGACTGTTTGCACCAGGTCCGTCAGGCTAGTGGTCTGTGACCGGCGCAGAGCACGCACAATACTGTGAAGAGAGGATGTGAGCAGGGCCGCCGGCAATCCTTTGCCCGAGACATCGCCTACCGCCAACCCCAGAGTTCCCTCGTCCATTTCAAAGTAATCCAAATAATCACCGCTCACGCCGCGAGCCGGCCGCCAGTCGCCGTAATAGTCCAACCCGGGAATAAACGGCCGCTCCGAAGGAAATATCCGGTTCTGCACTTCTTGTGCCACTTGCATTTCACTATCCGCTTGGAGCAAGCCAAAATCCATCGCATCCATGGGCGCACCTCCGGTTTTTCTGGCCAGGCAAAGAAAACCATCCGTCCCCAGACCAAGCAAAACATTCGCGCCCACTTCCGCCAGCGTAGCGCTCTCTTCCCGGCCGAGAGCTTGGCGGCAGACATGTGCAATCCCACGTTCCCAACGAATCAGAACGGGCTCCTTACGTCCCCTGAGGGCGCGTTCGATCGAGGTGCCTAGATTTACGCGGCGCGCCTGCACGTGAGAGTCCGCAGTGTCGCAGGCGATCTCGTATCCCTCGTCGGTTTTCGCAAACAGGAGTATTCGTTCGATTCGCACAGCGCGAGACAACCACTGCAGCGTGTCGCCGAGAAGGTTTACAAGAGAACTGATAGGTGTCACGTAGAAAGAGACGTCGCAACTATCCGAAAGGTCGCGGGATTAACAAAAATTTACACAGAAAATATCATTGAAAAGATTGCACATTGTGCCGAAATTGCACATCAACGCGCGCGCCGGTTTCATCGTCATCTATGGGCGGCGGGCTTACCCTCCGGGAACTCCCAAGTCTCCGGATTCGGCGGAGGCTTGAACTCATCGGTACTGAAAATTCGGAGTTCCTCACCCTCGCTGGACACTTGCAATTGAAGCGCCACATGAAACCGGGGGCCTTGGAAATACGAAACTCGGATCCGGTGAATTCCTCCGCTCAAAGTAACGTTCGCACTCTCGGTAACCGGCGGATGCTGTCCGTCGTCATCAACCACCAACTCATCGTCGATATACAGCTTAGAGCCATCGTCCGAAGTCAGCGCGAAACGATACAGACCTGGCTTAGGAATCCAAAACCTCCCGGTGTAGTCGATCGCGAACCACTCGAAACGTTTGCTAACGCCGGGAAATCCCCGCTGAAAATCTTGTGGAGGAATATTCAGCGACGTCGTATAAATCGTCCCCACCGATTTCATTTTTTCAAACTTCGGAAGCCGCGCCGTATTGTGACGGATATGGTACACGGTTCCCCGTAGGCCCGATGGAATCACAACCGTCGTTCCAAACGTGGGAATCCCGTCCGCGCCCACAGCAGCGTACGGACACACCAAAAACACTGCCAATAATGACGCGGCGGCGCGCATTGCGCAACTTTAGCACAGCGAAATCAGTCATTCTAAACAGGTGAAGCTCTCTCGCAGACACATCCTGACCGGCGCCGCCGCGCTGGCGTTCGGAAAGAAACTCAAAGTGATAGTGACCGGAGGTCACCCTGGAGATCCCGAATACGGCTGCGGAGGAACCATCGCCCGATACACCGACCAAGGCCACGAAGTAGTAATCCTGTACTTGAATCGAGGCGAGAAAAGCTGTCCCGAAACTCCGGAACAATCCGCCTCCAACGTCCGTGTAGCAGAAGCCAAAAAAGCGTGCGAGATTCTAAAGGCCCGCCCAATCTTCGCTCCACAATGCGACGCGCATGCCATCGTCGATCGCACGCACTACGACGAATTTAGAAGCATGATCGAAGCCGAGCGGCCCGACGTGCTCTTCACGCACTGGCCTATTGACGGCCACCCCGACCACCGCGCGATTTCGATGCTCTCCTACGACGCCTGGCTCCGAACCGGAAAGAAATTCGGCTTCTACTACTACGAAGTCTCCGACGGAGAAGACACCCTAATGTTCACTCCAACAGACTTCGTAAACATCACAGCCACCGAATCCCGCAAACGCGCCGCCTGCTACGCGCACGCCTCGCAAGCCCCAGACAAATTCTACGCACTACAAACCCAAATCACAAGATTTCGAGGAACCGAAAGCGGTCACATCCAAGCCGAAGCCTACATCCGCCACACCCAAAGTCCCGGAAGCCTGCTCCCATAGGCTGTTTTGTTTTATTCGCGTTCATCTGCGTTCATCTGCGTTCATCTGCGGCCCATCAAAACGGCGTCCCATGGAATTCCGTCCAAGGATTCGCCGGCAAATCCCGAAGCAAAGGCTTTTCCCAAGCGAACTCCGGGTGAGCCTTCAAATGATCCGCCGCCTTCACCTTCAATCCGCAAGCATGACCCAGCGCGGCTTCAAACGACATCTTGCCCGCGCCGTCCGCATCCGCGACCTTGTTCTGTACAGCTCCGGCAGTACCATACGGCGGTTGCCAAGGCATATCGCCCCGCGGCGATAGTTCGATATGGCCGCAAAGCGTGCGCTCACTCGGGTCGATCTTTCTCGCAAATGAATCGTAGTGGTCGCTTAGAAACTTCTTGCCGAACGCAATGTCAATCCTGCCCTTGTTCTCCTGAACAAGCTGTTCCGCGCGCACGCGCCGCGCGTTGGGCGATTGGCCCATGTCCTTCAAATCGAAAGTCGTCTCCTGCTTCGCCAATTTTGCATCCACGGGAAAGTTGCTCCCAACAAAATAGCCATCCTTGGTACGGCGCAGATTGACGTTCTTAAGACCCAGTTCCAGGTCGGCGATTTCGTGAGTCTTGCGGTCCGCCACCAGCCAGTTGTTGGCATACCCGCCATTATTTCCGTCCTTCATGAGGCGTGCAAAATCGTCAATCGAGTTGGAATACTGCATCGCCTTCCGCGCGCGAACAAATTCAGGAACGCCGTTCGGATCGAAGCCATGGAATCCTGCAATCGTCGTCTCAGTAATCACCATACCCGCGGAATTCACGCCGAAATCGTCGCCGCTATGGATCACTCCGGGCAGGCCGTCCATCAAAATGTGATTGCCCTTCGCCGGAACGATATCAAAAATGATCCGCCACCGCGCGCCATCCAGATAATTCGTCCAGTCATTGTGACCGATGACAATATTACCGTCCTTAGTGAAGCTCCCCGTCGCAATGAAAGCGCTGCAACGTTCGGCAACAGTCGTTTTCGCCGCGCTAGTCTGGCCGTGGTTTTTGTTGTACCAATCCGTGTAGTAGCCATTGAGCTCGAGGGCGCCGTTCATAACGACGACATCCCAGAGATCAAGTTTGACCCCCTTCGCCTTCAAACCCTGCACGATACCCTGGAGTTCTTCACGGTACTCCGCATCCACGTGCGGCCACAGAACCTTCTCGGCGGCTGTGCGGAAAAATTCGTAGCTCTTTCCCGTGTCGTGGGTAAGCTCGAGCTGAAGAACCTTTTGCAAGTCCTCGATTTCGGGAGCAAGCTGCCAACCATGCTGAAAGCCGATCTCGCGCGGAGTACCTTCGAGATGAACGTAGATCCACCCGTTCTGATCCGGCTTGCGAAAGGATTTTCCGCTCTGACCCTCTCGAGATGCCGCAAATGCCGCGAGCAGGGCAACACTAGCCAACAGTAGTTTCAATCGGTCCTCCAGGAAACTTCAGTATAGTGAAAACCCACAGTGATAGGATGGGACATTCCCCGGATGATCAACACCGTACCTGACATCCTTGCCCGCATTGTGGACCATAAAGCTCTCGAACTGAAGCAGGCCGCCGCAGGACGAAGTGTGCTCGAAAGGCGTGCCGAAGAGCGGACCGCCGGGCGCAGGGACTTCGAGGCAAGCTTAAAATCGAAAACCGTAGCCGTAATTGCGGAGATCAAGAAAGCATCCCCCAGTAAAGGATTGCTATGCGAGGACTTCAATCCACCTTTGATCGCCGCCCAATATGAAGCCGGCGGAGCGGCCGCGCTGTCGATTCTCACAGACTCCAAATTCTTCCAGGGAAGTCTCCGGGACCTCGAGGAAGCACGGGCAGGCGTAGCCCTCCCGGCTCTGCGCAAAGATTTCACCATAGACGAATTCCAGATAATCGAAGCCGCCGCGCACGGTGCCGACGCGATTCTCCTGATAGCAGCAATTCTGTCCCCGCCGCAATTGCAACATTTCCGTGAGTTAGCAACTCACTATAAAATGGCCGCACTCGTGGAAGTCCACGACGAAGAAGAACTCGCGAAAGCAATAGATTCCGGAGCCGAAATCATCGGTGTAAACAACCGCAATCTGCGGACATTTGAAGTCACACTCGAAACCTCGCTACACCTCGCGGAAAAAATCCCCAGCTCGGTCCTGAAAATCAGTGAAAGCGGCTTTGAATCGCGCCAGCAGATCGATCGGCTACGCCAAGCCGGATTCCAAGCGTTCCTAATAGGCGAACACCTCATGAAAACCGGCAATCCGCGCGAAGCCCTAAGGAAGCTCACTGCATGATGGTGAAGATTTGCGGCATCACCACCTGGGAAGACGCCACCGCGGCCGTAGTAGCCGGCGCAACTGCGCTAGGCTTCAACTTCTACCCAAAAAGCCCGCGATACATCTCGCCCGAGG